>JAESFU010000039.1_pt1 | contig 363477 bp, 350 predicted proteins | sample 9269461 | NCBI WGS metagenome assembly JAESFU01 (sample SAMN14502556, study PRJNA617107) | algae metagenome | isolation source: Stenomitos rutilans HA7619-LM2 and co-occurring heterotrophs from cave walls | place: USA: Waikapalae cave, Hawaii | collected 2009-07-28 | reverse complement strand
GTCGTCGCCGATTGACTCATCGGCCAAAACGCCTAGCGTTCCTATGAAGCGCAGTAGAGCGGCCCCGCCAGCGGCGGCGCCGTCTCGATGGCCGCTTTATAGGGGGAGGCGGCTCAGAGTGTCAACACGCTTCTTGAAAGTTTTTCGACAAAAGTGGATCTCGGCCTGCAAATGACGTGATTTCAATGGCTTAGCCTTTACCCGGCAAACGGAGCTGGGCAAATCGGGCCGATCGCACCGAGATCTCGCTCCGCTCGCCCTGCTCCATACGGGAGCCGCTCGACCTGATCAGCTCCCTCGACCTTGCCCGCCACTGCTCCCGCGCTCATACCCGATCCTGATGGGCCGCCCGGCCCATCATTCTCCTGTCACGAAGCGGCCCGAGCGATGAGCAACTCCCTCCTCTATCTCTCGCATCAGGACGTGCGGGCCTGCGCCGTGTCCCCGCGCGAGGCGCGCGAGGCCGTGCTGCGCGCTTTCCGTGATCATGCCGCCGGACGAAATCGCAGCCTGCCGAAGAGTGCGCTCGCGCTTGGCCCCGGCCATGCCTTCCAGGCGATGACGGCGGCATCAGAGGCGCAGGCGATCGCCACGGTGAAATGGGTCGCCTCCGCGCCAACGCAGCCGGGCAGTTTCATGCCGAGCGTGAGCGCGCTGATCTGCGTCAGCGACTATGCGACCGGTATCCCCCTCGCGATCCTCGATGGCGACGAGATCACGTTGACCCGAACCGCGGCGATGTCAGCCGCCGCGGCCTCGCTGCTCGCACCACAGGATGCGCGCACGATCGGCTTTGTCGGCTGCGGCCTGCAGGCCCATGCCCATCTCGCCGCCTTCCATGATCTCTATCCCGGCCTTTCGACCGCGCTGATGTTGAGCCGCAGCCGCGGCTCCGCCGAACGGCTGGCAGAGGCTGCCGCTACGCGTGGCCTCACGACGGAGATCGTCGATGACGCCGATGCGCTCCTCACGCGCGCCGACATCGTCATCTCGATGGTCCCGGCAGCGCCGGGCCTGCGCTCCTTTCTCGATGCCAGGCGGATGAAGCCTGCCGCCTTTGCCGCTGCAGTCGACACCGGCCGAAGCTGGCGGCCCGAGGCGCTGCCGGCCTTCGATATCCTCGCCACTGACAGCCTCGCTCAATCGCAAGCGCCCTATGATGTCGATGGGCAGCCGGTGACGAACGTCCGCTTCGGCCATGACCTCACCACGCTCTCGCAGACGCCGCCTGCCGGGGCTGACGAGAAGCGCTCGCTCTTCAGCTTCCGCGGCTTTGCGCTAGCCGATCTCGCGCTCGCGCATCTCGTCCTGGAGAAAGCCCGCGCCGCCGGCATCGGGACCTCCCTGCCCCGCTAGCAACCCTGCCATGCGCCGGCTTTCCCTTCGTGTGCGGGAGGCCTACCTTTCCGGGCATCGAGGCGTTCCGGATAGGTGATGATGATGACGAAGGGTTCCGATCTCCTGGTGGCCGCCCTAGAGAACGAAGGCGTCGATCGCATCTTCGGCGTTCCCGGCGAGGAAAATCTCGACGTCGTCGAGTCACTGCGGACCTCGAAGATCGAGCTCGTACTGACCCGGCACGAGCAGGCGGCCGCATTCATGGCGGCGACCCATGGCCGGCTGACCGGCAGGCCGGGCGTCTGCATCGCGACGCTGGGACCCGGCGCGCTCAATTTCTCGACCGGGGCGGCCTATGCCCATCTCGGCGCCATGCCGATGATCCTGATTACCGGGCAGAAGGCGATTATGAGCGCCAAGCAGGCGCGCTTCCAGATCGTCGACGTCGTCGCCTCGATGAAGCCGCTGACCAAGATGACCCGGCAGATCGTCAGCAGCGCCAGCATCCCGTCGGTGGTGCGCGATGCCTTCCGCGTCGCGATGGAGGAGCGGCCCGGCCCGGTGCATCTCGAATTGCCGGAGGACATCGCCGGCGAGGAGGTCGCCGAGGTGCCGCTGATCCCGGTGCACCCGCTGGAGCATCCCGTCGCGGATCCGAAAGCGATCGCGCGTGCGGCCGAGATGATCCTGGCGGCCAAGCGGCCGCTCGTGATGATTGGCGCCGCCGGCAACCGGCCGCGACTGGTCGAGCCGCTCTCCGACTTCGTGCGGCGGGTGAAGCTGCCCTTCTTCAACACCCAGATGGGCAAGGGCGCCGTCACCGGCGGCTCAAACCTCTATATGGGCACGGCCGCCCTGTCCGAGGGCGACTATGTCCACCAGGCGGTCGACCGGGCCGACCTGATCATCGCGATCGGCCACGACACGATCGAGAAGCCGCCCTTCCTGATGCGGAATGCCGGCGGGCCGAAGGTGATCCATGTCGGCTACCAGTCGGCGACGGTCGAGCAGGTCTACCACCCCGATGCCGAGGTGATCGGCGATATCGGCGCGACGGTGGCGGCGCTGGCCGAGCGGCTCGGCGGCCGGCTGGAAGCAGACCCCGTCATGCTGGAGCTGCGCCAGAAGATCCTCGCGCATCTCAACGACCGCTCCGAGGAGGACCGCCTCCCGATCACGCCGCAGCGCATCGTCCACGACATCCGGGCGGTGATGCCGGAGGACGGCATGGTCTGCCTCGACAACGGCATGTACAAGATCTGGTTCGCGCGCAATTACCGCACCCATGTCGCCAACACGCTGCTGCTCGACAATGCGCTGGCGACGATGGGTGCCGGCCTGCCCTCGGCGATGATGGCGGCAATGCTGCATCCCAAGCGCCGGGTCATGGCGGTCTGCGGCGATGGCGGCTTCATGATGAACAGCCAGGAGATGGAAACCGCCGTCCGCCTCGGCCTCAACCTCGTCGTCGTCGTCCTCAACGACAGCGCCTATGGCATGATCCGCTGGAAACAGGCGGTCGATGGTTTCCAGGATTACGGCATGAGCTTCGGCAATCCCGATTTCGTCGCCTATGCCAAGGCCTATGGCGCCAAGGGCTCGCGCGTCGGCTCGGCCGCCGAGCTGGTGCCGACGCTGGAGGCAGCCTTCAAGGGCGGCGGCGTCCATCTCGTCGAGGTGCCGATCGACTATTCGGAGAACACCCGCGTGCTCGTCGAGGAGCTGCGCAACAAGACGCCGGATATCGAGCTGGCCTGAGCTGGCCCGCCGCGTTCTGCCGGAAAAGATTTCGGTCATCCCGGACGGAGCGCAGCGGAGATCCGGGATCCATTCCGGAGCTTTGCCGAGAGAGGCTCCGGAATGGGTCCCGGGTCTCCCTGTGGTCGCCCGGGATGACCGGGGCTTGTGATACGAAAATCGCCAAGGAGACTGAGATGCTGACAGTGGTCCAGGCCTATGATCGCGCGCCGATCGAGGAGATCGCCACCGACGATGCCGCGGCACTCGAAGCCAAGCTGCGGGCGGCCGAAAAAGTCTTCCGCGATCGCGATAACTGGCTCAAGACCCATGAGCGGATCGCGATCCTGCGCAAGCTCGCGGAGCTGCTGTCGGCAAAGCGCGATCATTTCGCCCGCCAGATCGCGCGCGAAGGCGGCAAGCCGCTGACCGATGCGATCATCGAGACGACGCGCGCGATCGACGGCGTCCACAACGCCGCCGACGAACTCCGGAACTTCGCCGGGCGCGAGATCCCGATGGGACTGACGCCGGCCGCCGTGAACCGCTGGGCTTTCACCACCAAGGAGCCGATCGGCATCGTCGCGGCGATCTCGGCCTTCAACCATCCGCTCAACCTGATCGTCCACCAGGTCGCGCCGGCAATCGCCACTGGCTGTCCGGTCATCATCAAGCCGGCGAGCACAACGCCCTTGTGCTGCCGGGACTTCGTCGCACTGGTGCATGAAGCCGGCCTGCCCGAGGCCTGGTGCCAAACCTTCTTGCCGGAGACCAACGAGCTCGCCGAGGCGCTCGCCACCGACAAGCGTGTCGCCTTCCTCAGCTTCATCGGCTCGGCCAAGGTCGGCTGGTACCTGCATTCCAAACTGGCGCATGGCGCGCGCTCGGCGCTGGAGCATGGCGGAGCGGCGCCGGCCATCGTCGAAAAGAGCGCCGATCTCGACCGGATCATCGAGCCCCTGGTGAAGGGCGGCTTCTACCATGCCGGCCAGGTCTGCGTGTCGACGCAGCGCATCTTCGTCCATGAAGCGATCGCCGACGCCTTCACCGAGCGGCTGGTGGCGCGCGTTGCCAAGTTACGGACTGGCGATCCCACGTTGAAGGAGACCGAGGTCGGCCCGCTGATCCTGCCCAAGGAGGCCGACCGGGTCGCCAGCTGGATCGACGAGGCCGTAAAGGGCGGGGCGAAGCTTGCGCTCGGCGGCAAGCGGCTGTCGGAGACGACGCTGGAGCCAGCGGTACTGCTCGACCCCGCCGCCGACGCCAAGGTCTCGCAGCTCGAGGTCTTCGGCCCGCTGGTCTGCGTCTACCGCTACAGCAAGCTCGACGAGGCCATCGCCCGGGCCAATTCGCTCAACGTCGCCTTCCAGGGCAGCGTCTTCGCGCAAGACATCGACGTCGCCCTGCACGTCGCCGAGCGGCTCGATGCCTCGGCGGTCATGATCAACGACCCGACCGCTTTCCGCACCGACTGGATGCCCTTCGCCGGCCGCAAGGAATCCGGCTACGGCACCGGCGGCATCCCCTACACCATGCGCGACATGACGCAGGAGAAGATGATCCTGATGAACCGGCGCTGAGACAGCTTCAGCTCGGAATCTCGCCGTCATTCCGGGGCGCTGCACAGCAGCGAGCCCGGAAAGACAGCGCTCAGCGCTTCAGTAGCAGCTTGACCTTCGCCAGCGCCGACTCCTGTTCCTCGTGATAGTCGATCAGGCTGCGGAAGCGGCCTTGCGCATCCATCAGATAGACCGAGGCGGTATGGTCCATGGTGTAGCCATCCTGCGTCGGGATGCGCTTGGCATAGGCCTTGTAGGCTTTCAGCGCCGCATCGACCTCTTCCTGCGTGCCGGAGAGCCCGACGATGCGCGGATCGAAGGATTGCAGATAGAGCGCCAACTGCACCGGCGTGTCGCGCTCGGGATCGACGGTAACGAAGAGCACGTTGAGCTTGTCGGCGTCGGGGCCGAGCTTGCCGAGCAAAGTGGTGAGCTCGAACAGCGTGGTCGGGCAGACTTCCGGGCAATGGGTGAAGCCGAAGAAGACCAGTGTCGGCTTGCCGAGATAGTCGGCCTGCGAGACCTTGCGCCCAGTATGGTCGGTCGAGGTGAAGGACCCGCCGACATCGGCGAGCGGGGTCGAGACGGCCGCGTCGGAGCCTGGTCGGCCAGGACCATCGACGCGCCACCAGCCGAGTGTGACTGCACCCACGATGAAGGCGACGACGGCGATCGCGGCCCAGGCGCCGTAACGGATGATCTTGAGGATTGGCATGGCGCCCTGTCTGGCCGCCGACCTGCCTGACGTCAACGCGACATGATCGACCCGGTCACCGTCGCCTGCTGCGGCTCATCGTCGCCACCGCCATAGGGATCGGCCAATGCCGCCTGCGGCGCGCTGATCTCGACTTTGCCGGCGACCATCGGCTGCATCCGCTCCGGCCCGATATTGCGCAGGAGTTTGCGGAAGCTCTGGTGCATGCCGCCATCCATCAGTGCATAGCTCATTGCCGGCAGGCTGCTGGTGAGCTCGGCGAGGCGTGCGTCGTCGCGAGCGCTGCGGGCGGCGACCAATGGCTCGACCTCGGGATCGGTCTGGTAGGCCGGGCACGGCGCGCCCGGGACGAAGGCCGAGGCATCGCCCGCCGGGTTGAAGACATAGCGGCCGCCGCAGGTCGCCAGCTTCGGCGGCTGGCGCGTCGCCTCGAAATGATCCGAGCCTTCCTTGAGATTGCGCCAGAAGGCGATGTTCGGATTGCTGCGATGGCGCGCCATGTTCTCGGGCGTCATCCGGAAGGGGAAGGCCTGGACCTGGAAGCTGCGCTGACCGCCCGCAAACGCCTCGCGCGCCAGCCCGTAGAGTTCGGTGACGCCGTCATCGGTCATCGCATAGCAGCCGGCGGAGGTGCAGGCACCGTGGATCATCAGGGCCGAGCCGGTATAGCCCTGCGCCTTCTCCAGCGCGTTCGGATAGCCGAGATTATAGGAGAGGTAGTACTGCGACTTCGGGTTCATCAGCTCCGGCGTCACCGTATAGAAGCCCTCCGGCGCCTGCCGGTCGCCCTCGCGCTTCTTCGGGCCGAGCTGCCCGGACCAGCGGCACATCGGATAGGTCTTGAGCAAGGCATAACGGCCGGAGCTGTCGCGCTTCCAGACTTCGAGCTCGCTCTCCTTCTTGTAGAGACGCACGACGATCGGGTCGGCCTGGCTCATGCCCTTGCCCGACATCTGCGAGACCAGCGCGACCGGCAATGGCTGGTTGCCACGGCCATCGCCCTCCATCCCGACACAGGACGAGAGCGCGAGGGCGGCGACGCCGAGCAACGCGAGGCGCCGGAAGCGCTGGAGGAGAGAACGGTCGGACATGAGTAAAATTATCGGCGTCTGGCGCTAACGACTCGTGAACGGGCTTCAAGCCCGCGTGACCCTGCAACCTCAGGCCGGTCGAGGTTCAATTGACGTTTTCGTGAACGAGCTTCCTGGGATCACCTGCCCTCACCGCTTGAAGCTCTAGTGGCTTCAGGTCGCAGAACGGCGGCGAAAGGGGAATCACGCCATGCTCGACCGCCGCCTCGCTATGCAATCCTTCGCTCTCGGCCTCGCCGGCACGCTGTCCCGTCCTGCGTTCGCGCAAGCGCCGACCGCCCTGCTCGACCCTGGCCCGCTGCCGGAGAAGGTCTTCGGCGCGGCGGAAGCGCCGGTGACGGTGATCGAATACGCCTCGCTCACCTGCCATCACTGCATGAACTTCCACATGAAGACCTGGCCGGAGCTGAAGGCGAAATATGTCGACACCGGCAAGGTGCGCTTCATCATCCGCGAATTCCCGCTCGATCCGCTGGCGATGGCCGGCTTCATGCTCGCTCGCTGCGCCGGCGAGGACAAATGGTACCCGGTCGTCGACATGTTCTACCGGACGCAGGAAGGCTGGGCCCATTCCGACAAGCCGCTGGACGGGCTGACCCAGGCGATGCGCCAGGCCGGCATGGGCAAGGATGGCGTCGAAGCCTGCCTGAAGCGCGAGGACATCTATCAGGGGATCAAGCAGGTCTCCGAGCGCGGCAAGGGCTTCGGCGTCGAGTCGACCCCGACCTTCTTCGTCAACGGCAAGAAGGAGGTCGGCGCGCTCTCGCTCGCGCAGTTCGACGCGATCCTGGCGCCGCTACTGGCGGGGCGCTGACCCGGCCGTGGTGAAGTCGCGCAATGCCGCACTGGCGGGGGCGCAGATCGCGCTGGCGATCCTGTTCTACGCCGTCACCGTCGTGCGGATGCGCGAGAGCGAGGATCGCCGGCATCAGAGCGATCCCCAGGCGCATTCGTCCCCGGCAGAGCCCGCCAGCCCGAAGCCCTGAAACGTCAGGCCGAGCGGCCGATGGCGCGCTTGGCCGTCTCGACCGCTCCGGCGCATTGCGGCGCGATTTCGACCAGCACGACGTCCGGGCTCGCCATGCCTGTCCAGAAGCGGACGACCTGGACGGCGGCCCAGCCCGGATTCTCGCCGACGCGCGAGATGATCGCGGGTGTCGCGGTGCGCGCGCAGGCAGCGACCTTCTCGGCGCTGTCGCGCGAGATGCCCAGTGCCCCGAGCTGGCTGGTGATGGCGCCCTGGATCGGATTGAGGATCAGGAGCGAGACCAAGGCGGCGATGAACGATTCCATGGTGCGGCTTTCAGCTGTGCCTGTGTCGCAATTGCGCTGGCTAGAGGCGCTGCTCGTGACCATCGGTCCGGCGGATCGCCTCGTCCTCGATCTGGATGGTCGTATGCTTCAGGCCGAATTCCTCGGCGAGCAGCCGATTGGCCTGAACGAGCGTCTCACGCCCCTGAGCCATGTCGGCGACCACGATATGGGCGCTCATCGCATCGAGGCCCGAGGTCAGCGTCCAGACGTGCAGGTCGTGGACGGCGCTGACGCCGGGCAAGGCCAGCAGGGATCTCTCCAAAAGCGCGATATCGACCTCCGGCGGCGTGCCCTCCATCAGGATGTGGACGGCCTGCTTCAGCAGGATCCAGGTCCGCGGCACGATGAACAGGCCGATGCCGGCGCCGACGATCGGATCGGCGAGCGTCCAGCCGGTCGTCATCACGATCACCGCCGCGATGATGACGCCGAGCGAACCGAGCATGTCGCTCAGCACCTCGAAATAGGCGCCCTTGACGTTGAGGCTCTCTGAGGAGCCGCCGGCGAGCAGCTTCATGCTGATCAGGTTGACGATCAGCCCGACGACGGCGACGGCGAGCATCGGCCCGCCGAGGATCGGCGGCGGATTGAGGAAGCGCTCATAGGCTTCGTAGAGGATGTAGAGCGTCAGCAGCAGCAGCACGACGGCGTTGGCGAGCGCCGACAGGATCTCCATCCGGACATAGCCATAGGTCCGCTGCGGCGTCGCCGGCTTCTCGGCGAAGCGGATCGCGACCAGCGCCAGGGCAAGCCCGCCAGCATCGGTCAGCATATGCGCCGCGTCGGCCAGCAAGGCGAGGCTGCCGGTCCACAGGCCGCCGATCACCTCGGCGAGCATGAAGGCAAAGGTCAGCCCGAAGGCAGCTGCCAGCCGCGACTTGTGCCGCCCCGCCGCCGTGCCGGCACTACCGCCATGCGAATGTCCGGCGCCCATCAGGATGCTCCACTCATCGGCCACTGCCCCCGGTGTCAGGAATGGTGGGCATGTTCCGGCTGCCCGAGGTTTTCGATCTGCACATCGGCCCTGACCCGCCCGGCCCGCTCGAACACGAAGGTCACCGGGATCGCGGTGCCCGGCTCGACCGCCTGCCTCAGCCCGACCAGCGTGATCTGCATCGCGCCCGGCCGGAACGAGACCTTGCCGTTGCCGGGAATGTCGAGTTCGTCGAGCTCGCGAGGCCGGACGATGCCGGAGCTGGCATCGAGCTCCTTCATCACCGCCTCCTGCGCCATCGGTGTCTCGATGGCGATCAGCTTCTCGGGAACGCGCCCGCCATTCTCGAAGCTGGCATAGATCGGATATTGCTCGCCGGCGCGAGCCGCACCGCGGGCCCAGGGATGGATCACGCCAATCGCGGCCCGCTTCGCCACCGGTTCGACATGAGCGAGCCCGAAGGACAGGAACAGCCCGAGCCCGATCGCAGTGACGACGCCGAGCCGAACCAGCGCACCACGCGACAGGAGACGCGGCACCGACGACGTCTCACCCAAGCCCTGGCCCAATCGTCCCAACCAGCGACGGCTCATCGGGCCGTCTCCGGCTGCTTAGCTTCGTCCGTCCGGTTCATCACCGGCAACGCGGCCAGCAGCATCAGCACGGCGCCGAAGGTCAGCGCGATATCGGCGCCGTTGAAGGTCGGCCAGTGCCACTCGCCCCAGTGCAGGTCGAGGAAATCGGTAACCGCGCCTTGGCGCCAGCGATCGATCGCATTGCCGAAAGCCCCGCCCGCCATCAGCGCAAGGCCGATGCGCTCCAAGCGATGGCCGGCAAACGTCACCCAGGCCAACAGGCCGAAGCCGGCTGCGAACTTGAACAGCCCGAGCAGGCCCGGCCAAGCTTCGAGCGTGTCGCGGAACAGGCCGAAGCTGACCCCGGTGTTGAAGCCGAGGCGCAGATTGAGGAAGGGCGTTAGCTCGATCAGCTGGGGCGGATTCAGCACGATCTCCAGCATCAGCCACTTGCTGACCTGATCGAGCCCGGCCGCCGCGAGAGCGATGGCGGCTGCGGAAACGAGCTTGCGCGGCCAGCTCATGCGGCTTCTCCGGGAACGCCGAGCCAGCGCCGGACGCGGGCCTTGTAGGCGAGATAGGGCTGGCCGAGCGAAGCGGCGAGCACGCGTTCCTCGATCGCGACCTGCAGCCTGATCGCAAGCAGCAGCGCCAATGTCAGCGCTGCCTGGACGAGACTCGGCAGGACAATGAAGAGGCCGATGAAGAGCAGGGCCTGGCCAACGAAGACCGGATTGCGCGAGATCGCGAACGGGCCGCCATCGACGATCACGCCCTGCTCGCCCTCGGCCGCGCCGATGCGCCAGGAAGCGCCCATATAGCGCTGCGACAGCGGCGCGATGCAGGCGCCGAGGACGACGAAGAGATGGCCGAGCACGTCGAACCAGGGGCCATCCAGCGCCGCCGCCAACGGATCAGCTTTCACCGGATTGCCGAAGATGGCGAGCCAGAGCGGCCAGAGCACGGCGCCCACGAAGGCGAGGCGGAAGAGCAGCGCCGGCAGCGCCTGCTTCTCGCTGCCCTTGCCGAACAGCCAGACCGGACGGCCGGCCTCCCTCGCCAGGATCGCCGACATGGCGAGGAAGCTGACGACGTAGACGACAACCATCAGATAGCTGGCGATCTCCATGCCGGACATGAGCGGTTCCTTCAGCCGGTCTTGCCGGCGTTGAAGCGCAGCAGGCGCAGCGCGTTCGCGGTCACCAGCACTGTCGCGCCGGTATCGGCGAGGATCGCGACCCAGAGGCCGGTATAGCCGAGCACGCTGGTGACCAGGAACACCGCCTTCAGGCCGAGCGCGATCGCGATATTGGCGCGGATATTGCCCATCGCCGCCCGCGCCAGCCGGATCATCGCGGCGATATCGCGCACCCGGCTCTTCAGCACCGCCCCGTCGGCCGTTTCGAGTGCGACATCGGTGCCCGAGCCCATGGCGACGCCGATATTGGCGGCGGCCAAGGCCGGGGCGTCATTGATGCCGTCGCCGACCATCATCACCGGCGCCTCTTGCGCCAGAGCCTTGATGGCGGCGACTTTGTCATCCGGCATCAATTCGGCCTTGTGCTCCAGGCCGAGCGAGCCGGCGATGGCGGCGCCGGTGCGGGCATTGTCGCCGGTCAGCATCACCGAGCGGACACCGAGCGCCTTGAGCTCGGCGATCGCGGCGGCAGCGTCCTCGCGCGGCTCGTCGCGCAGGGCGATCAGCCCAGCGAGCTCGCCATCGGCGATGACGGCAGCGACGGTCTTGCCGGCGGTTTCGAGCCGCTCGACCGCGTCGAGAGCCACCCTATCGAAGCTGGCGCGATCCCTGGCGTGACGCGGCGCACCGACGAAGATGTCGACCCCGTCAAGCGAGCCCGTCACGCCCTTGCCGGCGATGGCGGCGACATTTGTCGCGGCACGCACCGGGATCGCATGCGCCTTGGCGCGGGCGATAATGGCGAGCGCCAGCGGGTGGCTGGAGCCGGTCTCGACCGCAGCCGCCAGCTCGACGACCTTACGCTCCTCGCGCCCGAGCGCGACGGCCTCGGTGACGCGCGGTTCGCCGGCGGTCAGCGTTCCCGTCTTGTCGAAGGCGACGACGCCGGTGCGCGCCGCAGCCTCGATGACCACGCCGCCCTTGAGCAGCAGGCCCTGGCGCGCCCCGGTCGAGAGCGCCGCCGCGATCGAGGCCGGCACCGAGATCACCAGCGCGCAGGGGCAGCCGATCAGCAGCAGCGCCAGCGCCCGGTAGATCCAGACCGACCACTCGCCGCCAAAGGCGAGCGGCGGCACCAGCGCGACCAGGATGGCAAGGCCGACGATCGCCGGCATGTAGATGCGCGAGAAGCGGTCGATGAAGCGCTCGGTCGGCGCACGCGCCTCCTGCGCCTCTTCGACCAGGCGGATGATGCGGGCGATGGTATTGTCCTGCGCCGCCTTCTCGACACGCACGCGCAGCGCCGCCTCGCGATTGACCGAGCCGGCATAGACGGGATCGCCGACGCCCTTGGTCTTCGGCACGGATTCGCCAGTGACCGGGCTCTCGTCGATGCCGGAGATGCCGTCGCTGATCGCGCCGTCGGCCGGGATCCGGTCGCCCGGGCGCACCAGCACGGTCTGGCCGACCTTGAGCGCGGCCGCGTCGACCTGACGGGTCTCGCCATTCTCCTCGACGATAGCGGTCTTGGGCACGAGATCGCCGAGCGCCCGGATCGAGGCACGGGCGCGATCTGCCGCGACGCCTTCCAGCACCTCGCCGACGGCGAAGAGGAAGACGACCAGCGCCGCCTCCTCGGCTGCGCCGATGACCAGCGCGCCGGTCGCGGCGATCGTCATCAGCATTTCGATGGTGAAGGGCTGGCCGACTGCGGCAGCCGCGAAGGCACGTCGCGCCACCGGCACGACGCCGATCACGCAGGCGGCCACGAAGACCCAATAGGCGGTCGTCTCGGAGACCGCGAATTTGGCCAGCCAGGCACCGGCCAGCAGCGCGCCGGTCAGAAGAACGAGCCGCCCCTTGCCGGTCTGGTACCAGGAGACGCCGTCCGGCGTCGGCTCATGGACATGGCCGGGCATGCCGTGGCCATGGTCGGCGGCAGCCTGCTTCGCCTTGCCGTGATCATGAGCATGGCCATGGTCATGTTTGTGGTCATGATCGTGTCCGCCGCAGCTCGCATGGTCATGGTCGTGAGCATGGTCATGCTTGTGCGCGTGGCCAGGCGCCTTGTGCGCCGGCCCGTGGTCATGCCCGCAGCCGCAGCTTGACGCCGGCTCGGATGCGGCCACGCGCGGGGCACTCGCCAGTGTCGTCGTATAGCCGAGGCTGGCGACGCGCTTCTCGATGGCGTCGCGGCCGGTCCGGCTTTCATCGAGGGCAAGGGTCAGCGTCTCGGACATCACCGAAAGGCGGACGTCGGAGACGCCGGGCAGCCGCTCGACCGCGCCGCGAATCTTCGCCGCGCAACTCGCACAATCCATGCCGCCGACCTTCCAGGACAGCGTTTCCGTTTCGGTTTTCGCGGCAGTGGTCATGCGTCGTCTCCGCTTGACAGCGTTGCGGGACCACCTACCTACAACCTATAGCCACTACAGCTTCAAGAGGAAAAATCATGCCGCCGGCAAAAGCTCTCGAACGCGTGGTGCCGATCGGGACGCTGGCCGAGCGGACCGGGGTCAAGGTCGAGACGATCCGCTATTACGAGCAGGTCGGCCTGCTGCCGGAGCCCGAGCGCTCCGAAGGCAACCAGCGCCGCTATGGCCGCGCCCATGTCGAGCGGCTCGCCTTCATCAAGCACGCGCGCGATCTCGGCTTCGCGGTCGAGAGCATCCGTACCCTGCTGCGGCTGTCGGACACACCCGGCATGGCCTGCGACGAGGCGCATGCGATCGCCGCCAGCCATCTCGGCGAAGTGCGCGACAAGATCGCGCGTTTGCGCTCGCTCGAAGCCGAGCTCGCCCGGATCGCAACCGTCTGCTCCGGCGGCGTCGCCGCCTGCGACTGCGCCGTGATCGAGGCGCTCGCCGACCATAGCCACTGCGAGCATCACGGCCACTGAGGACTGAGAACACCGGGAAGCGCCCTGAGACACTGACGCAAATTGACCCTGCCGGCGGCCATGCTATCGAGACGGCAGGAGGGCCGGTTTTGTCCGCAGGGCGCCGCAGAGCAGGATTGAGACGCTGGGTCGCGCTGGCCGCGGCCTATATCGTCGTGCTGCAGGCGATCTTCGCGGGCCTTGCTTCCGGGGCCAATGCGGCGAGCTTCAGCCTCGACCGCTCGCTGGCGATGACGCTCTGCGCCGGCGGCGACGTTCCTGCCGCTCCCGACAATGGCGCTGCGACGCATGAGCAGCCACTCTGCTGCGCCATAGGCTGCTCGCTCTCGGGCAGCGGAGCGCCAGCCGCCCCCGCCGACTTCCTGCCGATCGCGCACCGTCCGGCTCAGCCCGGCGCAATCAAAGGTCCACCGTCGCAGACGCACGGCTTCGGCGACGACCGCTCGCCGGCCAATCCGCGCGCGCCGCCCGCGGCCTGATCACGGCCGCCTCGGTGCCTTTGCCAAGCAAGCACTGAGATCAAACTCGACGCATCCGCTTCCTTTGCCGCCCGCAGCGCAGCCGGCCCCAGTTGGCCTTTCATCGCGGCGGCCCGTTCCATCCAAGAGGACAATCCCATGATCCGAGCCCGCTACGCCCTTGCCGCGCTCGCGCTGACCCTGAGCGGCACTGCCGCGCTCGCCCATGACTTCACCGTCGGCCCGCTCAAGATCGGCCATCCCTGGACGCGCGCGACGCCGGCCGGCGCCAAGGTCGCCGGCGGCTATCTCTCGATCCAGAACACCGGCTCGGCCGCGGACAAATTCGTTGGCGGCGCCTCGGAGATCGCCGGGCGAGTCGAGGTCCACGAGATGGGCGTGAAGGACGGCGTGATGACCATGCGCCCGCTGGACGCCGGGCTCGAGATCAAGCCGGGCGAGAAGGTCGAGCTCAAGCCCGGAGGCTTCCACATCATGTTCCTCGACCTCAAGCGCCAGCTCAAGCAGGGGGAGAGGGTCAAGAGCACCCTCACCTTCGAGAAGGCCGGCACGGTCGAGGTCGAGTTCGTCGTCGATGCGGTCGGTGCTCGCTCGTCCGGCGAAGCTGGCGCTGGCCAGCACAGCACTCACTGAGACCACCACCGCTCGATCGGAAGCTACGCGACCGAACAACCGCCGGGCAAAAGCTCGGCGGTTTTTTCTTGTGCGCTTGACGATCCCGAATGCGAGAAGTACGGTCCATATTAGAAAACAAATGATCCATAATATGGATCGACTGGAGGAACGCAGTGCTGCAGGGCATGCTCCCGGTGTTGCCGACGCCGTTCACCGAGGCGGGCGCGGTCGATCCCGAGGCGATGGCCGGGATCGTCGACTTCGCGCTCGCCAGCGGCGTCGACGGCGTGGTGTTCCCAGGCTTCGCCAGCGAGGTCGACGAGCTCACTGCGGCCGAGCGGGCGACGCTGCTGAAGGTGGTGGTCGCCAAAGTCGGCGGGCGCGCGCCGATCGTCGCCGGCGCGAGCGCACCGACCGCTCTCGAAGCGATCTCGCATTGCCGCGAAGCCCTCGCCAACGGCATCCGCCATGTGATGATCCAGGCGCCGAAGAGCGTCGGCACGACGACGGAGGCGGTCTCGGCCTTCTATGGCGAGATCGCCGCGGCAGTGCCCAGCATCGAGATCGTGCTGCAGAACGCTCCGACGCCGCGCGGCTCCGACCTCAAGCCCGAGGCGATCCTCCAGATCGTCCGCGACAACCCGGCCATCACCTATGTCAAGGAAGAGACGCTACCGTCGGGCCTCGCCATCTCGGCGATCGCGGCCGGAAAGCCGGCGCATCTGAAAGGCGTGATCGGCGGCGGCGGGGCGCGCTACCTGATCGACGAATACAATCGCGGCGCCTGCGGCGCGATGCCGGCGGTCGAGCTCGCCGACATTCATGTCGCGATGGACCGGGCCTATCGCGCCGGCGAGATCGAGCGCGCGCGCGAGCTTTATATGCGCACGCTGCCGCTGCTGGTGATCCAGTTCAATTTCCGCATGGCCTTCACCAAGCATGTGCTGACGCGGCGCGGCGTGCTGACCAACCAGGTCGTGCGCGCGAAGGTGCCGCCGATGGATGCGCTTGATGTCGCCGAAATCGACGCCTGGCTCGACGCCTGCGCTGACCTCCTGACGGTCGAGCCCCGCGCGCCCAGGCTCGGCGGGGGCGCGTGATGGCCGAGCGCGTCGCCCGCGTCGAGGTCTTCTCGATCACCATCCCGCGCGAGACGCCCTATCTCGGCGCGCTGCGCGAGGGCGAGCGCGTCAACGATCACGGCTACATCGTCCGCAAGGGTAATCGCACCGTCTATCCGACGGTCGACCGCACCGTGGTCGTGCGGATCGAGACGGCTGATGGCGCTGTCGGCTGGGGCGAAACCTATGGCATCGTCGCGCCCGGCGCCGCAATGGCGATCATTGACGACCTGCTCGGCCCCTTTGTCGTCGGGCGCGATCCCCGCGACGTCAGCGTCATCCATGACGATCTCTACGATCTCATGCGGGTGCGCGGCTATACCGGCGGCTTCTATCTCGATGCGCTCGCCGCGATCGACATCGCGCTCTGGGATCTCTGCGGCAAGCTCTCCGGCCTGCCTTTGGTCAAGCTGCTAGGCGGGCAGAAGCATGAACGCTTGCCGGCTTACATATCCGGCCTACCCAAGCCGACGCGGGCGGAGCGGGCCGAGTTCGCCGCCGAGTGGCAGGCGAAGGGCTTCGACAGCTTCAAGTTCGCGGCCCCGGTAGCCGATGACGGCAATGCCGCGGAGATCAGGACGCTGCGTGAGCGCCTCGGCCCGCAAGCCCGCATCGCCTGCGACATGCATTGGGTCCACACGGGCGAGGAGGCCGTCGCCGCGATCCGGGCGATGGAGCCGCACGGTCTCTGGTTCGCCGAGGCGCCGGTGAAGCCCGAGGACATCGAGGGGCTGGCGCATGTGGCGTCCAAGGTCTCGACGCCTGTCGCAGCCGGCGAGGAATGGCGCACGGTCTACGATCTCGTGCCGCGTGCCGCGCGCCGGGCCTGCGCGATCGTGCAGCCGGAGATGGGCCATAAGGGCGTAACCGAGTTCATGCGCATCGGCCTCTATGCCCAGGCGCATCACCTGCGGGTGATCCCGCATGCCACCATCGGCATCGGCCTTTTCCTTGCGGCGAGCCTGCATGCGTCCTCGGCGCTCGCCGCGGTCGAATGCCACGAGTTCCAGCATTCGATCTTCGAGCCGAACCGGCGGCTGCTCCTTGGCGACATGGAATGCAACGAAGGCTTCTACCGTTTGCCGAGCGGGCCCGGCCTCGGGGTCGAGCCATCAAAGGAAGCGCTCAAGCTGCTGAAGCGGCTGTAGCGACAACAACCAAGGGAGGAGGAGACCATGACGAGGACAAGGCTTGCATTATCCGCGGCTGCGCTCGCGCTCGCCGCCGGCTTTCTCCCCGGCGCCGCATGGGCGCAGGGCAAGGTGCTGAAGTTCGTCTCCTGGCAGAAGGACGAGCGCGGCGTCGGCGACTGGTGGGGCTCGGTGATCAAGGAGTTCGAGGCGACCCATCCCGGCGTCAAGATCGAATGGACCAAGGTCGAGCGCGGCGCCTATGCCGACACGATGACGACGCTGTTCGCCGGCGGCAAGCCGCCGGATATCGTCCATCTTGCTTCCTTCGAGTTCCAGAAATTCGCCGATAATGGCTGGTTGGAGCCGCTCGACAGTTACATCAAGGACGCCAAGCTCGATCTCAAGGGCTGGGCCGGGCAGGACACCTGCAGCTGGAACAAGCAGACCGTCTGCACGATGATGCTCTATTTCGGCTACATCTTCGCCTACAACGAGGAGTTGCTGAAAAAGGAAGGTCTTGGCGTCCCGAAGACCTATGCCGAATTCCTCGCCGCGGCACAGAAGCTGACCAAGGACGTTAATGGCGACGGCATCGTCGACCAGTTCGGCACCGGCCACGAGACCAAGGGCGGCGGCGGCCAGTATATGAGCGAGATGATGAACTATACGCTCGATGCCGGCGGGCGCTGGACCAACGATGCCGGCAAGGTGACGATCAACACGCCAGAGATGATCGAAGGCCTGTCGCGCTGGAAGACCATCGTCAAGAACAGCCTGACGCCCCGCGACCTGCCGGCCGGCGAGGTCCGCCAGATGTTCGCCGACGGCAAGATCGCGATGAAGACGGACGGGCCCTGGCTCTATCCGATCATCCAGAAGGGCAAGGCCAAGGACCAGATCAAGCTCGGCATGGTGCCGTTCAAGCCGCCGGTCGGCGGCTCCTCGAACGTGCTCGGCATCGCCGCCGATGCGCCCAAGGAGAACAAGAAGCTGGTCTGGGACTTCATCGCGATCGCGACGTCCGACAAGTTCCAGTCGAGCTATGCGACGCTCGGCGCCTCGCCGCCACCCAGCCCACGCGCCGACACCTCGGCCGCGACCAAGGACACGCCGCATTTCGACCTCTTGGTCCAGGCGACCAAGGCGGCCGCCGACGCCAAGGTCGACCGCATCCCGAAGGGGCTGGAGCTGCAGTTCAACGAGTTCGCCAAGATGGTCATGGAAGAATCCCAGCGCATGATCATCCAGGACCTCGACCCGAAGGCGGTCGCGGCGACGATGCAGACCAAGGCCGAGGCGCTGCAGAAGCAGTAGCGCTCTCCCTTCTCCCCTTGCGGGAGAAGGTGGCTCGGCGAAGCCGAGACGGATGAGGGGTCGCGAGGTGCGTGCCAGTTAGCGCGCGATCGCCAACCGGAATGGCCGAGTGACCCCTCACCCCAGCCCTCTCCCGCAAGGGGAGAGGGGGTCTGTCGCGGAACGCGCGCCTGAACTGGAAGCCCCGCCATGCCCCGATCAGCCTTCCTCGATCTCGCCCGCCCGAGCCGGCGGCACTGGCTCGGCTATCTCCTGCTGGCGCCGGCGGTGCTGCTGATCGCGCTGATCATCGTCTATCCGCTGTTCGTCTCGGTCGACCTCTCCTTCCAGAACGTCAACATCGCCCGGCTCGACCAGCCGCGCCGACCGTTCACCACCGCCAATTACGAGCGGCTCTTCGCCTCCGAGGAGTTCTGGAACGCCTGCTGGGTGACGTTCAAGCTCGTTACCATCGTCTCCTTCTTCTGCTTCCTGCTCGGCCTCGGCACGGCGCTGCTGGTCAACAACCGCTTCAAGGGCCAGGCACTGGCGCGGCTGCTCGTCGCGCTGCCCTGGGCGATCCCGGAAGTGATTGCGGTCGTCATCTTCGCCTGGCTGTTCGATTCCTCCTTCGGCCTGATGAACTGGCTCTTCATCAGGCTCGGCCTGGTCGACCAGACGATCAACTGGTTCTCCTCGCCCGATGCCGCCTTCGCCGTGGTCACGACGGTGATGGTCTGGAAGGGCTATCCCTTCGTCTCGATCATGATGCTGGCCGGTCTGCAGTCGATCCCCGAGGATTTCTACAACGCCGCCAAGGTCGACGGCGCCCGCGCCTGGCAGCGCCTGCTCTACATCACCATACCCTCGCTGATGCCGGTGATCGGCGTCACGCTGGTGCTGGTGATGCTCTGGGTCTTCCGCGATTTCTCGATCATCTACGTGCTGACCGGCGGCGGCCCGCTGAAGGCGACGCAGTCGCTCTCGATCATGACCTACGAGCAGGCCTTCGGCTTCTTCAAGATGGGTTACGCCTCGGCCATCGGCGTCATCACCCTGATCGTCTGCGTGATCGCGAGCCGGCTGATGATCGCCCGCGCACCCGACAATATCTGAGGAGGCGGCGATGAGACGGAAAACGACACGTCACGCCCTGCTCTATGCCGGCGTCGCCCTGACCTGCGCCATCCTGGTCTTCCCGATCTACTGGCTTGTCGTCACGGCGGTCTCAGAGCCGAGCCAGCTGCGGCAATTGCCGCCGAGCTTCTGGCCGGACAAGCCGCGCTGGGGCGTGTTCGGCCAGATCATGGCCGAACGGCCGATCCTGCTCTGGCTCGGCAATTCGGCACTCGCCGCCATCGGCGCGGTCGCGATCTCGATGGTCGTCTCGGTGCTCGCCGGCTACAGCCTGTCGCGCTTTCGGGTCCGCGGCGGCCAATCGCTCGGGCTCTTTATCCTGACGGCGAAGATGCTGCCGGCGACGCTGCTGGTCATCCCGCTCTTCGGCATCTTCCGCAATCTCGAGCTGATCGGCAGCCTGTGGTCGATCATCCTCGCCCACGCCACCCTGATCATCCCGTTCACCACCTGGATGCTGAAGGGCTATTTCGACACGATCCCGCGCGAGCTCGAACAGGCGGCGATGGTCGATGGCTGCTCACCGCTCGGCGCCATGGTCAGGGTGATCCTGCCGGTCTCGGCGCCGGGGCTGGCGGCAACCGCGCTCTACGGCTTCGTGCTGTCCTGGTCGGACTATGCCTATGCCCGCACCTTCCTGACCAATGCACAGGGCAACTGGACGGCCAATCTCGGCATCACCACGATGAAGGGCGAGTACATCTCGAACTGGAGCGACATCTCCGCCGCCTCCATCCTCGTCGCCCTGCCGATCCTCGCGATCTACCTCTTCCTCGAACGCTATCTCGTCGGCGGCCTGACGGCCGGCGCCGAGAAGTAAGAGAATCCGCATGGCTGGAATCCGCATCGACAGCGTCACCAAATCCTATGGCGCGCTCACTGTCCTGAAAGCGTTCTCGCTCGACATCGCCGATGGCGAGTTCGTCGTCCTGGTCGGCCCGTCCGGCTGCGGCAAGTCGACCATGCTCAAAATCCTCGCCGGGCTGGAGGAAGCCTCCTCCGGCACGATCGCGATCGGCGAGCGGGATGTCACCGACCTCGCGCCGGGCGATCGCGACATCGCCATGGTCTTCCAGAACTACGCGCTCTACCCGCATCTCACCGTCGCCAAGAACATGGGCTTCGGCCTGAAGATGCGCGGCACCGATGCCAGCGAGATCACCAGGCGTGTCAACGAGGCCGCAAAAATCCTCGGCATCGACCATCTGCTCGACCGGCGGCCGCGCGCGCTCTCCGGCGGCCAGCGCCAGCGCGTCGCGCTCGGCCGTGCGATCGTGCGCGAGCCGCAGGCCTTCCTGATGGATGAGCCGCTCTCCAATCTCGACGCAAAACTGCGCGTCCACACCCGCGCCGAGATCAGCGCGCTGCACAAGAGGCTGCGCGTCACCACGATCTACGTCACCCACGACCAGACCGAGGCGATGACGATGGCCGACCGCATCGTCATCATGAAGGACGGCGTGATCCAGCAGATCGCCTCGCCCGACGTGATGTTCCGCGAGCCGGCCAATCTCTTCGTCGCCGGCTTCATCGGCTCGCCCGGCATGAATTTTTTGAAGGCGAAGGCCGAGGCTGCGGGCGGCCGAATGACTGCGAAGCTATTCGGCCATGACGTTGTGCTGCCGGTCGCGAACGCCGCGGTGCTCGCCGGCAAGGACATCGTCGTCGGCCTGCGGCCCGAGCATATCTCCGCCGGGGCAGGGCAGGTCTCCTTCGCGGTCAGCCCGCGGCTGATCGAGAGTCTCGGCAGCGAGCAATATGTCTATGTCGACCTCCCCGAGGAGCATCGCCGCGAGGCGAGTTCCGCCGGCGAGGATGAGTCACGACGGACCTCGCTGATCGCGCGCCTGATCAATCCGGAGCCGCAGCCGCCCGAGGCAACGCTGACGCTCTCCTTCGATCCGGCACGGCTCCATGTCTTCGATGCCGCCAGCGGCGAGGCGATCCGATGAGCATGATCTTGGTCACCGGCAGCGCCGGGCGCGTCGGCTCGCGCGTCGCGCGGCAACTCCTTGATGCGGGCCACCGCGTCACCGGCTTCGACCTGCGCGTCAGCGGGATCGACCACCCCGCTTTTCGCGAGGTGCTCGGCGGCTTCGATGATCGCGCCGCCGCGCGGCAGGCCGTGCAGGGGGTGGAGGCGATCCTGCATCTCGGCGCCTTCATGTCCTGGCTGCCGGCCGATCGGGACAGGCTGTTCTCGGCGAATGTCGAGGGCACGCGCGTGCTGCTGGAGGAGGCCGCAGCGGTTCAGCCAAAGCGTCTCGTCTTTGCGTCCTCCGGCGAGGTCTATCCCGAGAATGTGCCGGATTATCAGCCGATCGATGAGGATCACCCTCTGAAGCCGCGCTCACCCTATGGTTTGAGCAAGCTGCTCGGCGAAGAGATCGTGCGCTTCTTCGAGCGGACCAGCGGCGTGCCAGCGACGATCCTGCGCTTTTCGCACACGCAGGATGCGAGTGAATTGCTCGATCCCGGCAGCTTCTTCTCCGGCCCGCGCTTCTTCCTGCAGCCGAAGATCCGGCAGCAGGAAGGCTTCGGCAATGCTGCCGCCGTCGCCGCCCTGCGGGCCATCGACGACGGGCGCGAGACGCTGGTGCTGTCGCGCAACGAGGCCGGCCGGCCCTTCCGCATGCACATCACCGACACGCGCGACATGGTCGCCGGCATCGTGCTGGCGCTGTCGGACGAGCGCGCTGCAGGCCGCACCTATAATCTCGGCGCGACCGAGCCTGTCGACTTCGCTGTGGCGCTGCCGATGATGGCAGAGTTGACGGGGCTGCCGTTGAAGACCATCGACCTGCCGGGCGCCGGCGTCTTCTACGAGACGTCGAACGCCAGAATCCGGACCGAACTGGGGTACGAGCCGCAATGGACCTTCGAGCGCATGATCGGCGAGGCGGCGCAGGCGCGGGTGAAGCGCGCGTCCTGACGCCGGACGAGCGCGACGTCCCGACCGGCGCAGCCGCCCTCGCCAAGGGCCTCTACCTCCTCGACGTGATCGGCGAAGCAGCGGCGCCGCCGCGTTTCCGCGACCTGCAGGCCGCAACCGGCCTGCCCAAAGGCACGCTGGCGCGCATGCTCAACACGCTGCTGACCTTCCGCCTGATCCGGCACGAGGAGAGCGACAACACCTACAGGCTCGGCCACCGCCTGTTCGAGCTCGCCCATCGCGTCTGGGAATCCTTCGACCTGCGCGGCGCCGGCGCGCCGGCGCTCGACCGGCTCGCCGAGGAGACGCGCGAGACCGCGGCGCTCTGCGCCATCGACAATGGCGAAGTGCTCTATATCGACCAGCGCAGCCGCGGCGGCCCCTATGGCTTCCGCATCGAGATCGGCCGGCGCGCGCCGCTGCACTGCACCGCCGGCGGCAAGGCCCTGCTCGCCTTCGTCCAGCCGCATGAGCAGCGCGCCCTCGTGGATCGGCTGAAGCTCGAACGCTTCACCGAAACCACCATCACCGAGGAGGAGGCGCTTGCCGCCGATCTCGCTCTGACCCGGGCGCGCGGCTACGCCGTCTCGCAGGAGGAGCATGTCGCCGGCGTTGCCTCGGTCGCGGCGCCGATCTTCGACCATACCGGCCGGGCCGTCGCGGCGATCGGCGTGTTCGGCCCGTCCTCCCGGCTAACGCGCGAGCGGCTGCACACCACCGGCCGCGACCTGATGGCCGCCGCCCGGCAGATCTCCGGCAATGTCGGCGCGACGCAGATGAATATCTCCCCGGCGCCGCGCTCGGCCCGGCCAGTCGATCCCAATGTGCAATGCGTGCTGCCCTGGGGCGCGCATCTCGCCGAGGGACCGTACTGGTCGGCCGGCGAGCAGCGGCTCTATTGGGTCGACATCCTCGCGCCCTCGGTCAACCGCTTCGATCCGGCAACCGGCAACAATGAGGAGGTCACGCTGCCGCGTCTGGTCAGCGCCGTGCTCGGCCGCCGCGGCGGCGGGCTGGTGGTGCTGACGCAGGAGGGGCTGGAGGCCTTCGACTTCGCCAGCGGCCGGCTGACCCCGCTGGCCGATCCCGAGGCAGATATTCCCGACAACCGCTTCAACGACGGCAAATGCGACCGGCAGGGCCGGCTCTGGGCCGGGACGATGCGGCTCGACGCCAGCCGCGCCTCAGGCTCGCTCTATGCGATCACGCCTGACCTCAGCTGGCAGCGCCAGGAGAGCGGGCTAACCGTCGCCAACGGGCTCGACTGGAGCCCTGATGGCCGAACCTTCTACTTCGTCGATTCCGCCCATAGCCGCATCTACGCCTACGCGTTCGACGCCAAGGCCGGCACGCCCGCCAATCGCCGCGTCTTCGCCGAGGTTGCCGGTCGGCCGGACGGGCTCGCCGTCGACGCCGAGGGCTTCGTCTGGTGCGCGATCTGGGATGGCTGGTGCCTGCATCGCTATGCACCGGACGGCCGGCTGGATCGCGAGATCTGGCTGCCGGTACCGCGCCCGACCAGCCTCGCCTTCGGTGGGCCGGACCTGAAGACGCTGTTCATCACCACGGCACGCATCCGCCTGCCCTCGCGCGTGCTAGCCGAGGCACCATTCTCGGGCGGCCTCTTCACCTTGCCGGTCGACGTGCCCGGCCTGCCCGCGGCGGAGTTCGGCGGGTGAGGGTCGAAGCCAGCTATCCCGATCTCGCCGGCAAGGCAGCGCTGGTCACCGGCGGCGCGGACGGGATCGGCCGCGCCATCGTCGAGGCGCTGGCCCGGCAGGGCGCCAAGGTTGCCTTCCTCGACATCGATGCCGGGCGCGGCGAGCGGCTCGCGGCCGATATTTCGGCGGCCGGCGGCACTGCCTCATTCCATCAGGTCGACCTGCGCGACATCCCGGCGACGCAAGCGGCAATCGCGGCTGCGCGGGTACTGCACGGCCCCTTCGCCATCGGCGTCAATAATGCCGGCCATGATGAGCGGCACGATTTCGACGCGGTGACGGAGGCCTATTGGGACGACCGCTTCGCGGTGAATCTCCGGCCGATGATGTTCGTGGCCCAGGCATTGGCGTCGGACATGCGCGGCCTCGGTGGCGGTGCGCTCATCAACCTGTCCTCGACCTCGTGGATGAAGGGCTCGCCGCACATGATCGCCTACACCACGGCGAAATCGGCGGTGATCGGCTTCAGCCGCTCGCTGGCGCGGGCGCTGGGACCCGATGGCATCAGGGTGAACTGCGTCACGCCCGGCTGGGTGATGACCGAGCGCCAGCGGACACAATGGTGGACGCCGGAGAAGGGCGCGGCCAACCAGGCGGCGCAGGCGCTGAAGGGCGAAATCCTACCGGAAGACATCGCCCAGATGGTGCTGTTCCTCTGCTCGGACGTCTCGCGCATGTGCGCCGGCCAGAACTTCATCGTCGATGCCGGCACGGTCTGACACGATGAGCCCGCTCGACGACCTGCGCGCCATCCTCGGCCCGGCCGCCATCGTCACCGATCCGGAGGCGATGGCGCCGCATCTCACCGACTGGCGCGGCAAGCATCGTGGCGCGGCGCTCGCGCTGTTGCGTCCGCGCACGGTCGAAGAGGTCTCGACCATCCTGCGCTGGGCGAGTGCGACACGCACACCTGTCGTCCCGCAAGGCGGCAACACCGGCTTGTCGGGTGGGGCGACGCCAGATGCCTCCGGCACATCCGTCCTGCTCTCGCTGGCCCGCCTCAATAAGATCAGGGCGGTCGACATCGAGGGCGACACGCTGACCGCCGAGGCCGGCTGCATCCTCGCCGATGTCCAGCAGGCCGCTGCGGCCAATGATCGGCTCTTCCCGCTCAGCCTCGGCAGCGAAGGCTCCTGCCAGATCGGCGGCGCGGTCGCGACCAATGCCGGCGGCATCAACGTCATCCGCTACGGCACGGTGCGCGATCTGGTGCTCGGGCTCGAATACGTCCGCGCCGACGGCGCCGTGACCCATGGCCTCAAGCCGCTGCGCAAGGACAATGCCGGCTACGCGCTGAAGGAGCTGGTGATCGGCTCGGAAGGCACGCTCGCGGTGGTGACAGCGGCGACCTTCAAGCTCTTTGCCAGGCCGCGTGTCAGCGCAACGGCGCTGTGCGGCCTCGCGAGCCCGGCGGAAGCTCTGCGACTCCTCGCTCTGCTGCGACAGGCTGCTGGCGAGCGCATCTCCAGTTTCGAACTGATGTGCGACGGCGAGATGGGTCTCACGCTCGAGGGCGTGCCGGGCACGGCGCTTCCCCTGGAACGACGGCACGACTGGTATGTCTTCGTCGAGCTTGGGGACAGCGATCCGGCTGGCCGGGTTGGCGAGTTGCTGACCGAAGCACTTTCCGCAGCGCTGGAAGAAGGGATGCTCCGGGACGCCGCCATCGCGCAGAGCGAGGCGCAGGCCAAGGCGATTTGGCATCTGCGCTTCGCCGTCGCGGAAGCGAACCGCCGCGCCGGCTTCAGCGTCTCGCACGACACCAGCGTTGCGGTCGCCGACGTGCCGGCCTTCCTTGCGGCGGTCGAAGCAATGGCGGCCGAACGCTTTCCGCAAGCAAAAGCCCTCTTCGTCGGTCATGTCGGCGACGGCAATATCCACGTCATTCTGCTCTTCCCACAGGACACTCCAGCGGAGCGACGCGCGGATCTCGGCCACGCCGTCAACGCAGAAATCTTCGCGATCGTCAGGGATTTCGGCGGCAGCATCACCGCCGAGCACGGCATCGGCCGCAGCCTGACCGGCGCGTTGACACGGCAGGCGCAGCCCGAGGCGCTGGCGCTGATGCGGGCGGTCAAGCAGGCCTTCGACCCGCTCGGCATCCTCAATCCCGGCGCGGTCATCGCGCAAAGGTGAAGCACGCGAGCGCGCGGGCTAAGCAATCGGAATAGTTGAACTGTTCCGAACCCAGAGCATCGGACGCCTTAGTTTAGAATACATGTAAACTATTGTATTTGCTAACCAATTCGCTCTGGTTTAACTGCTGGAGGCGATCGCGAGGTTGATGTCCTCGACCGGCGCCGACGCGCGATCGCTCCGGAGCCGCCTCAGTGACCGTGGCTTCGTTTTGAAAGCGCTCCCGTCCAGGAGGAGCGCCGCAAGACCACGGACCTTAACTCGATGCAGCGTTTGATCGGCACAGTCCTGCTCGCGACGGCTATCGTCGCCACGCCCATGGCGGGCTTTGTTGCCCGCGCCCAAACCGCCCCGGCCGAGACGGTCCCGGCGCAGCAGCAGACGAGCCCTTCCGGCGCGCATGGCGGTGCGGTTCCGGCGCCAGCATCATCCAATCCTGCTCCCGCTGCGACCGCTCCTGTCGGTCAAGCCGCGCCTGCGTCTCCGAGCACCGCTGCGCCGACGCCCGCAGCGCCAACCCCTGCACCCGGAGCCGCGCAGACCACCGTGCCTGCGACCGTTCCTGCCACCTCGCCAGCCGTCTCGCCCGTCGCCGGGCAGGCCACCCTTCCGCACGACCTGTCGCCCTGGGGCATGTTCATGGCGGCCGACATCGTCGTGAAGGCGGTGATGCTCGGCCTCGCCTTCGCCTCGCTGGTAACCTGGACGATCTGGCTCGCCAAGGCGCTCGAACTCGCGGCCGCCAAGGCGCGGGCTGGCCGAGCGGTACGACGCCTTGAGGAAGCCATCAGCCTCGACGAAGCCGCACGCGCGATCGCAGGCCGCAAGGGCCAGGCGCGCGGCACCGTCGCTGAACTGGTCGGCGCCGCCCAGAGCGAGCGCCAGCGGTCCGACGATCTTGGCGAGGACGGCATCAAGGAGCGTGCCGCAATCGCATTGTCGCGGATCGAGGCGCGAGCCGGCCGCAACATGGCGCGCGGCACCGGTCTCCTCGCCACCATCGGCTCGACCGCCCCCTTCGTTGGCCTGTTCGGCACGGTCTGGGGCATCATGAACTCGTTCATCGGCATCAGCCAGTCGAAGACGACCAATCTCGCCGTCGTCGCGCCCGGTATTGCCGAGGCGCTGCTGGCGACCGCGATCGGCCTCGTCGCGGCTATTCCCGCCGTGATCATCTACAACGTCTTCGCACGCGCCATTTCCGGCTATCGCGCCACGCTCTCCGATGCCTCGGGCGAGGTGCTGCGCCATCTCTCGCGCGATCTTGAGCGGGCACGCCGCCAGGCAGCCCAGCAGGTCCGTGCCAATCTGCATGCCGTGCCAGCCCAGCCGGCCGCGATGCCGCGCGTGCCGGCGGAGTGAGCCATGGCGGTTTCGCTCAAGGAAGCGCAGGACGGCGATCTCGGTGAGGTCAGCGAGATCAACGTCACGCCGTTCATCGACGTAATCCTGGTGCTGCTGATCATCTTCATGGTCGCCGCGCCGCTCTCGACCGTCGACGTCGCGGTCGACCTGCCGATCTCGAATGCGCAAACACAGCCGCGGCCCGAGAAGCCGGTCTTCCTGACGGTGAAACAGGACCTGTCGCTGGCGCTCGGCAACGACACCGTGCCGCGCGAGCAGTTGCAGGCGACGCTCGACCGCCAGACCAGCAATGATCGCGAGCAGCGCGTCTTCCTGCGCGCCGATGGGGCGGTGGCCTATCGCGAGCTGATGGAGGTGATGAACAAGCTGCGCCAGGCCGGCTATCTCAAGATCGCGCTGGTCGGCCTGGAGGACACCGGCCAGGGCGCAGCGCAGGGAGCGGCCAAGCCGTGATCACGACCGCGCCGCATCGCCGCTGGCTCACTGCGCTGCGCTGGAGCGTCGCTGCGGTCACCGTTGCCGCCGCCCATGGCGGGCTCGCCTGGATCGGCGTGAACTGGCGTCCGACGGAAGCTGCCGCCGGCGCACCGGAACCAGCGATTATGATCGAGCTTGCCGCGCTCTCGGTTGCGCCTGAGGCGCCGCCGGAGGAGTTGCCGGTGGCCCAGGAGCGCGCCGCGCCGGAGCCGCCGCCGCCCGAGCCGATCAAGGAAGAGCCTCCCCCGCCCGAGCCCGAGCCGGAACCGCTGCCTGAGCCGACGCCGGTCGAGCAGCCGGAGATCAAGCTGCCCGAGCTGCCGCAGATCCCGAAGCTCGACGCGGTCCTGCTGCCGCCTCCGCCCGAGCCGAAGCCGGTCGAGAAGAGGCCAGAGCCAAAGCCGAGGATCGTCGAGAAGAAGCCTAAGCCAAAGCCCAAGGTCGTCGAGCGCAAGCCGGTCGAGCAGCGGGCCAAGGAAGCCGTCGCGCCAAAGCCGTCCGAGCAGCGCGCCTCGGCCCCGACCAGCGCCGCGCAGGGCACGGCCAGCCAGCCGACCGTCTCGACCGCCTCCTGGCGCGGCTCGCTGATCGCCCATCTCAACCGCTACAAGCGCTTCCCCGGCGGGGCGAGCCCGGGCACGGTCCAGGTCGCCTTCGCGATCGACCGCAGCGGCAATGTCCTGTCTTCGCGCGTCGTCGGCTCCTCCGGCGATTCCGCGCTCGACGCCGAAGCGGCGGCGATGATCCGCCGCGCCAGCCCGGTCCCGGCGCCGCCGCCGGGTGTCGGCGGGGGCGGGGCGATCTCGCTCTCGGTGCCGGTGCGCTTCAGCCGATAGGCCAGCCGATCAGGGCTGACGGCCGGGATTCTGGAACGGCGTCGTCACGGTATCGCCGACGGCGGAGCCGGTATCCTGCAGATTGTTGCCGAGGTGCTCGAACCTGTCGCCGAGATTGCGACGCGCCTGGGAATCGACCACCGCGACCGGGGCTGAGACGACAATGCCGGCGGCTGTGCCAACCGCGGCAGCGGCACTGCCGGTCACCTCGATCAGCCGGTCTCCCAGGCCGACGCGGGAATCGGTGATCGGCTGGCCGTCGACGAGACGGGTGCCGATCAGCTTCACTACCTCCGGGCTCTCGGCGAACTTGCCATGGTTGAGCTTGTCGCCGGTGCGCAGCTTGGTCAGATTCAGGACAACGATCTTGTCCTTCTCAAACTCGGTCTTGTAGGGCTCGACATCGGGGTCGACCGCACCGAGGCGGTCCTTGTTGCCCCAGACCCGGCGCGAGACCGCGAGTGCACGATCATCCTGCGAGACGAACAAGGTGAAATTCGGCCGCCGCCCCGTCATCTCCGCGATCTGGGTGCGGAAGACATCGGCATCGACATCGGGCGAGGCGAGCATGACATTGGCGATCTTCGGCGGGATGCCGCGATTGCGCACCGCCATCTGAGTCAACGACTCGAGCGCCACCCAGTTGCCCATCGAATGGGCGAGGAGCGAGACCTCGCCGACGGCCGGATCGCGCGCCAGCGCCTGCAGCAGGTTCTCGAGCGCGTTACGCGAATAGGTCGCGCTCTCGCGGTCATAGCCATAGGCGAAGAGCGAGCCGCGTGACGGCCAGGTGAACAGCACCGGCACGACGTTCGCGTCGGAATCGTGGACGATCTGGGCGAAGCGATAGACCGCATCCTCGAAGCGGTTATTGAAGCCGTGGACGAAGACCATGACGCGGCGCTTCGGCACGCGGGCAACACGCTCATGCAAGCGCGCCAGCCCTGTCTTGGCATCGAGCTTATCGACCTTGAGCGTGACGAAATCCGTCTCGGGATTGCCCGGAAGCCGGCTCGGCCATTGCACCTCGCCGGCCTTGCGGCGGCTGTCCGGCGGGAGCGAGATCACCATCTCGGCGAAGGAGGGCTTGCCGCGCTCGCCGGAATACAGCACGCCGGCATCCGGATCGGCCGCGCGCGTCGTCGCCACCAGCATGGTGACCTTGCTGGTGCCCGGCACGGTCGAGACGACCGGCTTCAGCACACCCTGCACGTCGCCGGCACAACCGGCGACGAACATCGTCGCGACCGCAACCGCGAAAGCCCGTCGGGCAGCCGGCATCGGCACATCTTTGCGGCGGATCGGCATCACGGGGCTACCCAGCTGCGGCACGGCGCCCAGACCATGCTGGCGCGCCGCCCGCTACGTCAAGGACGCCGAAGCCACAGTCTCGGTCAGACCATGTACTGGCCGCCATTCACCTCGATGGTCTGGCCGGTGATGTAGCCGCTCATCGCCGGGCTGGCGAGGAAGAGGAAGACGCCGACATTGTCCTGCGGTGTGCCGACCCGCTCCATCGGAACCGTCTTGCGCATCGCCTCGATCTGCTCCGCCGTCGAATAGCGCTCATGGAACGGCGTCATGATCACACCGGGCGAGACGCCATTGACGCGGATGCCGAAGGGCACGAACTCCTTGGCCATGCCGCGGGTCAGGTTAAGCACGAACGCCTTGGAGCTGGCATAGAGCGAGGAGCCGGGGCCGCCGCCATTGCGCGCCGCGATCGAGCTCAGATTGATCACGCTCGCCTTGCTGCCGGATCGCTTGAGATAGGGCAGCGCCGCCTTCGAAGCCATCACCACCGAGCGGACGTTGAGGTCGACGACGCTGTCGAAGAATTCGTCCTCGATCTCGGCGATCGGCGTGCGCTTCACCAGCGCGCCGGCATTGTTGACGAGCACGTCGAGCCCGCCGAGCTTGTCGGCCGCCTTCTCGACGAGATCGACCGCCTGCCTGCTGTCGGCGACATCGGCCTGCAGCACATGCGCCTCGCCGCCGGCCGCCTTGATCTCGGCGGCGACGGCGTTGGCCTCGGCCTCGCTCGACTTGTAGTGCACGACGACGCGCATGCCGTTCGCCGCATAGGCCTTGGCGACGGCAGCGCCGATGCCGGTGCTGGAGCCGGTGACCAGGGCGCGCAGCCCCTTGAGATCGTCGAGCATCATTCCTCCCTCTCGATACGGACTTAAATCGTTTCAGAAGCGATCTTGCGCGAGGCGGAGCAGAAGCGCCAGCGCCGCTGCGGCAACCCGGCCATTCGCGCAGGGGCGCTCAAAGGAACTTGGTCATCGCCTTGAACTCGGCGAGCAGCCCGCGCGCCTCATCCGGCAGGCTGCCGGCCGCCTCCTCCAGGCAATGGCCGATATGCTCCTGGATCAGGATTTTGCGGGCGTTGGCGATGGCGCCCTCGACGGCCTGCAATTGCTGGGCGATCTCCAGGCAGGAGCGGACATTGGCGACCATCTCGATGGTCGAGCGCAGATGCCCCTCCGCCCGCTTCAGGCGCGTGATGATCTCCGGATGCCGGTGATGGTGGATCCGGGCATGTTCCTCGTCCTGCATTTCCCGACCCTTTCGTCTTGATCCTATCCTCCCTGGGAGGTTATAGACCGGGACATCCGCTGAGCAAGCGGCACCCGATCAGGCAGGCGCCGGCGCAAGACCGGGCGCCTCCCGGCGATCGGGCGGGCGAGGACGAGACGGGCGCCCCCGACCAGCTCCGGCAAGGCCGGACGGCACGGCAGCCCCCGATCCGTTCCGGATCCGGAGCACCATGTCGTGCCGAGCTTCACCGAATTGCTGGCGCAAGGCGCTGGCCATGCCTGGCTGTTCATTCCGAGCGCGATCCTGCTCGGCGCGCTGCACGGGCTCGAACCCGGCCATTCCAAGACGATGATGGCGGCCTTTATCGTCGCCATCCGCGGCTCTGTCATACAGGCGCTGCTGCTCGGCCTTGCCGCGACGCTCTCGCATACGCTCGTCGTCTGGGGCGTGGTCCTCGGCGGCCTCTACCTGACGCGCGACTTCAATGCCGAAGCGACCGAGCCCTGGTTTCAGCTCGCCTCGGGCGTGCTGATCATCGCGATCGCGCTCTGGATGCTGTGGCGGACCTGGTCAGAGCAGCGCGCGCTGCGGCCTGCCAGTCACGGGCACCACCATAGTCACGGCCACTCCCATGGTCACGGGCACTCCCATGGTCACTCACATGGGCAAAGCCACAGCCACGACCATGCCAAAACGACCGACAGCGAGCCGATGGACGCGCATCAGCGCGCCCATGCGCAGGACATCCGCAAGCGCTTCACCGACCGACCGGTGACGACCTGGCAAATCGTGCTGTTCGGGCTGACCGGCGGGTTGATCCCCTGCCCGGCGGCGATCACTGTTCTGCTGATCTGCATGCAGCTGCGCGAGATCGCGCTCGGCGCGGTCCTGGTGCTGTGCTTCTCGATCGGTCTCGCGATCACGCTTGTCGCGGTCGGCGTCGCCGCCTCGCTCAGCCTGCGAGCGGTCGAGAAGCGCTCCAGCTGGCTTTCGACGATCGCGGCGCGGGCGCCCTATTTTTCCGGTGTGCTGATCGTCCTGGTCGGGCTCTACACGGCCTGGCACGGCTGGAGCGGGCTGCAGGCGCAGGCTCCCCGCGCCACGGCGCTGCTGGTCAGCCCATCGCCTGGTTGACCAGGGCAAAACGATGCGCCGGCCCGGGCGCGATCGGAGCGGCGCCGCGCTCCATCACCACACCGGAGGCGACAAGCGGCAATCCCCGCTCGCCGAGCCAGGCGCCTAGGCCGGTCCGGGCCGGCACGTCGATGCGGATGAAATCGCCGCGGCGGGCGGCGAGCAGCGCGGCGATCAGATTGCAGGCGGCGGCATCGTCGATGGCCACGACCGGACCGATCAGCCAACCGCGGCCGTGCCGGCGCAGGAAACCGAAACCGGCCGGCGCGCCGTCGCGATCGATCAGGATCGCGTGGCCGCGCGCCAGCAAGGCTTCGAGTACGGCGGTGCGCGGCAGCCCCGTCGCCTCGGCGTCGAGTTGCGCCAAGAGCGGCAGATCGGAGGCGGCGGCAGGTCGCATGACCTCTTTTGCAGCGAGAACAGGGGCGGCCAGTTCCGGCCAGTAGCCCTGGTGCTGACGAACCTCGTCGATGGCGATGAAGCCATAGCGGGCGTAGAGCGGCTCGCCCTGCGGCGTGGCGACGAGGCCGAGCGTTCGCCCTTCCGTCGCCGCGATCAACTGCTCGGTCATCAGCTTGCCGATGCCCTGCCCCTGCTGATCGGGCGAAACGATGATCGTGCCGAGCGTGGCATGGCTCGCACCAAAGCCCCACCAGAGCCCGACACCGACGACCGCGTCCTCGATCGACAGGGTGAAGCCTTGGCCGAGCGAGAGCGCGAACTCCCAATCCTCGCGGCGATGCGGCCAGCCGACCGCCGTCGATAGCCTCTGGCAGGAATCAGCATCGGAAACGCTGGTTGGGCGAAGCGTCAGCTGGAGCGGCTGCATCGGCCCGCCCTCAGCGGCAGAATGCTGCGCAGCCGGACTGCCAGAACGGCGCCTGTCCATCGAGATCAGGCACCGAGGGCCGCGGCTTCGCGCCCGGCAGCTCGGCAGGCACCGGCACGACCAGTTCCCACCAGCGATGGGCGCATTGCGAGCGGAAGGCCATCTGGTCGCTGATCGAGGTGTTCTCGCGCGCCAGCACCGCATCGAGCGCGTCGCAGGCCCGGCGCAGCGCGGCGTCGTTCCCATCGCCGGGCTCGTTGGCATAGTCATGGAAGGCGGCGGTGAAAGCCTCCATCTCGCGGGCGATATGCGGCCAGTCCTGGCGGCCGAGATTCCAGGCATCCATCCATTCGCGCGCCACCGTCTCGACCGCCTCGGCCTTTGGCTTGTCGGCGACCTTGCGGGCGGTGGTCAGCATATGGCGCATCAATTCGGCGCGGGCATGGAGCTGGCGAGCAGCGAGCGCGGCGGTCTGCATCGCCAGAATCGCGCGCTCGGCCTCGAACTGCAGCTCCTCGACGAAATGGGCCATATCCTTCTCCGCTCAAGGCAACGTCGCGAGCCGGTCGAACAGGCGCTGGAACAGCGCTTCCGCCTCGACGCTCGCGACGACATGGGCATTGGCCGGCCGCTTGAGCCGGCCGTTCCAGTCGATCGTGGTTCGGCCCCGCAGGGGACCGTCGCCAGTCTCGACCTCAACGAAACAGTCGCGCCCCGAAAAGAGTTCCGGCCAGAGCAGGAAGGCGACCACGCAGGGGTCATGCATCGGATGGCCGGCAGTGCCGAGCCCGCCGGGGCGCGGACGGGTCAGCATGCCGTGCACGGCCCTGCCCGTCGCATTGCCGAAGGTAAGGAGACGCGCGACCTGCTCATGCGAGGCGATCGCCTGATGGGTAACGCCGAGGCCGAACATCACGATCGGCCGCTCCGACGCGAAGACGATCGCGGCGGCGTGCGGGTCGACATGGACGTTGAACTCGGCGGCCGGGGTGATGTTGCCGAGCGCCAGCGCGCCGCCCATCAGCACGATGCGCTTGACCTTGGGCAGGACGTCTGGAGCCAGCCGGAAGGCCAGCGCGAGATTGGTCAGCGGCCCGAGCGGGCAGAGCGTGACGCTGTCATCCGGCGCGGCGCGCAAGATCGCAATCAGCGCCTCGACGGCATGGGTTGAGCTCGCTTTGCCGCGCGCCGGCGGCAGGTCCGCACCAGCGAGCCCGTCCGGACCGCAAACGAATTCGGCGGTCGAGAGCGGAAAGAGCAATGGCCGGTCGGCGCCGGCATGGACCGGCACGTCCTCGCGGCCGGCGAGCTCGCGGATGCGCAGCGCGTTCGCCGTGGTTAGCGCCAGCGGAACATTGCCGGCGACGGTGGTGATCGCCTTGAGATCGAGCTCCGGGCTGGCGAAGGCGAGCAGCAGGGCGACCGCATCGTCCTGGCCGGGGTCGGTGTCGATGACGATGGTTTCGTGCGTCATCTCAGGCCGCCCTGGCGTTGCCCGCCATGATCATGTGGCTGAGATCGTCGGCGCTGAGGTCGCCGAGCGGCTGGTCAACGTACTTTCGGCCAGCGCCCATGATCACGACCCGGTCGGCGAGCGCGACGACGTCGCGCATGTTGTGGCTGATCAGCAGCACTGTCCTGCCGTCGGCCTTCAGCTTGCGGATCAGGTCGAGGACGAGGGCCGTCTCCTTGACACCAAGCGCCGCCGTCGGCTCGTCCATGACGATGACCTCGGCCTTCCAGCGCAAGGCGCGCGAGATCGCGACCGCCTGGCGCTGGCCACCTGACAGCCGCTCGACCGGCCGGTCCATGTCCTCGACCGTGACCGAGAGCTGCTTGAGGAAGCCGCGCGCCTCCTGCGCCATCCGCTTCTTGTCGAGCACGCGCAGGAAGGGCAGCAATAATGGGCGCGTCAGCTCCGAACCCATGAAGACGTTCTGGGCGATCGAGAGCCGTGGGGCGAGCGCAAGGTCCTGGTAGATCGTTGCGACGCCATGGTTCAATGCGTCGTGCGGCGAGGCGAAGGCGACCTCCTTGCCGCGCATCTGGAGCGTGCCCGACGTCGCTTCCTCGGCGCCAGAGATCACCTTGATCAGGCTCGACTTGCCGGCGCCGTTGTCGCCGCAGATGGCGACCACCTCGCCGGCAAAGATGTCGAGATCGACCTCGCGCACCGCCACGACCGGGCCATAGGCCTTGCCGATGCCGCGGAGCGACAGGAGAGGTGTGGCGGTATCAGTCATCGTTCAAACCAGTTCGCCTAGGACGTCGGATTGCCGCAACGAGCTCCCTCTCCCCCTGCGGGAGAGGGTTGGGGTCAGGGGTCACGCTGCTCTACCCATCATGACCGGGCGTGCAGCGATGCGAATGGAAAGCTTAGTGCGACCCCTCATCCGTCTCGGCTTCGCCGAGCCACCTTCTCCCGCAAGGGGAGAAGGGAAGGCGCGGCCGCCCCTCACTTCAGGAACTGCTGAACGTTGTTCTTGTCGACCAACACGGCGTCGGTGAAGAGGTAGGGACCGGCGGCGACGGTCTCCTTCGGCTTCTTGTCGACGACGATGGTCTGGATCGCGTCGACCGCCTGCTTGCCCATCTCCTCGAACGGGATCGAGACGGTCGCCATGAAGGTCGAAGCGGGGTCGGCGATGCGGGCATAGGTCTCCTTGCCGCCATCGACCGAGACCAGCGGGATCTGGCCCTTCTTGACGCCCTGCGCCTGCAAGAGGTCGTCGATGATGTAGGCCTGGCCGTCGAACGAAGCCCAGATGCCGTTGATCTTGCCCTGGTTCTGCAAGAGCAGCGCCTGCATGCCGGCGCGGACATCGTCGCGCCAGCTCTGGGTGCGGGCCATCGAGAACTTGCCGAGCTCCTTCACCGCCTGGTTCTCGGAGAGCACGTTGTCGAGCAGCTTGCCGCGGATGCGCGAGGCGACGTTGAGGTCGAAGCGGGCGGTGACGATGTTGCCCTGGTAGCCGAGCTGGCCGAGCAGATAGAGCGCAGCCTCGGCGCCGACCTTGTACTCATTGGTCTGGATGTCGAAGAGCGCGTGCGGGCTCGAACCCGACTGGACGGTGATCACCGGGATCTTGGCGTCCTTGGCCGCCTTGAACTGGGCGTCGGCCTCGACCGGCTTGCCCATGGCGATGATGATCGCATCGACCTTCTTGGCGATCAGCGCGTCGAACTGCTCGGCATGCTTGGGCAGCGCGCCTTCCGAGTTCAGCAGCGTGACGTTCCAGCCCTTGGCCTTGGCCGCCGCGGCGGCGGCATTGGCGACGCGGGCATGCGTCTCCGACGAGAACTGGAAGCCGATGACGCCGAGCTCGAAGGCTTGAGCTCCCTGCCCCAGACCGACGACGGCGGCAGCCGCCAGCAGAATCTTCCTCAAACCGACCATGACGACCTCTCCCCTCGTTGTCGTTGTGAACTGTCAGACCTTGAACGCCGCCTTCTTCATCGCGCTGGCCGAGAAGGCGACCGAGCCGATGATGATGACGCCGAGAACGATGTCCTGAACGTAATAGGGCGCGCCGAGCAGGACCAAGCCGTTGCCGAGCACCTTGAGCACCAAAGCTGCGAAGACCGTGCCCGGCACGTTCGGCTTGCCCGGCTCGAACATGGTCATCCCCAGCAGCACCGCCGCAATGGCGTAGAGGAGGTAGTCGCCCGCCATGTTCGGCGCGGCCGAGGACAGGTTGGCGGCGAGCAGCACGGCGGTGATCGCGGCGAGGATGCCGGAGAGCAGCAGGCCGATGCGCTTCATCTTCCCCGTCGCGATACCGGAGAGCCTGGCAGCCTCGTCGGCTTCGCCGGTCGCGACCATATGGGCGCCGGTGCGGGTCCATTTCACCAGCCCCCAGGCGAAGAGCGTGACGCCGGCGAGCCAGAGCACGAGATTGGGGATGCCGAAGGTGTAGCTGCGCGCCAGCCCGGTGAAGCCGGTCGGCCAGCGCCCGACGAAGGCGACACCCTGTGTGATCATGAAGGCGCAGCCCTTGGCGATCGCGGCCGTCCCCAGCGTCATGATCAGCGAGGGGATGCGCAGTACGGTGACGCCGTAGCCATTGAGGCCGCCGAGCAGCGCGCCGACCGACAGCGCAGCCAGGACCGCAACCAGCGGCGGATATTGCAGCTGCACCAGCCAGCCGCAGACGACGGCGGCAAGGCTTGCCATCTCGGCGATCGAGAGGTCGAGTTCGGCGACGGTGAAGGCGAGCGCGAAACCGAGCGCCAGGATGGCGAGGAAGCTCGTGTCCTTCAGCACGTTGACGATGTTCATCGTCGTGGCGAAGTTCGGCGCGAAGGCGACGAAGAAGACGATCAGGGCAAGGCCGGCGAGCGCGGTGCCATAGCGGCCGATGATCTCGCGCATCGTCAGGCGTTTCCCTTGGCGATCGCCGAGATCGGCGAAAGGATTTCGATGCCGCCGGTGACCGGGATCAGCGCGCCGGTGACGAAGGCGGCAACCGGCGAGAGCAGGAAGGCGATCACCCCCGCGACATCCTCCGGCCGGCCGAGGCGGCCGAGCGGCGTGCGCTGCGAGGCGCCCTCGACCAATGCGTTGAACTGACTGGCAAAGCCGCCGCGTACCATAGGCGTGTCGATGATCCCCGGCGCGACCGCATTGACGCGGATGCCGTGACGGCCGAGCTGCTGGGCCATGCCATAGGTCAGCGTCGCGACGCCGCCCTTGGCCGAGCCATAGGCGAGATTGGCGCCGCCATTGCTATGAGCGATTGAGGAGATGTGGACGATGGCGCCGCCCTCGCTTTGCTCGATCATCCGCCGGGCGGCAGCCTTGGAGACGCGGAAAACGGCCGAGAGGTTGATGTCGACGAGCTTGTCCCACTCCTCGTCCTCCATCTCGACCAGCGGCACCGGCCGCGAAGCCCCGGCTCCCGTAACGAGATTGTCGAGGCGGCCGAAACGCTCGATTGCAAGCTCGACCAGCGCCCCGGCGAGATCGCGGTCGCGGACATCGCCGGTCATAGCGGCGACTTCAGCGCCCTCCGCCTGCAATCGGTCGGCGAGTTCGGTCAGTGGACCGGCCTCCAGCCCCGACAGGACGAGCCTGTGCCGGGGAGCCAGCGTCATCGCGAGCGCGCCGCCGATGCCGCCGGAAGCGCCGGTGATCAGGGTAACGGGCTTCGGCATCAGCCGGCCTTGCCGACGACCGGAACGAGACGAAACGCGACGACGCGGCAGGAACGCGGCATGGACCTCTCTCTGGAGATTGGCTCCACTTGGGTAAGGCGCAAGCGCCTCAGCCGCAACGTCAATCGGCGTGCAGGTTCGCGGCCGCAGACGCATGACGCGCGAGGTCGGCGAGCTGGCCACCCTCCCGCGCCACTGCGACGAGATCGCGCGAGATCGGTGCCAAGGCGTCCTCGGCCCGGCGGAACAAGGCGAACAGCGTGTCATAAGCCGGCTCGCGGACCGGATCAGGCTCGAAGCGGCGCGCAATCGTGACGAGCGCCCGCTGTGCTTCCGCCAGCGAAGCGAAACGGCCAAGGCCGGTGAACGCGATGATCGCCGCACCGAGCAGGCCCGGCTCCTGTGACGCCGTGACCACGACCGGTCGCCCGCAGAGATCGGCCTTGATCTGGCTCCAAACCGGATTGGCCGCTGCACCGCCGCCGAAGCGGATCTCGGTCGCAGGGCAGCCGAGCGCAGCTTCGGCCCGTTCCAGCACGATCCGGTTGAGGCAGGCGACGCCCTCCAGCACCGCAAAGGCAAGGTCGGTCGGGCCATGTCGACGGTTCAGCCCGACAGTCGCACCGCGCAAGGACGGGTCCCAATAAGGCACGCGCTCGCCCTGGAGATAAGGCAGGAACAGCAGCGGCTGCGGCTGGCGCGGACCGGCGAGCAGCGCGGCGATCTCCTGCCCGACCGCTGCACCATTGCGCCCGAGCAGCGCCAGCAGCCAGGAGACGGTGTCGGCGCCGGTCTGGCTGGGGCCACCGAGCTGGAACAGGCCGCGCCAGTCGACAGTCAGCAAACCTTCCGCCCGCGCCGGCTCGCGGCCGACGACGCCGAGCACTTCGGTGGTGCCGGAGATATTATAGGCGAAGCCCTCGCGCATGGCGCCAAGCCCGACCACCGCCGCCCAGGTATCGTTCGAGGCGCAGAAGACCGGCGTGCCGGCTAGGCGAGCGAGCGGCGCGGGCAGGCCGGTCTGGATCGGGCCGACCTGATCCCAAGGCTCCAGCATCGCCGGCAGGATCGCAGCGGGAATACCGGCCGCATGCAATAGGTCGCAGCCTTCATGAGGAGCAGCTGCGGCCAGCAATCGCGCCATCGAGACGGGGTCGCTCGCCCGTCGGCCGGTGAGGCGGAAATTCAGGTAGTCCTTGGGCTCGAGCAGGCAGGCGAGTTCGGCGAAAGCGCCCGGCTCCTCCTCGCGCAGCCAGGCGAGGCGGGCGAGCGGATGGAAGGCGTTGACCGCTACGCTCTCGGGATGGGCTGCGTCGAACCTCTCGCGCAAGCGAGCTGCAAGCGCGTCGGCGCGCGTATCCTTCCAGGTCATAGCCGGGCGCAGCGACCGGCCATCGCTGTCCAGAAAGATCTGGGTGCGGGTGACGCCGCAGATGGCGACGGCCTCGACCGCATCGAACAATGCCGGCGCCTCGGCTGCCAGCCCGGCGCAGGTCTCGACCAGCAAGTCCCACCAGGCATCCGCGTCGATCTCGGAGCCGCCGACCGAATCGTCGCGGCTCGCCGGCCCGGCAATAGCGTGCTGGGCGCGGATGGCGCCGGTGTCATCGATAAGGGCGGCGCGGAAGGACGTGCCGCCGAGATCGCAGGCGAGGACGATGCTCATGCCCTCGCCCTGCGTCAGGAACCGGCGCTGGTCAAGCGGCGCGATCGTTCATGCCACCATCCGTGAGCCGATACCAGGCGATGATCGCCGAGACGTAGAGCTCGTTCAGCGCATGCAGCGGCAGCGGCGTGATCGGCACGACCGGGAAAGGCAGGCTCGTTCTGTCGCCAGTCGAGAGATACTGCGCCATCGCCTTGCCCATCGCCGTCTGCAGGCCGACGCCGCGGCCCATGCAGCCGATATCGACCAGCAGGCCGGGCTCCGGTTCGTGCAGATGCGGCAGGAAATCGCGGGTCAACGCGACGCGGCCGCACCAGCGATAGTCGAAGTGCAGACCCTTGGCCTGCGGGTACATCTTGCCGATGACGCGTTCGAGATGGGCCCAGTCGGCTGCGCCCTGAGGCTCGCGGAAGGGGCCGCGCCCGCCCATTAGCAGGCGGTTGGTGTGGTCCTTGCGGAAATAGAGCAGGAGCTGGCGGGTGTCGGAGGTGACCTGTCCCTCCGGCAGGATCGTGCCGGCGAGATTGTCGGAGAGCGGCTCGGTCGCGACGATGAAGGAGTTCGGCCGGATCACCGTCTGGCGCAGTTTCGGGATCAGGTCGCCGGTATAGCCATTGGTCGCGATCACCACGCGCGGCGCGGTGACGCTGGCGCCCTGTGCGGTCCGCACGATCCAGTTGCCGCCATCACGGCGCAAACCGGTCACCGGGCTCTGGCCGTGGATCGCGACACCCACCTTCATCGCGGCACGGGCGAGGCCGCGGGCATATGCGAGCGGCTGGACGCCGCCGCCGCGCGGGTCGAGCCAGCCGCCGAGATAGCGGTCGGTGCCGATCAGGCGGCCGACCGCATCGGCGTCGAGGAAGCGCGCGCCCACGCCGCGCATGCCCCATTCCTCGGCGCGGCGTTTCACCGTCTCGACCATGGCCGGCGTGTGCGCGCCCTGGATCCAACCGGCGCGGCGATGCGGCACGTCCATGCCGTGTTTCTCGATCAGCCCGAAGACGAGATCGGCGGTCGAGCCGACGAAGGAGACCAGGGCCGCTCCAGCCTCGGCCCCAAATTTGGAGACGATCTCGCTGGGGTCGTATTTGATGCCGGGGATGACCTGGCCGCCATTGCGGCCCGAGGCGCCCCAGCCCGGCTCGCGTGCCTCCAGCACGATGACGGAGACGCCGGCCTCAGCGAGATGCAGCGCGGTCGAGAGGCCGGCATAGCCGGCGCCGACGATGCAGACATCGGCCTTGGCATCGCCCGCAAGCGGCGGCGTCTCGGCTGCCGCAGGGGCGGTCGCATGCCAGAGCGAAGGCTGCAGCGGAAAGGGCTCGGCCATGTCGGTATCCCCTAGATCGGCTTGAGCACGCGGCGCAAAAAATCCTGCGTGCGCGGATTGCGCGGCGCGCTCAGCACCTCGCGGGCGGCGCCTTCCTCGACGATGACGCCGCCATCGAGGAAGAGCACGCGGTCGGCGACCTCGCGGGCAAACCCCATCTCATGGGTGACGACCAGCATGGTCATGCCCTCCTCGGCGAGGCTCTTCATCACGCCGAGCACTTCGCCGACCAGCTCGGGATCGAGCGCCGAGGTCGGCTCGTCGAACAGGATCGCCTTGGGCTGCATGGCGAGCGCCCGGGCAATGGCGACACGCTGCATCTGGCCGCCGGAGAGCTGGGCTGGATAGGCTCCGAACTTGTCGGCCAGGCCGACGCGGGCGAGCAGGTCGCGCCCGCGCTCCAGCGCTTGCGCCGCCGGCTCCTTCTTCACATGGATCGGCCCCTCGACGACGTTCTCGAGCGCAGTCCGGTGCGGGAACAGGTTGAAGCGCTGGAACACCATCGCCATGGCGGTGCGGATGGCCTGGATCGAGCGGTCGGCGCGATCGACCTTCGCCCCGTCGACCGTGATCGAACCGCCGTCATAGGATTCGAGCCCGTTGATGCAGCGCAGTATGGTCGACTTTCCGGAGCCGGACGGGCCGATCAGGCAGACAACCTCGCCACGCTGGACGCTGCCGGTGATGCCCTTCAGCACCTGATGGCTGCCGAAGCTCTTGGTGACGCCGCTAAGCTCGATCATCGCTTGGCTCCCTTGCCGAAGCGGCGTTCAAGCCAGCCGACGAAGGCGATCAGCGGCAGGCTCATCGAGAGATAGAGCAGAGCGACCAGCGTGTAGACCGTCATGTTCTTGAAGGTCGAGGAGGCCAGGATCTGGCCCTGCAAGGTCAACTCGGCGACGGTGATGGTCGAGGCCTGCGAGGAATCCTTCAGCATCATGATCATGATGTTGCCGTAGGGCGGCAGGATCACCTTGATCGCCTGGGGCAGGATCACCCGGCGCATCATCATGAACCAGCCCATGCCGATCGACTGCGCCGCCTCGACCTGGCCATGGTCGATCGCCTCGATACCGGCGCGGAAATTCTCGGAATGATAGGCCGAATAGGCGATCCCGAGCCCGATGATCGAGGCCTGCAGCGCCGACAGCGCCACGCCGAATTCGGGGAAGACGAAGTAGATGTAGAACAGCTGCACCAGGATCGGGATGCCGCGCAGCGTGTTGACGATCATCTTGGCGATGAAGGCGAGCCAGGCGATGCCGGAAACACGCATCAGCGCCCAGACCAGGCCGAGCACGGTGGAGATCGCCAGCGAGCCGAGCGTCACCAGCACGGTGAACTTCAGGCCCTGGAGCAGGATCGGCAGGAAGGTGCCGGCATCGCGCAGGATGGTCTGCATGAGCCTCGAACTATCCAAACGGCAGGCGCGCCGGGCGCCGCCTCATGATGAAAGCGGAGAGGTTAGATCGGCGCGCCCGGCAGGCGCCTCACTCGAGGCCCCATTTGGCGAGGATCTTGGCGAGGCTGCCATCGGCCTTGAGCTTGGCCAGCGCCGTGTTGACCTTCTTCAGCAATTCGCCGTCGCTCTTGCGCACGCCGATGCCGACCGAGCCAGTGAACATCGGCTGATAGGATTTCACCAGACGCACCTGCGGGAACAGGCCCTGCTGCAGATTGTAGGCGACGATCGGCCCGTCGGCGAAGCCGGCCTGGATGCGGCCGGCATTCACGTCGGCGAGGATGTCGGGGATGGTCTTGTAGATCTTGACCTCGGAGACGATGCCGCCCTTCTGCAGCGGCTCGACATAGGCGGTGCCGACCTGGGCGCCGACCGTGTAGCCCTTGAGCTCGTCGACGGACTTGTAGTCCTTGGCGTCCGATTTCGGCACCATCAGGCCTTCGCCATAGGTGTAGATCGGGTCGGAGAAGTCGATCGCCTCCTTGCGGGCGGGGGTGATGTACATCGCGGCCGCGATCAGATCGATCTTGTTGCTCGTCAGGCCGGCGATCAGGGTGGAGAACTGCATGCCCTCGACCTCGACCTTGAAGCCGGCCTCCTTGCCGACCTCCTTGATCAGGTCGACCATCACGCCCTCGATCGTGCTGGTCTTGGTGTCGAGGAAAGTGAAGGGGATGCCGGTCGGCGTCGAGCCGACCTTGAGGACGGATTGGGCGGCGGCCGGCGAAACGGACGCGGCGACGGCGCCTCCGGCCAGCAGGGTCAGGAAGGTCCGGCGTTCCATGGCAATGTCCCCTCATTTGTCCGTACGCCTTGGCAGGCGCCGGCTCGAATTTTCATGAGCATGAAGATACGAGCATAGGACGGCCTTGCCGGCAAGCAATTTTCATGCACATGAAAAAGACGGAGAAGGAATCGCAATGAGCCTGCCTGCCGCCGACCTGCCGCATCTGCATGTCGACCGCGAGATCGGAGCGCGGTTGCGCCTGCTCAGGCGTGCCCGCCGGCTGTCGCTGGAGGAGCTCGCAAGCCGCACCGGGCTGTCGATCGGCTTCCTCAGCCAGATCGAGCGCGGCCTGTCCTCGCCGACGCTGCGGGTGCTGGCCGCCGTCGCCGACGCGCTCGGCACCGCGATCTCCGAGCTCTTCCCGACCGACCAGCGGCAGGCCGACGCGACCGCAACCATCGTGCGCCAGGCCGATCGTGGCGAATTGCAGCTCTGGCGCTCCGGCATCCGCAAGCAATTGCTGACCCCGCAAGCGGAGGGCGCCAAGCTCAACCTCTTCATCGTCGAGATGGAACCGGGCGCCAGCACCGGCGACGAGCACTATATCCATCATGGCGAGGAAGCCGGCCTCGTGCTTAGCGGCACCATGCTGCTCAATGTCGAGAATGAGAGCTGGGTCATGCGTGAGGGCGACAGCTTCCGCTTCCTGTCCTCGCGCCCGCATCGCTTCGCCAATCAGCATGACGGCATCACCCGCGTGCTCTGGGTCAACTGCCTGTAGCGGGCGCAGCCCTGCGCCTTGCGCATAACAAAACCCTTTTCGGACGCTCCGATCTGCGTTTAGGCCAATGCCGCCATGAAGAAAGGCGGCTGGACATGTCGCCTCCCCCGGCACGATCAATCGTGTGGGGAAATGAGAGGAAGGTCGGCATGGCAGGGCAGGCCGCCAGCACGGCCATCCCGTTCGGCCCCATATGTGGGCCGCAGCGGTGCGCCGATCGTTTGATCCGGGTCAAGGCGTCGCCGACTCGCGCGCTGAACGATCCCGCCCGCCTTCGCGAACAGACGGCCGGTCTCACCGCGCCAGAGGAAACGCAGCCATGACACAAGCGCGACGGCACCCGTTCGACGCTCCCGACGGAATTGGGGCCGAGACCGGCAGAGCGGCCGAGATCAACGGCGAGTTCCGGGTGACGCTGCCGGATGGCGCCGTGCTGCGGGCGCTGTCGCAGGGCCAGGGCCGGCCGCTGCTGCTGGTCAGCGGGCTCGCCGGCAGCACCGCCTTCTGGGATGACAATGCCGCGACGCTCGCCCGCTCATTCCGGGTGCTGCGCTTCGACCAGCGCGGCATCAACGCCAGCGATCGCGGCAGCGCTCCCTGCACGGTCGATCAGTTGGCCAAGGACTGCCTGGCCGTGCTCGACGCCGCCGGCGTCGACCGCGCTACGATTCTCGGGCACTCGACGGGCGGCTGCATCGGCCTGTCGCTGGCGCGTCAGGCGCCGGACCGGTTCGACGGTCTGATCGTCAGCGGTAGCTGGCTGAGGCAGAACCGCTACATGACGGCGCTGTTCGAGACCCGCCTTGCCATCCTCGACCAACATCCGCGCGCCTATGCGGCGAGCGCGGCGCTGATGACCTATCCGCCGACCTGGCTCGAAGCGCACTGGAGCGTCTACGAGACAGCGGTCGCAACCGCACCGGATTCGCCGGAAGCCAAGCAGATCGTGCGCGAACGCATCGGCGCCCTGCGCGCCTTCGACGCCTCGGGTTGGGCCGGAGAGATCGCCGCGCCGACGCTGATCCTCGGCGCGCGCGACGACATGATCGTCCCTGCCTTCCTGCAAGAGGAACTGGCAGCGGCGATGCCCGGAGCCCGCAAGACCCTGCTCGATACGGGCGGGCATTACTTTCCGATCTCGCGCCCCGACGCCTTCACCGCCAATGTCGCCGAGTGGATCGGGGCGCTTTAGCGGCGCCGCGACGAACTGCCTCCCTGTCCAACGGAACAGGCTGCGTTATCTCAGAAGGAGTCTAAGCTGAGGAGAGACCACCCGATGAGGCTGCCCATGAGATCGACCGCCAGCGCCGCCCTGCTTGCCCTCGCCGCGATGGCCGCGTCCCCTGCCTCGGCGCAGGACGTCTCCGCCGGCGAGCGCTCCTGGAACAAGTGCCGGGCCTGCCACCAGATCGGCGAGGGCGCCAAGAACCTGGTCGGTCCGCAACTCAACGGCCTGTTCGGGCGGCACACGGGCGAAGTCGAGGGCTACAGCTATTCGACTGCCAACAAAAACGCCAACATCACCTGGGACGAGGCGGTCTTCGCCGAATACATCAAGGATCCCAAGGCCAAGATCCCCGGCACCAAGATGGTCTTCGCCGGCATCAAGAACGAGAAGGAAATCGCGGACCTCACCGCCTTCCTCAAGCAGTTCGGCAAGGACGGCAAAAAGCTCTGAGGCGACCCGGGCGGGTCGCTCTCAGGACCGCCCGCTTCGGTCAGCCTACACGTCAGGGCGGTCTGATGGATTGCGTCGCGCGAGATCGCAGTCCACGCGAAAGAATTGCCGGCTACGCAATCCACTGGCGAGATCATATGCGAATCACCATATGCTGCCGCTTGGGCAGGGAATGGAAGATTGGCAAGAGCAGCAAAGGCGACAGCCGGCAAGCGGGCGGCAGAGCCGAAGGTTCAGATCGGCGCGATACCGTATCGCCACGGACCGGAAGGCGCCGTCGAGATCATGCTGGTGACGACGCGCGAGACACAGCGCTGGATCGTGCCGAAGGGCTGGCCGATCCGCGGGCTGAAAGGGCATGAGGCCGCGGCGCGCGAGGCCATGGAGGAAGCCGGGCTGGTCGGCGAGGTCGGCAAGAAGCCGATCGGTCGCTACACCTATTGGAAGCGGCGCACGCGCGATTTCGTGCTCTGCAAGGTACGCCTCTATTTGCTCGCGGTGACAGACCAGCTCCCGAGCTGGCCCGAGCAGGAACAGCGGCGCTGCCAATGGTTCACCCAGGCCGACGCGGCCGATCTCGTCGACGAACCCGCCCTTGGCGTGATCCTGCGTGACCTCAGGCTCGACAAGGCCTGAGCCTGTCGCTTGCCTAACTCATGACGATCGCGGGCCGGAAGGACGACGTCGGCTGGGCGTTCTGGCTACGTCGAAACGACAAAAAGACAGCCGCTTGACCTTCCCATGATGGGAAGGTGTAGCCATCTTCCAACGAGAGAAGGAAGGTGATGCGTCATGACGATGCATGCGAAGCATGAAGCGCCCGCAACCGGGCTGAGCGTGATCGATATTTCGGTCGACGGGATGACCTGCGCCTCCTGCGTCGGACGGGTGGAAAAGGTGATCGCGGCTGTCCCCGGCGTAAGCGAAGCGCAGGTCAACCTCGCAACCGGCAAGGCACGGGTGACACTTGCGGGCGCACAGGCCAGCGCGGTGACCGAAGCGATCCGCGGCGCCGGCTACGAGCCGGCGGCGACGGAGCTCACGCTGGCGATCTCCGGCATGACCTGCGCGTCCTGTGTCGGCAGGGTCGAGAAAGCTTTGCGCGCGGTGCCGGGCGTGCTGAGCGCCGAGGTCAATCTCGCGACCGAGCGGGCGACCCTGCGCGTCGCCGATGGCGCCATCGCGTCGGCGCTCGTCGCAGCGGTCTCCGTCGCCGGCTACGAAGCCAAGCCCCTCGACGCGGGCCGCAGCGACGATGGCGATGCCGCCGCGCGCCGCCAGGCGGAGCAAACGGCTCTCAAGCGCTCGGTCGTCGCCGCGGCGCTGGCGACCTTGCCGCTGATGGTCCTCGAAATGGGGCCGCATCTGAGCGAGGCCTTCCACCACTGGCTCTACGCCCGTGTCGACGCCTTCGTGCTGAAGCTCATCGCTTTCGCCCTTACCACCATCGTGCTGTTCGGGCCGGGCCTGCGCTTCTTCCTCAAGGGCTGGCCGGCACTGCTGCGGGCTGCGCCCGACATGAACGCGCTAGTCATGCTCGGCGCCGGCGCCGCCTATGCCTATTCGGTCGTCGCGGTCTTCGCGCCGGACTGGCTGCCGGCCGGCACCGACTACACCTATTTCGAGACCGGGGCGGTGATCGTCACCCTGATCCTGCTTGGGCGCTGGTTCGAGGCCAGAGCCAAGGGCCGAACCAGCGAGGCGATCAAGCGGCTGGTGCAGTTGCAGGCGCGCTCCGCCCGGGTGCTGCGCGACGGCGTCGAGAGCGAGATCGCGATCGAGCACGTCCGGGTCGGCGACCTCGTGCTGGTCCGACCGGGCGAGAAGATCCCGGTCGATGGCGAGGTCGTCGACGGCGCTTCTTACGTCGACGAAGCGATGGTGACGGGCGAGCCGGCCCCGGCACACAAGAGTGCCGGCTCGGCCGTGATCGGCGGCACGATCAACCGTAATGGCGCGCTGCGCTTCCGAGCGCAGAAGGTCGGCGCCGATACGCTGCTTGCCCAGATCCTGCGCATGGTCGAGCAAGCGCAGGGCGCCAAGCTGCCGATCCAGGCGCTAGTCGACCGCGTCACCAACTGGTTCGTGCCGGCGGTGATTGCCGTCGCGCTTCTGACCTTCGCGGCCTGGCTCGTCTTCGGTCCCTCGCCGGCCTTGACATACGCGCTGGTCAACGCGGTGGCGGTGCTGATCGTCGCCTGCCCCTGCGCCATGGGTCTTGCGACCCCGACCTCGATCATGGTCGGCACCGGCCGCGCCGCCGAGCTCGGCATCCTGTTCCGGCAGGGCGCGGCGCTGCAGGGCCTGAGCGAGGTTTCGACCATCGCCTTCGACAAGACCGGCACCCTGACCAAGGGCCGGCCCGAGGTCACCCGCTTCGTCGCCGCCGCGGGTTTTGCCGAGGACGAGGCGCTGCGCCTGGCCGCCTCCGCTGAGAGCGCCTCCGAACACCCCTCCGCCGAAGCGATCGTTGCCGAGGCGAAGCGGCGCAGCCTGGCGCTCGCCCCGGCAGCCGGCTTCACGGCCGAGCCCGGCCTCGGCATCTCCGCCGAAGTCGAGGGCCGCGCGGTCCTGGTCGGCTCGGCCCGGCTGATGGCGGAGCGCGGCATCGCCGCGTCGATCTTCGCCGAGCAGGCCGACGCCCTGGCCCGCGACGGCGAGAGCCCGCTCTATGTCGCGATCGATGGCGAGCTCGCCGGGCTCGTCGCGGTCGCCGACCAGGTCAAGCCGGGAACGCTGGCGGCGATTGCGGCGCTCAAGGCGCTCGGCCTGCGCATCGTCATGGTGACCGGCGACAACCGTGCGACCGCCGAGGCGATCGCGGCCCGGCTCGGCATCGACGCGATCGAGGCCGAGGTGCTGCCGACCGACAAGGCGGCGATCGTCGCGCGGCTGCAGGCCGGCGGAGCCAAGGTCGCCTTCGTCGGCGACGGCATCAACGATGCGCCAGCCCTCGCCCAGGCCGATATCGGCATCGCCATGGGCGCCGGCACCGATATCGCGATCGAGAGCGCCGACATCGTGCTGATCTCCGGCGACCTGCGCCATGTGCCGGAGGCGATCGGCCTGTCCAAGGCGACGATGAGCAATATCCGCCAGAATCTCGGCTGGGCCTTCGGCTACAATGTCCTGCTGATCCCGGTCGCAGCCGGCGCGCTCTACCCGCTCTGGGGCGTCTCGATGTCGCCGGTCTTTGCTAGCTTCGCCATGGCCTTCTCCAGCGTCAGCGTACTGGCCAACGCACTCAGGCTGCGCCGCTTCGCGGCGCGGCAGGACATCACAGCGACAGCGCCGGGAACCCCGGCCACCGCCTTCGGGAGGATCGGATGAATATCGGACAAGCTGCCGAAGCCTCCGGCGTCAGCGCCAAGATGATCCGCTATTACGAGCAGATCGGGCTGATCGAGCCGCCGGCACGCTCGCATTCGGGCTACCGCGTCTATGCCGAGCCGAACGTCCACACCTTGCGCTTCGTGCGTCGCGCCCGCAGCCTCGGCTTCTCGGTCGAGGAGACCGGCTCGCTGCTGGCGCTCTGGCGCGACCGCTCGCGGGCCAGCGCCGACGTGAAGACGCTGGCGCTGAAGCATGTCGCGGAACTGGAGGAGAAGGCGGCGGCGCTGCAGGCGATGGCGGCGACGCTGCGCCATCTCGCCAGCCATTGCCATGGCGACCAGCGCCCGGATTGTCCGATCCTCGACAAGATCGGCTCGTCGAACTGAGAAGCGGAGCGTTTCGGCGCAGCGGCCAAACAAAAACGCCGGAGCCATTTCAGGCCTCCGGCGTTCGCAGACATCAGAAATAGGCTGCGCCGTTCAGCGGCGCATGGCCTCGGCGAGACGCGGCGAGAAGGTCCGGGTCGGGCGGCGGACTACCACGACGGAGCGGTTCGGCGTCATCACGGTGGTGCGGTGCGCAGCCTTGCGGATCAGCGGCACGACCTCGGCGACGGGCACGCCCATCAGCTGGGCCGCGAGTTCGGCCTGTTGCTCGGGCGAATCGCTCATGCACTGCGCCGCCGTCACCGCCTCTTCGAGGGTCGGCAGCTCGACGCGGGGGCGCAGGACGCGCGGGGGAGGATTCTTATACTCGGGCATCTCAGTGGCTCCTTGGAAGCCTAAAATAACACTTATTGTGCACTGCACAAGATTGCATCGCATTATTCTCTGCAATGCAACAATCGCAGAGCGAGTTGGCATGCGGCTTGCGCCTTGGGAATGTCTCAAACCGGCACGAGATTGTTGCCTTCAGAACCGGTTCCGATCGGCCAGGCCCGTTCGGCTTCGACTCTGCAAGGAGAGAGCCATGATTGCAGTGAATGCAGCCGCGCCGGACGCCCATGCGCGCCGGCGCCGCCCACCGGCTCCAGTGCCGGAAGAACGCGAGTTCGGCCGGCTCGAACTCCTGCTGCGCCTGCGCCGCAACCCGCTGACGATCTGGCGGACGCGACACTTCCGCGAACCGATCGTCGCCGGCGAGGGCCTGTTCGGCTATGGCGTCGTCGTCTCCGACCCGGAGGTCGTCCGCCATGTCCTGGTCGAGAATGCCGCCAATTACCGGAAGGACGATCTCCAGCGCACCGTCCTGGCGCCTGGGCTCGGCGAGGGGCTGCTGACGGCTGAAGGCGACGCCTGGAAACGGGCCCGGCGGACCCTGGCGCCGCTGTTCACGCCGCGCTCGGTCACGGCGCTGGCGCAGCGCATGACCGGACCGGCCGAGCGAACCGCCGAGCGCATGGCGCGGCGGCGCAGCGGCCGCATCGTCGACATCTCCGCCGACATGACCCGGGTGACCTACGATATCCTGGCCGAGACGATGTTCTCGAACGCCATCGCCGGCGGCGCCGACGCCTTCGGCAAGGCGTTGACCCGCTATTTCGAGACGCAAGGGCGGATTGACCCGCTCGACGTGCTTGGTGCACCCTCCTGGCTGCCGCGCATCGGCCGCTGGATGGCACGACCGGCGATCAGCTTCTTCGAGGCGCAGGTCAAGGCGATCATCGCCGAGCGGCAGGCGCTGCATGCCGGCGGCGCCTGGCGGCCGGACAAGCCCGACCTGCTCGACGCCCTGCTCGCCGCACGCGACCCGGAGACCGGGACCGGGTTGAGCGACGAAGAGGTCGGGGCCAACATCGTCACCTTCATCGGCGCCGGCCACGAGACCACCGCCAATGCTTTGACCTGGTCGCTCTATCTCATCTCGCTCGCGCCCGATGTACGGGAGGCGCTCGAGGCCGAGATCGACGCCGCCGGCGAGGACCTCGCCACCGCTGCCCTGTCGGGCGAGCGCCTGGCGCTCACCCGCGCCGTGATTGAGGAGGCGATGCGGCTCTATCCGCCGGTGCCGTCCCTGTCGCGCACGGCGCTGGCGGACGACGCGGCCGGCGCCTGCTTCATCCCCAAGGGGGCGCTGGTCGTGATCTCGCCCTACCTGCTGCATCGGCACGAGACGCTGTGGCGCGCGCCGGCGCAATTTGGCCCGGAGCGCTTCCTGCCGGGCGCGCGTGAAGCGATCTCCCGCTATGCCTATCTGCCCTTCGGCGCCGGCCCAAGGGTCTGCATCGGCCAGCAATTCGCCATGGTCGAGGCGGTGGTCGTCCTGGGCACGCTACTACGGCGGCTCCGTTTCGAGCATGCCGGTGAGGAAGTGCCGATGCCGGTCCAGCGCATCACGCTGCGCCCAAGTCGGGGAATGCCGATGCGGGTGACGGCACGGCGCCCTTCGGGAGGCCCATAATCGACCGCGGCGAATTAACCACAGCCCGCGGAAAAGCGTTAAAGATGAACCTCATGTTTTTAAAGATGTCGCGCCTGCGGCCTAAATTGCGGCCGAACAGCCGCGGCATGAAACCCCGCCGGACCCTGCCATTCTTGGCTCCGCGATGACATCCGACGCGGGAACATTTTAGAACTTGGCAAAATCGTGACAAACTGCTGCGGGCCTTGCCCAAAAAAGGCCAATATGGAACAGATGCCGGGTGTGGTGCCGTATGGTTCCGCCCGGTTCTGCGAAACTGGCTCTGCCGGCTGCAAGGGCTACCAGATTGTTGGCACCATCCATTTTGGAAGCAACTTTTTACTGGGGTGACGTGATGCATGCCAAGACCTTGAAGGCCGGAACCATTCTCGTCGCGGGCGCGCTCGCGCTCGGCGGCTGCACCCAGTCGCAGGAGCGTGTCGCGGCCGGCGGCGCGCTCGGCGCCGGCGCTGGCGCCCTGATCGGCGGCGCAGTCGGCGGCGGCCGCGGCGCTCTGATCGGCGCCCTGATCGGCGGCATGGCCGGCCTGGTCATCGCCGACGCGATCGAGAAGGAGCGCGCTCGCGAGGCGGCCTACATCGCCGCTCGCTCGGGTGGCTCGAACACCCAGCGCTTCCGCAATTCGAGCGGCCAGGACGTGACCGTCCGCGCCCGCACCGTGCGCACCTACAACAACAGCCAGGGCCAGAAGATCCGCGTCGTCGAGCGTACCGTGACCCGCGAGGGTAAGGCCGCCGGCACCGACCAGGTCGAGGTCAATCTGGCCACGAACGAGGCGTCCGGCATCTGAGCCGCGGCGAAGCGAGAACCGGTCCTCCCTCGTTCGCGAGGGGGGACCCCATGAGTATCGAACCGAGATGACTGCGAAAGCGCTGACCAGACGAATCCTCTGCCTAACGGTTGCCGCCCTCCTGGCGGTGCCGCCGATGGAGGCTACGGCGCAGACGCAGATCATGCCCGGCTTCGACCCGTACAATCCGTTCGGTTCGGCCGCGCAGCTGCTCTGGCAGCGCATCCAGCAGCAATGCACGCAGCTCAAGCTGCCAGTCACCATCGGCATCGCCTCGCGCCCGGCGACGCGCGATGCGTTCACGACCGACCAGGGCAACAACATCATGCAGCAGATCCGCGCTGCATTCTCGAACATTCACGGCGTGACGATGGCGCCCTGGCTCGACCTCGACCCGATCAAGGGCATCGTCGATACCGGCGTGCTCGACAGTCCGCTGGCAGGCGACAACAAGGAACAGCTCAGCAAGATCCAGCTCGAGATCCGGGCCTCCGGCTACAAGGCCGGCGCCGCGACGCGCTTCAACCTCTCGGCACATGGCTGGAACGGCTATGAGAGCTGCTCACCCAGCCTCGACCCCTTCACCGTCTCGCAGGACTTCATCGGCGAGGAGTACACCTCGACCGACGAGCTCTTCAACAAGGTCGCGGCCGGCGTCTGGGCCGCCTCGGTCGACACCTCGAACCCGCTGACGTTGTCGATCAGGATGCTGAGCGGCCTGCCGGTCAGCCCGGGCTGGTACGAGTTCTTCTCCGACAAGATGCGCCGGGCCCTGAGCCGGCAGAATGCCGAGGAGAAGGAAACCAAGATCCGCGCCGAGCGCCATGTCACGCTGGTCATCGCCCATGACCCGTCGGGCGAGGAGGACAAGCGCTGGGACGGCATGGTCACGATCGACCCGCGCCCGCTCGGATACCGCCTCTCGGTCAGCGTCAACCGCCGCAACACCACGCCGGTTTCCGAAGATGGCGTCGTCACGCTCGATGAATTGCCGACGATGCAGCAATGGGCGGCCCTCGGCCCGACGAGCCAGACACCGAGGCTCGACCAGACGCCGCTGCGGATCAATGCCCGCATCGAAGGCGGCCGGGCGCTGCAGCAATATCCCTTCCTGGTGGCGCAGGAATCCTATGTCGAGGTCGACATCCCGACCGGCAGCGTGCGCGGACCGCATCCGACGGTTCCCGTCGACGTGCTCGGGCGCAACAATGCGCCGATGAAGACGATCCACATCGCCAATCCGAGCCGGCCGAACCTGCGGCGCTACAAGCTCGGCCCCGGCGAATACACGATCCGTGTCGCCAGCGCCGGCCCGGTCGCGCAGGATTTCCAGCTGCGGGCGCGCGCCGTCGACACCAAGGACATGCTGATGCCCGAGGCGCCGGGTAGACTGCTACGCCGTTTCCAGGACTGGTACGCCAGCGTCTCCGAGGATCCGCGCACCGGCCAGCGCACCTGCTTCGCCTATACGGCAGCGCAGGAAGCCGGGCCGCGCTACTGGCGCGAGCAGGCGCCGTTCATCCTGTTGCAGGCGAGCAGTGCCGGCAATGGCGAGCTCCAGCACCTGATCGAGGACAAGCGCTACTACAAGCCCAATACGCCGTTCGAAGCGGTGATCCGGGAAGGTGGCGGGGCCGTGCGCCGGCTCAACGCGGTCCCGACCGCGGCCGGCAACTTCATCCGCCCGACGAAGCAGGGCTCGAACGGCCAGCCGATCCTCGATATGGATGCCGTCTCCGGCTACAACCGCGGCACGACGCTGGAGATCAGCGGCACGGCGCCGGACGGCCGCCCGGCCCATGTGATCTATTCGCTGCAGGGCTATCGCGCCGCCGTCAACGCCATGTCGCTGGAATGCGGCCGGCGTGATCTCGCCAACGCGCTGGTCTGGAAGTAATCGGCCGGCTCATGCCCTCAGGCAAGCGCCAGCGCCGCCCGCGCCGGTTCCTCACCCTCGGCCGCTTCGAACCGGATCAGGCCACGCCGGATATTGGCAGCGGCGTCCAGCACGGCCGGAAGCGAGCGGGCGGAACGGTCGAGCACGCCGAGCAGGCCGGGCGCGAGACGCGGATCGTTCCAGACCTCGTCGGCGCGACGGCCGAACGGCGCCAGGAAGGGCTCGACCCCGCTCCAGGCCAAGACGACCTCGCCCGGCCGCTCCGCCGCGGCGTCCAGCCCGGACAGGATCCGCTCGATGATCGGCGCCCAGACGCCGTCATCATAGCGCCCGACCGGCAGGAGGATGATGAGCCGCCCGGCGCCGAGCAATGCTCCTTGGGCCTGCGACGCTGCCTGGGCCGGGTCGCGGAACAGACGCGGCAGCAGGCGCGGCGCGATGAAGCTCGCCTCGACCTCCTGCGCTTCCGCCTCGGCGGCTTCCGACAAAACCAGACGGCAGTAGGAGACATCATCGCCGGCAGTCATCTGCGCCAGCGCAGCGGGCAAGGCGGCCGGCAGCGCGGCAAAGCAAACCGTTTCTGCCGTCATCGCATCCCGCTCCGTCTCGGCCCCGGGCCGGCCAGCGTCGGCAGCCCGATGCGGCAGGTTTCCGTAAGTGCAGCCAGCCGGCTGCAAGATCAGGCCCGAACCGACAAGGTCGAGCCGAGCGCATGTCTTGCAAGACGGCGGGCCATCGCGCAAGGTCCGCTGACGTCACCCCGCCCAGTTCGCCTTCCCCGGAGCCTGTTTCCGTGACTTCCTCCGTGGCGCCCGTCGCCATCATCTGGGACGGCTCGCGTCATGTCGCCGCGATCTGGCGGCAGAGCGCACCGGTCCGCTTCCTTGCCGCCGAAGAGACGAGCGGCCGCGTCAGCCTGATCGCCGCAGCCGATGCCGGAACAGCGCCGCTGTTCGGAATGCTGCCGGCGGCAAGCCGTGCCCTCCATGCCGTGACCGTCGAGGCCGATGGCAGGCTTACCATGATCCCGGTGCAGCTCGACGAGAGATTGTCGCTGGCCGAGTCAGATCGCGGCGCAGCGGGGCTTTCGCTGGTGCAAGCCTATCGCGACGGCGAGGGCGGGCTCGCCCAGCGCAGCGCGCCGCCCGATGCGGCTCCGGCAGGCGAAGTCGATCTTCTGGCCTCCGGCCTCAACCGCGCCAGCGGCTTGGAGACGGCAGGCTACAGGCTCCTGGCCGGCCCCTTCCTGCATCCGGACGATGAGCGCACCGCGACGACGACGATGACGGCGCGACGCGGCGGGAGCGGCGGCCTGATGCTCGCCTTCGCCGGCGATGGCGGCGAGGCGGTGTCGAACGGGCTCCTGGTGGCGCATCTGCCCGCGGCGATGCGCGACGCCAGGCAGGCGCTGGCGCAAATCGATCAGGAGCTGCGGCTCGCCATGGAGGCCGAGCTCGACACGCTGGCGGCTTCGCCGGCCGATCAGCGCGACGTCGATGCGACCGGGCTCGGCCGCGTCGCCGCGCTCCGCCGCGGCTTCCGCCTGCTCCGCCCGCTTGCAGAAGCAGACAGCGGCATGCTCTCGCTCCCCGACTGGGTCGAGGCGGATGATGTCATCGTCTTCGCCGAACCTCGTCGCCAGCTTGTCTGGAACGGCGGCGGCGAGACCGTCAGCGGCAGCCCGATGACGCTACGCTGGCAGGAGAGCGACTTCGCGGCGATAGCGCATAGCACCCGCTACTCAGCCTCCGCCGCGACCGGCCTGACGCTCGGCCAAGGCGGCGGCAATGCGCTGGTCGTCTCGGCCGCAGGCAGCCCAGCGCCCCTGCACGACGACCTTGCCCTCGCGGCTGGGCGGCTGGCCGAAGGACTCTGGCGAGCGACGAGCGCAGCCAAGCCGGCACGCCTAGGCGCCATCCTCGGCGAGATCGGCCTGCGCATGGCCCAGGCCCCGGCGGGCGCATTCGCTCGGCTCGATGCGCGCAGCAAGGCCTTTGAGGCGCCGGCAAGTTTGCTGGAAGCGCTGGCGACGACGACCGGAATCGATCCGGACCGCATCGACGAACTCGGCGAGCGCACATTGTCCGAGCAGATCGCCATGCTCCTGCGCGCCCTGGCGCAGCCGCAGCTCGTAGCGCGCGCCTGCGCCGCGCGGCTCGCGCTGCCCCTGCCGGGATCGGCACAGGACGAAGCCGCGCTCGAGCGCCTGCTGGCCTGGTACGAAGACCCCAATCTGCCGCAGGCGCTCGCCCGCGAAGCGATGGCGCTGGCGGGACATGACCGGCGTGCGATGCGGCTGCTGCACGATGTCGCCGCGAGCGCCCATCAGGACTGGATCGAGACCGGCCTCGCCGCCGAGGTCGAGCAGGCGCTGGCGCAGGCGTCGGCACAACGCGGCCAGCGTCGCCTGTCGCCGCTCGATGCCTTGCTGCTCGATCTGCGCCGGCAGCCGCAGCGTCAGCCGACCCCCGGTTTGGAAGCGATCGCCCGCATGCGCAGCGAGCTTGGCGAGACGGCGCGGCAGGCAGGCCAGTCCGCGGCGATCACGGACGAGCTTTCGCGCCGGCTCGGCGAGCTCACGCCGGGTGAGATCGTGCTACTGCACGGCCATTTCGCGATCCTGCGCCGCGAGGCCGACCAAGCGCTGGCGGCCGCCGCCCTGATTCAGAGCTGGGAAGCGGCGCTCGGCCTGCAGGGGCTCGCGGCCCGCGCCCATCGAAGCGGCGATCCCGTCCGCGGCGCGCAGCGGCTCGCGACCGCCAGCCGCAATTTCGTCGGCTCGCTGTCGCGCATCGAGAGCCTCGACTTGGCCCTCGCCGAGCTGAAGAGCGCGATCGATGGCCTGCTCGGCCCAGCCGGCGAAGGCACCGCGCGCAATGACGCGCTGCGCGAGACGCTCGACGGCTATGGCCGGCTCCTGCTGGCACAGCTGGTTCGGCACGAGGCCGACGCCGCCTTCGCCACCGTGCCCTTCGCCGGTAAAGCCCTCGCCGATCCGCACGACACCGGTTTCGGCGCTGCCTATCGTCGGCTCAGGGCCGGCAGTGGCGACATGCTGCCGCGCTATCTCGCCGCCGCCGCCGCGCTGACCGGGCTCGACCATCATTGGGGGAGCACACTTGGCGGCAACTCCGGGTCAGCCGTCTTGAGGCAGGACGCATGACCACTCTGCCCTGCTACAATCTCGAAACCCGGCTCGGGAGCTTCGCCGCGACCGTCGCGCTCGACCGCAGCGGCGAGCTGATCGACCTCCTCGCCTTCGAGGCGCCGGAGGACATGGTCAAGGCGGTGACGGTCTCGCTGGTCTCGCATGCGGCGAGCCTCGCCAGCGGCGTCGACATCGGCTGGCTGCAAGGCAATACCCTGCTCGACAAGGCCGCGATCCGGGCCGGCGAGCGGCTGGTGCTGGGGTTGAAGCGCGAGGCGGTGATGCGCGCGGTCGCGAACCATCGCACCCAGGCCGATGTCGACAGCGACGCCAGCCTGGAGATCGCCTTCTCCACCATCGTCGAGACGGCGAGCGGCACCCGCGCCTCGCCGCGGCGCCTCCTCAAGATCGCGGCCCTCGCGGGCGCCTCGCAGCCGGAATGGCGGATCGAGCCGGTCGAGATCGACCTGGATTCGCTGCACGCCGGCAAGCAGTTGGCGATCGCCCAGATCGCGATCGACATCCCCCGGGACATTGTTCTCGAAGGCCGGCGCGGGCTGACGATCGAGGCGAGCTGCTTCGGCCTCAAGGCGCAGCATCTTTCGCTCGGCGTCGCCGCGCCGATGGACCATTCGGTCTCGCTGCGGCGCTTTCCGGACGCCGGCACCTCGACCAGCCGGCACTTGATCTGGCTCGCCGACGCGCCGGCGCTTGCCGGCCAGGAGGTGCGCCTCGACGTGACGCTGACGCGCGACGCCGTGCTCGACTTCGTCGACGAGACCATCCAGGCCAATCCGAAGGCGCCGCTGCAGGTCAGGTTCACCGCCAAGCTCGGCGGCTGGGTCGGCCAGGACGGCGCCGGCCACGATCCGGACGGCCCGGCCAAGCCCTGGTCGAGCGCGCTCGAATCCCGCTCGGTGCCGATCCGCAGCCAGAACCGCGGCGAGGTTTCCCTGACGATCGCGGGCGAGCATTTCGCCTGCCCGCTCGGTGCGACCGCGCAGTTCGAGATTGCGAGCGGCCTCAACGCCGAGGTCGACCCGGATGATGAAACCTCGATCGTGCGCTGCGACGGGCTGGTAATCGACCTGCGGCGCTGGCCATTGACCCGGACCGCGCCATTGACCGTCGAGGTCAGCAGCCGGATGGGCGAGAGCGAGATCGCCGAGCCGGCGACGCCCTTCCCGCTCGAAATCGTGCGCGAGGGCGATTTCGGCCGGCGGGGCCGCGCCGTCGTGCCGATGCAGAACCTGACGACGACCTTGTCGCGCGCTGTGCGCACCAGCGGCGCCAATGTGCTGCGTGGCGAGATCACCGTCTCGCTGGCGATCAAGGCCGGCGACGAGGCTGGCCGGGCTTTCGCGCAGGCCAGCCTGCCGCTGCGCTACAGCCGCCGCGTCCATCGCCTGCCGATCTGTATCGACCTCGGCGCATCCGCGACCTCGATCTGGTCCGGGGCACCACGCGCCGCTGGCCGCGCGACCGAGATCAAGCCCTTGGCGCTTGGCACCTGGCTCGCCGCCCATGTCGATCCGCGCCATGGCGAGGCCGCCCTGAAGGATGCCGGCGCGGCGCCGCTGATCCCGAGCCATGTCGGGCTCGATTCCAGCAACAATCTGCGGGCCGACCATGCGCCGCACGCCTTGCCAGACCTTGCCCTGATCGGCTCTGATCGCGCCAGCGTCGCGCGCCGGCTCAAGACCTTCGCGCGGCGCTACGATGTCTCGGCTCCGGCCCCGCCGCCACAATCAGGCCTGCCCGAAAGCGGCCGACGCATCGACTCGCTCAAGCATGCGCTGACCTCCGGTGCGGTCTCGCTGACACTGAACGAGCAGGTCCAGCGCTACGATGCCGCGACCGATCGCGTCGTCGCCACCAACACGGTCGAGATCGCGCCTCTGGTCGCCGACGTGCTCGATGAACTGGTCGATCTCTATGTGCTGCGCCTCGGCGAGGACCGCCTGCGCGTCGAGGACCAGGCGCCGCCGCCAGTCGTGCCGCGCATCCTGGTCTCCTGCCCGAGCGGCATCGGCGACGAGATCGCCTCGCGCTATCGCGCCGCGCTCGAACTCTTCGCCCAGCGGCTGGAGCGGCTCTTCCCTGGCGCGACCAGCTTCCCGGATGCAGCCGTCACCGTGCCCGAAGCCGTCGCGGCAGCGCGCTATGTCGCCAGCCTGCCGGAGGTGCGCGCCGCCGTGCCCGACCAAAGCGAGGCGCTGCTGGTCACGCTCGATATCGGCGGCGGCACCAGCGACGTCGCACTCGCCTCCCTGCGCCGCGACGGCGACCGGCTGAACCATCAGACGCTCGCGACCTTCGGCCTGCCGGTCGGCGGCGACTTGATCGACGAGGCTTTGACCGGCATCGCCGCGACGCTGATCGACCGGGCGATGGACGGACAGGATGCGCATTGGCAGCCGGCCTTCGCCGAAGCCTCGCTCGCCCGCGCCATCCAGCGCGAGGACGCTGCCGCGCTGGCGGCGCGGAGCTGGCTGCGCAATGCGGTGAAGCTGGCCAAGGCTGGCCTCGCGAGGCTTCTCAGCGAGAAGGCGCAAATGTCCGGCACGACTTATCGCTGGGATGCGGAAGCGGCCGACGAGACGTTCGACCTCGTCCTCGCCGAGCGGAAAGCCGACGGCGACCCAGCCGGCCTCTATGTCGCCCAGAACGAGCCGGCACTGGCGGACGCGACGCAGCGGCCCGGCCTGCAGCTTGCGATCGACGGGCCCGACAAGGCCGGTACGCACCGGCTGGTGCTGAAAGTCTCACGCGCGGCGCTGGAGAAGGGCGCAGGCGAAGCCTCGCAGCGCCTCGCCGAGATCGGCGCGGTGCTCGGCGGCCTGCTGCCGCGCCTCGCCCGCGCCGCCGGCCCCAATCCCGCCAAGCGCCCGACGGTGATCATGGTGCCGACCGGGCGCGCTGCGCTCTGGCCGCCGATCTTCGAGGCCATCTCTGCCGAGGCCGCCGCCAGCCGCGCCGCCTTCCCGTTCGAGCGACCGTTCTCGCCGGCGGCGATGAAGAAGGCGGTGATCGCCGGGGCCGCCATCCTCGGCATCGAGGGCGACATGGCCGGCAGCGCAGTGCAGCACAAGAACCCGCTCGGCATCGCCGCCATGGCGGTGCAGATGCGCGACCTCGGCGCCACCGGCCTGCGCACCGAATTCGCGGCCGAGCGCATCCATTACCTCGGCTACGACATCGCCTCGGGCGCACGCGTCCATGCCGAGCATGACGAGGCGGCGCCGAGCTTGGGCGGGCGCGCCAATCTCGGCCGCCGTTTCCAGTTCGTGCGCACGATTCCAGGCCTCGACCCGCAAGGCAAGGCGCTGGCGCGCCTGCGCCCACTGCTCGACGGCCAGGACCCGATGGTGCTGCTCGAAGGCGATTCGATCGTCGAAGCGCATCGCGAAGGGCTCGACGGCTTCGGCGTCTGCGAAATCATCAGCGAGGTGCTCTCGCCGGTGAGCCGCAAGGTCACGATCGTCGCCGCCAATGAGGGCTGGGAAGCGTGCTGGCGGATCGAGCACGACCGCGCCTCGCGGATCTATTAGGGGATCGCAGGATCGTCATGGCCCGCACGCGAAAACGGCTCTGGCGGTCACAAGAGCGGGCTCGGCCCGCTTTGTCGCGACCGTATTTTCATCACCACGCCTTTCCTGCCCGAGTGAGCTGACGCCATGGCCCTGCCCGATCTCATGGACCTGGTGATGCACGACCCGCGGCGGCTGACCTCGCTGCGTGCCGTCGCCGGCGAGCCGGGCGAAGCCATGCCCGGCATCGAGAACCTCTGGCGCAAGCCGGTCTTCAGCCTGACCGCCGGTGGCCAGCCGACCAAGGACGGCAAGGCCTCGCTGGAGGACCTGATCGACCGCCATCGCAGCATCGCGCTCACCGATGGCGGCAGCGGGCCACAGCCGATCGACGTGCCCTTCACCTCGCTGGTGGTGCTGACCGCCGAGGCGCTGCCGGGCGCGCAGGAGCTCGGCCGCTTCCTCGCCGACCGGATCGAGCAGCGCTTCCGTGACGTGATCGACCCCGATATCGGCGTCACCGTTCATGTCGAGCAGAGTCTGCACGCGACCGCGCCGGTCGCGGTTTATCTCGGCCATGGCGTCTATGCCCCGCCGGCCGATAGCCGGCTGCCGCATGGCGAGGTGGTGATCCGGCAGGATGCACAGACCGCGATCGGCCAGCCGATCATCGGCGTCAACACGCCGGGCGGGCTCTATTCCGGCCAGGCGCGCTTCGCCTTCTCGCGCAGCGAGATGCTGACCCCGGCCGTCCATCCCGATCTGCCAGGCGGCACGATCTTCTTCCTCGGGCGCTATCCGGTCGACGCCTCCGCCCGCGATGCCGGCGGGCTGCCATTGCTCACCGCCCTGCCGCAGACGCCGGAAGCGCGCGCCCAGGCGATTCAGGTCGAGACGCTGGCGCTGCCCGGCGGCAATGTCGATGCCCGCTTCGAGATTTTGGGCGTGCGCCCGCAGGTCGGCCGCGTCTCGCTCGGGCTTGTCGACGTCACGCTCGACCGCAGGCCTTCACGCCTGCAGGCACAGCCGCCGAAGGGGCCGCATCTCGCCGTGGTCGGCCTCGCCATCCCCGAGAATTTCGGCGGCCGGCGCATGGCGCGCTACTGGGTCGAGCGCAGCCATGGCGGGCGGTTGATGTCATCGGCCATGCTGGCGCAGCGCGACAGCATCGTCGTGCAGGGCCGCGACGCCCGCCGCTATGACCGGCGCGAACTGCGCTACAGCCGCGTCGGCGGCGAATTCCGGGCGGAGAGCATGAGCTTCGACGGGCGGCGGCGCTCGCTATTGATGCTGGAGGATGGCGAGTTCGGCTATATCGGCCTGCCGCGCGAGCAGACCGCGATCGCCTTCGGCCCGGACCAGTCCTCGCGCGGCTACGGCACTTTCGACTGGCTCGGCGAGGCCGTGCGCGTCCAGTTCGGCTCCGGCGTGGTCGAGCGGCTCGACGATCTCTATGATCACAACCCGGTCGGCTTCATCGCGGCAGCGCCCGGCGGCGTCGCCGTGCAATCGGCCGGCGACATCTGGCTCCTCGGCGGGCGCAGGCCGCAGGCAGCCGGGACCAGCATCATCCCGCCGAACGGCCCCTTCGTGCTCGGGCCGCTGGTGGTCGAGCTTCGGGAGGCGACGCCATGAGCCATCCGCTCTTTCGTGGCCTCAAGCGCAGCGTCACCACCGTCGCAGTCGGCGCCGTCACCATCGCCGGCTTCCTCTGGCTCTCGGGCGGGCTGATCGGCGAGCTCGCCGCCAGCCGCGCCTGGATCAAGCAGCCCGATTTCACCGAGACCAGCCGCTCGAACGAGGACCTGTTCCAGCAGGGCGTCGCGACCGGGCTGATCTGGCTCGATGCAGCCGGCCCCGTCATCCGCTCGCAGCCCTGCGAGGCGCTCTACGACGCCTCGCTGACCGTGCCGACACCGCAGGGCACCAGGGAATTCTCGCGGACCCTGCTCGACCGGCTCTGCAACCTGCCGGCGGGCGCGCAGATCCGCTCGGAGATGCTGGCCTGGAACAACTCCTTCCTGATCGCCGGCGCTCGCGACGACCGCGCGCCGGACCGGCGCTGCGCCGACGGCACGCCCCTGACGCTGCCGGTGGTGCCGGCCGGCTGCCGGCCGTCGAGCTGGACTGCGCGCGTCGCCCAGACCACCGATCTTGCCGCACCGCTCAACGTGATGCCTAACGCGGTGCCGCCGCCGCGCGACTTTTCCGATTTCGCCAAACGCCGCGCCAACCAGCTTTCCGACTGGGCCCTGTTCGGCCCGTTGCGAGCGCCCGACGACCGGCTCGTGCTCTCGACGCGGCTGCCCCCTGGCAATCGCCGCGTCACCGTCGACATGATCCTCGAGCCGGCGCGCATCGTCGTCGGCAATGAGCGGGTCAATCTCGATCCCAAACGCGACGAGCAGACCGTGCGCATCGCCGGGCTCTCGATCGCGGCCGAGCGCGTCTGCTCGGATAGCGACGAGTTCGCCACCTGCGCCGAGGAGGCCCAGCAGGGCCTGCCGCATGGCTGGCGCTTCTCGATCACCGGCGCGCGCCGCCGCGACGTCGAGATCGGTTTCGAGGGCCAGCCGGTGCGGGCCGTGCCGCCGCGCGCCCGCGAGATCCTCGGCGGACCGGGCGTCCAGAGCGAGGATGGCAAGGTCAAGCTCTGGCGCTCCTCGCATATCGAGGCCGATTGCGAGCGGGCCAAGACCAAGCTGGTCTGCGAGCTCGGCTGGCGCGGCGCGGTCACGCAGCGGCGCAGCGGCGCGGCGCGCTCGCTCGCCTTCGCCGACGGCACGCCGGCGCTCGACAACAATGGCGTGCCGCTGCCGATCGTCGACGAGCTCGGCCTGACCGCGATGATCGGCTACGGCGCCGGCGATGTCGGCTCGCTATCGGCCGCGCTCGGCCGGGCCCGCACTCGCGAGAACCTGACGCTGACCATCGAACCGCGCCTGCAGAAGCTGGTGCAGGACGCGGTCTATGAGCATATGGGCGAGCGGCTCGGCCGCGGCAAGCGTCCACGCAAGCCCGGCCCGCTGCCGGTCAACCTCGCTCCCGAGCAGGAGCCACCGGATCAGGGTGACGGCCGCGCCGTCGTGCTGCTGATGGATGCGGGCGACGAGCCGGGCGCGCTGCTCGGCCTGGCGAGCTGGCCGGACTTCGTGCCCGGCATGCACAGCTGGGACATCCAGGCGCTCTCGACCGGCCGCGACAGCGATTCTCCGCTTGCCGGCCATGGCTGGCGCGCCGGTGACGTCCACACCATGCCGGGCTCGACCTTCAAGCTGGTCACAGGCCTTGCCAGTATCCTCGGCATCCGCGAGCAGCCCCGCTTCGCCGACATGATCATGGGCCGCACCCCACCGGGCCAGCAGGCGCAGATCTTCGGCATTCCCGGCGGCGGCACCCTCAATGTCGATGGCGTCCAGATCGCCAACTATGGCGGCGCCGGCTTCAATGTCGGCATCCTCGCACCAGCGCAGAGCGGCTGCCCCGACGGCGGCCGCGGTGCACAGATCGGCTTCTGCGAAGCGCTGATCAAGTCGTCGAACCTGTGGTTCGCCGGCATGGCGCTGACCATGGACGGGCGCAAGGTCGGCGGCCGGCCGACGACGGTGCCGGGCCGGACCGGCACGATCCTGGCCGAGATGACCGAGCATCTCTACCCGATCACCCAGCCGGGATCGCTCGCCCAGCCGGGTGTCGACCTGACCCGCGGCATCGTGCCGGGCGCGCAGCGCCTTACCGGCGAGGCGCTCGACCTCGCGGTCGAGGACAAGCGCAACGCCCGCCGCATCGACCTCGCCACCAACTCCTACGGCCAGGGCGTGCGCGCGACGCCGATCGCGATGGCCTCGATCTACGGCTCGGTCGGCGCGCGTAAGGTGATCCGCCCGCGCATCCTGAAGCCGGTCTCCGACGTCGCCGAGACGCCGCAGCCGAACGAGGGCAAGCCGGTCATTCCCGGCATGGATCCGCGCCAGGCCGAACCCTTCCTCGATGACGCCCAGCGCGGCCTGCATGGCGTGGTCAATTCACCCGGTGGCACCGCCGCCGGCGTCATGGCCTCGCTGCCACCGGACGTGCGCAAGCGCATCTTCGGCAAGACCGGCACCGCCGACACCACCGACGGCATGAACTCGGCCTGGTTCGCCGGCTGGATGGACAATGTCGCGGGGCGCAAGCGCGTCGCCTTCACCTGCCTGGTCTCGCATACGCGGGAAACCGGCGGACGCGCCTGCGGTCGGCTGATGGCCGGCCTGCTCGGCAAGGTCGCCGCGCTCGGAGACAAGAAGTGAGCGAGACCACCGCGCTGCGCCAGCTGATGGGGCGCTGGCTGACCTTGCGGCCGTTCCGCCTGCCACGCATCCGCATCGGCGGCGCTGGCGGGGCCCTGACCGGTCTGGTGCTGCTCGCGCTCTGCCTCGGCGTACTCGGCTTCTGGTGGCACAACGCCACGCATCTTATCGAGAGCGCCCGGCCCGTCGTCAGCCTGGAGCGACTCGACCTTGCCCTCGCCCGCGGCGAGACCGCGACGATCGGCCGGCGCGAACTCTTGCAGCCACAGCGCTTCGATGCGGCCGAGGCGCGCCATGTCGCCCTCACCCGCCAGTCGGACGGGCGCGTTACCATCCGCAATGTCGCCAACACCCGCAGGCTCTGGCTCGACTATGCGAACGGCTCGGGCAGCTTCTCGGCGCGCTGGCGCTTCCAGCCGGGCGATCGCATCGCCGCCGGCGCGCTCGCGATCACGGTGGACGAATCGCGACCGGGACGGCTGGCGCTGACCTTGACCGAAGCCGGCCGGCCCGGCGGCCGCAAGCTCACGATCGACTCGACCGGCCCGCTCTCGACGCTCAAGCTCGACGGCAACGCGCTACCGGTCTGCCAGCCGCTGAGCAGCGCCGACCGCCTCCGCGGAGTCGTCACTGGCCTGATCGCCACCGACGAGCGCGGCGAGGACAAGCTCGTCTCGCTCGGCGGCCGCCTGACCTGCTCGGTGCGCGAGGAAGCCCACATCGCCGCGAACGCCCTGCCGTTCAAGGCACTGACCATCGTTGCGCGCGGCGGCGGCTATTTCCTCGCCCCGGGCGACGCCGTCGATGCGCCGCGCCCGCCTGTCGTGTTCGCGCGCGGCAACCAGCGCATCACCGATTTCACCGACATCGCCTGGGAGCTCGACCCGGACGGTCCGGCTCGCCTCAGCCATATGATCATCGGCCGTACCCGCTATGCCGTCGAGATCGGCCAGGAAGCGAACGGGCGCCTGCCGCTGCGGCTGACGCCACTGAGCAAGACCCACCGCTTCGCGCCCGACGATGCCGAGATCCTGCGCGCCGCCGCGACGACCGAGAGCGTGCGCCCGGTGGTGACGCCGCCGCGCCAGCCGATGTCGGCCGCCGAGCTCGGCAATCCGCTTTCCTCGCTCAACGGCGTCGAGCGCATCGTGCGCCTGGTGCTGACGCTCGGAGTCGCCGTGTTCGGCGTGCTCTCGGCCATGCACCACGCCACTTTGTTCCGGCGCAGCGCCATCCTGGTCCGGCTCGTCGGCGCGCTTGGCTCGACCGCCTTCATCGGCGCAACGACCATGCTGGTGCTGGCGCCGGAACTGTCGCGGCTCGGCGGCGCCTCGATTTCCTATGAGGCGGCGCTGCACGCCACCATCCTCGCCTATGCGATCGCCTGCATCGCCATCATGATCGGGCCGCGCTTCACCACGCCGCTGCGCCTGACCTGGCTCGGCCTGCTGATGCTCTGCTGCCTCGGCAGCCTGACCCTGACGGCGCTCGGCATCGACGCCGAGAAGACTGACTTCACCATCCACGCCGAGAAGAACAAGCTCCTGTTCTTCGACCTGATCCCGGTCGTCGCGGCGGTGATCGCCTTCCAGCCGCAACGCTCGATCGCGGCGCTGCCGCGCTCCTTCTTCATGGGCGTCGGCTTCAAGGACCAGTTGCTGCGCGCCGTGCCGGCGATCCTGATCCTTGCTGCCTTCGTCGCCTGGGGCGTGCTCGGCACCGAGACCGGCGTCGCCGGCTTTCAGCCGGTCGAGCTCGGTAAGATCGCGCTCGTCCTGGTGCTGGCGCACATCTTCCTCGGCTTCTCGCGGATCGACTATTTCTACAACCAGCGCCACTACATCTCCTGGCTGACGGTCAGTCTCGCGACCGTGCTGGTCTTCATCCTGTTCCTGACCGCGGTGCCGTTCCTGAAGAGCGACTATTCGCCGGCGCTGATCATCATCAGCACCGCCGTCGTCCTCGCCTTCGCCTTCCTGCTGCCGAGCACGCTGAAGCGCCTCGTCGAGATCATGCGCGTCTTCCTGCGCCGCGCCGATGCGCCCCAGCGCAAGGTCCGCCGGCTCGGCTGGCCGCGCGGCGGCGTGCTCGCGCTGGTGCTGGTCATCCTGCTCGGCATCAACGCAGCGCTGATCTACGTCTTCCCCGGCCTCGTCACCTACGCGATCTCGGGCCAGTGGAACCTACCCAAGGAGCGCCTCGCAGCCATCGATGTGCTCGAGAAGGCGCGCGGCGGCCCGTTGCGCGTGCCGGCCGAGCGGCTCCTGACCTGGTATGATCTCGACCACGCCACCAAGCGCGCCGCGACGGCGGCGCAGGAACGCAGCCCGGACGTGATCCATCGCGATCTCGGCTTCCAGCTGCTGCAGTCCAAGGTCGCGCTCGCCGAGATGCCGTGCACGCTGGCCAGGCTCGATCTCGGCCTCGACAAGACGCCGGTCGAGGTCCGCCGCGCGCTCGACGAGTTGCCGCCCTCGCCGGTTTCGCTCTGCGCCATGCTGCCGGGCGCCCGCATCACGCCGATAGCCGAGCGCAAGGGCGAGGAGCAGGACGAGACCGCCAGCCGCTTCACCGTCAGCGACCTCGTGCGGCTGCCGGTGGTGCAGAACGACTTCATCGCCACCTTCCTGATGGTGCGCTTCGGCCTGCCGGCCGGACTGGCGCTGCTGGCGGCGCAGGTGATCACCGTCTTCGGCCTGCTGGCGCTGGCGGTCAGCCTGATGCGCGAGCGCGCCATGGGCTCGGCCCAGGAAGGCGCGAACAAGGGCATGGCGATCATCCTCGTCGGCATCGCCACCATCTTCGCGTTGCACTGGAGCATCTCCTGGGGCAATGCGCTCGGCCTCTTGCCGGTGATGGGCCAGCCGATGACCTTCATCGCCGCGGCGACCTCGCATCACATGCTGATGGCGCTGCCCTCGATCGCGATCGCGCTGATCGCCGGCCGGCTCGCCGCCATCCGCCAGCTCTCGCCGACCAGCGACCCGCCGCCCTGGGGGCTGTGGCGCGGGCTGACGCGCGGCGGGCTTTAGCGGCTGGCCGTCATTCCGGGCGCAGACCGACAGGCCTAGACTCGTTCCGGGTTCGCCGCTGCGCGGCGCCCCGAAAGACGACTAGAAAACCGTAGATCCCGAAAGCGCTCAGCGCCGCCTGATCTCGACCGAGAGCGCCCTGGGCTCGTCGAACTGGATCACCGGGAAGGCCGCGATGCCGCCCCGGATCGCGTTCGGATTGAAGACCACCCGCGTCGCCGTCGACTTCGAGGCCACGACGGCGGGCCCGGTCCCGTTCTGGAATTTCGCCTTGGCCGGTGCGACCGGATCGAGCGCCAACCCGCAAATGTCCTGGCCGTCGATCAGGACACTCGCCATCTCGCCGACGTCCACAGCCGTCTCGCTATAGCGCGGACGGATCTCGTAAACCTGGGCCTCGCAGGTGCTGCCGGCCGGCGCGGACAAGGTGACCAATCGCGCCAGGGCAGAACCCGTCATAGCGACGGAGCCGCCTTGGACGCCGGCTGTCTGCTGTCCGAGCGAAGGCACGCTCTGCTGCCCCAGCGAGGGCGCCGTCGCGCTCTGCTGATTGCCGGCCTGCTGACCGGTGCTGAGCTGCGTCGTCCCGCTGGTCCCGGGCTGCGTTAGCGTAGGCGGAACTTGATATGGATCCTCGGCCGCCCCGCCGCGGATCAGATACCAGCCCGCTCCCGCTCCGCCGGCGACAAGTACCAGGGCCGCAGCCGCGATCAACGGCAAGCGTGACGAGGAAGAGGTCGACGCAGGCTTGTCGCCGAGCACCGAACGGCGCGGCTTGGGCGCCTGCGGGCTCTTGAGCACATCGGCGATCGAGGGTTCATCCCCGGCCGGACGCGGCTGGACCAGGGTCTGCTCCGGTTGCGCCGCAGTCGCCTGCGCCGGTTGCGGCTGGACGGTTTGCTCGGCGGTCTTGGGCTCGAACGGTTTCAGGGCCATCGAAGACGATCCCGGTGCGGCCGGCCGCTCCGGCACGGACGCCGCGGCCTGCGGTTCGAAGGAGCCGCTGCGCAGGAAGAGATCGATCGGCGCAGCGATGTCCGCGAGGGAAGAGACCACCACGATATGATGCGGCTGGCCACCAAGAATCTTGCCGAGGATCGCCACCGCGCGCTCGGCCTCGTCACCACGCGGCACCAGCGCCAGCACCGGTGTGGCACCATGCTCGGCATCGGCGAAGAGATGGCGGCAACGGTCGATCTTGGTGGTGAGGTGGTATTCCTGCTGGGTGACGCGGGCCTCGCTCGCCGTGTCGGCGACGGAGAGGTCGATCGCGCCGGTGCCCCAGATCACGAGCTTGGCCTCGGACGCCTTGTGCGTCACCGCCTCGCCATGGGCGAGCGCGCAATGGGCCGCGAGCGTCGGCACCATCCAGCTCTTGCCCTGGTCGATCGAGCCCGAAGCCGCGAGGCGATAGCTGCCGCCATCAGGCAGGCCGAGGATCTGGCGCAAGGGTTCGCCCGGGCGCAGCAGGTTGCTGTACTGCGTGCTCCAGGGCTCGCAGACCTCGGAGCTCTCAGTCGCCAGCACGACGCGCGAGACCGGGACGCGGGCCGACCAGGCGAGCTTCTTCAGGATGATCGGCTGGTCGGTCGTCGGCACGACGACGAAGACACCGGCGCGCCTGACGTTCTGATCTCCCGCCATCATCTCTCTCGCAGGCCCTGCCGTTCCCTCAGCCAGTAAAAGCGCGGCTTGTGACAGCGCTCCTGACCTTACAGCAGATAAACGCCTGCGAGCGGGTTGGCGAGCATCAATCGCAGCAGATCGCGCTCGGCATCCTGCCGCGGCAGGTCGATGACGATGTGCTTGTCGACCGGCGCCGGCAGCGGCAGGCGGACCACACCTTCGATCGAGACGACCTCGATCATGGTCGGAGCGGGATCGGTCTCCGACAGGCACTGGATGACCAGGGCCGGCGGTGCATCGTCCTCCTCGATCACGTCGAGTTCGAAGGAGCCGATGCGGCGGTGCGTGGCGCTGCTGTCATAGGCCGCAGCAGCGAGTTCGCTACGCGCCACGGCCTGGAAGGAAAGCAAGCGGCGGTAAAGCCGCGCTGCCTCCGGGTCGGTGCGGATGGCGCGCTCCGCCGCGAAATTGACGGGCTCGCCACGAACGCGGCGGGCGTGCGCCCAAAGATCGGCGCGGCTGATGCTCGCGGCAGCCGCCTCTTCCGGCTCGGTGCTCGCGAGCGCCGCCAGAACCAGGCGGGCCGTGGCGCGGCCGACGCGGGGTTCGTCTTCGAGCGGAGCCTGGTTGAGGAACTCTGTCATGGCCGTTTCGATCGCCCTTGATAACGCTGCGAGAAGACGTCGGTGAACCGCGCCTCGTCGCTGGCGGCCTGGGCTGCCAGGTCCGTCGTTTCGCCAAAGCGCTTCTGTTGCCTGTTGATCCGGTGCAGGGCTGCTGCGACCGTTCTCAGTGCTCCCCCATGCCTTGCGAAGATCAGCATCAGTTTCGCATCGTCGATCCGAAAACTGGCACGGTCATGGCGCCAGCGCCGCAGCAGCTTCTGTCCCTCGGCCGTCGCAGCCTCGCTCTGCGGGCCCTCGAACGCCTCGAGCGCATTGCCAATCAGCAGCAATTCGTCGAGCCGCTTGCCCAGCGCCGCAAGGCCGGCGGCGATGCCGGGATAGTCGAAGGGCTCGGCGCTCTGGTCGACCTGGCCGCGATTGGAGCCGGCGACGCGGCGGCTTGCCTCGACCAGCCGGTTCTCCCAGGGCGCGACGGCGCGCGAGCGCACCAGCGTCAGCGGCTGCTCATGGGCGAGCGGCAGGATGGCCAGCGCCCGGCCGATCGATTCACGCTCTTCCTTGTTGAGGAATTTCGGCTCGGCCGGCAGGCGCATCAGCGCGGCATAGACGCGCTCGCGCACCACGCCGTCCTCATCCTCCTCTTCCGGCTCATCGTCCTCGCCCTCGTCTGGCTCCTCCTGCTCGAGCTCTCCGAGGATCGCCTGATGGTCGAGCCAGGCGATCAGCGCTTCCTCCGGGTTCTCCGAAGGCTGGCGCGACATCAGCGTCTCCATCGAGGCCGGCGCCATGAAGTCGCGGCGTCCGACGCTGGAGCGCTCCTCGCGCATGAGCGCGCTGAAGCGCTCGGCGAAACGGGCGAAGCTCCAGGTCTCGCCATGCAGCAGAGCGAAGCTCCAGAGCGAGACGAGATCGTCCGGGTCGAACTCGCGCTGGCGCTCGCGCCGGCCGGATGCGTTGAGGAAGGCCTCGCGCTGGCGGATCAGGTCGGCGAAGGCGAGCAGTGGCAGATGGCGCCGGCGCCAGGCCCGCATGAAGCGCGCCGGCTCCTGCACCGCCCGCTTCAGCCCGTCTTCATCGAAGGCCGACAGGGCGAAGACCGCGTCGAGTGCGGTACGCAAGGCCGCGAGCCCACCCTCGGAGCGCTCATCGGCCTCGGCCGCGAACAGGAAGTCAGCAAGGCCGAGCGCGCGGCGGATCCGGCTCCAGGAGAACGAGCGGCTCTTCGCCTCGCCCTTGCCGCCATAGGAGAGGACGATCTCGGCCGCGGAGGCCTGGATGGTCGCCCCGGCGAAGGTGGCGCAGACCGCCCCCTCCTGACGCAGCGGCCGCAGCAGGATGCCGCTCTCGTCGAGCATGCAGCCGATGGCGGCGTCCCGGGCCGGCATGCGCGGGCCCGCGGTCAGCGCCCCCAGCGAGAACAGCACCTGCAGCATGTCCCAGAGCGGCAGGTCGGCATTCTCCGAGCCGCCACCGGTAATCGCGAGAACGAACTTTTCGGTATCCCGCGCGGAGAACCGGCGCGAAGACGCAATCGTGCTGATCTCCGCGACCCGCGCCGGGTCAATGCCCCAATCCATCTCTCAAATATCCGCATCGAGCGCAGGCCCGGCTGTGGCGAACGGAAACCCTGCCCATTCCGTTCGCGCCAGGTCGGCGCATATTGCTGCCACAATTAAAGTAACAAGCCGCCCGGTCTATGTCGACCGGGCGGCTTTTTCGTCATAGCGAGCCGGGATTCATGGTTACCCGGCTGGCGGTCTCGATCAGCGGGTCGGCACCTTGGCGACGACGACCCGGTTGCCGGAGAAGTTGACCTGACCGTTGAGGCCGACAAGTTCGAGCATCAGGCGGAAGTTGCGGGTCAGGCGGGCCGAGTCGGCCGAGGTGGTGTAGAAATAGTCGGCCGAGGTCGACGTCGTCTGCGTGGCGCGATGGGCGCGGTAGCAGCCCCAGCGGACGAACTCGCCCTCGATCCGGTCGACTTCCGTGGCGGTGAAGTCACGCAGCTGGATCATGTAGTCGGTCGGCAGGCTGTTGCAGCCGTCGCCGCCAGCGGCGACCGGGGCCGCACCACCGCCAGCGCCGCCGCCGAGCACGATGCCATCCTTGCCGACAGCCGCGGTGCCGCCACCGGAGGGACGGGCGAAGCCTTCGAGCTTCTGGGCGATCGCCGCGCCGAGATCACCGGCGAGGAGGCGCGAATGGGTGCCGACCGTCTCGAGCAGGCACTCGGCGCTGCAGGGGTTCGGCAGGGCCGGCAGCTGGAAGCCGCCGACCTCGAAGGCCGCGATGAACTGGCCGGAGCGGACATTGAGCACGCGGCCGGCGATGCGGATCTCGGGGAAGCGGATATCGGCGGCGACAGCGCGGCGGGCCGAGGCGTAGATCTGATAGACGACCATGGCGTCGACCGGCGTCGGGACGGCGCGGGCGATCTCGATCAGCTCGGCGTCGCGGCGGCGGACACGGGCGGTCGGGGCGATGCCCAGCGACACGCTCGTCTCGTCATAGACCTGGAAACCGCGGGTGTTGAGGTACTCCGAGAGCTGGAGCTGGACGCGGTTGAAGATGCGGTTGTTGCGCGGAACCGTATCCGGATCGGCGTCGTCCGACATCACCAGGAGGTTGATGCGGGAATTCGACTGGGCGTGGGCGACGGCTGCGAAGGACAGCAGCAGCGCGAGGCCGAGCATGAGACGCTTGAACAAAGCCATGACGGTGCCCCCTGAGGCAAAATGGTTGTTTCGGGAAGACGGTAGAAAACTCAGCCGGTGATGGCGATGACCTCAACGCGGCGATTGACGGGTGACGTAGGGCTGCGCGGATTGCGCAGCATATCCGGGCCGAAGCCGTGGGCAACGAGGCGGCCTGGCGAGATCTCGCCATAGGAGACCAGCCATTCACGCACCGCGGCGGCGCGATCCTGCGAGAGCTCGACATTGTAATCGTACCCGCCCTCTGCGCTGGTGTGGCCGGCGATCAGGAAGCGCTGATCGAGCAGGATCGGATCGCGCAGTGCCAGGGCAAGCCGCATCAGCGTCGCCTCCGAGCTGCGACGCAGCGCCGCAGAGTCGTTGTCGAAGAAGACGGTAACCTCGACGCGGCGGGTCATATCGATCACGACATCCGAGCCGTAACCACGCGGCTGAACCCGGCGCGGCACTGGCGCGACGCGGCGGACCACGACCCTGCCGCCACCACTGCCGCCACCACTCGGCACGCGATCATGCGGCGCGAGCGAGCGCAGGATATTGGTCGCGCCCTGATCTGTCTGTGCCAATGCGGGAACGGCGCTGAGCAGCGGCAGCGAAAGCACGAATCCACCGAGCGCGCGGCGCGACATCATCTGCGGAAGCTCGTTGCTGTCCTTGCGCTCATCTGCGTTCTTCATAGCCAGACCCCCTGTTTATCCTCTCTTCGCATAGTCCAGTAGCCTCGACAATGCGACGGCCCGTTACGTGAAGGCGGGTCGCAGCAGTGCCGTTGCCCGAGCTTTGCCACGGTTTGCTGGATTTTCGCCGCGAGCCGTATTTTTTCCTGAACAGTGAATGAATGAGCGACGTCCTACGCGCGCGCGTTCGACATTCGGCGCCGTCGCTGCGCGGCACTCGCGAAACCGGCTCAAGGTTTGCCAAGGGTCAGGCAACGTGCCCAGCGCACACCCGTTCATGAGGAGACCCGCCATGGGCTTCCAGTTCAACAAGACCGCCCGCCTGCGTATCGCCGTCGCCGCCCTCGCCGTGATCGTCTCGGCCGGCTCCGGCTTCGCCCAGACCGGGGGTGGTAACCCGGATGCACCGAAGGTCGCCGAACGGCCGCAATCGCTGAAGCTGGAGTTCTCCTCGCGCACGGTCTCGCTCGGCGTCGCCCAGGCGGCCCGCGAGATCATGACGACGCGCCAGATCGCCTTTGCGCCCGGCAGCTGGGAGGTCACCTCCGAAGCACGCCGCGCCATCACCCAGCTGCGCGACGTCTTCCGCGGGAATGCCCCGAAGGGCGCCCCCTTCGTCATCCTGGTCTCGGGCGGCGACGAGGTGGTCAATTACCGCCGGGCTCGCGCCCTGCGCACCCAGCTGATCGAGATGCAGCTCGAGGATGCCGGCAAGATGGCGATCGCCGCCCGCGCCGCCGGCGAGGGCCAGGCCAATGACGACGGCCAGGCGCGCGTCGATCTCGTCCCGCTCGACCCGGCCCGCTGCGGCGGCTGCGGCGATGTCCCCTTCCGCACGCTCGTCCTCGACACCGGCGTGCAGAAGCTGGTGCGCGCCAGCGCCGAGGACGTGGTCGTCCCGGCTTCGCAGGTCGCCGGCAAGGACGGCAAGGAGACCGCCGATGTCGCCGCCGCACCGCTGCCGCCGGTGCGCCAGCAGGCCACCGAGAAGGCGCCGCAGCGCGTCCAGGCGCCGCGACCGGCCCCGAAGCTGGCGCTCGATCGCTCGGCCGAGCCGCGCTATGACGGCCGCACCGTCCTGGTCGAGCCGGACGATTACGGCCAGCAGCGCCGCCGCATCAGCCGCAGTGCCAACCGTGGCTGCGCCATGCCGGACATCATCATTGACGACTACTATCCGGGCGGCCCGCTGGTCGGCTGCGACGGCAGCTACGGTCCGCGCCCGCGCTGGTAAGCCCGAAGCAGCTCAGTGCCCTCCCGGCGAAGACAAGTCTCGCCGGAAGGGCTCCATCTCCCTGGCTTTCGCAATTCCGAACGCAAAACCACTTCGCACCTTTGCTCGAATTGCTCAGACGATCTGGTTGAGCAGCGCGGCCTCGCCGCGCTCCAGCCGGCCGAGATTGTCGAGGAGGATATCGACGACATTGCTCTCATAGGCGCGGGTCTCACCCGCGCTATGCGGCGTCAGCAGCACCTGCGGCATGCCCCAGAGCGGCGAGCTTGCCGGCAAGGGCTCCTCATAGACGCAATCGATGCCGGCACCGGCGATGCGGCCGGCTTCGAGCGCCGCGATCAAAGCCGGCTCCTCGACGACGCGGCCGCGCGCGACATTGATCAGATAGGCCGAGGGCTTCATCGCCGCGAGCGCGGCGGCATCGATCAGCCCTTCGGTCTCCGGCGTCAGGGGGCAGGTCAGCGCGACGAAATCGGCCTGCGCCAGCGCCCCATGCAGCTCCGCAGGCGGCAGGATGGTCTCGACATTCGGCTCCGAGCCCGGCCGGCGGCGCACGCCGATGACGCGCATGCCGAAGGCAGAGGCGATTGCGGCGAGCCGCAGGCCGATGCGGCCGAGCCCGACGATCACCAGCGTGCGGCCACCGAGTTCGTCCTCACGGCGCGAACGGTCGCCGATCATTGGCCGCCAATGGGCCTTCACCTGGTTGTCGCGGGCGAAATGGAGTTGGCGCGCCAGCGCCAGGATCAGCGAGATCGCATGCTCGGCCACGGCGCGCTCATTGCCACCCTGGGCGCTGGCAAGGCGCACGCCGGCCGCGGCGAGCTTTTGCTTGTCGAACTGGTCGGTGCCGGCGCTGACCGACTGGATGAAGCGCAACTTGCTCAAGCCATCCAGAATGTCGTTGCGCCAGAGGCCTGAGACGACCAGCACATCGGCCTCCGGCGCGCGAGCCCGGAGATCGTCGAGAGTACGAACCTCGAAGCTCGTCGCCGCTCCGTTGCGGGCGAGGTATTCGTCACGCAGCTGATAGGCCGGGTGGGCGAAGCCGATGGTGAGGGCGGACTGCTTCGGCCAAGGCTGCATGCTCGTCATCTCCAGATCGCTTGAGTCAATCGACGATAGCGCGGGTGCGCGGCTCCGTCCCACGCCTACCCGCATGCGCCGGCTGCGGTCACTGCGGAGCAGGATTCAGGCCAGCGCGAGAGCCAGGCGGCTCCAAGCGGCCTCGTCTCCCGGCAAGCCGAAGCGCAACCGCGACGGGTCATGCTGGAAACGACGGACATAGATGCCGGCGCGACCAAGCCGCTCGAACAGGAACGGCGCCTGCGGGGTCTCGAGCAGGCGGTAGAGCACGGTGCCACCGACGATCCGGCCATGGCGGGCAAGAAGAGTATCGAGCCGCCTGCTGTCGGCGGCGCGAGCTTCGCTGGCTTTCGACAGCCAATCGGCATCCCCGAGCGCGACGGCCCCGACATGCAGCGCCGGTCCGGCGACGGCCCAAGGGCCAAGCATCGCCTGTAGGGTGTCTGTGAACCGGGCCTCGCCGACAGCGAAGCCGAGCCTGAGGCCCGCCAACCCATAGGCCTTGCCGAAGGAGCGCAGCACCAACACCCCTTCCGGCAGGATGGGCAGCAGGCACATCTCCGGCGCGAAATCGGCGAAGGCCTCATCGACGACGAGCAGGCCGCCCCGCGCGGCTAGCGAAGCGGCAAGCTCGATTAGTGTCTCTTGCGGGACGATTCGGCCGTCCGGATTGTTCGGATTGACCAGTACGACGACATTAGCGTCGCCGATCTCGGCGAGATCGTCGATCTCGCGCACCGTCGCGCCCGCCTTGCGCCAGGCCGGCGCATGCTCGCCATAGGTCGGACCGAGCACGGCGACATTTGCGCCCGGGACCAGACGCGGCAGCAACTCGATCAGGATCTGCGTGCCGGGCGCGGCGACGAGGCCGCTTTCGCGGCGAATGCGATAGGCCTTGCGGGCCGCCGCCAGCAGCGTCGCTTCATCCGCCTTGCCCGGCAGGCGCTGCCACAGGCTTAACGGCAGTTGCGGAAGCGGGTAGGGGATCGGGTTGATACCGGTCGAGAGATCGATCCACGGCTCGGGCGCCTGCGGAAACAGCGCCTGGGCCGTGGCGAGATCGCCGCCATGCCAGATCGCTTCCTTCGTCTCCCCGGCCGCCATGTCGCTCTCCGCCAGCCTGCCGCTCCTCCTCGCCGCCCTCCTGATCGAGGCGGCGATCGGCTATCCGGCGCGCCTGTTCGCATGGATCGGCCATCCCGTCACCTGGATCGGCGCGCTGATCGGCTGGCTGGACCGTAGCTTCAACCGCGAGAGCATGAGCTTCGCGATGCGGCGAATGGCCGGCGGCGTTGCCCTTCTGATCCTGCTCGGCGTGACACTCTCGGCTTCGCTCGCTTTCGTCGCGCTCTGCCGCCTCGCCGGGCCGCTCGCTTTGCTGCCGCTGGCGCTGCTGGCCTCGACCCTGCTGGCCCAGCGCAGCCTGTACGAACACGTCGCCCGCGTCGCCGAAGGGCTAGAGCGGGACGGGCTCGCCGGTGGCCGCAAGGCGGTCGCGATGATCGTCGGGCGCGATCCAGAGAGCCTCGACGAGGCCGGCGTCGCGCGCGCCGCGATCGAGAGCCTGTCCGAGAACTTTTCCGACGGGATCGTCGCGCCGGCCTTCTGGCTCGGCGTCGGCGGCCTGCCGGGCGGGGTGCTCTACAAGGCGATCAACACCGCCGATTCGATGATCGGCCACAAATCACCGCGCCATCTCGCCTTCGGCTGGGCGGCGGCCCGGCTCGACGATCTCGTCAACCTGCCGGCCTCGCGGCTAACCGCGCTGCTGCTGATCGCCGCCGCAGCGCTCGATCGACAAGGCGGTGCCGGCGCAGCCTGGCGCGCGGTGCGCCGCGACGCGTCCCGTCACCGCTCGCCCAATGCCGGCTGGCCGGAGGCGGCGATGGCAGGTGCGCTCGGGCTCCGCCTTGCCGGTCCACGCGTTTACGGCGCGGTCAGGGTCGAGGATGGCTGGATGGGCGATGGCCGGGCCGAGGCGACCGCAGCGGATATCCGGCGGGCGCTCGCCCTCTACCGGCGCGCCTGCCTGCTGCTCTGGGGGCTGGCCGGACTGGGGGCAGTCATCACCATCATGGTCGGCGCGTAGTCGTTATCGGTTACTCTGGTAGCGAAAAGAGCTACATTGCTGTTCGGAACAGACGGATTGCCGCCATGGGAACGCATGTCACGATCGACGATGATGTCGTCCGCGCCGCGGAGAAGCTGGCGCGAGAGCAGGAACGCACGGTCGGCGAGGTGATCTCGGAACTGGCGCGCAAGTCGCTGCCGCCTGGCGATCAAATCGCTCGGCGCAATGGTTTCCCGCTGCTGCCGAAGCGCAACGGCCCCCGGGTGACGATGGAACTCGTCAACGCATTGCGCGATGAAGACCTGTGACATTTCTCTTGGACGTCAACGTCCTCATCGCACTGATCGACCCCGACCATGTCGATCACCAGACCGCTCACCGTTGGTTCGAAACAAATGGCACGGATGGCTGGGCGACCTGCCCGATCGTGGAAAATGGAGCCATTCGAATCCTCGGTAATCCCGGCTATCCGCTCGGCGGCGTCGCGTCGTCGACCGCCGAGATCGCGGCCCTGCTGCATGACCTTCGCACCATGCCCGGCCATCTTTTCTGGACCGACGACGTCAGTCTGTTGGATGCCGATCTGATCAATCTGAGCGCAGTCCTGGGTTCGCGCCAGATCACGGACATCTATCTGCTTGCGCTTGCGGTCAGGCATGGGGGCCAGCTCGCCACTTTCGACCGCCGCCTGAACGCCTCGGCAGTGACGAACGGAGCTGCCGCCTTGCACGTCATCACACGGAACTGACGTTAGAACTCGATCCCTTCCTGCGCCTTCACGCCGGCGGCGAAATGATGCTTCACCAGCGTCATTTCCGTCACCAGATCGGCGGCCTCGATCAGCTCCGGCTTGGCGTTGCGGCCGGTGACGACGATGTGGAGGTCGGGCCGGCGGGCCTGCAGTACCGCCACCACCGCGGCGAGCGGCAGATAGTCGTAGCGCAGGGCGATGTTGAGCTCGTCGAGCACCAAGAGCCGGATGCTCTCGTCGGCCATCAGCTCCCTGGCCTTCTCGAAGGCGCGCGTCGCGGCGGCGATGTCGCGGGCCTTGTCCTGCGTCTCCCAGGTGAAGCCCTCGCCCATCGAATGCCAGGAGATTTGATCGCCGAAGGCGTCCAGCGCTCTGCGCTCGCCGGTCGACCAGGCGCCCTTGATGAACTGCACGACGCCGATGCGCCAGCCATGGCCAAGCGCGCGCAGGATCAGGCCGAAGGCGGCGGTCGACTTGCCCTTGCCAGGGCCAGTGTTGACGATCAGCAGGCCCTTTTCCAGCGTCTTGCCGGCGACCTCGGCGTCCTGCACCGCCTTGCGCTTTGCCATTTTCGCCTTGTGGTGGGCGGCGTCCTCGGCTTCATCCATCGTCACTTCGCTCGTCTATTTCACTTGCATCGGCAATCCGGCGACCATGAAGACCACGCGCCCGGCTTGCGCCGCAAGCCGCTGATGCAGGCGGCCGGCCTCGTCGCGGAAGCGGCGGGCGAGGGCGTTGTCGGGTACGATGCCGAGGCCGACCTCGTTCGAGACCAGCACGATCGGCGCGCTCGCCTCGCGGCAGGCGGCGACGAGCTCGCCGGTCGCGATCGCAATGTCGCGCTCGGCCAGCAGGAGGTTGGTCAGCCAGAGCGTCAGGCAATCGACCAGGATCGGCTGCCCCGCCGGCGCGTTGCGAATCGCCTCGGGCAGCGCGACAGGCGCATCGACCGTCTGCCAGTCGCGCGACCGGCGGGCGCGGTGCTCGGCGATGCGGGCGCGCATCTCGTCGTCATAGGCCTGGGCCGTGGCGATATAGGTCCAGGGCGCCGGCAGCGCCTCGATCAGCGCCTCGGCATGGCGGCTCTTGCCGGAGCGGGCGCCGCCGAGGACGAGCGTGAGCGGGGGAAGGATCATGTCTGCCGCCATGTGCTTTCAGTCGAGGCGCTGCATTGCACAGCACCGCGCCTATGGCTAATGATCATCGGTGACGGTGCCTCGACAACGAGGTGAAAAGGGAACGCGGTGAAAGGCCGCGGCTGCCCCCGCAACTGTAAGCGGCGCGTCCTGCGCCATCGGCCACTGGGTTTCCCCGGGAAGGCGGAGCAGGACATCGAGCCGTGAGCCAGGAGACCTGCCGTCATTCGATGTCGTCCAGCAGGCTGCCGGTGGGGTGGCCAAGGAGAACCAGATGAACACCGTAACCGTCACCAGCCAGACCAGCGTTTCGGAACGCGCGAAAGCCGTCGCCGCTGCGCTGATCCTCGGCTTCGTGCTGATCTACACCGTCGGCTTCGCCGCCTCGTCCACCGTCCACAACGCGGCGCATGACACTCGTCACGGCCTCGCCTTCCCCTGCCACTGATAGGGGAAGCCACATGGTCACGCGTGTTCTCACGGTCAGCATCCTGGCCGGGCTTCTGGCTGGGCTGCTGATCTCGGCGCTCCAGCATGTCACCACCACCCCGCTGATCCTCAAGGCCGAGACCTATGAGGCGGCTTTGCGGTCGCAAGGCGGGCCGATGCAGGCCGCCTTCTCGGGCGATGCCCAAATCATCCTTGCCCATAACGACCCGAAAGCCGGGGCGGAGCATACGGGCGAGCATGAGTGGAAGCCGCAGGACGGCCTGCAGCGCACCACTTTCACCAGCCTGGTGACGATCGGCACCGCGATCGGTTTCGCCGCGCTGCTGCTCGCCGGAATGATTGCCGCGAACGAACAGATCGACCAGCGCCGGGCCCTCGCCTGGGCCGTCTGCGGCTTCCTCGCCTTCGGGCTCGCCCCGGCTATAGGGCTGGCGCCGGAATTGCCGGGAGCGGCCGCTGCCGAATTGCAGCAACGCCAGCTCTGGTGGCTGCTGACGGCGATGGTCACGGCCGGCGCGCTCTTCGTCTTCCTGCGGGTCGAGGCCTCCTGGGCGCGGGCGCTCGCCGTGCTGGCGCTGCTGCTGCCGCATCTGATCGGCGCGCCGCACCCGGCGGCGCCGGAGAGCAAGGTGCCGGCCGAGATCGCCGCGCATTTCGCCGCGCTCTCGCTCGCCATCCAGGCCGCGCTCTGGCTCGTCACCGGCTTTGCCGTCGGCGTGCTCTGGCCTTGGTTGGCACGCCGCAACAGCCCTGCCACCGCGGCGGCCTGACGCCTCGCGCGGCCGGCGACGGCCGCGCCAATCCCAGGAGGCGTTTATGCTCGAAGGCGATCTCGCCCTCGCCACGGAAGCCCGGCAGGAGCCGGGCTGCACCATCCATGTCTGCACCGTCTGCCGGCGCCAGCGCGAGGACCTGCCTGAGGGCTACGACCAGCCCGGCATCGGCCTCGCGGCGGCGCTCTCCGAGCGCATGGCCGGCAGCGGCATCGCGGTCGTTCCGGTCGAGTGCCTTGCCGTCTGCAAGCGGCCTTGCACGATCGCGCTCGCGGCCGAGGGCAAGTGGACCTATCTGATCGGCGATCTCGACGCCGGTCTTCATCTCGACGAGATCGTCAGCGGGGCGGAAAGCTTTGCCGCCAGCGCCAACGGCATCGTTCCCTGGAAAGAAAGACCCGTCTCGTTCCGCAAGGGCGTGGTCGCGCGCGTGCCCCCGCTGCCGCGTCAGCAAGGATCAGATCAATGAACGCTCCGCAAAATCCCACGCTCGGCAAGGTGCCGTGCACGATCATCACCGGCTTCCTCGGCGCCGGTAAGACCACTCTCGTCCGCCATCTCCTGGAGAATGCCGGCGGCAAGCGCCTCGCCGTGCTCGTCAACGAGTTCGGCGATCTCGGCTTCGACGGCTCCTTCATCGCCGGCTGCGGCATCGAGGGCTGCACACAGGACGACATCGTCGAACTGCCGAACGGCTGCATCTGCTGCACGGTCGCCGACGATTTCGTGCCGGCGCTCGAGACGCTGCTCAACCGACCGAACCCGCCTCAGCACATCCTGATCGAGACCTCCGGGCTCGCTCTGCCGAAGCCGCTGGTCAAGGCCTTCAACTGGCCGGCGATCCGCAGCCGCGTCACCGTCGACGGCGTCATCGCCGTGGTCGACGGGCCGGCGGTGGCCGAGGGCCAGTTCGCGGATGATCCCGAAGCGCTGAAGGCGCAGGCCGCGCAGGACCAGGCGGTCGACCACGACAACCCGCTGGAAGAAGTGTTCGAGGACCAGATCCTCTGCGCCGACCTGATCCTGCTCAACAAGAGCGACCTCGTCGACGCAGAAGGCCGCGAGCGGGTCAAGGCCGAGATCGCCCAGCACCTGCACAAGGCGATCAAGGTGGTCGAGACCGCTCATGGCAAGGTCGAGCCGGCGCTGATCATCGGCCTCGGCGCCGCCGCCGAGGCTGATCTCGCCGCCCGCCCCTCGCATCATGGCGAGGGCGAGGATCACGACCACGACGATTTCGACAGCGTCGCGCTGCCGCTGCCGCAGGCGTCTACACCAGAAGAGCTCGTAGCCCGTGTCGCCAAGGCGGCCGAGGCCGAGGGCGTGCTGCGCCTCAAGGGCTTCGCCGGCATCCCCGGCAAGCCGATGCGGCTGGTGGTGCAGGGCGTCGGCCGGCGCGTCGGCCATCACTACGACCGGGCCTGGGGTGCGGACGAGGCGCGCGACGGCCGTCTCGTGGTGATCGGCCTCAAGGGCTTTGACCGCGCTGCAGTCGAGGCGGCATTGCAGGGATGAACATGATGTTGCCCGAAAACCGGTTCCCACTTTTCGGCATCATGTTCGCCGGCTGATGCGATGCATCTTCTCCCGACCAGCGAAGTGAGGCTCGACGATGGCGAAGACGCCGTCGACCTCGCTCTGCCGCCGGGAGACCTCGTCGTCCTCTCCTTCAGCGACAGCGACCTCTCGGCGCTGGCGGCGGCCTGTTCGTCATGGTCGGGCTTGTCAGCACAAGCGCCTCCCTTCCCCCTTGCGGGGAAGGGTATGGGGATGGGGGGCATTCCGCTTGGTGAGCGCTCATTCGGTCGTTCGCCCCCCACCCCTGCCCCTCCCCACGAGGGGGAGGGATTCGCACTTCGCCTCGTGCCGCTCCGGCGCTTCAAGCACCCGCTATCGATCGACCTTCTGATCGAGAAGACGCTAGCCGGCTCGCGCTTCGTGCTGCTGCGCTGCCTCGGCGGGCTCGACTATCTGCGTTATGGCGTCGAGCAGATCGCCAGCGCCTGCCGGCAGCATGGTGTCGCGCTGGCGGTGCTCCCCGGCGACGACCGGGCGGACGAGCGGCTGGCAGGCTACGGCACCGTGCCGCCGGAATTCGCGGCGGACCTGCTCGCCTATTTCCAGGCCGGCGGCGGCGCTGAGAACATGCGGCGGCTGCTCGGCCGTGTAGATGGCTATCTCAAAGCGCAGCGCGACCCCTCATCCCCCTGCCGGGGCCTTCTCCCGCAAGGGGAGAAGGGAGCTGACGCCTCCGCTTCGCCCTTCTCCCCTTGCGGGAGAAGGTGGCTCGGCGAAGCCGAGACGGATGAGGGGTCGCGCGATGCTTCCGACCTCGTTCCTATCCCACTCCCCATCCTCTTCGCCCTTGGCCCGAACGCTGCGCCTCTGCCCTGGCGGAAAGCGCTCGCCGCCCTGCCAGCCGAGGCCCCGCTGGTCCCCATCCTCGTCTACCGCTCTGGCGTCGCCGCCGGCGACACGGCGATGGTCGAGGCGATCGCGGCAGCTCTCGCCGCGCGCGGCCTCAGCCCGCTCCCGCTCGCTTTGACCAGTCTCAAGGACGAGGGTGTGGCTGCCGAGCTCGCCGCGCTGATCGCCGCCCGCAAGCCGGCGCTGATCGTCACCACCACAGCCTTCTCGGCTCGCGACGGCGCCGATTTCGTCATCGACGCCGCCAATTGCCCGATCCTGCAGGCCGTGCCGGTCGGCAGCGCGCGCGAGGCCTGGGAGGCATCGCCGCGCGGCCTTTCTGCCTCCGATCTCGCCATGCAGGCGGCGCTGCCGGAGTTCGATGGCCGGCTCGGCGCCATCCCCGTCGCCTTCAAGGAGGAGATCGCCGCCCCGGCGACTGGCCTGACAGTGCGGCGGCTGACTCCCGATGCCGAGGGCATCGCCGCGCTCTCCGATCTTGCGGCCAGCTGGGTCTCGCTCGGCCGCAAACCGCGCGCCGAACGGCAGCTTGCTCTCGTCATGTCGGACTATCCCGCCCGCGGCGGCCGCGCCGGCTTCGCCGTCGGCCTCGACACGCCAGCGAGCGCACTGGCGATCCGGGAGTTGCTCGGTGGGGCGGGCTACGACGTTAACCTTCCTCTCGATGCGGTCGTCCCGGGCGGAGCGCAGCGCAGACCCGGGATCCATTCCGGAACGCTAATCGGAAAGGTTCCAGAATGGATCCCGGGTCTTCCTTCGGTCGCCCGGGATGACAACGCGAATAACTATGACGGTGCGGACCTCATGCAGGCCCTCACCGAGGGCCCAGCCGACTTCGCCGTCCCGCTCGCCAGCTACCGCGCCTGGCTCGCCAGCATCCCGGCCGCTGCGCGCGAAGCCCTGGTCACCAGCCACGGCCAAGCCGAAGCCGACCCGGCCTGCGACGGCGAAGCTTTCCATTTCCGCCTCGTCCGCTTCGGCAAGCTCGCCATCGCCCTGCAGCCCCCGCGCGACGCCTCGCCCGACCGCAAGGCGCGCTATCACGATCCCGATGCGCCGCCGGGACACGCCTATCTCGCCTTCTATCTCGGCCTGCGCGAGGTCTTGCGCACCGATGCGCTGATCCATCTCGGCACCCATGGCACGACCGAATGGCTGCCAGGCAAGGCCATAGCACTCTCGGCCGCCTGCTGGCCGCGGCTCGCGGTCAGTGCCCTGCCGGTGATCTACCCCTACGTCGTCGACGATCCCGGCGAAGCGGCGCCGGCCAAGCGCCGGCTTTCGGCTCTGACGCTCGGCCACCTCCCGCCGCCGCTGGCTAGCCATGACACCGCCGGCGAGGCGGCGCTGCTGCGCGACCTCGTCGAGGAGTATTCGCAGGCGCAGGTGCTCGATCCACGGCGGGCCGAGCTGGTCGCGCGCGAGATCCTCGATCGGGCAGAGCGGACCGGCCTCGCCGCGGCGAGCGGCGTCATGCCCGGGCAGGACATGGCCAGCGCGCTCGCGGCACTCGACGCTCATCTCTGCGACCTCGCCGAGACCGCCTTCCGCGACGGGCTCCATGTCTTCGGCAGCTCGCAAGCCGATCCGGCTTCCGCCGAGAACGAGCGCCGCAACCTGCTGAAGGCGATCGATGCCGGCTTCGTGCCGCCGGGTCCTGCCGGCGCACCGCATCGCGGCCGGCCCGACGTGCTGCCGAGCGGACGCAACCTCTCGACGCTCGATCCGCGTGCGCTGCCAACCCGATCGGCCGCAAAGCTCGGCGCCAGGGCCGCCGAGGCAGTCATCGCCAGGCATCTCCAGGACGAAGGCGACTATCCCCGCCGGATCGTGATGGATCTCTGGGCCTCACCGACGCTTCGCTCGGGTGGCGAGGACATCGCCCATGCCCTGCACCTGATGGGGATCGAACCAGTCTGGGACCATGGCTCGACCCGCGTCACCGGCTTCTCGGTCATCCCGCAGGCGAAGCTCGCCGCACCGCGTGCCGACGTCACCATCCGCATCTCCGGCGCCTTCCGCGACACCTTTCCGGCGCAGATCGCTCTGCTCGATGGCGCCGCACGTGCCGTCGCCGCGCTCGACGAGTCCGACGATTGGAACGAGCCGGCCGCCGCCCATCGTCGCGGCGAGTCCGGCGCCCGCATCTTCGGTGCCGCGCCCGGCCGCTACGGCGCCGCCATGGTCGACCGGGCGCTGGACGGCGACTGGCAGGCGCGTGCGGAACTCGGCGAGGCCTACCTCGCCGCCACCAGCCACGCCTATGGCGGTCCGGACGGCGACGCGGCTCCCGATGAGAGCTTCACCACCCGGGTCGCCGAGGCGCAGGCCTTCATCCATGTCAGCGACACGGCTGGCCGCGACATCCTCGAGGCGACCAGCGCCGCCGATGTGATCGGCGGCTTCGTCGCGGCGATGCAGGCGCAAGGCGGCAAGGCCGCGCTCTACAGCCTCGATACCTCCGATCCGCAGAAGCCGAAGGCGCGCACGCTGGCCGAGGACGTCTCGCGCATCGTCCATGGCCGGCTCTGCCACCCCAAATGGATCGCGAGCCATCTCGCTCATGGCTGGCGCGGCGCGGCGGAACTCGCTGAGGCGGTCGACGCACTCTTCGTCTACGCCGCCAGCACCGACGCGGTCTCCGACGGCCTGTTCGATGCGGTCTTCCAGGCCTATTGCGGCGATCCCGCCATCTGGCAGGCGCTGGAAAAGGCGAATGCGCCGGCCGCCGCCTCGATTCGCTCCCGCCTCGCCGAGGCGCAGGAACGCGGGTTCTGGACAAGCCGGTCGAACTCGGCGGCGATGCTCTCCGGGCGGGAGGCGGCCGAATGAGCGCCCTCGCTCGCGAGACGATGCGACGCGGCTGGTGTCCCGGCACCCTGCGGCCGATGCTGACCGGCGACGGGCTGCTGGTCCGCCTGCATCCGCCACGCAATGCGCTGACGCCTGACCAGCTCGCTCACATCGCCGAATTGGCGAGCCGCCACGGCAACGGCCAGATCGAGATCTCCGGCCGCGGCAATCTGCAATTGCGCGGCATCCGCGAGGAAGCGCATCCGGTGCTGGTCGAGGATCTGCTCGAAGCCGGCCTCGTCGACGAAGCCGAGGGCGACGGCCCGAACCGGCTGGTGCTGACCTCGCCGCTCGCCGGACGGGCGGCGGACGAGTTGCTCGACGCCGCCGCGCTGGCGGAGGCGGTCGAACGAGCCGGCCGCAACGTTTCGGGCCTGCTGGCGAAATTCTCGATCGTGGTGGATGGCGGCGGTGCGCTGGCGCTCGATGGCTTTGCCGTCGATCTCAGGCTGCGGGCGGTTTCGACCGATGCGATCGCGTTCGGCTTGCCCGGGAGCCTGTGGTTTGGGCCGGTTATGCCGGATGAGGCGCCGCAGCTCGTAGCCCGACTGCTCGCTGGCTTCACTGCAGAGAGCAGGCGAAGTCCGGGACAAATCCGCCGCATGCGCGATCTCGGTCGAAACCAGTTGAGCGCACTGGCTACATCGATCGGGCTCGCGCCGATGCCCGTGCCGACCGCTCGTCCGAAAGCCGCGGCCATCGGCTTCGCTACCGAGAAAGACAGCACAATCACCGTGCTCGCCGGTCTGCCTTTTGGCCGGACCGATGCCGCTAGTTTGCGCCGCCTTGGTGAACTCGCCCGCGACGCCGGCATCCACGAGATCAGAGTGTCGCCTTGGCGCGGCTTTGCCTTCTGCGGTCTCCCGGTGCACGCCGCGAGCATCTTTCAGGAAGCCTTGCGCGATGAGGGCCTGATCGTCGAGGCGAACGATCCGCGCCTCGCGGTCTCAGCCTGCGCCGGTGCGCCTGCCTGCTCGCGCGGCGAAGCAACGACGCTGGCCGATGCCGCGGTCCTCGCACTAGCGATCGCGCCACTCCTCGCAGACGGCCTCGGCCTCCATGTCTCCGGCTGCGCCAAGTCCTGCGCCCATTCCGGCAGCGCCGATCTCACGCTCGTCGGCCGCCGCGGGCGCTACGACGTCATCATCGCGGGTGGCACCGGCGATGCCGCCATCGCGCATCTTTCGCTGACGGAACTTGTGCGCCGGCTCGAACCGGGTCAGGACATCCGCGCGCGGCTGGAAGCAGCGCAGCATTAGAAGCAGGTTGGAAGTTGAACACGCGTCACGCCTATATCCGCGACGGGGCCGCGATCTATGAGCGCTCCTTCGCCATCATCCGGGCCGAATCCGACCTGTCGCGCTTCTCGGGAACAGCCGAGCGCGTCGTCGTCCGCATGATCCATGCCTGCGGCATGACCGACCTGCCCAAGGACGTGGCGATGTCGCCGGATTTCGTCGAGGCCGCCGAGGCGGCGCTGGTCAAGGGCGCGCCAATCCTGTGCGATGCCCGCATGGTCGCGGATGGAGTCACCCGCGCCCGCCTGCCGGCGAAGAACGAGGTGATCTGCACGCTGCCCGACCCTAGCGTGCCGAAGCTGGCCGAGGAGATGGGCACGACGCGCTCAGCCGCGGCGATGGAGCTGTGGCGCCCGCATCTGGCCGGCTCCGTCGTCGTGATCGGCAATGCGCCGACCTCGCTGTTCCGCCTGCTCGACATGCTCGACGAGGGCGCCCTGAAGCCCGCGGCAGTGATCGGCATCCCCGTCGGCTTCGTCGGCGCGGCGGAATCGAAGGAAGCACTGGCGCAGGATGGGCGCGTGCCCTTCCTCGTCGTGCACGGCCGGCGCGGTGGCTCGGCCATGGCGGCGGCAGCGGTCAACGCGCTGGCGCAGGTGAAGGAATGAGCGGCGTGAGCGAACGGGCACCCCGCACTTTGCTCTACGGCGTCGGCCTCGGGCCCGGCGATCCCGACTACATGACGGTGCGCGCCCGCGACATCATCCTGAAGGCCGACCGTCTCGTCCATTTCTGCAAGCGCGGCCGGCGCGGCAATGCCCGCATCACCGCCGATGCGATCATCGCGCCCGATCCGGCCCGTGAAATCGAGCTCGCCTTTCCGGTGACGATCGAGGTGCCGGTCGAGGATGAGGGCTATACCGGGCCGATCGCCGCCTTCTACGACGAAGCAGCCGAGCAGCTCGCCGCCGAGATGACCGACGGACGCAGCATCGCCGTGCTCTGCGACGGCGATCCGTTCTTCTACGGCTCCTTCATGCATCTGTGGCGCCGCCTCGCCCATCGTTTCCCGACCGAGGTCGTGCCGGGCGTAACCGGCATGGCCGGCGCCTGGGCCCGCGCCGACGCCCCGATCAGCTGGGGCGACGACGTGATGACGGTGGTGCCGGGCACGCTCGCCGAGGGCGAACTGACGCGCCGTCTCGCCGATACCGATGCGGCGGTGATCATGAAGCTCGGACGCAACCTGCCAAAAGTGCGCCGCGCGCTGCAGGCGGCCGGGCTGATCAACCGCGCCATCTATGTCGAGCGCGCCACCATGGCCGGGCAGGTGGTGACCCGCCTCGCCGAGAAGGCCGACGACGAGGCTCCCTATTTCTCGATGATCCTCGTTCCCGGCGAAGGGCGGCGGCTGTGACCGGCTCGCTCGCTATCATCGGCCTCGGACCCGGCGAGACGCGTTACCTGACGCCCTCCGCATCAACGGCGCTCGAAGCCGCCAGCGATCTCGTCGGCTACGGCCCCTATCTCGATCGCGTGCCGGCGCGCGAGGGCCAGACCAAGCATGCCTCCGACAACCGCGTCGAGGTCGAGCGCGCCCGGCATGCGCTGATGCTGGCGGCGGAAGGCAAGGCGGTTGCTGTCGTCTCCGGCGGCGATCCCGGCGTCTTCGCCATGGCGGCGGCGGTGTTCGAGGCGCTTGAAGCCGGCGAGCCGGACTGGCGCCAGCTCCAAATCACGGTCGAGCCCGGCATCACGGCCATGCTCGCGGCTGCGGCCAAGGCCGGTGCGCCGCTCGGCGGCGATTTCTGCGCGATCTCGCTCTCGGACAATCTCAAGCCCTGGGAGGTCGTCACCGCCCGGCTTACCGCAGCGCTGTCGGCCGATTTCGTAATCGCCCTCTACAATCCGATCTCGAAGGCACGGCCCTGGCAACTCGGCAAGGCGCTGGAGCTGGCAGCGACAATCCGCGCCGCGGAGACGCCGGTGATCTTCGCCCGCGCCGTCGGACGGCCGGACGAGAGCTTGCGCATCCTGACGCTCGCCGAGGCGGTCGCGGCGGCCGACAGCGCCGACATGGCGACGCTGGTGATGATCGGCGCCAGCGCGACGCGATTGATCGCCCGCCAGGGCGAGAGCCCGATCGTCTATACGCCACGCTCGGTGACGAAGAGCCCCTGCGTCACCAGCCAGGGCAGGACCTGATCGATATGCTCGACGGTCTCGACCTCCGGCTTGGGCGGCCGCTCGACCATCACCACCGGAAGCCCGAGCCGGCGCGCCGCAACGAGCTTGCCGAGCGTCATCGGTCCGCCGGCGTTCTTGCTGACGAGGACCTCGGTGCCTTCCTCCCGCATCAGCTTCTCTTCGGCATCGGCCTCGAACGGCCCGCGCTGCTGCAGCACCTTGGCATGCGGCAAAGGCAGATCGCCGACCGGCTCGATCACGCGGATCAGATATTCGTGCTGCGGGGCGGCGAAAAAGTGAGGCAGTTCGAGCCGGCCGATGGTCAGGAAGACCCGGCGTCGTTCGTCGCCGAGCGCCTCGACGGCGGCGTCGATGTCGGGCACGCATTTCCAGCGGTCGCCGTTCTGCGGCTTCCAGGATTCGCGCCTGATCGCCAGCAAGGGCACGCCTTCCGCCTTGCAGGCCGCTTCGGCATGATAAGGCATGATCGCGGCGAAGGGGTGGGTCGCATCGATGACCGCGACGACGCCCTCGTCGAGGAGATATTGCCGGAGGCCGGCGATGCCGCCGAAACCGCCGGTGCGGGTCGGCAAAGACAGAGGGCGCGGGTCGGAGGTATGGCCCGCGAGCGAGATCACGGCGCGAATTTCGGGAGCCTGTTCGGCCAGGAGCTGATCGAGCGCAGCCGCTTCGCTGGTGCCGCCGAGGATGAGGACCGTCATGGAACAGTTTTCGCCTGAAACCGCCACGCTGTCGAGCGCACCACCCGGACCCTGGCTGTCACTGGTCGGGCTCGGCGAGGATGGCCGCGCCGGGCTCTGCGCCGAGGCGCTGGCCGCGCTGGAGAGCGCCGAGATCGTTTTCGGCGGTGAGCGGCACCTCAAATTGATCGGTGATGTGCCGGGCGAGGCGCGACCCTGGCCGCAGCCCTTCCGCAACGCGCTGCCGGCGATTCTGGCCGAAAAAGGCCGCAATGTCTGCGTGCTCGCGACCAGCGACCCGTTCCATTACGGCATCGGCGCCGGGCTGACCAAGGCAGTGCCGGCGGCGGAGATGCGCGTCATCCCGCAGCTCTCCTCCTTCTCGATGGCCTGCACGCGGATGCGCTGGCCGCAGGAGGAATGCGGACTGGTCTCGCTGCATGGCCGTGCCCTTCAGAGGATCATCCCTTTTCTCCAGCCGGGCGCGCGGGTACTGGCCCTGTCCTGGGACGATTCGACACCGCTCGCCGTCGCCCAGTTGATGAGCGCGCGCGGCTTCGGCGAAAGCACGATCACCGTGCTTGAGACGATAGGCGGCCCGAACGAGCGCATCCGGCAGGCGCGCGCCGACAGCTTCGCGCTTGATGGCATCGTCCCGCTCAACCTGCTGGCGATCGAGGTCGTCGCCAGCCGCGACGCCCGCATTCTGCCGCTGGCGACCGGGCTTTCCGACGACTGGTTCGAGCATGACGGCCAGCTCACCAAGGCCGACATCCGCGCGATCACGCTCTCGGCGCTGGCGCCGCGTGCCGGCGAGTTGCTCTGGGACATCGGCGCCGGCTCAGGCTCGATCGGCATCGAATGGAGCCTGCGCCACCGTCACAACCGGGCCATCGCCTTCGAGGAACGGCCGGAGCGCGCCGCCCGCATCGCCCGCAACCGGCTGGCGCTCGGCGCGCCGCCGCTCGAGGTCGTCGAGGGCAAGGCGCCCGAGAGCTTTGCCGGCAAGGCCTCGCCGGACGCTGTCTTCATCGGCGGCGGGCTGACCGATCCCGGCGTGTTCGAAGCCGCCTTCGCGGCGCTCAAGCCGCGCGGGCGACTGGTCGCGAACGCCGTGACGATCGAGGGCGAGGCCCGGCTCGCCGGGCTGTTCGCCGTCCATGGCGGGAATCTCCGCCGCATCGGCGTCTCTCATCTCGACCCGATCGGGACGATGCATGGCTGGCGCGCCGCGATGGCGGTGACGCAATGGCGGGTGGTGAAGCCGTGAATGGCATCACCGCCGGCATCGGCCTGCGTCCCGGGACGTCGGAAGCCGATATCGAGGCCTGCCTGACGCAGACGCTCGCTGCCGCCAACCTGCCGGCGGGTGCGATCGAGCGCCTCGCCACTCTGGCCTCGCGCCAAGATGAGCCGGGGCTTGCCGCCGTCGCGCTGGCGCATGACCTGACGCTCGTCGCCATCCCCGACGAAGCGCTTGCCGGCTTCGAGGCAGCCTGCGCCACGCGCTCGACCCGGATCTCCGGGCTCTACGGCGTCGGCTCGGTGGCGGAGGCCGCCGCGCTCGCCGCGGCAGGTCCGGGCGCCATCCTGATCCAGCCGCGCATCGCCACCGCCCGCGTCACCTGCGCGCTTGCTAGGGGCGCCGCGTGACCGTCCACTTCATCGGCGCCGGCCCCGGCGCAGTCGATCTCATCACCCTGCGCGGGCGCGAGCTGATCGGCGCCTGCCCGGTCTGCCTCTATGCGGGCTCGCTGATCCCCAAGGCGATGCTCGGCTGGTGCCCGCCCGGCGCACGCATCGTCGATACCGCCCCGCTCGATCTCGACGCGATCATCGCCGAGGTCCAAGCCGCCCATGCCGAGGGCAAGGACGTCGCTCGGCTGCATTCCGGCGACATCTCGATCTGGAGTGCGACAGGCGAGCAGATGCGCCGGCTGGATCAGCTCGGCATCCCCTATGAGATCACGCCGGGGGTGCCGGCCTTCGCCGCCGCCGCTGCGGCGCTCAAGCGCGAATTGACGCTACCGGGCGTCGCGCAATCGCTGGTGCTGACCCGCACCTCCGGCCGCGCTTCCGCCATGCCGGACAGGGAAAAGCTCGCGACCTTCGCAGCCTCGGGCGCGACACTCGCCATCCACCTGTCGATCCATGTGATCGAGCAGGTCGTCACGGAACTGACGCCCTTCTACGGCGCGGACTGTCCGGTCGCGATCGTCTTCCGCGCCTCCTGGCCGGAGGAGCGCATCCTGCGCGGGCGCCTAGCGGACATCGCCGACCAGGTGCGGGCGGCCGAGCTGGAACGGACGGCCCTGATCCTCGTCGGCCCGGCATTGGCGGCCGAGGATTTCTCCGAGAGCGCGCTCTACTCGCCCGGCTATGACCGCCGCTTCCGGCCGCGCGGGGGGCAGGAATGACCGCCAGAGGCTTGCTCATCGCCGCGCCGCGCTCCGGCTCCGGCAAGACGACGATTACGCTCGGTCTGCAACGGGCATTGTCCAAACGCGGTCTCAAGGTGCGCGGGCTGAAATGCGGGCCCGACTATATCGACCCGGCCTTCCACGCCGCCGCGACCGGCGCGCCCAGCGCCAATCTCGACAGCTATGCGATGCCGGACGCTCTGCTCGGCCAGATCGCCAGTGAAGCGGCTGGTTCTTCGGACGTCGTCATCGCCGAAGGCTCGATGGGGCTGTTCGACGGTGTGCCCGGCCCGGACGGCCATAACGGCACCGGCGCCGACATCGCGGCGCTGCTCGGCTGGCCTGTGGTGCTCGTCGTCGACGTCTCCGGCCAGGCGCAATCGGCCGGCGCGGTTGCGCTTGGCTGCATGCTCTATGACAAGCGTATCCGCATTGCCGGGGTGATCCTCAACAAAGTCGCGAGCGAGCGCCACCGAAGGCTGGCTGCGGCCGGCATGGAGCGGATCGGCCTGCCGGTGCTCGGCGCGCTGCCGCGCGAGGCGAGCCTGATCCTGCCCGAGCGCCATCTCGGCCTCGTCCAAGCCGGCGAGACCGAGGATCTGCACCAGCGGCTCGATGCGCTTGCCGAAGCGGTCGCGGCGGCAGTCGATCTCGATGCGATCATCGCGGCAGCCGAGGCGACGACTTTACCGGTCGCCGGACGAGCGGCAGCGCCATTGCCCGCGCCGGGCAAGCGCCTCGCCATCGCCCGCGACGCCGCCTTCAGCTTCGTCTACCCGCATGTCGAGGCCGGCTGGCGGGCGCTGGGGACCGAGCTCGTGCCGTTCTCGCCGCTCGCCGACGAGCCGCCACCTGAAAGCTGCGATGCCTGCTGGCTGCCGGGCGGCTATCCCGAGCTGCATGCCGGCCGGCTCGCCGGCGCCACGCGCTTCCTCGACGGGCTGCGCGCGTTCGCCCGCACCCGGCCAGTCCATGGCGAATGCGGCGGCTACATGGTGCTGGGTCAGAGCCTGATCGACGCCGATGGGGTCAGTCATGCCATGGCCGGGCTTCTCTCGGTCGAGACCGGCTTCGCCAGGCGCAAGATGAACCTCGGCTATCGCAACGCCGTGCTCGCCACCGACGGGCCGCTCGGCCGCGCCGGTACGCAGCTCAGCGGCCACGAATTCCACTATGCGACCGTGATCACGCTGGGCGAGGACCCGGCCTTCGCGGAGGTCACCGATCCGCACGGCTCGGCGCCAGCACCCGCCGGCAGCCGTCGCGGCCTCGTCTCGGGCTCGTTCTTCCACGCCATCGCGGTGCGGGAGGGGGCGTGAGCGCGCCGCCCGCCTTCGACGACGGCTTCCGCGACAAGCTCGGCGAGCTCTTCGCCTGGCGTCGCGATGTCAGGCGCTTCCGCCGCGAGCCTGTGCCGGAAGAACTGCTCGCCGGCTTGCTCGACCTGATGCAGCTTTCGCCCTCGGTAGGGCATTCGCAGCCCTGGCGCTGGCTGAGGGTGGATGATCCCGAGCAGCACGCCGCGGTGCAGGCGAGCTTTTCCCGCTGCAATGCCGATGCGCTGGCCGAGTACGAGGGCGAGCGCGCGGCGCTCTATGCCCGCCTCAAGCTCGAAGGCCTGCGCGAGGCACCAGTGCAGTTCGCGGTGTTCTGCGACCATGCGACGGCGCAAGGCCATGGCCTCGGCCGGCGAACCATGCCGGAGATGCTGGACTACTCGGTCGTGGCGGCGATCACGCAGTTCTGGCTCGCTGCCCGTGCCCATGGGCTCGGCCTCGGCTGGGTCTCGATCCTCGATCCCTCCGAGATCGCGACCATCCTCGGCACGCCGCCGGAATGGAAGCTGATCGGCTATCTCTGCCTCGGCTATCCCGAGGAGGAGCAGGAGGTGCCGGAGCTGGTCCGCGCCGGCTGGGAGAGCGACCCGCGGCTCGCCGAGCGCGGCTAGGGCCTCCGCCCCGGCGCACCGCGCAGGCCGAGCGCCGTCAGAATGGCAAGCACGGCCGCAGCGCCGACCAGCCCGGCTGCCGAAGGCCAGCCCAATGCCTCGATGACGCTGCCGATGGCGACGGGCCCGACGACCTGGCCGAGATTGCTGCCCTGCATCAGCAGGCCGACGACGACGGGCGTCAACGTCGCTGTGGGCGCAAGCACAGGCGCCGACGACAGCAGCGTCGCCGGGATGATCCCGCCGACCATTGAGAACAGCGCGCACAGCAGGAAGGTCGCGGTATCCGGCAGCAGGCCGAGGAAGATGCCGATCGCGGACGAGCCCATCACCAGGCTGGCAAAGACGATCAGGCTGACACGCGACACACCGCGGGCGAGCAGCATGCCGGCAACGAGGTTGCCGATGATGTTGACCGCGCTGGCGAGCGCGCCGAGCAGGCCTGCCGTCGCCAAGGAGACCTGCATGCGCTGCATCAGCAGCACCGGCAGAAAATTGAACAGGGCGAAGAACATCAGCGCGTAGAGCGCGAAAGTAACGCCCAGCAGCACCGGTCCGCGCGCGCTCAGCACCGCGCCGGCATCGCCAGCGAGAGCCGCCCAGGATGGACGCGGACCGCCGCTGGTGTTCGGTACCGTCAGGACGGCCAGCGCGATCGCGATCACAGCGAGCGCGCCGGTGACCTGCCAGATCATGCGCCAGTCGGTGAGCCAGAGGCCGGCGAGCATGGCGAGCGCGATGCCGGTCGGCATGAAGCAGCTCCACAGCGCCATGGCGATGTCACGCTGAGCTGGGCTGGCGACGCGCTGAAGGATCGCCGGCCCGGCGATGGTGATCAGCAGGAAGCCGAGGCCTTCGACGACGCGCGAGGCGAGCAGCATCGGGAAGCGCGGCGCCGCCGCACCGAGGAAAGCGCCGACGGCGACCGCCAGCAGCCCAAGCAGGAGGACGCGGCGCGCGCCGAGACCTATGGCGAGCGTGCCGACGGGAATGCCGCCGACCATGCCGAGCACGGCGAAGATCGAGGCGAGCCAGCCAAGCGTGCCGAGATCGAGCCCGAATTCGGCCTGGACCAGCGGCATCGCGATCGCCGCCTTGCCGACCTGCAGCGCCGCGACGATACCGCCGGCGACGACGACCGAGACGGCGAGCCAATCGGTCCTGGCACTGGGCACAACTGCGACCGTCGTCATGAGTGCGATCTTGCGAGGATAGCCTGGGGGCGATTCGTCATGCTTACTCCTGCGGCGCTGCAGCGGCGCCCTGAGATGTGGTTTCCCGTCGATCTCGAAAAGTGAGATAATTGGCATCGAGTCGATCAAGGGAATCGATCATGCTCGATGCACTTACACTCGACCAGATGCGGATCTTCGTCACAGTCGCCGAAGCCGGCAGCTTCCGCTCCGCTGCGACGCGGCTGTCGCGGGCCCAGTCCGCCATCAGCCATGCCATCGCCAATCTCGAGGCGCAGCTCGGCCTCCAGCTGTTCGACCGCTCCGGCCATCGCCCGGCCCTGACCGCGGAGGGCAAGGCCCTGCTCACGGACATCAGGGAAGTGCTGCTGCGCGTCGGTGCGCTGAAGGCGCGCGCACATGGCCTCAGCCGCGGCGTCGAAATCGAGCTGTCGCTGACCATCGACGTGCTCTTCCCGTTTCCGTTGATCGGGGCTGCCCTGTCGGAGCTGCGCGAGCGCTACCCGTCGGTCTCAATCAGGCTCGCGATCGAGCCGCTGGGCGGGCCGATCGCGGCGCTGCTGGAGCGGCGCAGCGCGCTCGCCATCACAGTCGGCGAGAATTTTCGCGATCCGCGCATCGCGATCGAGGCGCTGACCTCGGTCGAGATGATCGCCGTCGTTGCGGCGACGCATCCGCTTGCCCAGGCCGGCAACGAGCGTCGGCTGACCCGCTCGGAGCTCGCGCAACATCTCCAGATCGTCCAGATCGACCCGACGCCGATCTCGGGCGCGCAGGATTTCAACGTGCTCTCACCGCGGACCTGCCGCGTCACCGGGCAGGACACCAAGCATGCGATGATCCTGGCCGGGCTCGGCTGGGGCCGGCTGCCGCACTGGCTGATCGAGCGCGACCTCGCCGAGGGCAGGCTGGTCAGGGTCGCGACCAGGGCGCTCGGCCGGAACGCGCAATTGCCGGCGGAGGCCTATCTCGCCCACCGCCTCGACGAGGCGATGGGCCCGGCCGCGCGCGCCTTCGCGGAAGCGCTGGCGCGGCTTTGCGAGGTCAGAGCGCGACCTTGAAGTCCGCCTCGGTCTTCGCCTTGATCTCGTCGAGCGTCACGCCCTCGGCGAGCTCGACCAGGCTCATGCCGCCGCCGTTCTCGTCGATCTTGAAGACGCCGAGATCGGTGATCACCATGTCGACGACACCGGCGCCGGTCAGCGGCAGGTCGCAGGCCTTGAGCAGCTTCGGCGATTCCGAGCCATCCTTGTTCTTGGCGACGTGCTCCATCACCACGACGACCTTCTTGACACCGGCGACGAGGTCCATGGCGCCGCCCATGCCCTTCACCATCTTGCCGGGGATCATCCAGTTGGCGAGGTCGCCATTCTGAGCGACCTGCATGGCACCGAGGATGGAGAGGTCGATATGGCCGCCGCGGATCATGCCGAAGGAATCCGAGGAGGAGAAATAGCTCGTGGTCGGCAATTCGGTGATGGTCTGCTTGCCGGCATTGATCAGGTCGGGGTCCTCTTCGCCCTCATAAGGGAAGGGGCCCATGCCGAGCATGCCGTTCTCCGACTGGAGCTGCACGCTCATGCCGTCGGGGATGTAGTTCGAGACGAGCGTCGGGATGCCGATGCCGAGATTGACGTAGAAGCCGTCCTTCAGCTCCTTGGCGGCGCGAGCGGCGATCTGTTCACGGGTCCAGGCCATTGGAAATGTCCTTGCAGAAGAGTTTTTGCATGCGCGAATTCTGATCGTCCGGCCGTCCCGGCCGGGCGGAAAGCGCGCTCAAGCCGTTTCGCGCTTGCGCACGGTGCGCTGCTCGATGCGCTTTGCCGGATTGGCGACGTGCACGATGCGCTTCACGAAGATGCCGGGCGTATGCATGTGATCAGGATCGATCTCGCCGGCCGGAACGAGATGCTCGACCTGGGCGATCGTCATGCGCGAGGCGCTAGCCATCATCGGATTGAAGTTGCGCGCCGTCTTCCGGTAGACGAGGTTGCCCTCGGTGTCGCCCTTCCAGGCATGGACGATCGAGATGTCGGCGAAGAGGCCGCGCTCCATGATGTAGCGCTCGCCGTCGAATTCGCGCTCTTCCTTGCCTTCGGCGATCAGCGTGCCGACGCCGGTCTTGGTGAAGAAGGCGGGGATGCCGGCGCCTCCGGCGCGGATGCGCTCGGCCAGCGTGCCCTGCGGGTTGAATTCGAGCTCGAGCTGGCCGGAGAGATACTGCTCGGCGAAGAGCTTGTTCTCGCCGACGTAAGAACTGATCATCTTCTTGATCTGCTTGGTCTCGAGCAGGATGCCGAGGCCGGCGCCGTCGACGCCGGCATTGTTGGAGATGAAGGTCAGGTTCTTGGCGCCGGAATCGCGGATCGCCTCGATCAGCGTATCGGGAATGCCGCAGAGGCCGAAACCGCCGGCCATGATGGTCATGCCGTCCTTGACGACGCCGGCGAGCGCCGCCTTGGCGTCAGGAAAAACCTTCTTCATCGGAATGCCTTCGTCGCTGGATGATCGTAAGGGACGCCCGAAAACAACTAGCCGAGCGCATGGTGCGGTTGCAACATGCGTCACTGACCTAGCCTTCGTGCGACGATGCGCTGGCGCGTGCCGCCAACCCCGGCACATGACAGCCCGGCCCGGCCGATGCTACCAAACGGCGCGCCTTGCCTTCCGGAGCCACGCCCTTGCCTGCTTCCCGCTCCATCCTGCTGATCATCGGCGGCGGCATCGCCGCCTATAAGTGCCTGGAGCTGATCCGGCGCCTGAAGGATCACGGCATCGCCTGCCGGTGCATCCTGACCAAGGCGGGCGCGCAGTTCGTCACGCCGCTCGCGGTCTCCTCGCTCGCGGGCGAGAAATGCTTCACCGACCTGTTCTCGCTGACGGACGAGGCCGATATCGGCCATATCGCCCTGTCGCGCTCGACCGATCTCCTCGTCGTCGCACCCGCAACCGCCGACCTGATCGCCAAGATGGCGAACGGCCATGCCGACGACCTGGCGTCGACGGCGCTGCTGGCGACGGACAAGCGCATCCTGATCGCACCAGCGATGAACCCGCGGATGTGGGAGCATCCGGCGACGCGGCGCAACATGGCGACGCTGCAGAAGGACGGCGTGCTCGTCGTCGGCCCGAACTCCGGCGCCATGGCCGAGCGCGGCGAGAGCGGCCCCGGCCGCATGGCCGAGCCGCACGAGCTCCTGGCTGCGATCGAACTCGCGCTGGCTGGCGATAACAGGCAGACGCCGGCGATCGGCTTTCTCGGCCGCCTGCCCGGTGGCGCGCCATCGGGGCAGAAGCCGCTCGCCGGCAAGCGCGTGCTCGTCACCTCCGGCCCGACGCATGAGCCGATCGACCCGGTGCGCTATATCGCCAATCGCTCCTCCGGCAAGCAGGGCCACGCCATCGCTGCAGCCGCGGCGGCGGCGGGCGCGCAGGTGACGCTGATCTCCGGGCCGGTGACGATTGCCGATCCCCCCGGCGTCAACACCGTTCATGTCGAGAGCGCCCGCGACATGCTGGCGGCGACTGAAAGCGCGCTGCCGGCCGACATTGCGATCTTCGCTGCCGCCGTCGCCGACTGGCGCACCGCCGACGCGGCCGGCCAGAAGATGAAGAAGGACGGCAGCAAGCCGCCGAGCCTGGCCCTGGTCGAGAATCCCGACATCCTTGCCACCATCGCGGCGCGCGAGATTGATCGGCCGGCCCTGGTCGTCGGCTTCGCAGCCGAGACGCAGAACGTCGTCGACTATGCCCGCGCCAAGCTGGCGAAGAAGGGTTGCGACCTGATCGTCGCCAATGATGTCGGCGGCACCGGCGTGATGGGCGGCGATGCCAACACCGTCCACCTGGTCAGCACCGACAGTGTCGAGACCTGGCCGACCCTGCCCAAGTCCGAGGTCGCGACGCGCCTCGTCGCGCATTTCGCCGATCTGCTGGCACATAAGGGCTGACCGGGATGGCGACGCTCCGCATCCGGCGCCTGCCGCACGCTCATGACCTGCCGCTGCCGGCCTATGAAACCGCCGGTGCTGCCGGGCTCGACCTGCGCGCCGCCTTGCCCGACGGACCTCTTGAGCTGGAGCCTGGAGCGCGGCTGCTGGTGCCGACCGGGCTCGTGCTCGAACTGCCTGAAGGCACCGAAGGCCAGGTCCGGCCACGCTCGGGCCTGGCGCTGCGCCATGGCGTCACCCTGCTGAATACCCCGGGCACGATCGACGCCGATTATCGCGGCGAGGTCGGGGTCATCCTGATCAATCACGGCGGGGAAGCCTTCACCATCCAGCATGGCGACCGCATCGCCCAGCTCGTCGTCGCGGCAGTGCTGCAGGCGGGAATCGTCGAGGTGGAGGAGCTCAGCGAAACCACGCGTGGCGCCGGCGGCTTCGGCTCGACCGGGGTGAGCGATGCCGCGCCGCGGCAGGCGGCCGGAGGCAAGGCATGATCCAGCTCTCGCGCCGCAGCCTGCTCGCCGTCACCGCCGTGGTCGACATCGCCTTGCACGCCCGCCCTACCCCCGTCGCGGCCAAGGCGCTGGCGGCGAGGCATGAATTGCCACCGCGCCATCTCGAAACCGTGCTGCAGGCGCTGGTCAGGGTCGGCATCCTCAAGGGCGTGCGCGGCCCGCGCGGCGGCTACGAGCTCGCACGCGAGCGCCGTCGCATCACCGCCGGCGAGATCGTCCGCGCCGCGATGCAGGCGAATGCCGACGAGGCCCTGCCGCCGCTGCCGCAATCCGCCCTGGTGGATGCGGTGATCGACCCGATGATGCAGCAGGCCATGGAAGCCTGGCTCGCCAGGCTTGACGCCGTCACCGTAGCCGAGCTCTGCCGCGAGGCAGAAGAGCGCGCCGCCACCGGAAAACCCGCGGCCGATACAGATTTTACGATATAGTCTGTGAAATACCTCATTTATTCGACAGATTCTGTGATTTGATGCTAGCCTGAACGCCGGTTTTCGATCGAAAACGACCCGTCAAGATCATCAGTAAGGGAGGCCGCCATGGCCGATGCAACGCAGAAGCCCGCCCACGTCCCCGGCCGCGGCCGCGTCTACAACTCGATCACCGACACGATCGGCGATACCCCGCTGGTGCGCCTGAACCGCCTGCCGGCCGAGCGCGGCGTCAACGCCACGATCCTGGCCAAGCTCGAATTCTTCAACCCTATCTCCAGCGTCAAGGATCGCATCGGCGTCTCGATGATCGACGCACTCGAAGCCTCCGGCGCGCTGAAGCCCGGCGGCACGCTGATCGAGCCGACCTCGGGCAATACCGGCATCGCGCTCGCCTTCGTCGCCGCTGCGCGCGGCTATCGCCTGATCCTGGTGATGCCGGAGACGATGTCGCTCGAGCGCCGCAAGATGCTCGCCTTCCTCGGCGCCGAACTGGTGCTGACGCCCGGCCCCGGCGGCATGCGTGGCGCTGTCGCCAGAGCCGAGGAACTCAAGAACGAGATCCCCGGCGCGATCATCCCGCAGCAATTCGAGAACCCCTCCAACCCGGCGATCCACCGCAAGACCACGGCGGAGGAGATCTGGAACGACACCAATGGCGCGGTCGACATCGTCATCTCCGGCGTCGGCACCGGTGGCACCATCACCGGCGTCGGCCAGGTGCTGAAGGCGAAGAAGGCCTCGGTGAAGATGGTCGCGGTCGAGCCGGAGGATTCGCCGGTGCTGTCGGGCGGCCAGCCCGGCCCGCACAAGATCCAGGGCATCGGCGCCGGCTTCGTGCCCGGCATCCTCGACCGCGGCGTGATCGACGAGGTCGTCACCGTCGGCAACCAGACCGCGTTCGAGACCTCGCGGGCGCTCGCCAAGGCCGAAGGCATCCCGGCCGGCATCTCCTCGGGCGCGGCCGTCGCCGCGGCGCTGGAAGTTGGCGCGCGGCCGGAGAACGCCGGCAAGACGATCGTGGTGATCATCCCCTCCTTCGCCGAGCGCTATATCTCCAGCGCCCTGTTCGAAGGCCTGTGATCGCAACAAACCTGCAGATCGTCCGGCTGAGCGAGGCTCTGCCGGATGATCTGCCCTTGTTGCAGGACGAAGCGGCAGCCGAAGGCTACCGCTTCGTCGAGGGCATCCTGGAAGAGTGGGATGCCGGCCGCTATGAGGCTGCCGACGAGCGCAGCACGCTGTTGGCCGTCTATCGCGAGGGCGTGCTGGCGGCGATCGGCGCGGTGACGCCCGATCCCTACGATCCAGCGCCCGACCTTTTGCGCATCCGCCATGTCTATGTCCGGCCGGGGGACCGGCGCGAGGGCGTCGGCCGCGTCCTTGCCAGCGCCTTGATCCAACAGGGCCTTGCGCTGGCGCCGCGGCTCTCGCTCAACGCGGCCGATGCCGGAGCTGCCGCGTTCTGGGAGGCGATGGGTTTCCAGCGCGACAGCGGCGGCACGCGCCGCAGCCATCTGCTGGAGCGCTGAGGTGCTCAGCCCCGAAGCGTGATCCGGTTGCCCCAGGGATCGACGGTCGATGCCGAATCGCCACCGGACGCCGCCAGGCGCCGGCTCAGCGCGGCATGGGCCTCCGCGTCGCGCGCCACCAGTTCGAAACTCGACAAGCCAACCTCATTGTCCCGGCGCGGGCCGGCGCCGCGGCTGTACCAGGTATTGGTCGCGATGTGGTGGTGATAGCCGCCGGTCGCCATGAAGCTCGCGCCGGGATAGTGCACCATCACCTCGAAGCCGAGCGCGTCGCGGTAGAAGCCCTTCGCTTGCTGGACGTCGCCGACGCGCAGATGGATATGGCCCATCACCGTGCCCTCCGGCATGCCGGCATAGGGACGGCCGTCGCCGTCGCCGAGCAGCGCATCGAGATCGAGCCGTTCGGTCGCCATGGCGATGCGGCCGCCATCGAGCCGCGGCCATTCGGGGCGGCTGCGGTCGCGATAGATCTCGATGCCATTGCCCTCGGGATCGGAGAGGTAGAGCGCCTCGCTGACCAGATGGTTCGAGGCGCCTTCCAGCCCCACATGCGTCTCGGCTGCATGCCTGAGCCAGTTGCCGAGATCACGGCGCGAGGGCAGCAGGATCGCCATATGGAACAGGCCGGCGGCCGAGGACGGGTGCTGCGCGCCGGCTTCCAGCTTCACCAGCGGCTCGCCGCCGACGCCGAGTATGGCATGATCCGCATCCTCGCTGATCACCGAGAGCCCGATGGCATCGCGATAGAACGCCGTCAGCCCGGCGAGGTCGCGCACGCGCAAGGAGACCGCGCCGATATGGACGGGCGCGTCGAGCGCCTCGTTGCGGGGCTGGGCTAGGGTGTCGGTGGCTGCGGACATGGGGCTGCTCCAAACTTGCGGGCGGCAACGCCGCTCCCCAAACAAGATGGGCCTTTCAGCCGCGCTTGTCGTCCCCGGAGAAGGCAAGTCCGAGATTGCACGGTCGCAATCTCGGGCCGTCGTCAGCTGCGCTCTGCCAGCGTCCGTGCGATCGCAGCGCGAAGCTCCGGAATGCCGAGTCCTTTCTCGCTGGAGGTCAGCAGCACCTCGGGAAAAGCGGCAGGGCGGCGCTTGATCTCGTCATAGGTCGCCTCGGCCATGAAGGTCTGGTCGGCCTGCTTGAGCGCATCGCCCTTGGTCAGCACGACCTGATAGCTGACGGCGGCCTTGTCGAGCGTTTCCAGCACCGCGCCGTCGACGTCCTTGATGCCGTGGCGGGCGTCGATCAGCACATAGACGCGCATCAGATTGGCGCGACCGCGCAGATACTCGTGGATCAGCTTGGTCCAGGCCGCGACCTTCTCCTTGCCGACCGCGGCATAGCCATAGCCCGGCATGTCGACGATGGTCAGGCGCTCGTCATGGCCGACCTGCCGGAAGAAATTGAGCTGCTGGGTCCGGCCCGGCGTGTGCGAGGTGCGCGCCAGCGCGTTGCGGCGGGTGAGCGCATTGATCAGGCTCGACTTGCCGACATTGGACCGCCCGGCAAAGGCGATCTCCTGGCCGACCATGGGCGGCAGGTCGTCGATCCGGGTCGAGGCCCAGACGAAATCCCACGGTCCCTCGAACAGCTTGCGGGCGGATTCGAGGTCTTCGGCGCTGAACGGCTTGGTCTGATCTGAGGTCATTGCCCCTGCCTACACGGCAGCGCGCAGCGCGTCGATGTCCGCGCCGGCGATCAGCGGCAGGTTGCGTGCGATCTTCTCAGGTTCCCAGTCCCACCAGCGGATCTCGAGCAGCGCTGAAACCACCTCCGGCGGAAAGCGCATCTTCACGACGCCGCCGGGATTGCCGACGACGACCGCATAGGGCGGCACGTCGCGCGCGACCTGGGCCCGGGTGCCGATGATCGCGCCGTCGCCGATGCTGACGCCCGGCATGATCACCGCCTCGCGGCCGATCCAGACATCGTTGCCGATCACGGTGTCGCCACGCAGGCCGAGGCCGTCGCGGGTGAAATCGGGCACGTTCTCGAAGCCGAACATCCCGAACGGATAGGTCGAGAAGCCGCCCATCGGATGGTTGGCGCCGTTCATGATGAACTGCGCCGCCTGGGCGATCGCGACGAACTTGCCGATGATCAATCGGTCGCCGATGAAGTCGAAATGATAGCGCACGCAGCGAGCGAGGAAATGCTCGGGACCGCGCGAGTCGTCGTAATAGGAGTAGTCGCCGACCTCGACGAGCGGATGGTCGACGACGGCCTTGAGGAAGGCCGTGCCCTTCCAGCCGGCGATCGGGTGGAGGGTTTTTGGATCGGGAAGTGGCATGGCGCGGCACTAAGCACATTGCCGCCGCCCCGGACAAGCCACGGCACAAAAAGCAAAAACGCCGGAGCCCCCGAGAGGCATCCGGCGTTCTGTTCCGTCTCGGCCGGGGCTTTCGCCCCGCGGCCTCACTTCTTGTTGCTGTTCGCGGGCTTGGGCGGCGTGACGGCCCCGTTCGCGGCTTCCGGCTTCTTGCCGAACATGCCCTTGAGATTGTCCCACAGCTCGATCTTCACACCATGCTTGCGCATGATGTAGCCCTGCTGGGCGACCGAGAGCAGGTTGTTCCAGCTCCAGTAGATCACCAGGCCGGCCGGGAACGAGCCGAGCAGGAAGGTAAAGAACACCGGCATCCAGGTGAACATCATCTTCTGGACCGGATCCGGCGGCTCCGGATTCATCTTCATCTGCACGAACATCGTCACGCCCATCAGGATCGGCCAGATGCCGAGATGCAGCATGGCCGGCGGCGTGAACGGCAGGAGGCCGAACAGGTTGAAGAGATTGGTCGGGTCCGGCGCGGCGAGGTCCTTGATCCAGCCATAGAACGGCGCGTGCCGCATCTCGATGGTGATGAACAGGATCTTGTAGAGCGCGAAGAAGACCGGGATCTGCACCAGCACCGGCCAGCAGCCGGCGAGCGGGTTGATCTTCTGGGTCTTGTACAGCTCAATCAGCGCCTGCTGCTGCTTCATCTTGTCGTCAGCATAGCGCTCGCGGATCGCCATCATCTCCGGCTGCACCGCCTTCATCTTCGCCATCGAGGCGTAGGACTTGTTGGCGAGCGGGAAGAACAGCAGCTTCAGCAGGACGGTGACGACCAGGATGGCGATGCCGAAGTTGCCGACATGCTTGTAGACCCAGTCCATCACGTAGAACATCGGCTTCGTGATGAAATAGAACCAGCCCCAGTCGATCATCAGCTCGAAGCGCTTGATGCCGAGGTTCTTCTCATAGCCGTCGATCGCCGCGACTTCCTTGGCGCCGGCGAACAGGCGCGAGGAAGCGCTAGCCGAGGCGCCGGGCGCGACATTGACAGCTTCGCCGAGGAAGTCGGCCTGGTAGGTGCGCACCGAGCCGGTCTGGACCGAGGAGTAACGACCCTCGTACTTCTTGCCCTGATCGGGGATGGCAGCCGCCGCCCAGTACTTGTCGGTGATGCCGACGAAGCCGCCGACCACGTCCTTCCAGACCTTGCCATGCGCCGCCGAGCCGAGCGCCGGCTCCTTGTCGATGGCGTCGTAGGTGTATTCCTGCAGGCCCTGCTCGCCGAGCGAGCCGATCATGCCCTCATGCAGCACGTAGTAGCCGAGCGTCACCGGCTTGCCGACGCGGACGACCTGACCATAGGGGTAGAGCGAGACGGCGTTCGCGCTCTTGTTATCGACCTCGTCGCGGATCGAGAACATGGCGTTGTCGTCGACCGTGATCGTGCGCTTGAACAGCAGGCCCTGGCCGTTGTCCCAGGTCAGCGTCACCGGCTTGGCAGTGGTCAGGACCTCGCTGTCGGCGGTCCAGACCGTGCTGGCGTTCGGCAGCGGTACATTGGCGCCCGGCCCGGCGACCCAGCCGAAATCGGAGTAATAGGCGTTCGGCCCGCCGGCCGGCGAGAGCAGCACGATGATCGGGCTCTTCGGGTCGACCGTCTCGTGATAGGCCTTGAGCGAGACGTCGTCGATGCGCGCGCCGGTCAGCGAGAGCGAGCCGGCGATCTTCGGCGTGTCGATCCTGAGGCGCGGACCGGCGGCGAGCGCCGCGTCGCGGGTCGCGGCGACGGGAGCAGCCGTGGCCGGAGCCTGGCCGGGCTGCGCCGGGGCAGTGCCCGGAGCCGGAGCGGCGCCGGACGCGGTCGGCGCGCCGGAAGGCTGCGGCGCCTGCTGGCTCTGCGTCTGCTGGTTCTGCTGGGCGATCTGCTTCTGCTTCTCGGCCTGCGGCAAGCCGTAGAAATATTGCCAGCCGAGCAGCACGACGACCGAGAGGGTGATCGCCAGCAGCAGATTGCGGTTGTCTTCTTTCATCATCGTCTGAAAACGGTCTCGCTGGCGGCCCTGGCGGGCCTTATGAGGCTTGGCGTGGAGAGGAGCGCCTGTCGGGGCGGCGCTTGCCGCTGCTCGGGCGGGCGCGGTCGAGCGCGACCGCGATATCATCGACCATGGCCCTGAACGCGGCATTCACGGTTTCGGGCCGGGCTACGATCACGAGATCGCAAGGCTTGCCGCTCTGCTCCGCCAGAGCAAGCGCTGCAGCAGCGCGCAGGCGGCGGCGGATGCGATTGCGCACCACGGCGTTGCCGGTCTTGCGCGAAGCGGTCAGGCCGAGGCGCAGGCCGTCCTGGGCCGGCTTGTCGAGAACCTGCGCGGTGAAGGCGGATGAACGAAAACGGCGGCCGTGCTCGGCCGCCGCGAGAAAGTCCTTGCGTTGCGTCAGACGGGCGAGGCGCATGGCGGTTGGCCAGTCTTCCGGAACGGGCGCGCTTTAAACTGCGCGCCTTGAGCTCATCAGGCCGACAGGCGCTTGCGGCCGTGGGCGCGACGGGCAGCGATGACCTTGCGGCCGCCCTTGGTCGCCATGCGGGCGCGGTAGCCGTGACGGCGCTTACGCACCAGCTTGCTGGGTTGATAGGTTCTCTTCACGGTCCGTCTCCGGGGCCTTGTTCGGCAGGGCGAGCGCAGCTTTCGCGGGAAAGCCGATGCCAGCCAGGCCTGTCGTGCAAAAAGGGTCAGCGCCGCCCGAAGGCAGCGCAGGTGGCGGGCTTATGGCGGATGGGGGACCCCGAGTCAATGGCGAAACGCCTGCGCCGCGCGGTCGCAGCGGGCATTTCGTCGCGGACTTGCGCTTGCGCGCCAAAGCGACGATATAGCCCGCGGGAGGTTGGCGAGGGACGTCTCACTCGCCAACCCGGTCAGGTCCGGAAGGAAGCAGCCGTAACGAGACCGAACGGGTCTTCGTCCAACCTCCTACTTCGCGCGAGCTCGCGAGCCGCATCGTCTCTCACATTGCTGACGTGTTCGCACCGCCTGCGGCAGATGCGGCGTTGACCACCGCGCCGCGATTGGCGAAAGCATGGTCATGACCGACGAGACCGTCCCCGCCGACGAGCCGGGCTTCCCCGGCATGGCTCCAGCGCCCGCCCCGGCCGCAGTGCCCGCGGGCTATCGCGTGCTGGCGCGCAAATACCGGCCGGCGCATTTCGGCGACCTGATCGGCCAGGACGCCATGGTCCGGACGCTGACCAACGCCTTCGCGGCCGGGCGCATCCCGCAGGCGTGGATGCTGACCGGCGTGCGCGGCGTCGGCAAGACCACGACGGCGCGCATCCTCGCCCGCGCCTTGAACTACCAGAACGCCGACGGCACGGGCGCCCCGACCACCGACCTCTCGCAGTTCGGCGTGCATTGCCAGGCGATCGTCGAGGGCCGCCATATCGACGTGATGGAGATCGACGCCGCCTCGAACAACGGCGTCGACAATGTCCGCCAGATCAACGACGCGGTGCGCTATGCCCCGGTCTCGGCGCGCTACAAGGTCTACATCATCGACGAGGTCCACATGCTCTCGGGAGGCGCCTTCAACGCCTTCCTGAAGACGCTGGAGGAGCCGCCGCCGCACGCCAAGTTCATCTTCGCCACCACCGAGATCCGCAAGGTGCCGGTGACGGTGCTGTCGCGCTGCCAGCGCTTCGACCTGCGCCGCGTCGACGCGGCACTGCTGGTCGGTCATCTCGACAAGATCTGCCGGGCGGAAGGCATCGAGGCCGAGGAGGAGGCGCTCGCCGCCGTGGCCCGCGCCGCCGAGGGCTCGGTGCGTGATTCGCTCTCGATCCTCGACCAGGCGATCGCCCATGCCGGCGGCAGGATCACGCTGGAGGAGGTCCGCAGCATGCTCGGCCTCTCCGACCGGGCACGCGTCATCGACCTGTTCGAGCTCACCATGAAAGGCGACATCGCCGGCGCGCTGGGCGAACTCAGGGCGCAGTACGACGCCGGAGCCGATCCCGCCGTGGTGCTCGCCGACCTCGCCGAGTTCAGCCATCTGGTGACGCGCCTCAAGCTCGTGCCGGATGCAGCCAAGGACAACAGCCTCTCCCAGGCCGAGCGGGTGCGCGGCGCCGATTTCGCCCAGCGCCTGTCGATCCGGGTGCTGGCGCGGGCCTGGCAGATGCTGCTGAAGGCAGTGAGCGAAGTCCGCCAGGCCGACCGGCCGGTGATGGCCGCCGAGATGGCGCTGGTCCGCCTCGCCCATGCCGCCGACCTGCCGACGCCAGACGAGGCACTTCGCATGCTGCGCGACGGCAGCGGCCAAGGAACCAACAATGGCGGTGGCAACGGCTCACCCGCGCCGCGCCCGCCCTCGGGCGGTGGCGCGACCGCGCTCGCGGCCCGCCCGGTGCTCGCCAGCGCCAACCCGATGCCGGCCGCGGCGCCGGCGGCACAGGTGCGGGCGAGTGCCCTGCCGCAGCCGCAGAGCTTCGAGGAGGTCGTCGCGCTCGCCTCGCGCCAGCGCGACATCACCATGAAGCTGGCGCTGGAGCGCGATGTCCGGCTGGTGCGCTTCGAGCAGGGCCGGATCGAGTTCGCGCTGGCCGAGCACGGCAATCGCCTGCTCGCCAACGATCTGTCGAAGCGGCTGAAGGAATGGACCGGCCAGACCTGGCTGGTCGCCGTCGTCAACGCCGAAGGCTCGGCGACGCTGCGCGAGCAGGCGGCGGCGGCGCGCGACAAGCGTGAGACCGACGCCGCCAACCACCCGGCCGTGCGCGCCGTGATGGAGCGTTTCCCGGGCGCGCGCATCGTCGATGTTCGCGACCCGCGCGCGGCGGAGGCCGAGACGCCTGCTGCGGCCGCAGGCGGCGATGAGTATCTGCCGGAAGCCGAGCCGCTCTTCGACGACAGCGAGCCCGATTTCGACGGCGTCGAGTTCTGGACCGACAACTGACAAGGGAGCGCCGCCATGCGCGACATGATGGGCCTGATGAAGCAGGCACAGGACATGCAGAAGAAGATGGCCGAGATGCAGGCCCAGCTCGAGACGCTCGAATTCGAGGGTTCGGCCGGCGGCGGCCTGGTCAAGGTGGTGATGACCGCCAAGAACGTGCTGAAATCGGTGAAGATCGATCCGAGCCTGATGGTTCAGGGCGAGGAGGAGATCCTCGAGGACCTCGTCATCTCCGCCACGAACGATGCCCGCAACAAGGGCGAGCGCGCCGTGCAGGAGAGAATGGCCGATGTCACCCGCGGCCTGCCGATCCCGCCCGGCATGAAGCTGTTCTGAGCGTCATGCCCGGGCTTGACCCGAGCATCTCCTGCAGAACAGCCCTCTTGTCCTGAGATGGTCGGCCCGAGGCCGACCATGACGCCCTTCCGAGACCCATGTCCCGCACCATAGCCGGCCCCGAGATCGAGCGCCTGATCCAGCTCCTGGCCAAGCTGCCGGGCTTGGGGCCGCGCTCGGCCAGGCGCGCCGCGCTCCACCTCGTCAAGAAGCGCGAGCAATTGCTCGGCCCGCTGGCCGAGGCGATGGCGGTGGCGCGCGAACGCATTGTCGTCTGCTCGACCTGCGGCAATGTCGACACCAGCGATCCGTGCGGGCTCTGCCGCGATCCGCGCCGCGACGAGAGCCTGATCGTCGTCGTCGCCGATATCGCCGATCTCTGGGCGCTGGAGCGCTCCGGTGCGGTCGGCGGGCGCTATCACGTGCTGGGCGGCGTGCTCTCGGCCCTCGACGGCATAAGGCCGGAGAATCTCTCGCTCGACGCGCTGGTGACGCGCGCCTCCGATCCAGCAGTGAAGGAAGTGATCCTGGCGCTCAACGCCACCGTCGAGGGACAGACCACAGCGCATTTCATCACCGATCTGCTGGCGCATCTCCAGGTCAAGGTGACCAAGCTCGCCCATGGCGTGCCGGTCGGCGGCGAGCTCGACTATCTCGACGACGGCACGCTGGCGGCGGCGATCCGCCAGCGCACAAGCTTCTGACAGGTCGTCTCAATCGTTCCAGAACGGCCCGCTCTTGCAGCGATAACCGACGAAGCATTGCGGTGTGTCGCGGGCCGGCACCCAGGCTGGATCGGCATATTCGTCGAACTGGCAGAAGCCGCGGTCGCGCACGAAGCGGTCATAGGTGTAGCCGCCGGTGCCGAGCACGATCGCGCCATTGGCGAGGACGCTCTGGCGGTTGGCGGCACAGCTGCGCTCAGGGGATTGCGGGCGCCCTTGTGCGAACGCGGTGCCGGCCAAGCCCAAAGCAAGAATTGCAATCAGGACCCGGGTCATTGTTCGCCTCCACTGCGTTAAGCCTGTTCGCATTGTAACATGCCTGCGCCGCTCGCGTTCCCGCTTTGCCTTGACGCCGCCGCATGCTTCCGCCATCGCTCCGCCCGACATCGCAAGACCCCCGCTGGAGCCCGTCCATGTCCCTGACCGATCTCGCCGCCACCATCGACGCCGCCTGGGAGAACCGGGCCGAGATCGGCATCACCACCCAAGGCGCCGTGCGCGAAGCGGTCGAGCAGGCGATCGAACTGCTCGATTCCGGCCAGGCCCGCGTCGCCGAGAAGGTCGGCGGCGAGTGGGTCACGAACCAGTGGCTGAAGAAGGCGGTGCTGCTCTCCTTCCGCCTCGCCGACAACGAGGTCATGGCGCACGGCCCCGGCGAAGGCGTGTTCTGGGACAAGGTTCCCTCGAAGTTCGCCGGCTGGGGCGAGAACCGCTTCCGCGCTGCCGGCTTCCGCATCGTGCCGCCCGCGGCGGCGCGCAAGGGTTCCTATCTCGCGCCGAACGTCATCCTGATGCCGTCCTTCGTCAACATTGGCGCCTATGTCGATGCCGGCACCATGGTCGACACCTGGGCGACGGTCGGCTCCTGCGCCCAGATCGGCAAGAACGTCCACCTCTCGGGCGGCGTCGGCATCGGCGGCGTACTCGAGCCGCTGCAAGCCAACCCGACCATCATCGAGGACAATTGCTTCATCGGCGCCCGCTCCGAGGTGGTCGAGGGCGTGGTGGTCGGCGAAGGCTCGGTGCTCGCCATGGGCGTGTTCATCTCGGCCACGACCAAGATCGTCGACCGCGCCACCGGCCAGGTCCATGTCGGCAAGGTGCCGCCCTATTCGGTGGTCGTCGCAGGCTCGCTGCCCGGCAAGCCGCTGAATGACGGCACACCCGGCCCGTCGCTCTACTGCGCCGTGATCGTCAAGACGGTCGACGCCCAGACCCGCGCCAAGACCGGCATCAACGAGCTGCTGCGCGACTAGGATCTGCTCCTGTCAGCCTGCGGTGCAGGCTGATGGCAAAGCTGCTTCTAACTAACGTGAGGGCGGGACCCGATCGATCAGACCGATCGGAGACTGTTGCAACCCGACGGAGGCGGAGCCTTTGAAGAGCTTTTTGAGCGCTGCCGCCTTATCGCTCTTCACGTTATCCACGCAGCAGCTTCGGGCCGAGCCAATCAATCTGACGCTGAAGCTCATCGATGAGGCCGGCAAGCCACTGGCCGGCCTTGCCGTCAGGATTGCGATCGGCTCGGAGGCCGAGGCCAGCGCCCCCGGCGCCGGCCAGCGCCTGTCGACCGATGGAGCCGGCCTGGTACGGATGCAGGCCGACGCCACGGTCGACCGCCGCAGCGTCTCCTCGACCAGCGTCTTCACCCGCCATCCGGCCGAACATCTCGTCGTCGGCGTCGAGCTCGATCTGATCGGGCGGCGGGCGCTTTACCGAGTCAGGCTCGACCAGACCAAGGCCGGCACGGTCGGTCAGATCAACGCCTTCCTGGCAGGCGCCGGCGGCCGCTTCGACCTGCCACTCGCCTTCCATGCCGACACGCAGAGCTGGAGCCTGCCCGACGACCCGGCGGGCCTGCGCCTGACCGGCATCGGCGCTGAACTCAAGGCGCACAACATGGAAGGCTCGTCCCAGAGCGGCCGCACCGTCACCCTCACCATCGCTAAGCAAAGCTTCAAGCGGCGGTAGGCGCGAGGGCGTCCTCGCGCTCACTCCGCAACGGTGCTCAGACCCCCGGAATCGGATTGGGCGTCGGCTCGGTCGAACCAGGCGCCAGCTCTTGGCGCTGCGCCGCCGGCGAGGCTGCGAGAGCATCGCGCAGCTTCTGCTCCTGCGAATGGTCGAGCGAGGTCTTGAGCACGACGCCGCCGGTGCCCTTGATCGCTTCGAGCACCTTGTCGCCCGTCATCTTCTGGATCAGCACGAAGAGCGCGGCATTGCCCGGCTGCAGGCTGGCGGAAAGCTCCTTCATAAAGGCGTCATTGACGCCATAATCGGTCAGCGCCCCGCCAAGTGCGCCGGAGGCCGCGCCGAGCGCCGCACCAAAAATCGGCATCAGGAAGATCGCACCGATCAGCAGGCCCCAGAAGCCACCCGACGCCGCGCCGAGCGCCGTGGTGTTGAGCAGCTGGTTGAGCTTGACCTTGCCGTCCTCGTGCATCACCGCGATCGCGGCGTCACTGATCTGGATCAGATATTCCTTCTGCAGGCCGAAGAGCTTCTGCCGCATTTCCTCGGCCCTGGCTTCGGTCTGATAGACGATGACGACGAGATCGGACATGGCGCACTCCTCTGACGCGACGACCTGAAGCTGCAGCCGCTCTGTGACGGGCTTGCGGCGAACGCGCGACGAAGCAACGCGTTCCGTCACTCGCCCGCCACCTCCTTAGCGGCGGCGAGAGCCGAACCGCGCAGCGGCAGCTCCTTCATGCGTAGCAGGAAGATCAGCGCGAACGCGAATCCGGCAAAGGTCGCAGCGAAGACGTACTGGAAGAGACGGACCATCGTCTCACGATCGACCGCCCCCGCCTTGAGCGTCTCGGCCGAAAGGCCGGCACCACTCGCGCCGATGCCGCCGAGCACGATCGCGCCAAAGATCGCGACGATCAGTGCGCCTCCGATCTGGCGGAAGAAGTTCGCGGTCCCGGTCGCGGTGCCGAGCTGATGCGGAGCGACGGCGTTCTGGATCGAGACCGTGGCGACCGGCAGCAGCGTGCCGAAGCAGATGCTGATCAGGCCGAGCAACAGCGAAAAGGGTATGAGCGGCAGGCGGCCGGCCGTTGCGATCAGGATCGCGGTGCCGACGAGCGCCAAAGCGAGGCCGATCACCGGCACGCGCTTGTAGTGATTGAGCCGCGTCATCGCCCGCCCCGACGCCGTGGCGCCAAGCACGGTACCACAAGTCAGCGGAAGCAGACCCATGCCGGAATTAGCCGCCGAGAGCCCGGCGACAGTCTCGAAGTAGAGCGGCAGATAGATGGTCAGGCCGATGAACGTGCCCATGCCGAAGCCAGCGGCGATGGTGCCGTCCCGAACCACCGGGTTGGCGAGAAGCGCCAGTGGAATGAGCGGCTCGGCAGCGGTGCGCAGGCGCCAGGCAAAGCAGAACCAGAGCAGGGCCGAACCGGCGACGAGCCCGAGGATCGGCGGAGAGTTCCAGGGATAATGCGTGCCACCCCAGGACAGCGCCAGGAGCAAGGTCATTGTCGCGCTGGTCATCAAGAGCGCGCCGAGCACGTCCAGCTTGTGCGGCCGCTCATGCCGCGGCAGGCGTTTCAGCGCGGTATGCGTCATCCAATAGGCGCCAAGACCGAGCGGCAGGTTGATCCAGAAGATCACTGACCAATGCAACGCTTCCGAAATCACCCCGCCAAGCACCGGGCCGAGCAGAGAGGACGAGAAGAACACGCTGGCGATGTAAACTTGGTATTTGCCACGCTCCTTGGGTGGCACCATGTCGGCAATGATGGTCTGCGCCATGGCGATAAGACCGCCGCCACCGAGCCCCTGCACGAAACGGGCGACCACCAGCAGCCAGAGCGACGGCGCCAATGCGCAGGCGAGCGAGCCGAGCACGAAGATCGCGATCCCGCCGAGCAGGGTGACGCGGCGTCCATGGATGTCGGCGAACTTGCCGTAGAGCGGCGTCACCGCGGTCGAGGCGAGCAGATAGGAGGTCACGACCCAGGGCAGATGGGCGACATCTCCGAGCTCGCGGCCGATCGTCGGCATAGCGGTCGCGACGATGGTCTGATCGAGCGCCGCCAGGAACATGGCGAGCATGATCCCGATCAGGATCGACCGGATGTCGGCATGGGAAAGCGCCACCTGCGCCGGCGGCTCGACCCGCTTGTCCATCGGCACCTGTCCGTCCTGTGCTTGGGGAATGCCGAAGGATAGAAGCTCTCTCCGCCATGCGCCACAGTCGGGGACGCAAGGCCGCCGCGAAGTGGGTGCAGCCCGGGATTGGCTCCTGCCACGGAGTGCGGCTAGCATGATCTCCTCTGCTGCGAGGGCCTATGCGCGCGCATCTCCTCCTTCCGCTGCTTGCGATACCGATACAGGCCGAGGCGCTCGAGCTGACCGGCCGCTACGGCTATGCCGGCGAATGGGCGGTGTCGGCACAGCTCACCCCTGCCGACGCCGTCAGTTCCCGGCGCAAGCGCGATTTCGCGGGCCCGATCACCCTCAAGCATCTCGCTTTGTGCGGTCCGGGCGAGGTCGCGGAGAAATCCGGCACGCTCAACCTGCGACGCGACGGGCAGCGCTATGCGGCGATGCTGACGATCGGCGAGGAGAGCTGCGCCGTGACCGGCGCCTTGTCCGAGGACGGCGTCGCCTTCGCCGATTGCGGCAAGGCCGGAAAGATACCGCTGAGACTTTGGCTGAAATGACGACATTGCGCTGTCTGGCTGCCTTGGTGGCGGCCCTTGTTTGCGGCACCGCCCAGGCCGATACGCGACCTTCCCTGTGCCGGGCCGGCGAAACCGCGATCTTCTCCTGCGCGATCGGCGGCAAGATCGCCTCGCTCTGCGCCTCTCCCGATATCGGCCCGGCTCAGGGCAGCCTGACCTATCGCTTCGGCCGCAAGAGCGCGATCGAGCTGACGCATCCGGACAAGCCGGCGCCGCCCGACCAGGCCTTCAGCACAGCCGTCATCGGCGATGCCGGCTTCGGCGGCGACATCGTCCGCTTCTCGCGCGGAGACACCCGCTACACGCTCTATTCGATCATCGTGAGGGGCCAGGGCGAGCGCGACGGTATCCTCGTTTTCAGAAACGGCCGCCAGATCGCCGACCTCAAATGCAGGGATTTCGCGCTCGGCAGCGACGCCTGGAAGCTGCTCTATCGCGCCAAACTGCCCAAGGCTGAGCCGGCCTCGCTCGAATAATCCTGAGCGCCCGTCTCTGGCCCCCGAAACGATCAGGGCCGCGGCCTCGCGGCAGCGGCCCTGACGCCCCCCTTCACCGAAGACCGGTCACTTCAGCTTGGCGGCAATCGCCTGCAGGCCGGCATTGGCGCATTCCTCGTCGAGGTGGCCGCCCGGAGCGCCGCCGACGCCAACCGCGGCGATGACCTCGTCGCCAGCCTTCACGGGTACGCCGCCGCCGAGCAGCAGGAAGCCCGGGATGTGGACGAGATTGCGTGCGCCGGCATTGTTGGCGGCTGCCTCGGCCATGGCGCCGGTGTTGTTCTTGGCCGAAACCGAGGTGAAGGCCTTGGCGCGGCTGGCATCGATGGTGTGCGGGCCGGCGCGGTCGGCGCGGATGGTGGCGAGCACGACGCCGCCACGGTCGACCACGGTCGCGGCGACGTTGAAGTTCTTGGCGGCGCAGGCGGCAACGGTCGCCTGGGCGAGCTCGACGGCGAGCGCGGTCGGCAGAGCGCGGACCTGGGCAACCTGGGCCTGGGCGAGCGTCGGCAGGGCGATGGCGGCGGACATGATGGCGAGACGGGCAAACGACATGGCAATCCCTCTGGTGACCACCGTTATGGTGTGAGGGGATGATGCCGAAGCCGGCCTCGCCGTTGCATCCGGGCGATAAGCGCAATGCCTACGTAGTTCTACCGATCCACGCCGACGAGGTGCAGCCGGACCATCTCGGCGACGGAGGTCGTCTCCAGTTTCTCGGCGATATGGGCACGGTGGGTATCGACGGTGCGTGGCGAGATCGCGAGCGCCCGCGCGATCTCCTTGGTCGAGCGTCCCTCGGCGATCAAAGCGAGGATCTCGGCCTCGCGCTGGGAGAGCCGGTCGAGCCGCTCTCTGAGCGAGGCCGTGCCGCTCTCGGCGGCGAGCATGCCGTCGAGCGTCGCCAGCGCCGCCTGGACGGTGTCGATCAGCACCTGCTCGTCGACCGGCTTGGTCAGGAAATCGGCGGCGCCGTTGCGGAAGGCGGCGCGGCAGGCCTCGACATCGCCATGGCCGGTGATGACGACGACCGGCCAGCGGCAGCGGGCGGCAGCAAGGCGCTCCTGCAGCTTCAAACCGGTCAGGCGCGGCATGCGGATATCGGTGACGATGCAGCCCGGCCGCAATCCAGGCAGCATCTCCAGGAAAGCGGCGCCGTCGGCATGCGGCTGGACCTCGAGCCCGACGGTGCGCAGCAGGAAGCTCAGGGCCTCGCGCACCTCCCAGTCGTCGTCGATCAGATGGACGAGTTGCCGGCTCATTCGGCCGCCTCTTTACGGACCTGATCCGCGATGCGCGGCAGGCGGACGCTGAAGACCGCTCCGCCCGCCGCCGCATTCTCGGCAGCGAGCGTTCCGTCGAAGCGCTCGACCAAACGAACGCAGAGGGCGAGGCCGAGGCCGAGCCCGGACGGCTTAGTGGTGAAGAAGGGCTCGAACAGGCGGGACTGCGCCTCCGGCGACAGTCCGGGGCCGCTGTCGCGAACCGCGAGCACGGCATCGCTTCCTTGTGTGCCGACCTCGATCGTCACGCTCCGCTCATCATCTTGCCCCTCGACCGCCTCCAGCCCGTTGCGGGCGAGGTTGAAGACGACCTGTTCGAGCTGGACCCGGTCGGCGCGCACTAGCGGCCGGCTGCCGTCGCCGGCGACGCGCAGCGTCGCGCCGGCTGCCTGCGCATTCGCCGCAAGGAGATGGATGACCTCGCCGGCGAGTTCGGCCAAGTCGACCGCCTCGACGACGGGCTCGGATTTGCTGATCCAGGCGCGCAAACGCCCGAGAATATCGCCGGCGCGGCGGGCATTGCGCGCGATCGCCTCGAAGGCGCCGGCCAGCACCGCCTGATCCGCCTCGGGCTGCGCCAGCAGGCGGCGCCCGGCCTGGGCCTGGCCGAGGATCGCGGTCAAAGGCTGGGTCAACTCATGGGCAATGCCGGAGGCGAGCTCGCCCATGGCGTTGACGCGCCCGGCATGGGCGAGGCGCGCATCCTGCTCGGCCAGCACCGCCTTGCGTGCCGCCTCCTTCGCAGCGCTGCGGGCTTCGAGCAGCCGCTCGACCAGCAGCGCGGCAAGCGCAATGACCAGGCCCGCCAGCGCGAGGAAGCCCAATGGCGGCAGCGGCCAGTCTGGCGCGCTCGTCGTCAGCGTCAGCCGCAGCGGCTGGGTCCGGCTGGCGATATCGGCACTGAAGGCGCTTCCAGGCACGCTGGTCGGCTGGCCCGGCTCGATCAGCCGCAGATGCGCCTGTGCGCCGTCCGGCAGGGCCGTATCGCTCGCCGAAAGCCGGTCCATGTCGATAACGAGCGCGAGCGCGTAATGGCCGGCGCCGTCGGTGAGCGCCCGCTTGACCAGAAGCAGCTTGCCGCCATCGAGCGCACGCGTGCGCAGATTGGACCCGACGGCCTGCCGCGCTTCCTCCGCCACGATCGCAGGGTCGGCGGCGTCGAGCAGCGAGCGCGGTGGGCTCAGCGCGAGATCGACCACGTCGATGCCGACAATGCGGGGATAGAAGCGGACGATGCTCGCCGCCACCTGTTCGACCGTCGCAACCGGCGCCGGCTCTGCCGCCTGCACCAGCGCCGACAGGCTGGTCAGGTGCGCATCGTGCTGGTCGACCCGTTGCGAGATCAGCCGGTGCAGCGTCCGTCCGGCCTCCGCCAGCGCAGCAGCGTCGTGGCTGCGCCGGTTCAACGAATAGGCGGCGCAGGCGAGCCCGAACGCGACAAAGCCCGCAACGAGGATGGCGGCGCGGCGCGACCTCCTCAGCATCAGCGTGTCGACCTCCTGCCGGACCCTGCCGGCAAGACTAACCGGTTTCGCGCCGCCTTACAGCGGCTGGCCGTCGATCGCTAGCTTTCCGACAGCGCCGCGGTCGGTGCATCCAAGGAAAGGACGATGCCATCGGGCGCGAAATTGATTTTCGCGGTGCCGCCGAGATAGCTGCCGAGCACCTTCTCGATCATCTGCGAGCCGAAGCCGCGCCGCTGCGGAGCGGTCACCGGCGGCCCCCCGCTCTCCTGCCAGCGGAAATGGAACTCGCCGTTCTGGTTGCTCCAGGCGACATCGACATGGCCGCCATCCTGCGAAAGCGCGCCGTATTTCACCGCATTAGTGCCGAGTTCATGCAGGGCCAGCGCCATCGCCAGCGCGCATTTCGAGGAGAGCGTCACCGAGGGGCCATCGACCGCGAGGCGCTCGCCGGAACGGTGCGGCGAGAGCACGACCTCAACCAGTTGCTTGAGATCGGCGCCGTGGCGGCTCGCCATCATCAGCACGTCCTGCGCCGCCGCCAGCGCCTGCAGGCGGTCGGAGAGGCGGCGCTTCACCTGATCGAGCGGCTCGTCCGAGCCGCGCAGCGACTGGTTGACGATGCCGGAGACCATGGCGAGCAGGTTCTTGATCCGATGGTTCAGCTCGCCGGCGAGCAGGCGATAGCGCTCCTCGCCGGCATGCATCTGCGTGATGTCGCGCGAGACCGAGAGGATCGCCTCGGGCTTGCCATCCGGTGCGAGGATCGGCGAGACCTGCACATCCCAATAGCGTGGGTTGCCGGCCGCGGTGTTGGCCGACCCCTGGAAGCGGTAGCTGTTGCCGGCTCGCGCCGCCACCAGGGCCGCCTGCGCCTCGGGATGAGCGCCACCTTCCCAAAACTGGATCCATGGACAGCCGCGGATCGCCTCGAAATCCTGGACCTCCATCACGCGCTGGCCGCCTTCGCTCATGAATTCGAGCGTGCCGTCGAGGCCGATCACCTTGATGCAGTCATCCGACGCCGCCAGCACGGCGCGCAGGAAGCGGACATCCTTGTCGAGCTGTGTCGGCACGGGCAGGCTTTCGAGTCGAGATGAGGACGCTACAGTTCGACCGCTAGCGCAGTGTCTGTCAAACGCCCATGTCTTTTGACATGCGCCCGTATCATAGCGACAGGGGGGTCAGCAGAAACCCTTAGCCGCCGAACCATACGCGGTTGACGCTGCCGGCCCGCACAGTCAGCTTGGCGCCACGTCACGAGGAGCCCGACATGGAGAGCATCACGCCACGCCAGCGCGAGATCGTGGCGCTGGCCCGGGCCCACGGACGCGTCAATGTCGAGGAGCTGGCGACGCGTTACGAGGTCAGCCCCCAGACGATCCGCAAGGACCTGAACCAGCTTTGCGAGCAGCGCATCATGTCGCGCGTCCATGGTGGTGCGGTGGTGGCCTCCGGCGTCGAGAACCTCGCCTATGAGGCACGCCGGTTCATCGCCCGCGACGAGAAGGCGGCGATTGGCCAGGCCGCGGCAGCGCTGATTCCGAACGATGCTTCGCTCTTCATCAATATCGGCACCACCACCGAGGAGGTGGCGCGCGCACTGTCGGAGCATCACGGCCTGCTCGTGATCACCAACAACCTGCACGTCGCCGCGCTCCTCTACCCGCATGAGAACATCGAGGTGATCGTCGCCGGCGGGCCGGTCCGGCGCTCGGATGGCGGCGTGATCGGCGCCGCGGCCGTCGACCTGATCCGCCAGTTCAAGGTCGACTACGCCGTGATCGGCACCTCCGCCATCGACGAAGATGGAGCGCTGCTCGACTTCGACTATCGCGAGGTCCGCGTCTCGCAGGCGATCATCGAGAACGCCCGGCAATGCCTGCTCGTCGCCGACAGCACCAAGTTCGAGCGCTCCGCTCCGGTGCGCATCGGCCATCTGCGCGATGTCGACGTCTTCGTCACCGACCGGCTCAACCCGCCGGCGTTGCGCGAGCTCTGTCGCAGCGAAGGGATCAAGGTGGTCGAAACCGAAACGCTGATCGAGCATACCGCATACAGCCAAAGCGAAACCTAAAATTTTCACTTTGGCTTTCGCTTTGCCGTTGCACGCAAGAAAATCACGCTCTACCGTACGTTGAAGGGCGCTCGCAGGAGTGCCTGCGGGAGGAAGCGTGTGACGGCTCCGGTGTTCGACATCGCCATCATCGGCGGCGGCGTGAACGGCTGCGGCATTGCGCGCGATGCAGCGGGGCGCGGGGCTTCGGTCGTACTGTTCGAGCAGGGTGACCTTGCCAGCGCGACTTCCTCCGCCTCGACCAAGCTGGTCCATGGCGGCCTGCGCTATCTCGAGCACTATGAATTCCGGCTGGTGCGCGAAGCGCTGACCGAGCGCGAGGTGATGTGGCGCGCCGCGCCTCATATCATCCGCCCGCTGCGTTTCGTATTGCCGCACCATGCCGGCCTGCGGCCCTGGTGGATGCTGCGGCTCGGGCTCTTTCTCTACGACCATCTCGGCGGCCGCAAGCTGCTGCCGGCGACGCGCTCGCTCGACCTCCGGCGTGACGCTGCCGGCGAACCCTTACAGCCGCGTTTCGGCCGCGCCTTCGAATATTCCGATTGCTGGGTCGAGGATGCCCGGCTGGTTGCACTCAACGCCCGCGACGCGGCCGAGCATGGCGCGAAAATCCTGCCACGGACCAAGGTTATCGGCGCCCGCCGCCAGGGCGACCTCTGGGTCGTACACACGGAAGCTGCCGACGGCACACGCGCCGAGACCAGCGCACGCGTGCTCGTCAACGCCGCCGGCCCCTGGGTCGCCGATGTGCTGAACGGCATCGTCGCCAGCAACCGCCCGGCAGCGGTGCGGCTGGTCCAGGGCAGCCATATCGTGGTGCCGCGCCTGTTCGAGCACGAGCGCTGCTATATCTTCCAGAACGCCGATGGCCGCATCATCTTCGCAATTCCCTATGAGGGTGACCTGACCCTAATCGGCACGACCGACAAGGATTATGACGGCGACCCAGCCAAGGTCGCCGCCAGCGAGGACGAGATCGCCTATCTCTGCGCCGCGGCGAGCGAGTATTTCCGCAAGCCGATCAAGCGCGAGGATGTGGTCTGGACCTATTCCGGCGTCCGCCCGCTCTATGACGACGGCGCCAGCAAGGCGCAGGAAGCGACGCGGGACTATGTGCTGACGCTCGATGAGCCAGCCGGCTCGGCGCCGTTGCTCTCGGTCTTCGGCGGCAAGATCACCACGGCGCGCCGGCTCGCGGAAGCCGCAGTCGAGAAGCTCTCCGCTGCCGTGCCCGCCCTGCGCGCGCCGGCCTGGACCGCCACAGCGCACCTGCCGGGCGGCGACTTTCCGGTCGAGGGTTTCGAGGGGCTGGTCGAGCGCATCTCTGCCACCCGCCCCTGGCTCGACCGCAAGCTGGCACGCCGGCTCGCCCGCGCCTATGGCACGCGTGCGGAAACCCTGCTCGAAGGCGCTCAGGCGATGGCCGATCTCGGCCGCGTCTTCGGCGCCGACCTGACCGAGCGCGAGGTCGCCTGGCTGATGAGCCAGGAATGGGCAGTGAATGCCGAGGACGTATTGTTCCGGCGCAGCAAGCTCGGCCTGCGCTTTTCACCCGAACAGCGCCGGGCGCTCGACGACCACATGGCAGCGAAAGCCGCGCCACCCGCTTCCGTCAAGGCGGAGGCGCGCGGATGAGCCTGACGCTGGACAGTATCGGCCTGACGCGCGGCGCGCAGACCCTGCTCAGCGACATCTCGCTGACGCTGGAGAAGGGCTCGCTCAACGTCCTGCTCGGCGCGACGCTTGCGGGCAAGACCTCGCTGATGCGCCTGATGGCCGGGCTCGATGCGCCCAGCAGCGGCAAGGTCATGGTCGAGGACCGCGACGTCACCGGGCTGCCGGTGCAGAAGCGCAATGTCGCGATGGTCTACCAGCAGTTCATCAACTACCCCGCACTCTCGGTCTACGAGAACATCGCCTCGCCGTTGCGTGTCGCCGGCCTTTCCGGCAGCGAGATCGAGACTCGCGTGAAGAGCGCCGCCGCGCTGCTGCGGCTCGAGCCCTATCTCCAGCGCAAGCCGCTCGAGCTCTCCGGCGGCCAGCAGCAGCGTACCGCGATCGCCCGCGCCTTGGTGAAGCGGGCCGAGCTGGTGCTGCTCGACGAGCCGCTCGCCAATCTCGACTACAAGCTCCGCGAGGAACTGCGCGAGGAATTGCCCCGCATCTTCGCCGAATCCGGCGCGATCTTCGTCTACGCCACCACCGAGCCGAGCGAGGCGCTGCTGCTCGGCGGCAATACCGCGACCCTGTTCCAGGGCAAGGTCACTCAGTTCGGCCCGACCGCGCAGGTCTATCGCCAGCCGCATGATCTCGTGACCGCGCAGGTTTTCTCCGATCCGCCGCTGAACTCGCTTTCCGGCACGAAGCAGGGTAGCGAGGTCAGGCTCTCGACCGGCCAGAGCATCCCCGCGAGCGGGGCTTTCGCTGGCGTGCCTGATGGCGCCTACACGATCGGCTTCCGCGCCCATCACCTCGCGCTCGACGCGCTGCCGGCGCCTGCGATCGCTCTGCAAGCGAACGTCTCGGTCTCCGAGATCACCGGTTCGGAATCCTTCGTCCATCTCGATGTCGGCGAGCACCGTCTGATCGCGCTGGTGCCGGGCGTGCGCCGGCTGGAACCGGGTGCAGGGGTGACCGCCTGGCTCGATCCCGCCCGCATCTTCCTGTTCGATGCCGCGGGCGGGCTCGCTGCGGCAGCCCCGGCAAAGGCAGCGTGAGATGGCCAGGATCACGCTCGACAAGCTGGCCCATTCCTACAAGCCCGATCCGCAGGGCCCGCAGGACTATGCCCTGCGCGAGGTCGACCATGTCTGGCGCCAGGGCGGCGCCTATGCGCTGCTCGGCCCGTCCGGCTGCGGCAAGACCACGCTGCTCAACATCATCTCCGGCCTCGTCGTGCCGACGCGTGGGCGCATCCTGTTCGACGACAAGGACGTGACGCAACTGCCGACCGAGGCGCGCAACATCGCCCAGGTCTTCCAGTTCCCGGTCGTCTACGACACCATGACGGTGCGCGAGAACCTAGCCTTCCCGCTGAAAAACCGCGGCGTCCCGAAGGCGCAGATCGAGGCCCGCGTCGCCGAGATCGCCGGCCTGCTCGATCTGACCTCGGCACTCGACCGCAAGGCCAGCCGGCTCGGGGCCGATGCGAAGCAGAAGATCTCGCTCGGGCGCGGGCTGGTGCGGCCCGACGTCGCCGCGATCCTGTTCGACGAGCCTTTGACCGTCATCGACCCGCATCTGAAATGGCAATTGCGCTCGATGCTGAAGGAGCTGCACCGCAAGCTCGACCTCACCATGATCTACGTCACCCACGACCAGACCGAGGCGCTAACCTTCGCCGACACGGTGGTGGTGATGCATGATGGCGGGGTGGTGCAGACCGGCACGCCGGAGGAGCTGTTCCAGCACCCGGCGCACACCTTCGTCGGCCATTTCATCGGCTCGCCAGGCATGAACGTGCTGCCCTGCAAGGTCGAGGGCGCACAGGCGAGCCTCGCCGGGCAGGAGATCGCGCTGGCCCGGCACTATCCCGCCCTCGCCGGCAAGGTCGAGCTCGGCATCCGGCCGGAATATGCCACGCTCGCCCCGCGCGGCGCCGGCCTGCCGGTCAGGATCAGCAGGATCGACGATATCGGCCGCGCCCGCATCGCCCGCGTCGAGCTCGATGGCCTGAAGCTTGCCGCGAGCGTGCCGGAAGGCGCGAGCTTCGACGGCGATCAGGCGGCGCTGGCGCTGCAGGCCAGCCAGATCCACATCTATAGCGACGGCCATCTGATCAAAGGCGAAGCTCTCCCGGGAGGCCAGCCATGAAGCCGGTCAACCAGAAGGCCTGGCTCCTCGTCCTGCCGGTGCTGCTGATCGTCGCCTTCTCGGCGGTGATCCCGCTGATGACGGTGGTGAACTATTCCGTCCAGGATTCCTTCGGCAACAACCAGTTCTTCTGGAACGGCGTCGGCTGGTTCGCCGAACTGCTCGATCCCAAGAGCGATCTCGGCTCGCGCTTTTACGACTCGCTCTGGCGCAACCTCGCCTTCTCAGGGATCATCCTCGCGATCGAGATCCCGCTCGGCATCCTGGTCGCGCTATCGATGCCGCGCCAGGGCTGGACGGTCTCGGCGACGCTGGTCCTGATGGCGCTGCCGCTGCTGATCCCGTGGAACGTGGTCGGCACGATCTGGCAGATCTTCGCGCGCGGCGACATCGGCCTGTTCGGCGCCGCGATCAACGGCCTGGGCATCCGCTACAACTACGTCTCCGATCCGGTCGCGGCCTGGTTCACCATCATCGTGATGGATGTCTGGCACTGGACCTCGCTGGTCGCCCTGCTCTGCTATGCCGGCCTGAAGTCGATCCCGGACGCTTATTACCAGGCGGCGCGGATCGACGGTGCCTCGCGCTGGGCTGTGTTCCGCACCATCCAATTGCCGAAGATGAACCGCGTGCTGCTGATCGCCGTCCTTCTGCGCTTCATGGACTCGTTCATGATCTACACTGAGCCTTTCGTCGTCACCGGCGGCGGCCCTGGCAATTCGACGACCTTCCTGTCGATCGAGCTGGTGAAGCTCGCGCTCGGCCAGTTCGACCTCGGCAAGGCGGCGGCGCTCTCGATCGTCTACAACCTGATCATCCTCGCGGTCTGCTGGGTGTTCTACACGGTGATGACCACCGCCGATGCGCGGGCCGATTCCGAAGCGGGGAGGGGCTGATGCGCGGCGGCCGATTGATCCTTGCCCTCTACCTCATCGCGCTGATGTTGCCGATCTACTGGCTCGTCAACATGAGCTTCAAGACCAACACCGAGATCACCAACGCGCTGACGCTCTGGCCGCGAACCTTCACCTTCGACAACTACGCCAAGATCTTCACCGATCCGAGCTGGTACAACGGCTATATCAACTCGCTGCAGTATGTGGCGCTGAACACCCTGCTCTCGCTCGCCTTCGCACTCCCGGCGGCCTACGCCTTCTCGCGCTATCGCTTCCTCGGCGACAAGCACCTGTTCTTCTGGCTGCTTTCGAACCGGATGGCGCCGCCGGCGGTGTTCGCCCTGCCCTTCTTCAACCTCTACTCGGCGATCGGCCTGTTCGACACGCCGCTCGCGGTGGCGCTCGCCCATTGCCTGTTCAACGTGCCGCTGGCGGTCTGGATCCTCGAAGGCTTCATGTCCGGCGTGCCGCGCGAGATTGACGAGACCGCGGCGATCGACGGCTATTCCTTCCCGCGCTTCTTCGTGAAGATCTTCATGCCGCTGATCGCGTCCGGCATCGGCGTCGCCGCGTTCTTCTGCTTCATGTTCTCCTGGGTCGAATTGCTGCTGGCGCGCACGCTGACCAGCGTCAGCGCCAAGCCGATCGCCGCGACCATGACCAGAACGGTTTCGGCAGCCGGCATGGACTGGGGCGTGCTCGCCGCGGCGGGCGTGCTGACGCTGATACCCGGCGCGCTCGTGATCTGGTTCGTCCGCAACTACATCGCCAAGGGCTTCGCCCTGGGGAGGGTGTGATGGAACTCGCCTGGATGGCCTGGACCTGGCAGACCGGCGTCTTCTTCGCCGGCATCGCCAGCCTGCTCCTGATCCTGACCCTGCTCGCGATCTTCCGGCCCGAAACCGAGCGGGTCGGCGTGCTCGGCATCGCTACCACCCGCGGCGATCGGCTCTTCATCTCGCTGCTCGGCAGCGCCTTCATTCACCTCGCCTGGCTCGGGATCGTCGGCCAGCCGCTGTGGTGGGCTTCCGGCCTCGCGCTCCTCTATGCCGCAGCGGTGTTCCGCTTCGTTTAGAGGAGGCAAGCCCAACAACAAGAAACGACCGACCCGGAAGAACGGGCGGCATCCCAAGGGAAACGTCGGAGGACAACGATGACGATGCTCAGCAAGACCCTTACCAGCCTTTCCGGCGCGAGCCTGCTCGCGCTGACGCTCGCCGCCGGACCGGCCCTCGCCGGCCCCGAGGAGGCGCGCAAATGGATCGACAGCGAGTTCCAGCCCTCGACGCTCTCCAAGGAGGAGCAGCAGAAGGAGATGGAGTGGTTCATCAATGCCGCGAAGCCCTTCGCCGGCATGGAGATCAACATCGTCTCGGAGACGATCACCACGCATGAATACGAGGCCAAGACCCTGGCCAAGGCCTTCAGCGAGATCACCGGCATCAAGCTGACACACGACCTGATCCAGGAAGGCGACGTGGTCGAGAAGATCCAGACGCAGATGCAGTCCGGCAAGAACATCTACGATGGCTGGATCAACGATTCCGACCTGATCGGCACGCATTTCCGCTACAAGCAGGCGACCAACCTGACCGACTGGATGGCGGGGCCGGGCAAGGACGTCACCAATCCGCAGCTCGACATCGACGACTTCATCGGCAAGTCCTTCGGCACCGGGCCGGACGGCAAGCTCTACCAGCTGCCGGTGCAGCAGTTCGCGAACCTCTACTGGTTCCGCTATGACTGGTTCCAGCGCGCCGACCTCAAGGAGAAGTTCAAGGCCAAGTACGGCTACGATCTCGGCGTGCCCGTGAACTGGTCGGCCTATGAGGACATCGCCGAGTTCTTCACCAACGACGTCAAGGAGATCGACGGTACCAAGATCTTCGGCCATATGGACTATGGCAAGAAGGATCCCTCGCTCGGCTGGCGTTTCACCGATGCCTGGCTCTCCATGGCCGGCAATGGCGACAAGGGCATCCCGAACGGCCTGCCGGTCGACGAGTGGGGCATCCGCATGGAGGGCTGCCGCCCGGTCGGCTCCGCGGTCGAGCGCGGCGGCGACACCAACGGCCCAGCGGCGGTCTACTCGATCACCAAATATGTCGACTGGCTGAAGAAATATGCCCCGCCGCAGGCGCAAGGCATGACCTTCGGCGAGTCCGGCCCGGTGCCGGCGCAAGGGACGATCGCCCAGCAGATCTTCTGGTACACCGCCTTCACCGCCGACATGGTCAAGCCCGGCCTGCCGGTGATGAGCTCCGACGGCAAGCCGAAATGGCGGATGGCGCCCTCGCCCAAGGGCGCCTACTGGAAGGACGGCATGAAGCTCGGCTACCAGGACGCCGGCTCGGCGACCCTGCTGAACTCGACCCCGGTCGAACGCCGCAAGGCGGCCTGGCTCTACCTGCAGTTCATCGTCTCCAAGACGGTCAGCCTGAAGAAGAGCCATGTCGGCCTGACCTTCATCCGCGAGAGCGACATCTGGGACAAGAGCTTCACCGAGCGCGCCCCGCAGCTCGGCGGGCTGATCGAGTTCTACCGCTCGCCGGCGCGCGTGCAGTGGACCCCGACCGGCAACAACGTCCCGGACTATCCGCGCCTCGCCCAGCTCTGGTGGCAAAACATCGGCGACGCCTCCTCCGGCGCCAAGACCCCGCAGGCGGCGATGGATGCCCTCGCCGCGGCGCAGGACTCGGTGATGGAACGCCTGGAGCGCTCCGGCGTGCAGGGCGATTGCGGGCCGAAGCTCAATCCGCGCACCACGGCGGAAGAGTGGTTCGCCAAGGCCGAGAAGGCCGGCACGCTGGCGCCGCAGCGCAAGCTCGCCAATGAGAAGCCGAAGGGCGAGACGATCGACTACGACACGCTGATCAAGAGCTGGCCAGCGTCTCCCCCGAAGCGCGGCTGAGCCCCCCTCCTCCCGGCTCGGACGTGCAAAAGGGGCGCGGCAGCAATGCCGCGCCCCCGATTGCTTCTGGCCTTGCCCACCCGCTATTGCTGCGTCGCGCTCTCATCCATCCACATGACCTCCCAGACATGGCCGTCGAGGTCCTGGAAGCCGTGGGCGTACATGAAGCCGTAATCCTTCGGCTCGCTGAAGGTCGTGCCGCCGGCAGCCAACGCCGCCTTAACGATCTCGTCGACTGCCTCGCGGCTGTCGCGCGAGAGCGCGGTCAGGACTTCGAGCGACTGGCTGGTGTCGGCGATCGGCTTCGGCGAGAAGCCGGCGAATTTCTCATGCGTCAGCAGCATCGCGAAGATCGTGTCACTGATCACCATGCAGGCGGCGGTGTCATCGGTGAATTGCGGGTTGAAGGAAAAGCCGAGCGCCTCGAAGAAGGCCATCGACTTCTTGAGGTCCTTTACCGGCAGGTTGACGAAGATCATCTGGGGCATGTTGTGCTCCTTGGGTCGGCACCGTCTTTGTGGATGCGATGGCCAATGGGCCGGTGCGATGTGGCGCGGCTATGACACGGCCTGGAGCGCCTGCCTCAGTTGAACCGGTTCGATGTCGGTGAGGCGGGCATCGACCTCGTCATGCGTGCGCTGCCAGATCGGCATGGCCCTGGCGAGGAGAGCAATTCCCTCCGGCGTAATTGCCAGGAGCCGGTTGCGGCGATCCTTCTCGCCGGCGGTCACGACGACGAGCCCGCGGCGCTCCAGCGGTTTCAGGGCGGCGGTCAGCGTCGTTCGATCCATGCCAAGCAGGTTCGCGACCGGGCCGAGCGGCGGCGGCTCCGGCCGGTTCAGCGACATCAGGAGGGAGAATTGCTGATTGGTGAGATCGACCGGACGCAGCGCCTCGTCGAACAACCGCGCCAGCGAGCGCGCCGCACGCTGCACATGCAGGCACAGGCAATGGTCGCGCACATGCAGCGTCGTGGCGAAGGGAACGAGGGATTCCAGAGGTGCTTCCAGTGATTTTGACATCGTTCAGATATGTTGATATCAACGCATCAAATTTAGGCTGTGGGGCTGGCTGCTGCAAGGAGGCGATGATGGCGCATCAGGTGGTTTCCCGTTCGCAATGGCTGGATGCACGCAAGACCCTGCTCGCCCGCGAGAAGGAGTTCACCCGGCTGCGCGATGAAATCAATGCCGAGCGGCTGGCCCTGCCCTGGGTCAAGGTCGATGAGACCTACGTCTTCGACACGCCTGCGGGGAAGAAGAGCCTCGCCGAACTGTTCGACGGCCGCAGCCAGCTGGTGGTCTACCATTTCATGTTCGGGCCGGACTGGGAGGCGGGCTGCCCCGGCTGCTCCTTCATGGCCGACCATTTCGACGGCACGCTGGCGCATCTCAACAACCACGACGTCACGCTGGTCATGGTCTCGCGCGCGCCGCTCGCCAAGATCGAGGCCTACAAGGCGCGGATGGGTTGGACCGTGCCCTGGGTCTCGTCCTTCGGCAGCGCGTTCAACTTCGACTATCAGGCCTCCTTCACCAAGGAGGAGCTCGCCCAGGGTGCTGTGCTCTACAACTTCACCCGCACGCCGTCGGAGCAAGCCCATGACGAACTGCCCGGGCTGAGCTCCTTCATCCGCGACGAAAACGGCGAGGTCTTCCACACCTATTCAGGCTACGCCCGCGGCGGCGAGGAGATGCTGGCGACGCTGATGATCCTCGACCGCGCCCCGAAGGGCCGCAACGAGGATTCGACGCTGAGCTTCGTCAAGCGCCACGACGAATACGGGGAAAAGCCGAAAGCTCACGCCTGCTGCGCCGCCTGAGGCCGCCGCAAGCCAGACCACGCGCATAGGGTCGGTGGGATGCCCGCCTCCGCAAGGGGCCGGGCTTGGGGCGCGTGTTTTTGAAGATCACAGCGCGGGCCGGCTCCAGAAGCCGGCCCGCGGCGCGAGTTCAACCGGCCCCGAGCCGCTCGCCGCGATAGACGCCGGAGCGGATCCGGCTCCACCAGTCGCGATTCTCCAGATACCACCGGACGGTGTTGCGCAGCCCGCTCTCGAAGCTTTCCTGCGGCCGCCAGCCGAGTTCGCGCTCGATCTTGCTGGCGTCGATCGCATAGCGCCGATCATGGCCTGGCCGGTCGGCGACGAAGCGGATCAGCTTTTCGCGCGGGCCGACCGCGGCATCGGGCGCGAGCTCGTCCATCAGCGCACAGATCGCCTTGACCACCTCAAGATTGCTGCGCTCGGCGCAGCCGCCGACATTGTAGCTCTCGCCGATCCGGCCGCTTTCGGCGATCAGCGCGAGTGCACGGGCATGGTCCTCGACATGCAGCCAGTCGCGGACATTGGCGCCCGAGCCGTAGACCGGCAGGTCCTTGCCTTCGAGCGCGTTGAGGATCATCAGCGGGATCAGCTTCTCGGGGAAGTGATAGGGCCCGTAATTGTTCGAGCAGTTCGAGAGCACGACCGGCAGGCCGTAAGTATGATGCCAGGCCCGCGCCAGATGGTCGGAGGCCGCCTTCGAGGCCGAATAGGGCGAGTTCGGCCGATAGGGCGAGGTCTCGCTGAACAAACCGTCCTCGCCGAGCGAGCCGAAGACCTCGTCGGTCGAGATCTGGTGGAAGCGGAAGCCGGCCTGCTCGCCCGGCGCCAGCGCGCGCCAGTAGCGTAGCGCCTCCTGCAGCAGCACGAAGGAGCCGACGATATTGGTCTCGATGAAGGCCGCCGGGCCGTCGATCGAGCGGTCGACATGGCTCTCGGCGGCGAGGTGCATGACGATATCGGGGCCGAATTCGGCGAAGGCCTGCCGCATTGCGGCCTGGTCGCCGATATCGGTCTGAAGGAAGGCGAGCCGCGGATCATTCGAGACCGGCTCGAGATTGTCGCGGTTGCCGGCATAGGTCAGCTTGTCGACGACCAGCACCTGATGCGGTGTCTGCCGGATCAGGTGGCGCACCACCGCCGAGCCGATGAAGCCGGCGCCGCCGGTGACGAGATAGCGCTTCACGGCCGGGCCTTGTAGCGGAACGGGCTGGAAAAGCCGGCAAAGCCGGGCAGACCGGCATCCTTGCCGGAGAGCTGCGCCTCGGCGGCCGCCACCGGCCAGTCGATGGCGAGGTCCGGGTCGTTCCAGGCGATGCCGCCCTCCGTCTCGGGCGCATAGGGGCCATCGACCTTGTAGACGACCTCGGTATCCGGCTCGAGCGTGCAGAAGCCATGGGCGAAGCCGCGCGGCACGTAGAGTTGCTCGGCTCCGTCGGCGGTGAGCATCGCCGCACACCATTTGCCATAGCTCGGCGATCCCACGCGGATATCGACGGCGACGTCGAAGATCGCACCCTTCAGCACCCGGACCAGCTTGGCCTGAGGCGCGGGTGGGCTCTGGAAATGCAGGCCGCGCACCACGCCGCGAGCCGCCGAAAGCGACTGGTTGTCCTGGACGAAGACGGCATCGATCGCCGCTGCCGCGAAGGCCTCGGTGCTGTAGGTTTCCATGAAGTAGCCGCGCGCATCGCCGAACTTCTTCGGCCGGATCAGCACGACGTCTGGGATGGTGAGGGGCTCGAAGGCGAACTTGCTCATGCCGCCCTTGAACCCTCGCCGACGCGCGCCGTCAACGCCCGGATGCTATCCGCCCGCCCGTCATCGGCTCGGCGACCCCGGTGGTCAGCGGAAAGGAGATCGGCAGGCCGGCCTTGCGGCGCATGGCGAGGAAGGCGAAGCATTCGGCCTCGATCGCGTCGCCGCGCCAGCCGACCGCTTCGGCCGGGACCGCCTGCGCGCCCGTGCGGGCATTGAGCGCCGCCATGATCGCGGGGTTGCGCCGCCCGCCGCCGCAGACGATCAGCCTTTCCGGCCTGACCGGGAGCAAGTCGAGCCCGCGCCCGACGGCGCCGGCGGTGAAGGCGGTCAGCGTCGCCGCCCCGTCCTCGAAGGTGAGCCCATCGGCCATGGCAGCGGTGAAGTCGTGGCGGTCGAGCGATTTCGGGTAGGGTGCGAACAGATAGCGGTGCTCAAGCAGCTGCGAGAGCCGGGCTTCGTCGACCGTCCCGGCTAGCGAGAAGGTGCCGTCGCGATCCATCTCGCCCTTGCCGTGCTGCTTGATCCAGTCGTTGAGCGGCGCATTACCCGGACCGGTGTCGAAGGCGAGCACGCGCTCGGCATCGGCGAAGGCGCTGAGATTGCCGACGCCGCCGAGATTGAGCACGGCGGTCTCCTGTCCGGCGCCGAGGCTGCGCATCAGCGCGGCATGATAGCTCGCGACCAGCGGCGCGCCCTGGCCGCCAGCGCGGACATCGGCGGTGCGGAAGTCGTAGACGACATCGATGCCGAGCTGCTTCGCCATCAGCGCGCCATCGCCGAGCTGGCGGGTATCGCCCTTACGTTCCCTGGTCGGGGCGCGATGCAGCACGGTCTGGCCGTGGAAGCCGATGGCCGCGACCTCGCTCGCAGCGATGCCCTCGACCGCGAGGAATTCTGCGACAGCCTCGCCTTGCGCCAAGGTCAGCGCGCGCTCGGCCTGCGCGAAGATTGCAGGCTCCGGCCCTTCGAAACGCCAGCCGAGCGCGGCCTGAACCGCTTCCGCCAGCAGGTCGCGAACCTCCTGGCGATAGGGCGAAAGCCGCCACGGGCCGAACTCGGCGACGCTCGTCCCATCGGTGCGGATCGCGGCGATGTCGATATTGCCGTCGAGGACCGTTCCGGTCATCAGGCCGATCGCCCAGGCTGGCTGCATGCGCGGTTCTCCGTCTCGCCCGAGACCTTAGCCCTCATCCTGAGGAGCCGCGTAGCGGCGTCTCGAAGGATTCTCCAGATGGCTCCGGAGCCTGCTGGACCATTCTTCGAGACGCGATCTGCGATCGCTCCTCAGGATGAGTGCTTTAGCGGCTAGCTCAACCGGCCCGCAGTGCCGCGTCAAAAGCGTCCTGCAGCATTTGCCGGCATTGCCGGGCCTGCTCGCGGCTGGGTTCGTGCAGGATATGCGGGGTGATGTCGGCGAGATCACGCAGAGCGAAGTCGATCGCCGACATCAGATCAAGCGCATCACCGTCATGCTCGACGACCGGCGGCTTCAACCGGAACTGCAAAACCTGACCCATCAGGACCTGACCCATTACGCATCTCACGAGACTGGAAGGCGAATCGTTCTCCAGAGTCTCGTCCGCAATCGGTCAGGAACCGGTTAACGCCGGCCGGGCCTATCCCCGCGCTCTAGAAGCTCCGCAATCCGGGCGGTCGCCTTGAGGCCTGAGCCGGTCAGAACGAGAACTGTCGTTTCCTTCGGCGAGATGACGCCCCCGACCTGCAGGTCTTGGAAGGCAGCAACCACGCCGGCAGAGGTTGGTTCGGCGTAAAGCCCCGATTCTGCGCTCTGCCAGAGAGCCCGCTCGATGATGTCTTCACTGAGAGCGACGGTGCCGCCGCCGGAGCGCCGGAGCGCTTGCACGACTTCGCGTAGACGGATCGGCTTTGCGATCGCGGTCCCTTCGGCGAGCGTCTGGCCGATTTCAACCGGCACGGGTTCCTCGCTTCCGTTCTGGAAGCTCGCATGGATCGGCGCGCAGCGACTGGGCTGAATCCCGAAGAGCCTTGGCAGCTTTGCGATCTGGCCGGCTCGTAGCAGCTCGCTGAAACCGATGTCGCAGCCGAGCACGTTGCTGCCGGCACCCATCGGCATGATGATGTTGTCGGGCGCTCGGAAGCCGAGATCCTCCCACAGTTCATAAGCGAGCGTCTTTGTCCCCTGCAGGAAGAAGGGTTGCCAGTTATGACTGGCGTAGAAGATCTCGCTCGATTGCCGGATTGCTGCATCCGCCGCTGCTTCCCGCGGGCCGTCGATGAGTTCCACCTCGGCGCCGTGGGCGCGCATCTGCACGGTTTTGCCGGGCTGGGTCGAGGCGGGGACGAGGATCTTGGCGCGCATTCCACCGGCAGCTGCATAGGTGGCGACGGCTGCACCGCCGTTGCCGGACGAATCCTCCAGCACGGCCGCGATGCCCTGCTGGCGCAGCACGGACAGCATCACCGAGACGCCACGATCCTTGAAGCTGCCGGATGGCGAGACCCATTCCAGCTTGCAGAGCGCCCGCAGTCCGTCGATGTCCCGCTCGATCAGTGGCGTCAAACCCTCGCCGAGCGAGATCGGCGTCGCGACCGGCAAGGGCAGGCTGGCGGCGTAACGCCAGAGCGAGCGCCGCGTTGTGTCGATCTCGTCGCGGGCAATTCCCCGCAGTGCGGAGATCATCAGCGGGCGGCCAGCGGGCGAACACCAGCGCGGCTCGGACAGTGAGAAAGCTTTGCCGCTTTCGGGATCGAGATAGGAAGGCGGCTGTAGGTCGCGTGGCATAGTTGGCTCCTGTTGGCTTCCGCCATCTAGGCCGCGCCCTGCTCGCAAGCTTATGAAGTTTCGGCCGAAAGATATTCCATATTCGAATGATTCGGGAGATCGCCCGCGCTACGAAGCCGCGCCGAAATGACGAGATGGCGCCAGAGCGCTTCGCCGCGCGACGACAGGTTGCGATTGGATCGAAACAGACAGATCTGCATCGGCACGATCCAGTCGGGACCCGCGGCGGCTACCAGTCGGCCGCTGGCGAGCTCTCCTCCCACGAGGCTGCGCGGTAGCCAGGCGAGCCCGTGCCCGTTCACGGCCATGCTCTTGACGGCTTCGGTCAACGGGCTTTCGAACACTGTTTCGAGCGTCGGAGCCCGCTCGGCGAGCAGAACCCGCACGGCACTTCCCGTCCACGATCCGGCGGCAAGAGACAGGTAGGCGGTCGGTCGGCCCAGCTTGCCCGGAAGCGGGTAGGCCGGCGCGCCGGCAGCATCGGGAACACTCACCGGCACCGCATCGTCGGCCGCGACCGAGATGCTGGCGAACCGGTTGGCGCCCAGGCTTTCCATCGGCTTTTCGGGTACGTGACAGATCACGAACTCGACCTCACCCTGCTCCAGCGCATGGAAGCAGCGGTCCGCGCGGTGACAATCGAGCTTCAGCGGAAAACGTCCAAGATCGCGCTCGATCGCCGACAGCCAGGCGGGGAAGAACGAGAAGGCGACCGCATGGGTGGTCGCCATAGTCAGAGCGGACTGGATGCGACCTGCCGCCAACCGCGCCCGGTTGCGGCTCGTCATCAGCAGATCAGCGATCTCCTGTGCGCCCGGCTCGAAAGCTCGCCCTGCTTCGGAGAGCTGAATCGGCAGGGATGAACGATCAAACAGCTCGACATCGGCCCATTGCTCGAGCGCGCGAATCCGCTTGCTCAGGGTCGATTGTGTCGTGTTCCGGTGCTGCGCCGCCTTGGAGAAGCTTCCGGCGCGCGCCAGCGCGAGAAAGTCGAGCAACCAAGTGTGATCCATCCCCGGCTCCATTCCAGATCGGAATACTTTGCCGCGAAAATCTCATCCCGTCGAGCGGGCCATGGCCCGTATGGTCCGGGCGATCGTCACATCGGGAGCCGCCACGGCCATGACTGCTGTCGTCACCACCAATGCACCAGCTCCGTTCGGGCACTATGTCCAGGGGATGGTCGCGGGAGGCTTCGTCTTCATCTCCGGTCAACTCGCAAGCCTGCCCGACGGCACCCTGCAGCCGGAAGCCGATTTCGAGCCTCAGGCTCGGCAAGCACTCGCCAATCTCCTCGCCATCGCCGCAGCGGCGGGCGCAGCACCCGAGCGTGTCGTCAAGGTCACCGCCTACATCGTCGGCGCGGAACATTGGCCCGCGTTCAACCGTGTCTTCGCCGAGGCGTTCGGAAGCCATCGCCCGGCCCGCTCCGTCGTTCCGGTCCCGGCGTTGCACCACGGCTACCTGATCGAAATCGAAGCTGTCGCGCGGCTTTGACCAGCTCTCCAACGACAGAGAAAAACGGGGGAAACATGATTATGTCCACGACAATTCCGAAGCGCCGCCGACTGCCGCCTTTGCCTGTGCAGATGTTGCTCGGCCTCGCCGCCGGGCTCGCGGTCGGCCTGCTCTGGCCCGCTCTCGGAGCAGCGCTGCAGCCGTTCGGGATCGCGTTCATCGAAGCGATCAAGATGGTGGTGATCCCATTGGTCTTCTCGGCGGTGACACTCGGCGTCGCGCGCATGGGCAGCGAGCTCGACCGTTTCGGTCGTGTCGCCGTGATCGCGATCGGCTGGTTCATGTTCGCGACGCTCATCAGCATCCTGATCGGGCTGGCGCTGAACGGCATCTTTCATCCCGGCGCCGGCGCGAGCCTGGCGAGCAGCGGCAAGCTGCCGACCAATCTCGCCTCCTCGGTCGACTGGACGAAGTATTTCCTCGACCTGATCCCGGCCAATGTGCTCGCCGTCATGGCGGGGCAGAAGGTGCTGCCGACAATCGTTTTCGCCGTGCTGTTCGGCATGGCGCTGGCCTCGCTCGGGTCGCGCGCCCGCCCCGTCACGGACGGTTTGCAAACGGTGCTCGACGCTATGTTCAAGCTGACGCAGTGGATCGTCGGCTTAGCGCCGCTCGCAGTCTTCGCGGTCATGGCCTGGCTTTTCGCAACGCAGGGGCTGGCGACGATCGGCGCTTTGGCCAAGCTGATCGGGGTCATGTATATCGGGATCGCCCTCGCGATCCTGCTGTCCTGGATCGCGCTATGGCTGATCGGCGAGAGCCCGCTTGCGGTCACGCGCAAGGTGATGGAGCCGCTGATCCTCGGCTTCACCACGCGCTCCTCCGAGGTCACGCTTCCCGTCCACATGGAGAAGCTCAAGAGCATGGGCGCGCCCGACCGGGTCGTCTCGGTGGTGCTGCCGCTGGGCTACAGTTTCAATCTCGACGGTTCGAGCCTCTACATCGCCCTGGCGGTGACCTTCCTGGCGGAGGCCTATGGTCTCCAGCTCGACTGGCCGGCTTTGGCGACGATTCTCCTGACCACCCTGATCGCCTCGAAAGGCATCGCCAACGTTCCCTCGGGAGGGCTCGTCGCACTGGCGACGGTGACGACTGCGATCGGCTTGCCGGTCGAGGCGATCGCCATCATCGCCGGCGTCGACGCCTTCATGGATATGGGCCGGACTGCCGTGAACGTCTTCGGCAATACGGTCGCCGTGCTGCTGGTCAAGAAAGTGGCGGCTGAGGACGAGGCAGAGGCCGCGGAGGCATCGGCAACTGCGCCGCTTCCGGCCCCGTCCTCAGCCGGCTAGGCCAGTCCAGAGCTCACTTCTTCTCGACGTTCCAGAACAGCATGACCGGCGCGGCGAGCACGCCCGAGACGTTGCCGCGCCGGGCATAGGGTTGGTCGAATTGGCCGAGCACGCGATAGGGCTGCATCTCGGCGAGCCTCTTATGCAGCGCCTCGACCGCCGCCTTGCGGGCGGCATCGTCGGGCGCATCGACGACGGCGCCACGCAGCTGCTCCGCCTCCGCGTCGCAGGGCCAGCCGGCCCAGGCCTTTTCGCAGGCCATGTTGGTGCCGATATTGGTCATCGGCGACTGCATGGTCGCGCCCGAGGCATAGGTCACGAACAGGTTCCAGCCGCCCTGGTCCGGCGGATTCTTGTTCTGCTGGCGGGTGGTGACGGTGCCCCAGTCTGAGAACTGGACATCGACGGCGACGCCGACCTTCTTGAGTTGGGCAGCGGCGACCTCGGCCATGCGGCCGATCGCGGCGATGTCGTTGCTGGTCGTCAGCACCAGCTTCTCACCTTTGTAGCCGGCTTCCGCAAGTAACTGCTTCGCCTTCTCCAGATCGGGCTTGGCGTAAGCGTCCGTGCCGGCCTGCGTGCCGTTCGGGGCGCCGCAGATGAAATAGGCGGCGCAGCGCTTCCACCATTCCTCGTCGCCGAAGCCGCCGGCCAGGAACTCGGCCTGGTCGGTGGCATAGGCGAGAGCGAGCCGCGCCTTCGGGTTGTTGAAGGGCGGATGCAGGCTGTTCGGCCGCAGCATCACCTGGTTGGCGAGGTTCGAGTAGCGCTCGACCTTGACGTCCTTCGCTGCCCCGATCACCGGGATCAGGTCCTGGCTCGGCTGCTCCCAGATATCGATCTCGCCGGTCTGCAGGGCGGCGGCGGCCGTCGCCGCATCGGGCATGATCAGCCATTCGACCCGGTCGACCTTGACGACGCGGCCGCCGGCGAGCCCGTCCGCCGGCTCGGAGCGCGGCACATAGTCCGGGTTCTTGTCGTAAACGACCTTGGCGCCGCTGCGCCATTCGGCGCGGTTGAACTTGAACGGGCCGGAGCCGATCGTCTCGGTCACCGGCTTCATCGGGTCGGTCGCGGCATCCGCTTCGCGCATGATCACTGGGATCTGGCCGACCGCCGAGCCGAGCGCGAAGGGCACCAGCGCCATCGGCCGCTTCAGCTTGAGCACGAAGGTCCGCTCGTCCTTCGCCTCCATGCCGTCGGTGTATTCGCCGAGCTTGCCGCCGATCGTGTCGCGCTTCATCCAGCGCGTCAGCGAGGCGATGACGTCGCGCGTCGTCACCGGCTGGCCGTCATGGAATTTCAAGCCGGGCCGTAGGGTGAAGGTCCAGCTCAGCCCGTCCGGCGCGGTCGAAAAGCTCTCGACCATTTGCGGCTTGGGCTGGAGGTTGGCGTCCCAGGCGAACAGCGTCTCGTAGATCATCAACCCGTGCATGCGAGTGATGACGATCGAGGCGGCGACGGGATCGAGAGTCTTGAGATCGGCATGCGGCGCCACCCGCAGCACGTTCGTCGGCGCCGGCTGAGCCTGCGCGCCAGCCGCGAGCAGCAGTGCGGTCGTGCCGACCAGCGTGGCGATGAGACGGGAACGGGTCATGACTGGCCTCCCTCGATGCGTTGGAAATGCAGGATGCGCGAACGGTGGCCGGCGAGGCGCAAGCCTCCATCCGGCTGCAGCCAGAGGCAAGGCCGATGCCGCCACGGGCCGTGGCCGAGATCGGCGAGCGCCCGCCCGCCGGGCAGTGGCGTCAGCCTCGTCTCGCGGCCGACCGTTCCGGCCCAGGGCCAGGATGCCGTGCCGTCGGAGCGGATGGCGATCTCGACGCCGAGCCAGGCATCGCGCCAACGCCCGACAAGACGCTCCGCGAGCTTCGTCTCGGCCGGAACCGGGAGCAGCCTGCGCGCAACGCCGCCGATCCTGCCCGTCAGCGCGCCATCGGCTTCGGCCTTCAGCCTGACGTCGAGATAGGCCGGCAGGCTGCGCATTCCGCCTTCGCCGTCCGAGACGAGCTTCTCATAGCCGCCCATGAAGCTGATCGCGCCGCCGGCGAACTCGGCCCAGAACGGTCCTTCTTCGGTCGCATAGAGCCCGGTCGGAGCGCGCTCGGGATCGCCCGGCAAGGCTTCGCCGACGAGCGCCGCCAGCACGTGCAGCGCCGGCCAGAGCGCATCCTCTTCACGATTAGTCAGCACGACAACGCCGACGCCCAGTTCCGGCGCCATCAGCATGTGGTTGCGATAGCCGGTCAGCGAACCGCCATGGCCGATGATGCTGACACCGCCGAGCCCGGTCGCGACTAGGCCGAGCCGGTAGAGGCTCTCGCTGCCATCGGCGAACTGGCGCGGCGCGATGAGTTTGTCGAGCAGACCGGAGTAAGGCTCACGCCCGGCCATCAGCCCCGCCGCCCAGCGCGCCAGCCCGGCTGCGCTGCCGGCGAGACCGCCCGAAGCCGAGAAATTGAAGCCGTAGAAGCCGCGCCGCCAGCCCTGTCCATCATGCCAATAGCCGGTGGCGAGGCCGGGAACGACCTCGCTCTCGTCGGAGACGAAGCGGATCGGCAGTGCGGCCGGCGCCATCAGCTCCTCGACCAGTTGCGCGGCGCTCTTGCCGGTCCGGCGCTCGAGGATCGCCTGCGCCAGACGCCAACCGGTGTTGGAGTAGGCCATCTCGCTGCCAAGCTCGGCATTGAGTCCGGGCAAGCGGCAGGCGGCGGCGAAGATCTCGCTGGCCGAGAGGCTCGCGGTGAACGGCGTGCCCTGCTGCCAGAGCGCCTCCATCATGTCCGGCAGCGCCCCGGTCATGTCGAGCGCCCGGCCGAGCGGAACCGCGCCCAATGCTTCTGGCAGCTCGGGGATGAAACTGCCGAGCGTCGCCTCCAGCGACACGCCCTCGCGCAGCAGCAAGGCGGCGCAGATATGCTTGCTGATCGAGGCCAGCCGGTTCTGGGTGTCGGCGGTGAAGGGCAGGCGATGCTCGATCACGGCGAAGCCGCCGCTGGCGCTTTCGTGTACGCCGTCGCGGTCGAACAGCACGATGGCACCGCCCGGCCCACCCTCTCGCGTCCAGGGCTCGGCGATCGCCTGTGCTTCGGCCCGCCCCTTCGTCCAGTCGACCATGCGCTCTTCTTCTCCGGCGTCCGTCCCGGATGGAACTGTTGCGGATATCGGCGCGGCTAGGCAATCCTTCCGGTCATGCGTCAGGTGCTGACCTGCTCGTCATGAAAGCGGCACAATCACTGGTCGATCCTGCTGTCGCGCGCCCGCGCGGCGGCGGGCTGGACCGTGGCCCGGCTGTGGTCGAGACTGCGGATTTGATGAAGGCATATTGAGGAGGCTGATTGGGATGAGACGCGTTTTCCTCGTGGCTGGGGCGATTGGCCTTGCCGGTATCGTGGCTGGTTGCTCGCAGCCGCAGCGCTTCGGCGCTCCGCCTCCCGGCCTCTCGCCTGCGCCCACCGTGATGACCAAGCGAATCGTCAGCGACGGCACCGGCGGCCTGCAATTGCCCGATGGAACGCGCGTTCAGACCGATCCGAGCGGTGGCTTCGCCCTACCCAATGGCGCCTATGTCCGGCGCGACCGCTCCGGCGCGCTCACCCTGCCGAACGGCTCGCGCTGCGTGCCCGACAATCAGGGCGGCTACGTCTGCCCGTAAGATGGGGCAGGTTCAATCCGTCTCCGCGACGCGGTTGAAGAAATCGGGCGTGCCCATCTGGCCGCCCTTCAGCACGATGTCGAGGCCGTCGAGCCTGGGGTCATCGCTATGGGCGCGGCAGAGCGGCGCGCCCGGCGTGCAGGGCGAGCGATAGGACAGGCCCCAGATGTCGAGCGAGCGGATCGCCAGCGTCGAGGTGTCGCCGCCGGCGATGACCAGCCGCGTGACCTTCGCTTCGTTCATGATCGCGCGCAGCAGCGTGCCGGTCGCGGCGGCGACCTTGCCGGTCTCGGCCGGCGCGCCAGCGGGCTTGTCGGTGATCAGCATGACGTTGCGCTCGGCAAGACGCGCCAGCGTCTCGGCGCGTAATGCTTCGAGGTAAGCCGGCTCGACGGTCAACCGCGCCGGGTCGATCGCGATACCGTCATAGCCCTCGGCGAGCTCGACCTGCGCGCGGGTCACCGGCGACAAGCTGCCGACCAGAGCCAGCAGATTGCCGCCGGAGACGGAGCGCGCGAGCTTGGGCATCGCGGGCTGTGCGGCTCGCGGGAAGCCGGCGTAAGCCTGCGCCACTGAGCTCGCGCCGATCGCGAGCATTGGACCCGCGCTCATCTGCTCGCGCAGTAACGCGCCGATCACGGCGAGATCGGACGGACGCGAAACGTCGAAGAGCACGGCTTCGGGTTCGCCAGCCAGTGCGGCGTCGAGTGCCTGCCCAGCCCCCTCGCCTTCATGGCTGCGATAGTCGACGAGGGCGACGCGCTCCAGTCCCTGTGCCGCAAGATGGCGGCGCAGATCAGCCTCGCCCATTGGCGTCACCGGATGGACGCTCATCGTCGGATGGCGATCGATGCGGTGGACCGTGCCACCGGCTCCCGCGGCAGCGAATAGATTGCCGAACAGGCTGTAGCGCCCGAGATTGGGCTGCCCTCCGATCACCGGCAGCAGCGGATTGGGGAAGTGCGGCCGCAAGGCGCGTGCCGCCGCGCCGAGGCTACCGACCTCTGGCGCGCTATCGAAGGTCGAGCAGCATTTGTAGTGCAGCAGGCTGACCTCAAGGGAGGCGAAGAAGCGCCCGGCGTCGTCCAGTTCCCGCGCCATCGCCTCCGGCGCCATCGCCCGCGTCGCGCCGGCGATGCCGACCGCATCGAGTGGGCCGGCGCTGACGAGCTGAGCCGATGTCGGGATTCGCAGGAAGAGCAGAGCGTGCTGGCCGGCTTCCGCCAGCGTGGCAAGGGTGTCGGTGGCGCCGGTGAAATCGTCGCCATACCAGCCGTAGCGGGGTGCCGCGCCCGCCATGCTCAGCCTGCGCCCTTACCGAAGAACGCGAGCGCTTGGGCGAGTTCGTCATGGTCCTTCGCCGCTTCGGTCAGCGGCACGCCGGCCGCGACAGCCTGCCAGGCCTGGCGGATACTGGCGACGCCGGCGGCCGGGCCGCCGGGATGGGCGAGGATGCCGCCACCGGCCATGAACAGCAGGTCGTCATGTCCGATCGCATCCCAGGTCGGCTGCGCCGTGCCGGCCCATTGTCCGGATGAGAAGGCCGGCAGGACGCGGTCATCGATGCCATCTGTCAGCGGGGTCACGCAGTCCTTGGCCGAAGTCACGACCTCCTCATCCTCCTGCGCGAACTTGCCCTGCAATCCATGCACATGCATGTGGTCGACGCCGGCGAGCCGCCACAGGGTCTGATAGGCTTGGAAGCCGATGCCGAGCAAAGGATGGCGCGAGAGTGCGCCGAAGCCGTTGCGATGGCCGTGCAGCGCAAGACTGGTCGAACGCCGCAAGGTCTCGACCGCCGAAAAGCCGCACCAGTTCAGGCTGACCATGACGCAGGAGCCGCCCTCGCGCTCGACCAGTTCGGCATGGCGGCGCATCTGGTCGGTCTCGGCGGTGATGTTGAAGGCGACCATCACCGCCTTGCCGGTGCGGTCCTGATGACGGCGCACCGCCGCCATCACTGCCGGGACGCGCTGGGCCAGCGGCGCGTGGACCGGATCGGCGCAGATCTCGTCATCCTTGATGAAGTCGAGCCCGGCGGCGCAGAGCCGGCCGACCAGTTCGGCGGTCTCATAGGGGCGCAGGCCGACATTGGGCTTGATGATCGAGCCGATCATCGGGCCATCAGTCACGCCGGTCGCACGGCGGGTGCCGGCGATGCCGCGCGTCGGCAGCGGGAAGAGCCTGCGATAGGCGGCCGGCAAGGCCATGCTCTCGAGCCGGAGCCCGGTGACCTCGCCAAGGTCGAACAGGTTGCCGGCGACGATCGAGGCCAGCGTCGGCAGGTTGGCGCCGACATTGTCGACCGGGAAGGACAGCGTGATGCGGGCACGCCGCCATGGGCCGCTGGCATCTTTCCGCGCCAGCCAGGCATTGGGCAAGCTCGGCTCGGCGGCGCTATCGAGTTCCTCGACCGCGATGACGGCGGCGCGGGTACGATCGCGCAATTCGTCGGTCTCGCCGGCGACACGGGTGAAAGTCCCGCTCGACTGCTCGCCGGCCATGACTTCCGCGACCTTGCGTGGATCGAGCGGCGTCTCGATCAGATAGGTGGCTGTGAAGCGGTCGGCAGCGGACATGTCGCAATACTCACCATAGCGGTCATCCCGGACAAGCCGCCTTCGGCGGCGCCGATCCGGGATCCATGCCTGAGCCTTACCGAAGAAGGCTCAGGCATGGGTCCCGGGTCTCCCTGCGGTCGCCCGGGACGACCGCAGAGCCAAGGCGAAAGCTTCAAAGCTTGCTGAGATCCGGGAACGGCCGCACCGGGTCCTTGCCGTCCCACGTCTCCGCCGCCTCGCGGATCAGCCGGAACATCTCGCCCTTGGGGCCGGCGACCTCGGAGAGCTCGATCACCGTGCCGGGATGGTAGTGCGTATCGAAATAGATGAAGCGGCCGCGTTCGCCGACCTCGCCCGACATCACCGGCTTGAAGCCCTCGGCCAGCAGCCGCTCCAGGTCGGCGTCGTAGTCAGAGGTCCAGTAGGCGACATGCTGCAGGCCGCTATGGCCGGCATCGGTGAAGTCCTTGTACATGGACGGCACCGCGTTGCGGCACTGGATCAATTCGATCTGCAGCGGGCCGGAATTGGCGAGCGCCACCGAGTTGTGCGGCTCATAGGCCTGCCCCTTGTAGCGATAATTTTTGATCGGGACTTTTGGATTGTAGAAGAACGGCCCGACGCCGAGCACCCGGCTCCAATAGTCCATCGCCGCCTCGATATCGGGGACGACATAGCCGGCCTGACGGATCTGGCCAAAATGGCGGCTCATGGCTGCTTTCCTGCGAAGATGTCTAGAGGAAGCCGATGGAGAACCACGGCACGGCGGCGACGATGACGAGACCGACCAGCAGGGCGGCCGTATAGGCCCAGATGTATTTCAGGCCTTCGTCGGGATTGATCTTCGAGATCGCGCAGGCGCCGTAATAGCCGACGCCGAAAGGCGGGGCGAAGAGGCCGATGCCCATCGCGAAGATCACGACCATGGCATAATGGACCTCATGCACGCCGATCTGCTTGGCGATCGGGAAGAGCAGCGGCCCGAACAGCACGATCGCCGGGATGCCTTCGAGCACGCTGCCGAGGATGACGAAGGCGACGATCGAAATGGCGAGGAAGCCCCAGGTCCCGCCGGGGACTGCCGCCATGATCTTGGCGAGGTCCTGCGAGAAGCCCGATTGCGTCAGCCCCCAGGCCATGGCCGTGGCGCAGCCGATGATGAAGATGATCGCGCCGGTCAGCGACGCCGTGTCGACCAACATGCCCTTGAGCCGCCGCCAGTCGAACTGCCGGTAGATCAGGATGCCGGCCAGCACCGCATAGGCGATGCCGATGGTCGAGACCTCGGTCGCGGTGGCGACGCCTTCGACGACAGCGGCGCGGATGACGAAGGGGAGCGCGATGGCGGGCGCCGCGATCAGGCAGAGCCTGCCGATCTCGCGCTTTGAATACTTTGTGACCTGGCTGAGGTCCTCGCCCCGATTGCGCCACCAGACGACAAAGCAGAGCGTGATGCCGAGCAAGACCGCCGGCAGCATGCCGCCGGTGAACAAGGCCGCAATCGAGACGCCGGTGACCGAGCCGATGGTGATCAGCACGATCGAGGGCGGGATCGTCTCGGTCTGCGCACCTGTCGCCGAAAGCAATGCGACGAGGTCGCCGGGCTTGGCGCCGCGCTTCTGCATCTCCGGGAACAGCACCGGCGCGATCGCCGCCATGTCGGCGATCTTCGAGCCGGAGATACCGGAGACCAGATACATCGCGCCGACCAGCACATAGGAGAGGCCGCCGCGGACATGGCCGAGCAGCGAGGCCAGGAACTGGATCATGGCCCGCGCCATGCCGGTCATCTCGATCAGCGCGCCGAGGAAGATGAACAGCGGCACGGCGAGTAGGATGAGATGGCTCATGCCCTCGTCGAGGCGGCCGACCATCACCACCATCGGCGTCGATGTCGTCAGCGCGAGATAGCCGAAGGTCGCGAGCGCGAAAGAGAAGGCGATCGGCACGCCGGCAAAGACATTGGCCGCGACGATGCCGACGAAGAAGATCACCAGGTTGAGCTTGCCGAGCGGCTTCAGCACCGGGCCGAGCAGCCAGAACAGAACGACGAGCGCCACCGTGATCCCGACCGCCAGAGCGACGGTCTTCCAGGCGCCGAAGCGCAGCAGCCGGCAGAAGGCGGCGAACAGCATCAGGACGATGCCGATCGGCAGCGCCGCAGCCCGCCAGGAATTGGCGATCTCCAACGCCGGCGTGACGATGAAGCGCTCGTCCTCGGCATATTCGAGTGCATCCGGCAGGATCATCACCAGGAAGGCGATCGCCGCGGTAACGGCGAGCGCTTCGAGCAGGAGGCGTGTCTGCGGGCCGACGCGGCTGACGAGACCGGTCATGCGCATATGCTCGCCGCGCCGCAGCGCCACGACGGCGCCGAGCATGGAGAGCCAGAGGAACAGGATCGAGGCGAGCTCGTCCGACCAGACCAGCGGGGCGTGGAAGACGTAGCGGGCGGTGACGCCCGCTCCGAGGATGACGATCTCGGCGAGGACGAGCACGGCCGCGACGAACTCAACGACCGTGCCAACGGCGCGATCGAGCCTGTCGGCGAGGCGACCAAGGCCGGTCGCCGGCATGGCCGGCGGCGGCAGGGTGGCAGCGTGAGCGTCCATGGCGTGTCCTCGAGATCCGGTCCCCGACAAGCTGGAGCCGGATCCGATCAGATTGCTCAATCTGATCGGTGAATCCGTCTCCAATCTAATCTGAGAGACCGTTTTGCCGATCAGCTTGCAAAGGCGAGCTGATCGGAACGGGCTCTAGGCGAGCTTGCCGACCGCTCCTTCGAGCAGGCCCCAGGCCTCGGCGCCGAAGCGCTCCTGCCATTCCTTGTAGAAGCCGCCGTCGCGGAGCTTGGCCCGGAAGCTGTCGGGGTTGGTCTTGTTGAAGGCGAGTCCCTTGGATTGCAGGTCAGCCTGCACGGTTTCGTTGAGGCTCTTGATGTCGCCGCGCTGGGCGACGCCGGCATCATTGATCGCGGAGGCCACGACCTTCTGGATGTCAGCAGGCAGGCCGCGCCAGGCACGGCCGTTGGCGATGAACCAGAAGCCGTCCCAGATATGGTTTGAGACCGCGCAGCTCTTCTGGACTTCGTAGAGTTTGGCGACCTGGATGATCGGCAGCGGGTTTTCCTGCGCATCGACCACCTTGGTCTGCAGCGCCGAATAGACCTCGGAGAACTGCAGGCTGGCCGGAGCAGCGCCGAGCGCCTTGAACATCGAGATCGAGAGCGGCGAGACCGGCACGCGGATCTTGAGCGAGGTCATGTCGGCCGCCTGCTCGATCGCCTTGCCCGAGGTGGTCATCTGGCGGAAGCCGTTGTCCCACATCTTCTCGAAGGCGTAGAGGTTGACCTTCTCGATCGCGGCGCGGACATGCGCCCCGACCGGCCCGTCCATCGCCTTCCAGACCTGATCGTAATCAGCGAAGGCAAAGCCGACGGCGTTGATCGCCGCGACCGGCACCAGCGTCGCGATCACCAGCGCCGACGGGGTGAAGAAGGTGATGCCGCCATTGCGCACCTGGCTCAGCATGTCGGTGTCACCACCGAGCTGGTTGTTCGGGAAGATCTTGATCTCGACCCGCCCATTGGTCTCCTTGGCGACGCGTTCGGCCGCCTGCTGGGCGCGGATGTTGAGCGGGTGGCTGAGCGGCAGGTTGTTGCCGTATTTCAGCTCGATCTCGGCGGCACGCGCGATCAGCGGCATGCCGATCAGCGATGCAGCGGGGGCGGCGGCGAGGCCCTTGATGAGCGAGCGGCGGCTCGGTCCGGTCATGATGTCCCTCCCTGGCGGACTTGATGCGATTTGATCGCTCTTGAGTGCTTGACGCTCAGCATAGAAATCGCATCTGATGGTCTTCAAGCTCATTTTCTGATGGTTTTTGATTGAATGAATGCGCCGATACCAAAGCTTACCGACGAGGCCCCGCGCCGCCGCCAGATGGCGCGTGTCGAGGATGTCGCGCGTCTTGCCGGCGTCTCGACCGCGACCGTCGATCGGGTGCTGAACCAGCGCCCGGGCGTGCGGCCTGCCACGGTGCAGCGCGTGCTCAAGGCGGCGGGCGAACTCGGCTATGTCATGGAGGGCGCGCTGCCAGCGAGCGCGCTTCGCCCGTTGCGGCTCGGCTTCCTGCTGCCGGCCGGAAACAACCGTTTCCTCGGTATGCTCGGCCGGCTGATCGCCGGCTCGCATGACCAGCTCGCCTCATTCAATATGCGCGCAAGGGTCGAGCATATCGAGAGCTTCAAGCCGGAACTGCTCGCCCATGAGCTCAGAAGAATCGGGCGCGAGGTCGACGGCGTCGCCTTCATGGCGCTGGAGCACCCTACCGTGCGCGAGGCGGTCGATGTCCTGGCCGAGCGCGGCGTGCCCAGCGTCACGCTGATCTCCGATATCGCCAACACCGCCCGCGCCGCCTATGTCGGCCTCGACAACCGCGCTGCCGGGCGCACCGCCGGCCAGCTCATCGCCCGCTTCATCGGGCCGCGCCGGGCGAAGGTGGCGATGATCGCCGGCAGCTTGAGCTACCGCGCCCATGAGGAGCGCGAGATGGGCTTCCTGCACCTGTTCGAGGAGCTCTATCCCGATATCAAGGTCGTCGGCCTGCGCGAGGGCCATGACGACGAGGCCAAGAACTACCGCCAGACCAAGACCCTGCTCGGCCAGCATCCGGACCTCGCCGGCATCTACAATATCGGCGGCGGGCCGGAGGGCATCGCCCGGGCGCTGAAGGAGGCCGGGCGGCAGGACGTCGTCTTCGTCGGCCACGGGCTGACGCCTGAGACCCGCGGCCTGCTTGTGGACGGCACCATGGACGCGGTGATCACCCAGCAGCCGCTGGCGACGCTGATGAGCTGCGTTGCGATCTTCGCCAATCTGCGCGCCGGCCGGCCGGCGGCCGAAGGTACGGCCCGGCCCGGCATCGAGATCGTGTTGCGCGAGAACCTGCCCTGAGCGGGGTGGCGAGAGTTCAGCCCTGCGCGACTGTGGCCCGCCGCACGATCCCCGCCAGCTCGGGCGAGGGGTCGAGCGTGCCGAAGACATAGCCCCAGTCGGCATCGAGCCGCGAGCGGCAGAATGTCTCGAATACCGCCTCGTCGGCATGCTTCTTCAGCTCGGAAGCCTGCAGCGCATAGGCCATCAGATTAGCGAGCCGGCGGCCATGGCCGTCATCGTTTCGGGGTTTGGCGGCCTCGTCGCCAAGCCGGTCGAGCCAACAGTCGAGGGCACGGTTGGCGCCGCGCGCCGCGCCGACCTCGGTCATGAAGGCTTCCTTGGTGCGCTGGTCACGGTTGAAGGCGCGCAGCACGTCCATGCACATCATGTTCGAAGTGCCCTCCCAGATCGCGTTGAGCGGCGCCTCGCGATAGAGCCGCGCCATCGGGTTCTCCTCGATGAAGCCGTTGCCGCCATGGCACTCCAGCGCCTCGACGACGAAGGCGGCGGCGCGCTTGCAGTTCCAGAATTTCGCCAGCGGGGTGGTTACGCGGGCGAGATGACGCTCCTGCTCGGTCGTCTCCATCGCATCGGTCGCGGCGGCCACGCGGAAGGCCATCAGCGTCGAGGCTTCAGAATCGATCGCAAGGTCGGCGAGGATATTGGTCATCATCGGCTGCTCGGCGAGCGATGAGCCGAAGCCCCGGCGCGACTGAGTGTGGTTCAGCGCCAGCGTCAGCGCCTGGCGCATCAGGCCGGCCGAGCCGACAGCGAAGTCGAGCCGGGTCAGATGGGCGTGGCTGAGAATTTCCTTGATCCCTGCCCCTTCCTCGCCGACGAGCCAGCCGAGGCATTCGCGAAACTCGACCTCGGAGGAGGCGTTCGAGCGGTTGCCGGCCTTGTCCTTGAGGCGCTGGATCTGCAGCCGATTGCGGCTGCCATCGGGCAGAAAGCCCGGGCAGAACAGGCAGGAGACGCCGCTTTCGGTCCGCGCCAGGGTGAAGAACCCGTCCGATTGCGGCACCGAGAAGAACCATTTGTGCCCGGTGATCAGATAGACCCGGCCGTCCGGCGTGTCCTCGAGGAAACGCGCGGTGGTCTGGGTCTGGCGCAGGTCGGAGCCGCCCTGCTTCTCGGTCATCGCATAGCCGATGCTGGCGCCCGTCTTCTGCGCCACCGGCAGCGGGCGCTTGTCATAGCGGCCCGAGGTGATCTTCTGCCGCCAGAGCGCGAACTCCGGCTGAGCCAAGCCAGGATAGGCCGCATAAGTCATGCCGGTCGGGCAGCCGACGCCGTGCTCGACCTGGTTCCAGAGATAGGATAGCACGGCGCGGGGGAGATGGCCGTTCGGCTCGCTCGTCGTCCAGGCGAGCGAGGGCACCTCATGAGCGAAGGCGAGGCCCATCAGCTCATGCCAGGCCGGATGGAACTCGATCCAGTCGATGCGATTGCCGTAGCGGTCATGCGTGCGCAATTCCGGCCCGTGCCGGTTGGCGAGGCGGGCGAGCTCCTGCACCTCGGCATCGCCGGCCCGGGCGCCGAGCGCAGTTGCCTTGTCGGCCACCCAAGGCGCCCCGCGCGCGACGATGCCCTGCAGCACCGTATCGCCGGCGAAGGCATTCCAGCCGGTGGCCGGCCGGGCCTGGTTGAGGACCTGATGGGTTGCGTGAGCGTGCATGGTCATTCCGCCGCCTCCTGCGTCGAGACGCGTTCGGGCACCTCGCAGCCGGTGACGCAGCAGCGCCCGGGCTGCTTCGACACCCGCGAGCCGTCAGCGAGCACGCCGCGATCGAGCAGGCTCTCGACCAGCGCGACCTTCTCCATCACCGGGTAGTTGCGCCAGATCTCGCGCTTCATCGCCTCTGGCGAGCCGCCACCATGCAGCGAGATCACCGAATACCAGCCGGCCTCCTTGGACACGGTGAGGTCCTCGATGAAGCGGGCGACCTGGGCGCGCTGCTCATAGGGGATGTCCGGCCGCCCGGTCAGCACGGCCGCGAGCGAGGCCGAAGTCTCGGGATTATGGTCCTCGTCCGGGCCGGGCAGCGCCACGATCAATCCTCCCGAGACGTAGTGAGCGATCCTGTGCATGTCGTAGATCTTGGTAGCGAGCAGCAGCTTGCCGATATTGGCGAAAACTGCGTCCGGCATCGCGACGCCCGAGGCGTCCTTGCTGCAATAGACCGAAGCCGCGACGCCGCAGGCAAAGAAGCTCTCGGTGATGGTGATCAGTTCGACCAGCTGCTCGCGGACATGGGAATGCCTGTCGGCATCGAGCCCATTGGCCTCGACCATCAGTGCACCGGCGCCGATCAGGAGATCGCCGAAGCCGGCCCGGGCGGCAATGCAGCTCTGGCGGTGATGGGTGGCGTAGCTGGTGGTGAGATAGCCGGCCTCCTCGGTCTCGCCGGCCATGAACACGCGGTCCCACGGCACGAAGACGTCGTCGAACATCACCGCGCCGGTCGACTGGCCGTATTTCGCCGAGAACTTCGCAGCCGGATCGCCGGGCCGTCCGGCCGGGCGCGCGACGATGGTGATCCCGACCGCATCGCAGGGCACGGCGCAGCAGAGGGCGAAATCCTCGTCGCCCTTGGCTTGAGTGCGGCACGGCATGACCAAGAATTCGTGGACGTAAGGCGCGCCGGTGACGATCGCCTTGGTGCCGCGGATGACGATGCCATCCGAACGGCGCTCCTTGATGTGAACATAGGAATCGCGATTGGCCTGCAGGCCCGGCCGCTGCGAGCGGTCGCCCTTGGCGTCGGTCATGGCGATGCCGCAGGTCAGGTCCTCGTCCTGGATGCGGTGCATATAGGCAAGGAAGCGCTGGCTGTAGTCAGTGCCATGATTGGCGTCGGCCCGGATCGTCGCCTGCAGGATGCCGTTGAAGGCGTCATGCGTCAGGTAACGCTGGGCGCAGCCGGAGATCTTGCAGACCAGCCGCACCGCCTCGAGCTTGGCGAGCAGGTCGCTCGACGAGGCGTCGATATGGAGCATGCGGTTGACGGTCTTGCCCGAGGAGCCTTGAACCGCCGTCATGATCGACCGATAGGCCTCGTCATGCGCGAGATCATAGGTCACGCCGATGCCGTTGATGCCGGGCAATAGCAACGGCTCGTCGGCGACGCTCTCGACACGCTGCCCGCTGACAAAGACGCGTGGCCGATAGGCACGCAGGGATTCGCGATAGCCGGTGGCGTCCATCAGCATGCTAGCCTCCTCCCAAAAGCTGTTGCCGTTAAAATTGAACGGCGTTAGATTTTCGTCAAGAGGCTTGGAGGCGTTCCAGAGTGAGCGAGAGAGCAGCAGGCCGGAAACGCGGCCGCTATGCCGCGACGGACGCAAAGCGTGAGGGCATCGTCACTGCCGCTCGTACCGTGTTCGAGCGCGAGGGGTTGGACGGCGCCTCACTGCGCGCGATCGCGGCCGAGGCCGGCTACACGCCGGCGGCGCTCTATTTCCATTTCGACTCGAAGGAAGCGCTCTATGCCGAGGTGCTCGGCCGTTCGATCGCCGCGCTGCAAGCAGCCGTCGACGGGGCCGTCGCCGCAGCGGGCACCCCGGCGCAACACTTCTCGGCAGCCGCCCTCGCCTTCTTCGACTTCTATGCGGAGAACCCGCGCGACCTTGATCTCGGCTTCTACCTGTTCCGCGGCGGCATGCGCCCGCACGGTCTCGGGCGCGAGCGCGACAAGGCGCTGAACGAGGCGCTGGAGGCGACTTTGGCTCCGATCCGTGCGGCGGCACTGGCGCTGGGGGCCGATGCCGCGCAAGCCGACTTGATCATGACCGATGCCTTCGCCCATGCTTCCGGGGTGCTGCTCCTGGCGCATACGCGGCGCATCCGCATGTTCGGGACATCGCCGCGCGTGCTGATGGAACGCCATGTCGAAACCGAGCTCGACCGGCTCCTGCGGAGATGACGCCTATGCCTCTGATGAACGCCAACCGGTCCCGCCTCGTCGTCATCGATTTCCAGGCGCGCCTGATGCCAGCGATCCATGACGGGGCGCGACTCCTCGCCAATGCCGGCCGGCTGGTGGCGGCGGCGAAGCTGCTGGAGCTGCCGATCGTGATGACCGAGCAGAACCCGGCAGGGCTTGGCGCCACGGTCCCTGAGCTGGCCGACGCCGCACCCGCCATTGCCAAGATGAGCTTCGACGCCTGCGCCACGCCTGATTTCATCGAGGCCATTGCCGGCGATGACGACCTCATTCTCTGCGGCTGCGAGGCGCATGTCTGCTTCGGCCAGACCGCACTATCGCTGCTCGAACACAAGCGCCGCGTCTTAGTGGTGCAGGACGCCGTCGGCTCGCGCCTGCCGGAAAGCAAGGAGGTGAGCCTGCAGCGGCTTGCGCGAAACGGCGCCGAGATCGTCACCACCGAAATGGTCGTGTTCGAGTGGCTGCGCACCGCCGAGCACCCGCAGTTCCGCGCGGCCCTCGCCCTGGTCAAGTGAGCCCGCCCGTGCCTGCGCCTGCCCTCTGGTTTTTCGACATCATCTCGCCGTTCGCGCATCTCGCGCTACCACGCCTCGATGCGGTCCGGGCGCACCGGCCGGTCGTGCTGAAGCCGATCGTCTTCGGCGGCGTCCTCAAAGCCTGGGGCCAGCTCGGGCCGGCGGAGATCGCGCCGAAGCGCGTCCACACCTACCGGCTTTCGACGCATCTGGCGCAGATGATGGGCCTGCCCTTCCGCTTCCCGCCGGCCCACCCCTTCAACCCGCTTGCCATGCTGCGTCTGCTGACCGCGCTCGATGGCAAGGAGGCGGCGGTGACCGCCGCCTTCCGCCTCGTCTGGGGCGAGGGACGCGACGCCAATGATCCCTTGGTACTGCAAGAGGTCGCCAATGCCGCCGGCCGTCCCGATGTGGTGGCGCTGATCGGCGAGCAGGAGGTCAAGGACCGGCTGCGCCAGGCAACCGAAGAGGCGGTCGTCGCCGGCGTCTTCGGCGTGCCGAGCCTGTTGATCGACGGCGAGATATTCTGGGGCGTCGACGCGATGGCGATGGCGCAAGATTATCTTGCTGACCCCGCAGCGTTTCGCAGCGGTGAAATGGCCCGCGTCTCGACACTGCCCGAAGGCATCCAGCGGCAGCGCTGAAAGGAGAAAGGGAACCGCCCGGCCGCAGCCACAGTTTCACGATGTTGTCGGTTTACGCCTGCCTCGGACAGGCGGATCATTCGCCGGCCGACAACGAAAGGAGACGCCGATGTTGCGCCGTTCGTTCCTGAAATTCGGCCTTGCCGGCCTTGCTGCGCCGAATCTAATCCTGCGCAGCGCGCAGGCGACCGGCCAGACCCAGCCCGGCAACCCGTTCATCGTCACCTATTTCGAGGTGCCGGACATCAAGGGCTCGCGCGACGTCACCGATGCCGGCGACGGTACGATCTGGGTCTGCGGCCAACGCAATGGCGTGCTCGGCCGCTTCGATCCGCGTACCAGCCAGACCAAGGTGATCCCGCTCGGCGACGGCGCCGCCCCGCATGGCGTGGTGCGCGGCCCCGATGGCGCAGCCTGGGTCACCGAAGGCGGTCAGAACGCCATCGCCCGTATCGACGACAAGACCCACAAGGTCGAGCTGTTCAAGCTGCCGGAAGGCCGTGAGCGCGCCAATCTCAACACACCGGTCTTCGACAAGACCGGCATGCTCTGGTTCACCGGCCAGAACGGCATTGTCGGCCGGCTCGATCCGAAATCCGGCAAGATGGACATCTTCGACGCGCCGCGCGGCGCCGGACCCTATGGCATGACGCGCACGCCTGCCGGTGAGATCTGGTTCGCCTCTCTCGCCGGCAACTATATCGCCAGGATCAACACCCAGAGCGGCGCCTTCACCGTGGTCGACCCGCCGACCGAGGGCCAGGGCGCGCGCCGGGTCTGGTCGGATTCCAAAAACCGGATCTGGGTCAGCGAATGGAATTCCGGGCAGGTCTCGTCCTTCGACAGCGAGAGCGGCAGCTGGAAGGGCTGGAAGCTGCCCGGCCACAAGCCGCGGACCTATTCGGTCTATGTCGACGACGCCGACAAGGTCTGGCTCACCGACTTCGCCCTCAACAGCATCGTCCGCTTCGATCCGCTCACGGAGGAGTTCAACAGCTTCCCAAGCGACAAGCCCGGCGCCAATGTCCGCCAGATGGACGGGCGCAGCGGCGAAGCCTGGGGCGGCGAGAGCGGCACCGACCGGCTGGTGCGTATCCAGACGGTGAAGCCGGCGTGAGGACAGCCCTCGCGGCGCTCATCACCTTCGGGCTGGTCATGAGCGAGGCGGCATTGGCGCAGGAGCAGGTGGGGGCAGCGATCTTCAGGGCTTGCCAATCCTGCCACAGCCTCGACCCGGCCAAGTCCGGGATGGCCGGGCCGCACCTCGCCAATCTCGTCGGACGCGTGCTCGGTTCGGCCGCGGGTTTCGACTATTCGCCGGCATTCAAGGCTGCGAAAGCACAGGGGCTCGCCTGGGATCGCGAGCGGCTGCTCGGCTATCTCGCCGATCCCGATGCGGTGGTGCCCGGCGGCTGGATGACCCCGCCCGCCGGCCTCAGCACGGCGGATCGGGCAGCTGTGGTCGACTATCTGCTCAGTCGGTAGCCGTCCTCGTCACAGTGGCTTCTTGATCCATTTGGCGATGACGCCGACGATGCCCTCGCGGAAGAGCAGCACGCAGATCACGAAGATGACGCCCTGCACGACGGTGACCCAGGCGCCGAGCGTTGCCAGGAAGTTCTGCATCGAGACGATAACAAGCGCACCGATGATCGGGCCGAAGACGGTGCCGAGGCCGCCGACCAGCGTCATCAGCACGACCTCGCCCGACATCGACCAGTGCACGTCTGTGAGTGACGCCAGCTGGAAGACGATCGCCTTGGTCGCGCCGGCAAGGCCGGCGAGCCCGGCCGAGAGCACGAAGACCGCGAGCTTGTACTGGCTGGCGCGGTAGCCGAGCGAGATGGCGCGCGGCTCGTTGTCCCGGATCGCCTTGCAGACCTGGCCGAAGGGCGAGTGAATGATGCGGTAGATCAGCAGGAGGCCGCCGAGGAAGATCGCGGCGACCAGCCAGTAAAGCGCGCGGTCGTCGGCTAGGCTCACCATGCCGAGGAGCTTGCCGCGCGGCACCGCTTGGATGCCGTCCTCGCCGCCGGTGAAGCGCGGCGTCTGCAGCGAGAAGAAGAAGGCCATCTGAGCCAGCGCCAGGGTGATCATGGCGAAGTAGATGCCCTGGCGGCGGATCGCGAGCGAACCGAAGGCGAGGCCGAGCAGAGCGGCGATGCCGGTACCGGCAAGGATGGCGAGCTCCGGCGTCAGCCCCCAGTGCTTGGCGGTATAGGCGCTGACATAGCTTGCCATGCCGAAATAGGCGGCGTGGCCGAAGGAGAGCAGGCCGCCATAGCCGAGCAGAAGATTGAAGGCGAGCGCGAACAGCGCAAAGCACAGCACCTTCATGACGAAGACCGGGTAGGCGACGAAGGGCGCGATGACCAGGACGACGGCGATGCCGATCATCAGGTTGCGGTGCAGCCGCGCCGTGCCGTCGTCGGTCTCGGCGATGGTGAGGCCGGCGGCGGAAGCGTCGGTTGAAGCGATGTCTGCCATCTCAATTCCTCACGCGGCGCGGCCGAACAGGCCGGCCGGCTTCACCAGAAGCACGATCGCCATGATGATGAAGATCACGGTCGCGGAAGCTTCCGGATAGAACACCTTGGTCAGGCCCTCGACCAGCCCGAGCGAGAAGCCGGTGACGATCGCGCCCATGATCGAACCCATGCCGCCGATGACGACGACCGCGAAGACGACGATGATCAGGTCGGCGCCCATGTTCGGATTGACCGAATAGATCGGCGCGGCCAGCACGCCGGCAAAAGCAGCAAGGGCGACGCCGAAACCGTAGGTCAGCGTCACCAGCAGCGGCACGTTGATGCCGAAGGCCTGGGTCAGCGTTGGGTTCTCGGTCGCGGCGCGCAGGTACGAGCCGAGCTTGGTCTTCTCGATCATGAACCATGTCGCCAGGCAGACGATGAGCGAGGCGATGACGACCCAGCCGCGATAGGTCGGCAGGAACATGAAGCCGAGATTATAGCCGCCGCGCAGTTCGGCCGGGATCTGATAGGGCAGGCCAGACGAACCGTAACTATTGCGGAACAGGCCCTGGATGATCAGCGCCAGGCCGAAGGTCAGCAGCAGGCCGTAGAGGTGGTCGACATGGGCGATGCGCTTCAGCAGGAAACGCTCGATCACCACGCCGGTGAAGCCCACCGCGATCGGGGCCAGCAGCAGCGCCGCCCAGTAGTTGATGCCGAGATAGTTCAGGCAAATCCAGGCGACGAAGGCACCCATCATGTACTGGGCGCCGTGGGTGAAGTTGATGATGTTGAGCAGGCCGAAGATCACCGCCAGCCCGAGCGAGAGGATCGCGTAGAACGAGCCGTTGATCAGGCCGAGCAGAAGCTGGCCGAACAAGGCTTGCGGAGGGACGCCCAAGAGCTCGAACATGCGATCGACCGTTCTTCGGAAAGCTGATCCGGGGCCGCCTGCGGCCCCGGAGCGACGCGTTGGAACAGGCTTGAGCCCGTCACTTCTTGACGAGCGGGCACTCACTCTCGGCAAGCGGCTTGAAGGCATCATCGGCCTTCAGCACCGCTACCTGCTTATAATAGTCCCACGGAGCCTTCGACTCGGCGGGCTTCTTGACCTCAAACAGGTACATGTCGTGCATCTTGCGGCCGTCGGCGCGGACCGTGCCCTTGCCGAACAGCGGATCGTCGGTCGGCAATTCCTTCATCTTGGCCATGACGGTGGCCGAATCCTTGCTCTTGGCCGCCTCGACCGCCTTCAGATAGTGCAGCATGCCGGAATAGACGCCGGCCTGGACCATGGAGGGCTTCTTGCCGCCGTTGAGCTTGGCGAAGCGCTCCGACCAGGCACGGGTCTGGTCGTTCATGTCCCAGTAGAAGGACTCGGTCAGCACCAGGCCTTGCGCCGTCTGCAAGCCGAGCGCGTGCACGTCGGTCGCGAAGACGAGCAGACCGGCAAGCTTCTGGCCGCCGGCGGTGATGCCGAACTCGCCCGCCTGCTTGATCGAGTTGATGGTGTCGCCGCCGGCATTGGCGAGACCGATGACCTTAGCCTTCGAGGCCTGCGCCTGCAGCAGGAAGGAGGAGAAGTCGGTGCCCGGGAACGGCGTGCGCACGGCGCCCAGCACCTTGCCGCCAGCCTTGGTCACGACCGCGGAGGTATCACGCTCGAGCGCATGGCCGAAGGCGTAGTCTGCGGTGAGGAAGAACCAGCTGTCGCCGCCGGCCTTCGTCATGGCGCCGCCGGTGCCCTGGGCGAGCGCGTAGGTGTCGTAGGTCCAATGCACCGTGTTCGGCGAGCAGGCCTTGCCGGTGAGGTCGGAGGAGGCGGCGCCCGAGTTGATGTGAACCTTGTTCTTCTCGCGGGTGATCTGGTTGACGGCGAGCGCGACCGAGGAGGTCGGCACGTCGAGGATCAGGTCGACGCCGTCCTGATCATACCACTGCCGGGCGATGGTCGAGCCGACGTCAGGCTTGTTCTGGTGGTCGGCCGAGACGATCTCGACCTTGATGCCCTTCTCCGCCGCCTTGAAGTCCTCGACCGCCAGGCGAGCGGCGATCACCGAGCCTTCGCCCGAGAGGTCGGCATAGAGGCCGGAGCGGTCGTTGAGCACGCCGGCCTTGACCGAGATCTGTTGCGCCAGCGCCGGCGAGACCATCAGCGCGCCCAGCGCCGTGGCCGCGAGCAATGTCTTGAGCTGCATGTTCTCTCTCCCTGAGATGTTCGATGTCTGTATGGTTCTTGTTGGACGCCTTGCGTCACACCCCGAGATAGGTGTGGAGCTTGTCGATATTGGCGTCGAGTTCGGCATTCGGGATCATGTCGATGACCTTGCCCTGCTCGACAACGTAGTGCCGGTCGGCGACGGTCTGGGCGAAGCGGAAGTTCTGCTCGACCAGGACGATGGTGAAGCCCTTCTGCTTGAGCATGCGGATGGTCGCACCGATCTGGTCGATGATGACGGGGGCAAGGCCTTCGGTCGGCTCGTCGAGAAGCAGCAGGTTGGCGCCAGTGCGCAGGATGCGGCCGATCGCCAGCATCTGCTGCTCGCCGCCCGAGAGCTTGGTGCCCTGGCTGCGCAGCCGCTCCTTGAGGTTCGGAAAGAGCGTGAAGATCTGCTCGACCGGGAGCCCGCCCGGCTTCACCTGCGGCGGCAGCAGCAGGTTCTCCTCGACCGACAGCGTCGAGTAGATGCCACGCTCCTCCGGCACATAGCCGATACCGAGCCTTGCGATGGCGCGCGAGGGCAGCGTGATCGTCTCCTGCCCGGCGAACGTCACCGAGCCCTTGCGCTTGCCGATCACGCCCATGATCGACTTCAGGGTCGTGGTCTTGCCCGCGCCATTGCGGCCGAGCAGCGTCACCACCTCGCCCTCGCCGACATCGAGCTCGATGCCGTGTAGGACATGGCTCTCGCCATACCAAGCCTCCAGCCCGCGCACGGCGAGCAGCGGCTTGCCGCCGGTCACGGCGGGACGCTCCAGCACCGCTTCAGTGGCCAAACCTTCAGTGGCCATGACCGACTCCCGATCCGATATAGGCTTCGACCACGCGCGGATCCTTCGAGACGCTGGCGTAGTCGCCCTCGGCCAGAACCTGACCGCGTGCGAGCACGGTGATACGGTCGCAGAGCGAGGCGACGACCGAAAGATTGTGCTCGACCATCAGGATGGTGCGGTCCTTCGAGACCTTGCGGATCAGCGCCTCGATGCGCTCGATGTCCTCACGGCCCATGCCGGCCATCGGCTCGTCGAGCAGCAGCATTTCGGGGTCGAGCGCCAGCGTGGTCGCGATCTCCAGCGCGCGCTTGCGGCCATAGGAGAGCTCGCCCGCCGGCAGCTCGGCGAAGGCGGAGAGGCCGACCGCGTCGACCAGGCGCAGCGCCTCGGCATCGAGCGAGGACAGCACCTTCTCCGAGCGCCAGAAATCGAACGAGTCGCCGCGCTTCCTCTGCAGCGCGACGCGGACATTGGTCTTGACCGAGAGCTGCGGGAACACCGCCGAGATCTGGAAGGAGCGCACCAGGCCGAGCCTTGCGATCTCTGCCGGCTTCTCACCCGAGATGTCGCGGCCGTTATAGACGATCTGACCGCGTGTCAGCGGCAGGAACTTGGTCAGAAGATTGAAGCAGGTCGTCTTGCCTGCTCCGTTCGGGCCGATCAGCGCATGGATCGACCCGCGCCTGACCTTCAGGTCGACGCCATTGACGGCTGTGAAGCCGGCGAATTCTTTCGTGAGGCCTGAGGTCGATAGAATAATATCCTCAGACATCCGCCCTTAACCTTAGCCATTGCTGGATTGTTCGTTTCCCCGGGCGGCATGCTGCACCGCGCATATCGCCCATGTCAACGGCGCGGGTGTGCGCAAACGCCCATACCGACCCGCAAAGCGCCGGTCGCTAGACGAAAGGCCTATTCCTAAAGACCAACAAGCTGCCGGATCAGCCCCGCTGCGCGGCATACGGGGCAACGGCAGCCGCAAAGACCGCCGCGATCTCGCGCAACCGAACGTGATAGTCCTCGCAGGTCGGCGGCTCTCCGTATTTCGCACCGGCAGCCGCGCGCATCAGCGTCGCAATCAGGCTATGCAGCGACAGGCCGCTGCGTGTGATCGCGATCTCGCGCCGCGCCGCAGCGTCCTCGAACAGTTCGCTGGCGAAGCGGACGAAGAGTGCTTCGAAGGCGGCGAGCTCTTCCCCGGCGATCGCGACCATCACCGCCTTGAGTTCCCCAAGATGCTCTCCGGCGCTGAAGGCGCTGTAGGCGGCGCCATGATGAGCCTCCATCAGCGCGGCCAGGCGCTTCGAGAACGGGCCTTGCGTCGCCAGCGCCTCGCGGCAACGTGTCTCGACACGTCCGCCCAGTCCCGCGAGCATTGCCCGGAAGACATCGTCCTTGCCTTTGAAATGGAGATAGAGCGTCGCGCGGGCGACTCCGGCCTCGCGCGCGATATCGTCCATCGAGGTGCGCTTGTAGCCGTAGCGGGCGAACAGGCGCAGCGCGGCCTCCGCGATCTGCTCGACGCGGCCCTTGCCGTCCTCTGCGGACGCTACGGAACTTTCGTTGCGGTCGCTCATTTGCAGTCTTGACAGAATCCAAACTGTCGGCGACTATTCTAGTTAGACGCAAAACGTCTAACTCGTCTAGTCGCGCGACCCAAGACGACGGATCACCGCCCGCCTTCTGATATGTCAGAACGGGCCTTCGAGCGAGCCTCGATCCGGCAGCCCTGGTGCCGCGCTGTGTCATGCCCAGCGAGCCAGAGAGGCAGCCATGGCCCATAGCATCACAGTCAACGGAACGCGCCAGAGCGTCGATGTCGATGACGACACGCCGCTGCTCTGGGTCCTGCGTGACAATCTCGGCCTGACCGGCACAAAGTTCGGCTGCGGCGTCGCGCAATGCGGCGCCTGCACTGTCTACATGGATGGCCAGCCGCTACGCTCCTGCTCCCTGCCGGTCTCGGCCGTCGGCGATGCGAAGATAACCACGATCGAGGCGCTTTCCGGCAAGGAGGCGGATGCCGTGCAGGCGGCCTGGGTCAAGCACGACGTGCCGCAATGCGGCTATTGCCAGTCCGGCCAGGTGATGAGCGCGATCGCGCTGCTCAAGGAGATCCGCAAGCCGACCGATCGCGACATCGACCTCGCGATGAACGGCAATCTCTGCCGCTGTGCGACCTACGTCCGCATCCGCGCCGCGATCCACGACGCCGCACGCACGCTGGAGGGCTGAGTCATGACCGCACACGACATGAACCTCTCCCGCCGCAACCTATTGAAGGGCGCTGGTGCTCTCGTCATCGGCATGAGCCTGCCGCAGGCAGGCCGGGCGCAATCGGGCGCGGCCCAGGCCTTCCGCCCCGGCGGCAACGCGACCTTCGCGCCGAACGCCTTCATCAGGATCGCGCAGGACGACACCGTCACGGTGCTGGTGAAGCATATCGAGTTCGGACAAGGGCCCTTCACAGGACTTGCGACCCTCGCCGCCGAGGAACTCGATGCCGACTGGAGCCAGATGCGCGCCGAGCACGCGCCGGCCGACGTCAAGCTCTACGCCAACCTCGCCTTCGGCGTGCAGGGCACCGGCGGCTCGACCGCGATCGCCAATTCCTTTGAGCAGATGCGCAAGGCCGGCGCGACCGCGCGCGCCATGCTGGTGCAGGCTGCGGCCGAGTCCTGGAAGGTCTCGGCGGCCGAGATCACCGTCGAAAAGGGCGTGCTGAAGCACGCCTCCGGCAAGCAGGGCCGGTTCGGCGAGTTCGCCGAGGCCGCCGCCAAGCTGCAAGCCCCGGCCGAGGTCAAGCTCAAGGATCCGGCGCAGTTCAAGCTGATCGGCAAGGAAGGTGCGACCCCCCGCCTCGACAGCCAAGGCAAGTCGACGGGCAAGACGCAGTTCACCATCGACATCCGCGCGCCGGAGATGCTGACTGTCGTGGTGGCGCGTCCGCCGCGCTTCGGTGGCAAGGTCGCTTCCTTCGACGCTACCGAAGCGAAGAAGGTGAAGGGCGTCGTCGACGTCCAGCAGATCGGCTCCGGCGTCGCCGTCTACGGCACCGGCATGTGGCCGGCGCTGAAAGGGCGCGAGGCTCTGAAGGTGACGTGGGACGAGAGCGGCGCCGAGAAGCGCGGCAGCCGCGAGCTGATCGCCGAATATCGCAAGCTCGCACGGACGCAAGGCACGCCCGCCGGCAAGCATGGCGACGCCGAAGCGGTGCTCGCCAAGGCCGAGAAGGTCATCGAGGCGGAGTACGTCTTCCCCTATCTGGCGCATGCGCCGATGGAGCCGCTCGACGGCTATCTCGAGTGGAACGCGCAAGGCGCGCTCGCGCGCTTCGGCAGCCAGTTCCAGACCACGGAACACCAGACCATCGCGACGATCCTCGAGCTTCCGCCCGAAAAGGTGCAGCTCGAGACCATGCTGGCCGGTGGCAGTTTCGGCCGGCGTGCGCAGGTCAGCCAGCATCTGGCGGCGGAACTCGCCATGGTCGGCAAGGCGATCGGCCCGAACCGGCCGGTGAAGCTGGTCTGGACCCGCGAGGACGACCTCGCCGGCGGCTATTACCGGCCGCTCTTCCTGCACCGCATGCGCGGCGCGGTGAAGGACGGCAAGATCACCGCTTGGACCAATAGCATCGTCGGCCAGTCCTTCTTCCTCGACACGCCCTTCGCGGCGATGACCGTGAAGGACGGCATCGATGCCACCATGGTCGAGGGGGCCAGTGAGCCGCCCTACGAGATCGCGGACTTCCGCTGCGAGGTGCATGCGACCAAGGTCGGCGTGCCGACCCTGTGGTGGCGCTCGGTCGGGCACACCCATACGGGCTATGCGGTCGAATGCTTCATCGATCAGCTGCTGCAGGAAGCCGGGCAGGACCCGGTCGCCGGCCGGCTCGCCTTGATGGGCAAGGAGCAGCGCCTCGCCAATGTGCTGAAGGCGGTGGCGGAGCTCGCCAAGTGGAACGGCTCCGGCCCGGTCGACGGCCGTGCCCGCGGCGTCGGCGTCGTCGAGAGCTTCGGCTCCTTCGTGGCGCAGATCGCCGAGGTCTCGCTCGGCGAAGGCGGCGAGCCGAAAGTGCACAAGGTCTGGTGCGCGATCGACTGCGGCGTCGCGGTCAATCCCGACATCATCCGGGCCCAGATCGAAGGCGGCATCGGCTTCGGCCTCGGCCATGCCCTCTATGGCGAATTGACGCTCGACGCTGGCAAGCCGGTCCAGACCAATTTCGACAGCTACCGCTCGCTGCGCATCCACGAGATGCCGGAGGTCGAGGTCAGGATCGTGCCGTCGACCGAGAAGCCGACCGGCGTCGGCGAGCCCGGCGTACCGCCGATCGGGCCAGCGGTCGCCAATGCGCTGGCGCGGCTCGGCCAACCGCGGCCCCTCGCCCTGCCGATGGTCGGAGGGACGGTCTGATGCGCTCCATCGTTCTGGCCTTCGCCGCTGCCACCGCGACACTGATCCTTGGCAGCGCCTATACTCTGGCGCAGACCGCTCCCCAGCCGGGCGGCACGACACTGCGCCCGGCGGCGAGCTTCGCCAGCATCACCAATCAGCGTGACCGCTCGGTCGCGCTGTTCACCGAGATGGGCAAGGTCTTCCAGCACCCGCGCTGCGTGAACTGCCATCCGGCGACGGAACGGCCACGCCAGACCGATGAGCGGCGATTGCACCAGCCTATGGTGGTGCGCGGCAAGGACGGGCACGGGGCGCCCGGGCTCGCCTGCACCACCTGTCACGGCAAGCAGAACTTCGACCCGGCCGGTATTCCCGGCGATGGTCACTGGGCGCTGGCGCCGGCCTCGATGGCCTGGGAAGGCAAGACGCTCGGCCAGATCTGCGAGCAGCTCAAGGACCCGAACCGCAATGGCAGCCGCGACCTCGCCGCGCTCGTCAAGCATGTCACCACCGATACGCTGGTGCTCTGGGGCTGGAACCCCGGCAAGGGGCGTCAGCCAGCGCCGGGGTCGAGCGCCGAATTCGGTGCGCTGATGCAGGCCTGGGCCGATAGTGGCGCAGCCTGCCCGGCGGGTTGAGGTCTAGCGGAACGGCGGCTCGTCGAAACTGCGCAGCTTGCGCGAATGGATCGACGAGCCGGCTTCCTTCAGCTTCTCCAGCGCCGCGAGGCCGATCTTGAGGTGTTCGCCGACGGCACGCTCATAGAAGGCGTTGGCGGCGCCCGGCAGCTTGATCTCACCATGGAGCGGCTTGTCGGAGACGCAGAGCAAGGTGCCGTAGGGCACGCGCAAACGGTAACCCTGCGCTGCGATCGTGCCGGATTCCATGTCGACCGCGATGGCGCGCGACAGGTTGATGCGCTTGCGCTCCTTGCTCCAGCGCAGTTCCCAGTTGCGATCGTCCTGGGTGACGACGGTGCCGGTGCGCAGGCGCTGCTTCAGCCGGTCGCCCTTCTCGCCGGTGACCTCAGCCGCCGCCTGCTGCAGGGCAACCTGGACTTCGGCCAGGGCCGGAACTGGCACGTCCGGCGGCACCAATTCGTCCAGAATGCCGTCCTGACGGAGATAGGCGTGGGCGAGGACATAGTCGCCAATGATCTGTGTCTGGCGCAGGCCACCGCAATGGCCGACCATCAGCCAGCAATTGGGCCTCAGCACCGCGAGATGATCGGTGATGTTCTTGGCGTTGGAGGGGCCGACGCCGATATTGACCAGAGTGACGCCTTCGCCTTCCGTGCGGATCAGGTGATAGGCCGGCATCTGGAAGCGGTGCCAGGGCGCCGACATCACCCGCTCGGCGGCGCTGACGTCGATGCCGTCGCGATCGATGCGGATGCCACCCGGCGCGACCAGCGCCTGGGCCGTGCCAGCCTCGATCTCGGCCAGAGCCAGCCGGACGAACTGGTCGACATAGCGATGGTAGTTGGTCAGCAGCACCCAGGGCTGCACGGCACGCCAGTCGGTGCCGGTATAATGCACCAGCCTGCGCAGTGAGTAATCCACCCGAACCGCATCGAAGAGCGAAAGCGGGCGCGGCTCGCCCTCGACGATTTCGAAAGTGCCGTCGGCGATCTCGTCGCCGACCAGCGCCAGCAGTGGCGTCGGGAAGTATCGGGCAAGCTCGGCCGCCGTAACCGTTCCGCGGCCGAGTTCGTCGCCGCCATCGAGCGCGTATGGGTACGGGATCTCCTGGCTGCTGATCCCGGTCTCAATCGTCGCGCCGTACTCCTCGACCAGCGGCTGGAGCTGGTCGAGCAGATAGGCGCGGAACTCGGCCGGCTGCGTCACCGTGGTCGAGTAGATGCCCGGCATCGAGAATTTGGCATAGCCGCGCCGCGTCGCCGCCGGCAGCTTAGAGGGCTCATAGGTGACGCGCAGCATCGGGTAGCGATAGAGCGCGCGCTCCTCCAGCGTCGGGGCCTGCGCTGTCTGGAAGAAACGCTGCAGGTCGTTGCGCAGCGCCGAACGCGCCTGCTCGTAGAGCAGTTCCAGCCGGTCGACGGCCTCTTGCGGCGTGGCAGCGATCTCGAATGTCATGCGCGAACGATCCTCTCGTTCGGCGTGCTTGTAGCTGGGGCGGCGAGCCCCTGACAACAGCGTCGAAACGAAGCGGCTTGCGATCGGACAAACTTTGGATACAATTATCCTATGTCTGCTGCTTCCCTCACCGCTGCCACTACGTCTTCTGCCCTCGCCCAGCGCCTGCGCGAGGCGATCGATGCCGGGCGCTGGCGTCCAGGCGACCTGCTGCGGCAGGAGCAGATCGCCGCCGAATACGGCGTCAGCCGCATTCCGGTGCGCGAGGCTTTGGCGCAGTTGCAGACGGAAGGATTGCTCGACGTCGCGCATTATCGCGGCGCGCGCGTGAGCCGGCCGCGGGCTGAAGAGATCGACGAGCTCTTCGATCTCAGGCTGCTGGTCGAGGGCGATCTGTTGACGCGCGCCCTTGGCCGGCACGACCTGCGCTCGCTGCGCGACCTGAAGCGGCGGCAGGATGCACTGGAGGATGCCGACGACCGGCTCGGCTGGATCGCCGGCGACATCGCCTTTCACGAAGCGCTCTACGGGCCGGCAGAGCGGCCGCGCAGCCTCGCGCTCTATCGCCAGCTGCGCGCGCCGATCGACCGGTTCAGCGTGCAGGCGCTCGGCCCCGGCGCGCGCAAGCAGGGCTGGGCTGACGAGCATCGCCAGCTGATCGCCGCGCTCGCGGCTGGCGACGAGGTGGTGGCCCGAACCGTACTCGAAGAACATCTGCAGGCGACGCGCGCGGTCGTGCTCGCGGCCTGCGCGGAACAGGGAGGAGACTGATGGCGACGCATGGCGCGACGATCACCTGGCAGCGCGGCGAGGAACCCTTCCTCGACAACCGCTACAGCCGCGCCCATCTCTGGCGCTTCGATGGCGGGCTGGAGATACCGGCATCGAGCTCGCCGCATGTCGTGCGCGCACCCTTCTCCAACCCGGCCAATGTCGACCCGGAAGAGGCCTATGTCGCGGCGCTGTCGAGCTGCCACATGCTTTGGTTCCTCAACCTGGCGGCGCTGCGCGGCTACAAGGTCGACAGCTATGCCGACGCCGCCGAGGGCGCTATGGCGAAGAACGCCGACGGCAAGGAATGGGTGGCGGCGGTTGTGCTGAAACCGCATGCCGTCTTCAGCGGGCCGAAGGCGCCGGACGCAGCTGCGGTCGAAGCCCTGCATCACGAGGCTCACGCCAACTGCTTCCTGGCCAATTCGGTGCGCTCGACGATCGAGACGCATGGCAGCTGGGATTATCGCGACGCCGCTTGAGGCAGGCCCGGCCGGCGGCTACTGCGCCGCCAGAAGATCATCCTCGGCGACGAGCCGGCCGATGAAGCCGAGCTGGCGATCGACGCAGGCCTCGCGTTCATAGCGCGCGATCACCGTCTGGCGCGCAGCGACCCGCAGCGGCGCGATCTCGGACTGCCTATCGAGCGCGGCGATCACCGTCCTCGCCAGGCGCGCCTCGTCGAAGAAAGGCGCGAGCAGGCCGTTGACGCCGTGGCGGATCACCTCCTGCACCGGCGGCGTCGCCGAGCCGACGATCAGCGCACCGCAAGCCATCGCCTCCAGCATCGACCAGGACAGCACGAAGGGGACGCTGAGATAGACATGGGCGGCCGATATCTGGAACAGCCTGACCAAATCGACATGGGCGAGCCAGGGAATGTGGACGATGCGGTCACCGAGACCGGCCTCCTCCAGCATCACCTCGCGCCAAAGCCGTCCGTCCGGGCGCGGCCGGCCGTAGCCTGGGCCGTCGCCGCCGACGGCGACGAACTGCACCTCCGGCCGCTCCTGCGCGATCCGCGCCGCGGCCCGCATGAACTGCGGATAGCCGCGATAGGGGTCGAGGTCGCGCGCGGCGAAGGTGACGACCGGGTCGCCGGGACGTAGCACGCGCCCGTCCGGCAAGGTGAAAGCCGCCTGCGCATCCGGCCGGCAAGCATGGACATCGATGCCGTCATGGCAGACGGCGATGCGCTGCTGCAAGGCACGCGGATATTGCAGCTGCTGCCAGCGGGTCGGCGCATAAGCGAAGTCCAGCGTCTGCAGCGTGACCAGCTGCGCCGCGTTGCGCATGCGGATTCGGCGCCGCTCGCTCTCCGGAACGGTGAAGGCCGGATCGAAGTCTAAGTCGGAACCGGCGGCGTTGTAGAAATACTCGCAATAGCCGATCAGCGGCACGCCGGGCATCGCATCCTTGGCGAAGAGCATGCCGCCCCAGCCGACATGGCCCAGGATCGCGTCTGGCCGGTCGTGCCGGTGAAGCCTGCTCAACTCGGCGGCAACTGCCTCGCCGGTGCGCACATGATAATCGGTCGCTGCCAGCGTCGCATGCGCGGTCGAGGGCTCGCCAACGGAATAGGCGATCTGCCTGATTCCCGGGCGATCCGGCTCCGGCCTCTCCGTAACCAGCGTGACCTCGCCGCCCTCGGCGACGAGGCGCTGGATCAGGTGAGCGAACTGACCAGATCCTGAACGATGAACGAATAGGACGTGCATGAGGCCAGCAGGATTCCGCCATAGCGCAGCGCATCGCCCCACCATTGTTCGAGGCGGCGCAGCGTGTCGTGGGTGGTCTGGAGGTCGGCATCGAGATCGTCGAGGCCCTGGCCGAACTGGCTGGTCTCGTCGAGCAGCTTCAAGCGCTCGATCAGGAGCTGGCCCTTCGGCGAGAGCGAAATCCGGGCGAGACGGCGGTCGCGTGGCGATGCCCCGCGATCCAGATAGCCGCTCTCGACGAGCTGCTTGAGGTTGTAGGACGCGTTCGAGCCGACATAGTGGCCGCGATCGAGCAGGTCGCGCACCGCGATCTCGCCGGAGCCGATGGTGAACAGCACCATCACCTGCGACGGCGAGATGTCGTCGACGCCGAGCTTGGTCAGCTCGAGCCTGAGATAGTCGAGAAAGCGCCGGCTGACCCGCTCGACCATGCGGGCGAGATCGAGCTGCGACACCGGCGCCCGCGCCGGCACTGATTCGGACTCGAGACGGCGGATGCCGTCGGGTGGGTCTCCATTGAAGCCATTGCCTAGGAATCGAGCGCCGTCATGGGGTTTTAAATGCATTCCCTACTCCGCCTGATCTCGAAATGAGCAGTCAGCCCTCCGGGCCCCTTCGGCTGACGAATAGCCTATACGCAAAGCACATGCCACCCCGAACGGAATGAGATTAAGATTTTATCTGAATCGACATAGTCATGAACTGTTTCAAATTTTGAAATTTAGCACGCTTCTGCCATATTGTCGGTAATTGCCTATATTTCGTAAGGACTCATCTGTCATATTATAGACACGACTTGCATGGCACGCTTTATATAGCACTCAGAACTTGCCGTATCGGCACCGGTGCCGATAACGCCATCTGATGGCCTGCCCCATTCGGAGACCTGCATGAAGGTTGCGACCCAGCCTGCCGATGTCCTGATTCGAAGTCTGCAGCGCGGTTTTGCCGGGGGGCTGGCCTATGCGGCCTTCCTCAGCTTCTGCATCAACATCCTGCTGCTGACCGTGCCGATGTTCATGCTGCAGGTCCAGGATCGCGTCATCGTCAGCCGTAGCTACGACACCCTGACCATGCTGCTGGTGATCGCTGTCGGGGCGTTGGCGCTCTACGGCACGATCGAGTTCATCCGCTCGCTGACCTTCCAGGCGATGGCGAGCATCCTCGCGCGGCGCCTCAACCTCCCGGCCCTGCAGGCTGCCGTCTCGACTTCGCTGGAAAAGGGCTCCGGTCAGGCGACACAGGCGATCCGGGATCTCAACGAGCTCCGCTACTTCGTTGCGAGCTCTGCGATCGCGACGCCGCTGGAGGCGATGTGGACGCCGATCTTCCTCGCCGTGCTGTTCGCCTTCCACTGGATCTACGGCCTTGTCGGCCTGGCCTCGCTGCTGATCCTGCTTCTGCTCGGCGTGGTCTCGGACATGCTGACGCGGCGCGCGCTGAAGGAGGCCAACGAAGAGGGTGTCGCCTCGATCAACGAAATCAGCGCCAGCCTGCGCCATGCCGAGACGATCGAGGCGATGGGCATGCTGCCGGCGCTGTCGAGCCGCTGGCGGGCCAAGCAGATCGCCATGCTTGAGCATCTCGATCTCGGCACGCGCCGAGGCAAGTTCATCGCCGCAATCACGCGCGCCAGCCGCATGACCATGCAGCTTGCCATCTACGCGACCGGCGCCGTGCTGATCATCCGGCACGAGGTCACCGCCGGCACGCTGATGGCGGGCAGCATCCTGCTCGGCCGACTGCTCGCGCCGTTCGATTCGATGATCACCGACTGGCGGCAATGGGTGCTTGCCGCCGCCGCCTGGAAGCGCGTGCGCGACCTGCTGCAGTCGCAGAGCTCGCAGCGCCAGAGCGTGCCGACCCCGGCGACGGAAGGCGATCTCGTCATCGACCGCCTGGTCTACGCCCCCAAGGGCGGCGAACAGACTGTGATCAAGGGCGTCTCGTTCTCGCTCCAGCCCGGCGAGGTGCTCGGCCTGGTCGGACCGTCCGGAGCCGGCAAATCGACGCTGGCGCGCATGATCGTCGGCGTGCTCAAGCCGAATGTCGGCGGTGTCTATCTCGACGGCCACAACACCTATCTGTGGGAGCGCGGCTCCTTCGGCGACATGGTCGGCTACCTCCCGCAATCGGTCTCGCTGCTCGACGGCACCATCGCCGAGAACATCGCCCGCATGCGCAAGCCCGATCCGCACGCCATCCTCGAAGCGGCCCGCATCGCCGGCGTGCACGAATTGATCGGCCGCCTGCCGCTCGGCTACGACACCAATGTCGCCGACAGCGACTTCAAGCTCTCAGGCGGCCAGCGCCAGCGCATCGGCCTGGCGCGTGCGCTCTACGGCATGCCCCGCCTGATCGTGCTCGACGAGCCCAACGCCAATCTCGACGCCGAGGGCGAGCAGAGCCTGATCCGGGCGATCAACGCCGCCCGCGACAGCGGCGCGATCGTGATCCTGATCGCGCACCGCCCCTCGGTGATGCAGACCGTCGACAAGATTCTGGTGCTGCGCGAGGGCCGCGTCGCCCAATTCGGCCCGCGTTCGGCGGTCGCCGGCATCATCACCCCCGGCGGCGTCGTCGAGCTTGAGCCGGCGAAGCAGCCCTCTGCCCCGCGTGAGGTGAGCGCATGAGCGAGCTTCCGATTGTGCGCCGGCCCGACCGCGCGCTCGTGCCGCTGAAGACCGAGGCGGAGCCCGAGGAGCGCATGCCCTCGCTGCGCAATCTCGTCCTTGCCGGGGCCTGCGCCGTGGCGATCGGCTTCGGTGGCTTCGGCGCCTGGGCAGTGACGGCCCGGCTCGACAACGCGGCGGTCGCGCAGGGGACCGTCATCGTCGACAGCCGGCGCAAGACAGTCAGCCATCTTGAAGGCGGCATCCTCAAGACCCTGCTCAAGGCCGAGGGCGAGCGCGTCACCCAGGACGAACCGCTGCTCCGGCTGGAAGATGCCCGCGCTCGCGCCGAGCTGCAGCAGCTCGAAGGCAAGCGCGTCGGCCTCGACGCCCGGCTCGCGCGCTTGCGCGCCGAGCAGAGCAACGCGACCGAGATCGATTTCCCGGACGATATCGAAAAGGCGCGCACGCCGATCGCACGCGAGGTGATCCGAGCCGAGCAGACGCTCTTCCGCGCCCGCGCCCAGGTCTATGACGGCAAGACCCGGATCCAGCAGCGCGTGATCGAGCAGCACCAGGCCGAGTCGGAGGCCCTGCAGGCGCAGATCGACGCGGTGCGCAATCAGCGCACGCTGATCGACGAGGAAGTGAAGACGATCGCCGAGCTCTACGAGAAGCGCTACGCCAAGCGCTCGCAGCTCGTCGAGCTGCAGACCCGTCAGAGCGAGCTCACCGGCCGCGCCGGCGAGATGGCAGCGCGCAAGGCCAAGGCCGAGCAGGCCGTCGCCGGCGCCGAGCTCGAGATCAAGTCGATCAGCCTGGAACGCCAGAGCGAGATCGCCAAGGAATTGCAGGACAGCCAGCTCCAGCTCTCTGAAGTGGTCGAGCGCATCGTCCAGGCGCAGGACGTGCTGCGCCGCCTCGTGGTGACCTCGCCGCAGGAAGGCATCGTCGCCAACATCCGCATGCGCACCGCCGGCAGCGTCGTCACGGCGGGCGAGGCGATCCTCGACATCGTGCCCGAGCAGGAGCCGCTGATCGTCGAGGCCAAGGTCGATCCGCGCGACATCGATTCGGTCCGCGTCGGCGCCGACACGCAGGTGCGCCTCACCGCCTTCAATGCCCGGCTCATGCCCCCGCTCCTGGCGAAGGTCTCCTACGTCGCCGCCGACCAGCTGATCGACGACAAGACCGGCAACGCCTTCTTCATCGTCCGCGCCGAGATCACGCCAGAGAGCCTGAAGGAGAACAAGGTGACGCTGCACGCCGGCATGGCGGCCGAGGTGCTGATCGTCAACGGCCGGCGCTTCGCGGCCGACTACCTGCTCTCGCCGATAAAGGACAGCTTCAACCGCGCCTTCAGGGAGGACTGAGGCATCTGGCGCGCTGCGGCGGACGAGCGTCGCGGCCAGCCTAAATCATATTCGAACCAAAATCCTTCGAAAATCAAAGCAAGTTCGAGGATTAATCTTCAGATCAATAATATATAATGTGACGTAAACTTTGCTGCATCGCAAAAAAGTCATAATATATTGCTTGCTAGACCATGTTTCTTGGCTACTCTCGCGAACGTCGCACGATGGCGAGCCTATAGTTCGCTATCGCAATCGCACCGTGACCCAGAACGAGCGGCGGACGTTCTCCGCATATCTGGTGGTGCTCCTAGATCACCGAGGAGGTGACGAATGGCCACGATCGAAGGCAGTGCATTCGACGATTTCTTGATTGGGACACGCTTCAGTGACGTGATCCTCGCAGGCGCCGGGGACGACATCGTCCATGGCGGCAACCAGGTGGATTCCCTCTTCGGTGAAGAGGGTGACGACCTGCTTTACGGCGATGCGGGCAACGACTTCCTGTCCGGCGGCGAGGGCAATGACGCCCTCTTCGGCGGCCTGGACGACGATGTCCTCAGCGGCGGCGAAGGCAATGACAGCCTGTTCGGCGGCGAGGGCAATGACGTTCTCGACGGCGGCGAGGGCAACGACATCCTGCGCGGCAACAATGGCGACGACGTGCTGCGTGGCGGCGACGGCGACGACATCCTGCAGGGCGGGCCGGGTGACGACATCCTGCTCGGCGGCGCCGGCAACGACGTCCTTCAGGGCGGCGATGGCGCAGACGTGCTCGAAGGTGGCGCCGGCAACGACGTCCTCCAGGGCGGCAATGGCGACGACCTGCTCTTCGCCGGCGCGGGTGACGACATCCTGTCCGGCGGTGCCGGCAGCGACGTCTTCATCTTCAACGGCGGCGGCGGCAACGACGTCGTGCTCGACTTCGAGGCCGGCAACGACCTGCTGCAGATCTCCAGCGGCATCAACGGCACCGATATCGGCTCGGCCGAGGACGTGGCAGCGCGCGCCACCACTGTCGGCGGCAATGCTGTCGTCGATCTCGGCAATGGCGACACCGTGACCATTGTCGGCGTCACCGCCGAAGACCTCCAGGCCGATCCGAACTCCTACTTCTCGGTCGCCTGACGAAACGGGACGCCGGCCGGGATTCACCTCGGCCGGCGTCTCATCCCTGCCCTTTCGGAACAGGTTCTTCATGCTTTCTCTCGCGCCCGCGCCGGTTACGGACGGCCTGAGCCCGCAGCTTCATCTCTCCCGGCTGAGCGGCTCGGTCTTCCTGCTGAGCTGGACCATCGACGCCCCCGTGCTCTCACGGCCGCGCATTTCGCTCGCGGCACAGGAGAAGCGCCTCGTTTCGGCTTCGGTCGTCCTGCCGCTCGGCGATGGACGCATGCGCGCTATCGTCGCTTTCCGCCATGGTGGTCCCGGCGAGGCCGTCGCGACCCTGTCCGGCGATGGCCCCGGCGGCGACATCACCGCGCGCTTCGACCCCGATCTCGTCCACGGCATGGCCGATGCGGAAGATCTCGTCCGAGACGCCACGCCGGATGCGCGCCGCATGCTCGCCAATGCGCTGGTCGGCCATTGGCCGACATTGTTCGGGCTGAGCCAGGCCGCCGGCTATCTCGGCTTCCTGCGCCAGTTCCTGCTGATCCTCGCCCGCAAGCCTTCAGCGGCGAGACCGGTCGCCAAGCTCACCGAAGGCAAGCTCCTGCTGGAATCGATTGTTCCCGGGCGTCTCTCCAGCATCCGCACCGCCTATCGGCTCGATGCGAGCGGCCTTTCCCGCCTGCCCGGACGGCCGCGACTCGGCCGCGCCGATCGCGCCGGCAACCGGCCTTTGCATCTGATCATCGACGCATTTCCGCCGCAGGCCGGCGGCCTGCTGGTCCTCCAGGCTGAATCCGGCCTGATCGTTCGCACCGTCGCCGCCCGGCAGGACATTCCCTCGCTCGGGCGCTGGTGGGCGGGCAAGGCGAGCCAGCGCGACGGCTTGCGCAGCTGGCTGGTCGAGCAGCTCTCCGGCCTCTCCGAACAAGGGCGCCTGCTCGCGATCGAGATGCAGCGGCGCCTGCCCCTCGCCGCCCAGAATGTGCGCCGCAATGACGACCTGCCCTCGGCCGAGCTCGACCTCGCCGTCACGACGCCGGCCGGGCTTTTGCTCGGCGGCTGGTACCGCGACGCCGAAGGGCTGCTCGACGAGATGCTGCTGCATCGCTCCGAGGGCGAACCGACCCCTGTGCTCGAGCGGCTGGAGCGCTTCCCGGCGCTGCTGCCGACCGGATCAAAGGACGAAGCCAGGAAGGGCGACGTGATGCGCGCTCACGGCTTCGCCGCGCTGATTCCCGGCTACGCCGCCGGCGCGCCGGTCTTGCAGCCGCGGGTCGAGCTCAAGCTGAAATCCGGCACTGTCCTGTCGCTGCGCCCGAACGTGCAGCCGGCCGACGCCGTCGCCATCCGGGCCCGCGCGCTGGCCGCGATTCCGCCGCAGCACCTGACGGCGCAGATGCTGGAGCGGACGATCGCGCCCGTGCTCGCCGAGTGCCAGAAGGCGCTGCGCGAGAGCCTGCCGGAGCCGCGCATCAAGAGCTTCGGCAAGGGTCCGGCCAACCCAGCCGTCTCGGTCGTGATCCCGCTCTACCGCGTCTACGACTTCCTGCGCGTCCAGGTTTCGGCTTTCGCCGCCGATCGCTGGTTCGCCGAGAAGGCCGAGCTGATCTATGTGCTCGATTCGCCCGAGCATGAGGGCGAGCTCGCACATCTGCTCGGCGGGCTTTTTCTCGCCTACGGGCTGCCGATGCAACTCGTGGTAATGGGCCGCAATGGCGGGTTCTCCGCCGCCTGCAATGCCGGGGCCGCCGCCTCGCGTAGCCAGGCACTGGCTCTCGTCAACTCCGACGTCATCCCCAATAGCGATGGCTGGCTGCCAGCGTTGCTGCAGCGCATCGAGCCGCACCGGCGCACCGGCGCGGTCGGCCCCAAGCTGCTCTATGATGACGGCTCACTGCAGCATGCTGGCCTTTACTTCAAGCGCGACAGTAAAGGTATCTGGCTCAACCATCATTACTACAAGGGCATGCCGAGCCAGTACGCGCCGGCCAATGTCGAGCGCCCCGTACCCGGCGTCACCGGCGCCTGCATCGTGATGCCGCGTGCGCTGTTCATGGAGGTCGGCGGCTTCGATGACGCTTACGTCATCGGCGATTACGAGGACAGCGACCTCTGCCTCAAGATCGCCCGGGCCGGGCTCGGCATCGTCTATGTGCCCAGCGTCTCGCTCTACCATCTCGAGCGCCAGTCGATCTCGAAGAGCCTCGATTACACCCGTGGCGTCGCCTCGCAGCACAACTCCTGGCTCCAGACCAAGCGCTGGGACGGCCAGATCGATGCACTGATGGCGGCAATCGACAAGCCTGCGCCGCAGCAGCAGCCCGTACCGGCGCCGACCTCACGTCTCGATCCCGAATTCCTTCTCTCCCGCGCCAATCTCAGAAGGGCGACAGCGGCATGACGGCGACTCTCGCCCTACGACAGACCACGGAACCGGTTCCCGCGATCGCGCCGGCGACGCCAGAGCTCGCCTGGCTGATGGCCCACGTCCAGACGAACCGCTTCCTGCCGCATCCGCCGCCGGATTCGATCTTCGTCGGTGATGGCGACTATCGCGCCATCGGCGCCGAATTCCTCGGCCATTTCGTCCGGATCGGCCGGCTGCAGCCGCATGAGCGCGTCTTCGACATCGGCTGCGGCATCGGCCGCATGGCGGTGCCACTGACGCAGTATCTCGACCCCGAGCGCGGCAGCTATGACGGCGTCGACCCGGTGATGGACGGCATCCTCTGGTGCGCGCAGACGATCACCCCCGTCTATCCGCGCTTCCGCTTCCAGCGCCTCGACATCGCCCACCCACTCTACAACCCGCAGGGCTCACTGCCGGGCAACGAGGTGCGCTTCGGCTTCGCCAACCAGAGCTTCGACTTCATCATCATGACCTCGGTGGCGACGCATCTGCCGCCCGACGAGCTCGTGGTCTATCTGAACGAGGCAGCGCGCCTGCTCGCCCCAGGCGGGCGGCTCTTCCTCACCGCCTTCGCGCTCGATGGCCAGAGCACCGGCCAGGAGCGATTGAAATTCCGGCGCTGGGGCGAAGGGCCGGGCTGGTACGCGATCGAGGAGGCGCCGCTGGCGGCAGCCGGGATCGACGCCGGCTTCCTGCTCGAACACACCGTCCAGGCCGGCCTCACGGTCGAGCGGCTCGACCTAGGCCATTGGCGCGGCCAGAGCGCGGCGCATTATCAGGACCTGCTGCTGGCGGTGAAACCGAGGGCCGCGCGATGAGCCGGCGCATCCTCGTCGTCGCCCACAACCATCCCGACCTGCACCCGGGCGGCACCGAGATCTTCGCGCATGATCTCGCGAGCGCCTATCGCGGCGAGGGCTGCGAGGTGCTCTTCCTTGGCGCGACCAACGCGATCCACCGCCAGCCGCACCCCGGCACCGCCTTCCAGGCGACCGGCCCGGATGGCGACCTCCTGCTGTGGAGCGGCCATTTCGATCGCTTCCATCTCAGCCAGATCGATCATTACGGCACCTTGCAGGATCTCGGCTCGCTGCTGAGCGAGTTCAAGCCGGACGTGATCCACATCCATCATCTCGTGCTGATCGGCGCCGAGTTCCTGGCGCTGGCGCGGCGGCTGCTGCCGCAGGCCTCGATCGTGATGACGCTGCACGACTATTATTCGATCTGCCACCATGACGGGCTGATGGTGCGCGCCAGCGACAGGCAGCTCTGCACCGGCGCGTCGCCCGGCAAATGCCATGGCTGCTTTCCCGAGATCGGACCCGACCGCTTCCTGCTGCGCGAGCGCTTCCTCAAGACGCATCTTGCCGCCGTCGACCGCTTCGTCGCGCCGAGCCGCTTCCTGCGCCAGCGCTATGTCGACTGGGGCCTGCCGGGCGAGAAGATCGAGGTCGTCGCCAATGCCAGGCCCGCGCAGATGCCGGTGCCGCACCGGCACACCCATGGCGCCCGCAACCGCTTCGGCTATTTCGGCAACCTCAACCCGTGGAAGGGCGTGTTGCCGCTTCTGCAGGCGGCCAAGCTCATGCGCGAGCAGGGCATGGACGGCTTCGAACTGCGCATCTATGGCGGCGCGCCATTCCAGAGCGAGGCCTTCACCAAAGCGCTCGACAAGGCGCTGTCCGAGGCTGGCGCCGAGGTGACGCATTGCGGCCCCTATCGCCGCGACGAGATGCCGGCGCTGATGGCCGAGGTCGACTGGGTGGTGATGCCCTCGATCTGGTACGAGAACGCCCCCCTCGTCATCCAGGAAGCCTTCCAGTATCTGCGGCCGGTGATCGCCAGCAATATCGGCGGCATGGCCGAGATGGTGCGCGACGGCGTCGACGGCCTGCACGCCCGCCCCGGCGACCCGCGCCAGCTTGCGCAGGTCATGCGCCGCGCCGCGAGCGAGGATGGGCTCTGGCAGCGCCTCGTCGACGGCATCGATCCCCCACCCGGCATGGACGACTGCGCCCAGGCGCACCTTGCCCTGTTCGATCAACTCAAACTGGCGGAGGCGGCATGACCAGCATGACGACGATGCACAGTCCGGACGGTACCGTGAGCGAAGCGAGCGAGACTCCGGCAAAACTCAACGGACGCGTCGACGCGCTCGACGGCAACCGGCTGCATGGCTGGATCTGGGACGAGGCCCGTCCCGAGGAACGACTGACCGTGCGCCTGATGCGGCACGGCCTCAAGGTGCAGGAGGCGGTGGCCGATCAGGGCCGCATCGATCTGCGCCGCAACGGTATCGGCGACGGCCGGCACGCCTTCGCCATGGAGCTCGACGACCGCACTGCGGCGGCGCGTGAGTCGCTGACCATCGTCGGCATTTCGCCGAGTACAGGCGCCGAGCTCGAACTGCGTCTGCCGCCGCCGGCAGAGCTTGCGGCCGAGGCAGCGATCGCCGTGCCGCTCGCCCGCTTCTTCGACCGGGTCGAGGCACTGATCGCGCTGCAGCGGCGCTCGCAGCTGACCCAGAAGGAATTGCTCGACAAGGTCGGCGAGCTCGGCGTGCAGCTGGCGCAGCATCGCCAGCGGGAGGCCGAAGCGAAGCAATCCGAGGAGGCCGAGGGCAATGGCGCGATCGCGTCCCGCCTCGCCGAGATCGACGTCTTCCAGATGCGCTTCGACCAGACGCTGCGCGCCTTCGACGATCGGCTCGTCTCGATCCGCAAGGAAGCCAAGGCGCCGCTCCGACAGGTCACCGTCGTGCTCGGCTTCCTTTCGGGTCTGTCGGCGCTGCTCTCTTTCGTCACCCTCACCGTCATGCTGATGGGCAGCTGAGCATGAACGAGGTCATCATTCCCGAGCGGACCCTGATCAGCCCGGCGCCGACCGTCGCCTGGACCCCGCTCGGCGAGAACGCGATCCTGGTGATGAGCGCCTGCGACGCGCTGCCCGGCAAGGTGCCGGTCGCGGTCGACGGCAATCCGCGCAACCGGGTCGAGACCATGGCGTTGACCTGGCGCCGGCCCCAGGCCGACGCCGCGCACGCCACCGGCTTCCTTTGCCTGGCGCCCGCCCCCTCGCCTGACCGTGCCGGCTCGGGCGCGATCCTGCTCGGCCGGCCCGGCCGACCCCTGCGGCTGATCCTGGCGCCGAAGCCCATGCCATTGCAGGCTTTTCTCGCCGCGCTCGCGGACGAAGCCGGCCAGGCTTTCCCGACCGTGGTCGACGGGCTCCTCGAAGTGTTGCTCGCCGGCAAGTCGAACCCGCGCCGCCTGCGCGCCGTCGGCATGCTCTTGCAATCAGTCGCCAAGCCGGGCGGCTTCGTCGAGGTGATGGGCCCGCTCGATGAGGGCATCTTCCTGCAGGGCTGGACCTCGAATTTCACCGCTGGCCGGACCAAGCTGCTGGTTGCGCATGGCGGACTCTCGCCGGCCGTGCTGGAGGCAGGAACCTTCGAGCGTGACGATCTCGGCGAAGGCGCCTGCGGCTTCTTCGGCCTGCTGGAAGAGTGCGCCATCCGCCACCCCAGCGAGATCGAGCGATTGTTCTTCCGCGCCAATGACGGCTGGCGCGCGCTCGAGGTCTATGACCGCCACGTCCTGCTGGAGCAGATCACCGTGCCCGGCCATCTGCGCGACGGGCTGCAGCGCGGCAGCGCTCCGCCGGCAACGGCCGAGAAGCTGAAGCACGCCTCGCAGCGCTTCGACGGACGCGACACCGTCTCCTTCCTGGAGCAGCCGGTGCGCGCCGGCATCGACGACGCCACCATCGTCGAGGGCAGCGGCGTCTTGGTGATCGGCTGGCTGTTCGATCCAGACCGTCTCACCGGGAACGTCACGCTGCGCAGCGGCACACAGTCCTGCGCGGTCGACAAGATCTGGACGCGCGCGGCGCGGCCGGACGTCACTGCCGCCTTCGCCGAGGATCCGCGTTTCGGCCCGGCGATGGCGAGCCGGCGCAACAGCCACGGCTTCATCGTCTTCGCGCCCAAGCTGCTGCCGGAGCCCGGCCAGCCGATCTACCTCGAATTCGAGGTGGAAGGTCATGGACCCGCCTTCCTGCCGCTGGCGCCTGGGCGCAACCCAGCCCGGCGCGCGCTTGAGCGGGTCTTCGGCCTGCTCGATCCGCGTTCTTCGACCGCGACCTCCGTGGTCGAGAAACAGATCGCGCCCGCTTTGCAGGCCGCCGAGATTCCGCCGCCCAAGGCGATCGAGACGCATGACATCGGCCGCTTCAACGCCGATGCGGCGCTCGGCTTGGTGATCGGCCTCGACCAGCGCCAACGCGAGCTTTCCAGCCTGTTCGCTCTGCTCGCGATCGATCCGGAGATCAGGCCGCTGCCGATCGTCGTCGCGGCGCCCGGCGAGAGCTTCGACCGGCTCGGTGCCGAAGCGCGCCGGCTGGCGAAGTTCTACGGCCTCCAGGTCAGGCTCGTCCTGGTCGAAGGCGTCGAGGACAGCTGCGATGCGCTCGAAGCGGGCGTGCGCGCCTGCCGCTTCCAGACCGTGGCGCTGCTCTCCGGCGCGGCGCAAATCCGCATGCCTGGCTGGCTTGGCCGGCTTGAGCGCGCCTATCGCGGCCGCAGCGGCCATTGCGTCGCGAGTCCGACCCTGCTGTTCGAGGACAACTCGATCCGCTGGGCCGGTGCCTGGCTCGAGGGCGAAGGCGCGCAGCGGCGCGTCTACAACCGCTTCGTCGGCTATCCCCTGGATGCGATCGGCAGCCTCGGACCGATGGAAGTCGCCGCCGGCGCGACCGAATGCTGCGTGATGTCGCGCAATGCCTTCCTCGAGGCTGATGGTTTCTCGCGCAGCTATTTCACCACTGGCGAGAAGGGCCTCGATCTCTGCCTGAAGCTCAGGATGAACGGCGTGCCGTCACTCTGGGTGCCCGAAGTCGAGGTCTATGTCGTCGAGGACGCCGAGACCCGCCCGCATGTCGGCGCGCTGATCAACCTTGCCGACCGTACCAGTTTCGACCGGCGCTGGGCGCTGGCCATTTCCAACATGAGAGGATGAGCATGCGTATCCTCGTCGTCTCGCACGGCCACCCTTCCTTCTCGCTCGGCGGCGCCGAAGTCGCCTCCTACAACCTGCACAAGGGCTTCCAGGCCAATAGCGAGGTGGACACGCACTACCTCGCTCGCGTCGGCGCGCCGACGCCGCGCCATGCCGGCACGGCATTGATGAGCCTCCGGCAGCGTGGCGGCGAACTGCTCTACTACGCCGAGGAGTACGACCACTTCCTGCTCTCGAACCGCGCCACCGACGAGATCGAGCGCGATTTCGTCCGCGTGCTGCGCGATCTGAAGCCCGATGTGGTGCATTTCCACCATTTCATCGGGCTCGGCCTCGAGTGCATCTTCGCGGTGCGCGACACGCTGCCGGATGCGCTGATCGTGGTGACCTTCCACGAATATCTCTCGATCTGCCATCATCACGGGCAGATGGTGAAGACCGGCGCCTTCAAGCTCTGCTACCGGGCCTCGCCGAGCGACTGCAACGCCTGCTTCCCGGACATCTCGCCCTCGCGCTTCCTCGCCCGCGAGACCTTCATCAAGGGCATCCTCAACCTCGCCGACCATTTCATCTCGCCGAGCCGCTTCCTGGCCGAGCGCTACCAGCAATGGGGTCTGTCGGCCGAGCGCTTCTCAGTGATCGAGAACGGCATCGACGTCGCCGAGGTCGCGCCGCCACGGCCGGGCCCCCAGGAAAACGGCCGGCGCTCGCGCTTTGCCTATTTCGGCCAGCTCACGCCCTATAAGGGCGCCGATGTTCTGATCGATGCCGTCACCCGCATCCCGGAGGAGGTCTGGGGCGAGGACAGCGTGCTGCTCGTCTATGGCGGCAATCTCGACCGCCAACCCGAGGCCTACAAGAAGAAGTTCACCGACCTGGTCGAGGCGGCCGGGCGGCGCGTGCGCTTCTGCGGCCCTTTCCAGAACCACGAGATGCCGAACCTGATGCGCTCGGTCGACTGGGTGGTGATGCCCTCGGTCTGGTGGGAGAACTCGCCGATCGTGATCCAGGAGGCCTTCTTCCACGGCCGCCCGATCCTTTCCAGCAATCTCGGCGGCATGGCCGAGAAGATCACCGACGAGGTCGACGGCCTGCATTTCCGCTCCGGCAGCCCGGAGGACCTCGTCGACTGCATGACCCGGGCGCTGAGCGAGCCCGGGCTATGGGAGCGCCTGCGCGCAGGCATCAAGAAGCCGCTCAGCCATGTCGACTGCGCCAATCAGCATCTCGCGCTCTACCAGCGCCTGATCGCCGAACGGGGCATGCCGACCCCGGCCAATCGCGCCGCCGCGCCGATGATCGCGTGAGCTGCGCGGACACAAGAAGGGAGAACGCAACCATGGCCCGCATCCTCGTGATCAGCCCGTCAGGCGAGGTCTACAACCACGACAATGTTCGCTGGTACCGCCACGCCGACCTGCAGAGCCATATCAACCACTACCACAATATCGGCGACGCCTTCGTCTTCGATTCCTCGCTGAAGCTGCTCAACTTCGAGAAGCTTGAGGAATTGCCGATCACCAGCATCGACCCCGCGCAGATCGACCGCTTCAACGCCGAGTTCGACTATGTCTTCCTGCGCGGCTCGAACTATGTCCACGCCGGAATGAACTGGAGCCGCACCGCCGAGGTGCTGCGCCGGCTGAAGCTGCCCGTGCTCGCCTTCGGCATCGGCGCGCAGGCGCCGGTCAGCGGCAAGCTCGAGCTCAGCGAGGACAGCAAGACCGTCCTCAAGCTGATCGCCGATTCCACCGCCTCGGTCGGCGTGCGCGGCACCTATTCCGCCGAGGTGATGCACGAGCTCGGCATCAAGAATGCCCGGATCATCGGGTGCCCGACCGCCTTCCGCAACAGCCGGCCCGACCTCGCCATCCGCCTGCCGGCGCTCGACACCATCAAGCAGGTCGGCGTCACGCTGCGCCGCGAGGTCTCCAAGCACTACGCCAAGGACATCAAGCGCTACCTGACCTTCCACCGCGACCTGGTGAAGGCGATGGCGGATCGCTTCGCGGTCACGCTGATGTCGCAGGGCGAGGTCGAGGAGAAGAAGCTCGCCCTTGGCACGCCGGAGCAGAAGCTGGAGGGCATGGCCGCCCTGCGCGAGAATGGCTGGGCGATGTCCTGGTATCTCGACGAGCAGATGGAAGGGCTCTACCGCGACCGAATGTTCTATTCGGACGTGGTCGCCGAATATGAGCAGCTCGTCCGCAAGCTCGATCTCGTCCTCGGCTACCGGCTGCACGGCAATCTGATGGCGCTCGCCAATGGCACGCCCTCGATCTACTTCACCTATGACAGCCGCACCGTCGAATTCGCCGAGACCTTCCAGATCCCGAGCGTCGACGTCTTCGGTGACAAGCCGTTCAAGCTGGAAGAGTACTGGGACCAGGCGCGCTTCGACCGCTTCAACGCGGCCTATGCCCGGACCTATGGCGCGATGAGCGCCTTCCTCAGCGAGAACAAGGTCGACCACAAGATGGTGAGGCCCGCTGCCGCTGCCCCGTCCGCTCCGCCGGCTCCCGAGCCGGAAAGGAAGGTGGCATGAGGAGCGCCCGCACCGCCCTCGCCTGCCTGCCGGCAGCCTTGCTGGCGATCGGAACCTCTGTCGCCAGCTTCGCACAGGCTCCGGGCCAGCAAGCGCCCGGCTACCGGCTGGTGATCGCGCCCGACGCGAAGGAGGAGACGGTCGTCTCCTGGGCGCGCGAGCGCTGCGAGGAGTGGGACCTGCCGGATGCCCCGTTGCGGGCGTTCCGCGACAACAAGGGCGAGGTGGTCGCCTTCGCCAGCCATTACCGCAACCGGCCGCTGATCGGCGGCGATCTCGCTTCGATCCGCAAGAGCTGCGCGGTCTCGTTCGAGGCCAAAAACAGCGCCGATCCCAGCCAGTTCAGCGACAAGAGCTGGATCGCCGCGACCTGGACCGGCGATGGCCGCCGCGTCGAGGCGCTGGTGCACGCCGAATACCATGCCGACAAGCATCCCGGCGCCTGCCGCTTCAAGGATGCGATGAGCTGCTGGTACAATGTCGTGACCGCTGCCCATTCCGTTGATGGCGGCCTCAGCTTCAAGACCGACGAGCCACGCCCGCTGGTGGCCGCCCCCGGCTTCCCCCAGGATGTCGGCCAGGGCCGGCATCGCGGCTTCTTCAACCCTTCGAACATCGTCCAGAAGGACGGCGCCTGGTACGCGCTGATCATGACGACCGGGGGCGAGGGCCAGAAGAACGGCGTCTGCCTGTTCCGCTCGACCGACATCAAGGACCCGACCTCCTGGCGCGCCTATGATGGGCAGGACTTCACCATTCGCGCCGTCGATCCCTATCGCGATGATCTCAGCCAGGCCCGGCCCTGCCAGACGCTCAAGCCGCTGCCGACCACGGTCGGCTCACTGACCCGGCACGAGGCGAGCGGGAAATGGCTCGCGCTCTTCCATCTCGGTCCCGATCCCAGCCAGAACATCGCCGGCGGCCGCGTCGCCTATAGCTGGTCCGACGACCTCGTCCGCTGGTCGCCGCTGCAGACGCTGATGGTCCAGCCGACCATGTGGAGCAAGAACTGCAGTGACCGGCTGCGCTACGGCTATGGCGCCCTCGCCGATCCCGCCTCGCGCTCGCGCAATTTCGAAACGAGCGGCGACGAGGCCTATCTCTTCATGACCAGGATGAAGGTCGCCGACTGCAAGCTCGGACCCGATCGCGATCTGGTCCGCCTCAAGGTTCAGTTCGTCAAGGAGGGGCCATGAACGCGCCCGTGCTCAATCTCGGCCAGGTCGTCTCGGCGGATAACGCCATCAAGATCCTGCGCGCCACCACCGGCGAGATCGTCGTCGCGATCGGGTGCCGCCCGGATCGGAGCTGGCCGGCGCTCAAGCTGATCCTCGATGGGCAGGACTACGCCACCATCCATCCCGGCGCGATCGTCACCAGTGAAGCGGATGTCGCCGAGCTGACGATCCCGCTGCCTAGCCTGCCCAACGGGCGCCCCCACTCGGTCGCGATCGCCGACGCAGCCACAGGCACGCTCGCCCCGGGCTCGAATCTGCGCCCGATCGCGGCCGAGACCAAATTGCGCGCGCTGGTGATCTATCCAGCCGGCGAGGTCCATGAGCACGACAAGGTGCGCTGGTACCGCGCGCCGATGGAGAAGCTGCTCTCCGACTATTTCAACATCGGCGATATGATCGTCTACGATTCGACGCTGAAGCTCCTGCGCTACGCGCATCTGGAGCCAATGAAGATCATGTCGCCGACCGAGGCCGACATCGAGCGCTATGCCAGCGAATTCGACTTCGTATTCGTGCGCGGCTCGAACTTCATTCACGAGAACATGGAGTGGTTCCGCGCCGTCGAGGTGCTGGAGCGGGTGAAGCTGCCGGTCTACGCCATCGGCGTCGGTGCGCAGGCGAGCCAGAACCGCAAGATCGAGCTGCCCGAGCCGTCGAAACGCTTCTGGTCGATCGTCGCCGAGCGCTGCGCCTCGATCGGCGTGCGCGGCGCTTTCAGCGCCGAGACGCTGCGGCAGAACGGCATCCGCAACGTCGAGGTCGTCGGCTGCCCCTCGATCTTCCGGACCCGCAACCGCGACCTCAAGATCCGCATCCCGGACCAGCGCGAGATCCGCAAGGTCGCCTTCAGCCTGCGCCGCGAGGCCGACAAGAGCTACACCGCCGACCCCGAGGCCTATCTGCGCAATCAGAAGGCCGCGCTGCTCAAGGTCGACAGCCAGAGCGAGATGGTGATGTCCTCGCATGGCGAGCAGGAGGAGAAGGCCTTCTTCCTGCGCGATGGCGCCGCAAAGGAGAAGGCGGTCGCCGAATTCGTCAAGACCAAGTGGTGGGACGGCCCGAACGATGCGCCGATGCGGCGCATCTATGAGAAGCAGCTGTTCTCCTTCTTCGATGTCGAGCGCTATGACGAGTTCGCGCGGTCGATCGATCTTGCCGTCGGCTACCGCGTCCATGGCGTGCTGCCGGCCGTCGCGCATGGCGTGCCGGGCGTGCTCGTCGCCTATGACACGCGCAGCCAGGAACTGGCGGAGACGCTGAAGATCCCGGTCGTGCCGGAAGCGGCGCTGGCCGAGGGCGGCTGGCGCGCCGTCTACCAGGAGGCGGCGCTGAACAATCTCGCGAAGAGCTATGCCGCCTCCTACGACCGGATGCGCGGCTTCCTCGACCGCAACGGCATCCCGCATCGCATGTGAGGCGGGTCTGGCGCGACACAGAGCGCGCCGGTTGGAGGAAACGCCCGGAGGTGCACCGGGCCATGAGCAACCGCCCGGCGAGCTTAAGCGACTTCCTAGAGTCCGCAACGTCGAGCCCGTGAGGTTTGCACGAACCAGGAGACGATCGATGAAGATCGAGTACGACGCAGGCACGGCCCTTTCCATCATGCGCGGCAATCCGGTGCGTGGCTGGATTTCGGGCAAGCCTGAGAAGATGGCCAAGGAGCGACTGACGACCGGCAACTACCTCGCCGTCCAGCACAAGCCGAAATTCAAGATCGACCCGTCCTGGCCGATCTTCACCATGGGCTCGTGCTTCGCGCGCGAGGTCGAGAACCTCCTGATGATGCGCGGCCTGCCGCTGCTGCTGCGCGGCCATGGCGTACCGGCCGAGCATTTCGAGAGCTGGGACGAGGCGACTGGCCGCGGCGGCGGCGCCGATCGCGGCCAGCTTTCCCGCGGTGCGCTCAACAAGTACTCGGTGCGCTCGATGACGCACGAGCTGAAGCGCGTGCTGCGCGGCGAGAGCTATCCCAATGACGGCCTGATCGAGCTCGCACCCGGGCAATGGTTCGACCCGCATGCCAGCGGCCTCAAGCTGCTCGACCGCGACACCGCATTCGCCAACCGCAGGCGGCTCACCGATGCGACGGCGACGATCAAGCAGGCGAAGATCTGCTTCTTCACGCTCGGGCTGACCGAGACCTGGCTCGATTCAGAGACCGGCATCGCCATGAACGCCCATCCCGGGCCGAGCTGGCTGCAGCGCATGCCGGAGCGTTTCCGCTTCGTCGACTACGGCTACGACGCGACCTTGGCCGACATGCTCGACATCATCGGGCTGATCCGCGAGCACTGCAATCCGGAGATGCGCTTCGTCGTCACCGTCTCGCCGGTGCCGTTCGGCGCGACCTTCAAGGATGCGGACGTGATCGTCGCCAACAGCGCCTCGAAATCGCTGCTGCGCGCCGTGGCCGAGGAGCTGTTCCGCCGCTTCGACTATGTCGATTACTTCCCGAGCTACGAGATCGTGCTCAACTCGCCGCGGGCGATCGCCTTCGAGGACGACCAGCTCCACATCGCCCGCGAGATGGTCGCGCATGTGATGACGACCTTCCAGGGCGCCTATCTGCCGCCGGCCGAGCAGCCGCAGGCGGCCTGACGACATTAGCCGGTCGCCCTGACCGGCTTGCCATGCCAAGATGCGCCGGGCGCCGATGAACGGTCCCCGGCGCAGGCTTGTCCGGTGGCCGTCCGACCGCCCGATCCATGTCGGGAGGACGAGATGAACGTCGCCAATCTCCAGCTCGAAGGCATGCTGCTGGCCTTCACCGCAGTCCTGCGCTCACTGGTGGAATCGGGCGCCCTCAGCGAGGCGCAGCTAAAGGCTGCGCTCGCAGAGGCTGAGCGGACCGGGCTCTCCGACAGGCAGCGCTGCGAGCAGCTCAGCCCGAGCCAGCGCGACTCGCTCGCCTTTTCCGCCCGCTTCCTCTCGATCGCGACGCGGCAGGAGAGCGGGATGCGCCCCTTCTCGGATGTCGCGCGCGAAGTCGGCCGCACGACCTGAGCCTGCGACCTCGCGCCGCCCTCACCCGGTTGTCATTGGCTTTTCGCGGCGGAACGGGGCATCTGATCGGCATGATCGCGACGAGCCTTCCGCGCCGGACCGCATCCCGGCTGTTGCAGCGTGCCTCATTGGCGCTGGCCCTGCTGGCGCCCGCGCCGCTGCTCGCGGCGGAGTCCGCCGCCGTGACCTCGCCGCGCGTCACCGCCACCTTGCTGTCGAGCCGCGATGCCGTGGCGCCGGGCGAGCGCTTCCAGGTCGCCCTCACCCAGAAGCTCGCGCCGGGCTGGCACAGCTACTGGCAGAACCCCGGCGATTCCGGCGAGGCAACCAGGATCGAGTGGACCCTGCAGGAGAGCGTCAAAGCCGGCGCGATCCAGTGGCCGGCACCGAAGGCGATCCGGGTCGAGCCTCTCGTCAATTTCGGCTTCGAAGACAATGTCGTGCTGCCGGTCGAGATCACCGTCCCGGCGAACGCCAAGCCGGGCGAGACGCTGACGCTCTCGGCCAAGGCGACCTGGCTGGTCTGCGAGAAGATCTGCATTCCCGAGGAAGGCGCCTTCACCCTCGATTTGCCGATCGCGCCAGCCGGCATTGTCGACACCGCTGCGGAGGCCCGGATCGACGAGGCCCGCGCCGCCCTGCCGAAGCCGGCCGGCTTCACCGGCAAGCTGACGGCGAAGGGTGAGGACAAGCTCGCGCTCTCCCTGCCCGGCCTGCCGGCCGGCGCCAGCAACGTCCACTTCTTCCCGGTGCTGGACACGCTGATCGAGCATGCGGCGGCGCAGCCGGTCGAAAACGGCGCGCTGACGCTGACCCGCTCGACCGCTTTCAAGGTCGGCACGCCGACGACAGAAGGCGTCCTCACTTTCGACGATAACGGCAGCACGCGCGCGCTGGCGCTCAGCGCCGAGGTCGAGCCGGCCTTGCTCCAAGCGGTTGCCGCTCCGGCGCAGGCGCCGGCCAAGGTGACGCTGCCGCCGCCTCCGGCCGAGGACCTGACGCTCCTTCTGGCGCTGGTCTTCGCCTTTGCCGGCGGTCTGATCTTGAATCTCATGCCCTGCGTGCTGCCGGTGCTGTTCATCAAGGCGCTCGGCTTCGCGCAAGTGGCGCAGGCGAGCCGCAGCGAAGTGCGCCAGCAGGGCCTGCTCTTCCTCGCCGGTGTGCTCGCGACCTTCTTCGTGCTGGCATCGCTGGTGATCGCGCTCGGCGCCGGCTGGGGCTTCCAGCTGCAATCGCCGCCGCTCGTCATCCTGCTTGCGGTGCTGATGACGCTGATCGGCTTCAACTTGATCGGCGCCTTCGAGATCGGCGGCCGCCTGCAAGGCGTCGGCGACGGGCTCGCCAGCCGCAGCGGGCCGATCGGCGCCTTCATGACCGGTGCGCTCGCCGTCATCGTTGCGACGCCCTGCACCGCTCCCTTCATGGGCGCGGCGATGGGCTATGCGCTGACGCAGCCGCCGGCCGCAGCACTGTCGATCTTCATGGCACTGGCGCTCGGCTTCGCCGCACCCGTGGTGGCGCTCTCCTTCGCTCCCGGGCTGCTGCGGTTGCTGCCCAAGCCGGGCCGCTGGATGATCATCCTGAAGCAGGCCTTCGCCTTCCCGATGTTCGCGACCGCGATCTGGCTGATTTGGGTCGCAACCATGCAGGCCGGCGCCGATGGCGCGCTCGCCGCGCTGGTCGCGATCCTGATTGCCGGCTTCGCGCTCTGGCTGATCGGCGTCACCCGCGGCAGCGGCCGGGCCTTGCGCGCGGTCGCGGCTGCGGCAGCCATCCTGCTCGTCGGCGCGGCCTCGGCCTTCGTGATCGACAGCGCGACGCCCTCGCCGCAGCCGACTGCCCAGGCGGGGACGGACGCGCCCGGTGTCTGGTCGCCGGCCCGCGTCGCGGAACTGCAGGGCCAGGGCAAGCCGGTCTTCGTCAACTTCACCGCAGCCTGGTGCATCACCTGCCTCGCCAATGACCGGGTGGCGCTGTCGCGGCAGGAGGTGAAGGACGCCTTCGCCAAGCTCGGCGTCGCCTATCTCAAGGCCGACTGGACCAATCGCGATGCGGTGATCGCCGCGACGCTCGCCGAATATGGCCGCGCCGGCGTGCCGCTCTATTTGTTCTATCCCGGCACGAAGGGCGCGCAGGCCGAGGTGCTGCCGCAATTGCTGACGCCCGAGACCGTGGTGAGCGCCGCGCAGCGCGCTGCCGGCAAAGAGGTCAAGACCGCATCAAGCCAGAAGTGAAGCCAAGCCCCGACATTTCAACCTCAGAAGGAGACTGACGATGAAAGCCGTGAGCAGACAGACCTTCCTCGCCGGCCTTGCCGCCACCGCGCTGACGCTCGCCTCCGGCGCCACCTTCGCCCAGAGCGCGGCGAAGCCGGGCGCCAAGGCGCCGGATTTCTCGGTCGTCGATGTCGACGGCAAGCTGCAGAAGCTCTCCGACTATGCCGGCAAGACGGTGATCCTCGAATGGACCAACCATGACTGCCCCTATGTCCGGAAGCACTACAACAGCGCGACCATGCAGACCCTGCAGAAGGACATGGCCAAGGACGGCATCGTCTGGCTTTCGGTGATCTCCTCGCCCGCCGGCGAGCAGGGCCATGTCGACGCCGCCAAGGCCAAGGAGCTGACGACGAGCCGTAACGCCGCCCCGGCCTCGATCCTGCTCGACCCGAAGAGCCAGCTCGCCCGCGCCTATGGCGCGCAGACGACGCCGCACATGTACATCATCGATCCCAAGGGCACGCTCGCCTATGCCGGCGCGATCGACGACAAACCCTCGTCGAGCGCTTCCAGCCTCGACGGCGCCAAGAGCTATGTCCGCCAGGCGGTGGCCGAGCTCAAGGCCGGCAAGGCCGTCTCCGAGCCGGCGACCAAGGCCTATGGCTGCGTGGTGAAATACGCGCCGGTGAGCTGAAGCCCTTCCTTCTCCCCTTGCGGGAGAAGGTGGCGCGCAGCGCCGGATGAGGGGTCGCACTGCCGTTGCCGGCATCACCGTTTGTCAATCCTCAACCGTTGCGAGACCCCTCACCCCAGCCCTCTCCCGCAAGGGGAGAGGGAGCAGGTCGTGGCTCCCGCGCTCAAGCCTTCCCCAGCCTGACACCGCTTTCCGCATCGAAGACGTGGACCTTGTCCGGGTCGACGCTGATCCAGAGCCGGCCCGCCTGGGCTGCGACCTCTCCCGTCGCCGCCTGCATCACGAAGGGCTTGCCGGCGAGCTGGCCGTGGAAGAGCTGGGTCGCACCGAGCTCCTCGATGAACTCGACATCGAAGGGCAGCGAGCCGACCGCGCCTTCCGAGGCGACCTCGATGTCCTCGGGCCGCAGGCCGACTTCGACCGCCGTGCCGGCGGGCAGGTCGTCGCGCAGGTCGCGCGCCTGCAGCAGGGCATCGCCAAGCGCGATGATGCCGTGGCCATCGAGCTTGGCCGCCAGCAGGTTCATCGGCGGCGAGCCGATGAAGGTGGCGACGAAACGGCTCGCCGGCTTGCGGTAGACTTCCGAAGGCACGCCAATCTGCTCGACCTGGCCGCCATTCATCACCACCAGCTTGTCGGAAAGCGTCATCGCCTCGACCTGATCGTGGGTGACGTAGATCGCGGTGACGCCAAGCGCGCGCTGCAGCTTCTTGATCTCGACACGCATCTGCACGCGCAATTTGGCGTCGAGATTGGAGAGCGGCTCGTCGAACAGGAAGACCTGGGGCTTGCGCACGATGGCGCGGCCCATGGCGACGCGCTGGCGCTGGCCACCGGAGAGCTGGCGCGGGCGGCGCTGCAGGAAGGGCTCGATCGCGAGGATGCGGGCGGCCTCGGCGACGCGCTTCTCGATCTCGTCCTTGGGCGTGCCGCGATTGCGCAGGCCATAGGCCATGTTGTCGTAGACGCTCATATGCGGATAGAGCGCGTAATTCTGGAAGACCATGGCAATGTCGCGGTCGGCCGGCTCGACCTGGTTGACCACGCGGCTGCCGATCGCGACCTCGCCGGCCGAGATCGTCTCCAGCCCGGCGACCATGCGCAGCAAGGTCGACTTGCCGCAGCCGGACGGGCCGACGAGGACGCAGAAGCCGCCATCGGGGATGTCGAAGGAGACGCCCTTCACCGCCTCGACGCCGCCGGCATAAATCTTCTTGACGTTGTTGAGCGTGACCTGAGCCATTGGCGGGCTACTTCTCTGTCTCGACGAGGCCCTTCACGAAGAGCCTCTGCATGGCGATGACGACGAAGACCGGAGGCAGCATGGCGAGCATGGCGGTGGCCATGGCGAGCTGCCATTCGGTCAGGGCGTCGGAGGTGGTGATCATCTTGCGGATGCCGATCACGATGGTCTGCATCGAGTCCTTGGTCGTGATCAGCAGCGGCCAGAGATACTGGTTCCAGCCATAGATGAACTGGATGACGAAGAGCGCCGCGATCGTCGTCAGCGAGAGCGGCAGCACGGTGTCCTTGAAGAACTTGAACGGGCCGGCGCCGTCGATCTTCGAGGCCTCCAGCAGCTCATCCGGAATGGTCATGAAGAACTGCCGGAACAGCAGGGTGCCGGTGGCCGAGGCGATCAGCGGCACGGCGAGGCCCTGATAGCTGTCGAGCATGCCGAGATCGGAGACGATCTTGAAGGTCGGGAAGATGCGGACCTCGACCGGGAGCATCAGCGTGACGAAGATGATCCAGAACGCCGCCATCCGGAACGGGAAGCGATAGTAGACGATGGCGTAGGCCGAGAGCACGGAGATGAAGATCTTCCCGATCGCGATCGTCATCGCCATCACGAAGGAGTTGAACATCATCCCCAGCACGGGCTCGCGCGTCGAGGACGACGTGCCGACGAAGAGGATGCGGTAGTAGTTCTCGAGGAAATGCGGGCCCGGATAGAGCGGCAATTGCCCGTTGATGATGGTGGCGTTGTCCCAGGTCGAGGCAACGAAGGTCAGCCAGACCGGAAAGGCGACGATCAGCACGCCGATCGTCAGGATGGTGTAGGCGATCGCATCGCCAAGGCGGCGGTCCTCGACCATCAGCCCTGCCCTCCACGCTCACTCAAGAGTTTCGCTAGCGCGTCCGCCGAGGCATCAAGGAAGGCCTTGCCCTTCTCGGTGGTCGCCCTGCGGGCATCGCCGATCACGCCGGTCTCAGTCATCTCGCGGAAGGGCCGATAGCGGCCTACCGTCGGGCGGGTCAGCGCGGTGAGGTCGGCATCGAGCATGCCGAACGCTTCCGGCAAGCGATCCTGCCGCACCGTTTCCGGCGCCAGCACCATCATCATCGAGGTCTCGACCTCGCAGGCGTGCAGCACGCTGACCTGATCGTCCATGAACGGCGCCATCGCCTCCTGCGCCAGCAGGAAATAGGTGGTGGCGCGGATGGAGAGCGAGGTCTCGCGGGCGAAATCCGGCAGGAAGGCGGCGAGCGCGGCGATGTTGCCGCCATGGCCGTTGACAATGACGACGCGGTGAAAGCCGTGACGCTCCAGGCTCTTCAGCAGAGCCAGCAGCACGGCGCGATAGGTCGGGATGTCGAAGGTGAAAGTGCCGCCGAAGGCTATGTGATGCTCGGCCATGCCGCACCATAGCGTCGGCGCGACGACGACCTCGACACCTTCGGCCCGCTCGGCCGCGAGCTTGCAAACGCCGCCGCACAGGATGGTGTCGACACCGACAGGCAGATGCGGGCCATGCTGCTCCATCGAGGCGACCGGCAGCACGACAACGGCATCGCGCGCCGCCTTTTCGCGCAATTCCTCGGCGGTGAGATCCTGCCAGAGTACCAATGTCATGGCCGCACCTTCAGCATCGGGACGAAGAAGAGTTCGGCAAGTGTCTGCGCTACCCACGGCGCCCGCGCGGCGGCCTCACCCTCATTGATCGAGATCATCGGCGTGTAGCTCAGGACCTTATAGGGGCCGTCCTTGCGCATCTCGAACAGCGAGCCGGCGCTCAAGGACCGCAGGACCAGCGTCAGGTCACGGTTCTTCAGGCTGCCTGTCGGCTGCGAGATGTCGAAGCGGACATGGAGGATGCTGAAGATATCGAGCCCTTCCTCGGAGGCGCGGCGATCGAGCGTCACGTCGTCGGAGGGTGTCGGCACCGCGACGAAGGCGATCTTCGCCGCCTCGGCCTGCTTGCGCATCTCGCCGATCAGCAGCTTGCAGATGCGGTCGGCCCAGGCCAGCTCCGTGCCCGGGCCGCAGTTCAGCACGACACCCTTCCAGGCATCAATCACCCGGCCCTGTGCCGACGCCAAAGCCGGCGCGAGACACAGGCTTGCGAGCGCCGCGAAGCCCAGGCAACGGCGCCACCGCATCAGTAGTTCACCTTCCGCTCGATGAAGCGGAACTGGAAGGCGGTCATGGCGATGACCATGGCGAGCAGGATCACCGATTGTGCCGCCGAGCCGCCGAGATTGGTGCCGCCCTTGCCGTCGGAATAGACCTTGTAGACCAGTGTCTGCGTCGCTCCGGAGGGGCCGCCACCCGTCACCGTGTCGATGATACCGAAGGTATCGAAGAAGACGTAGACGAGGTTGACGACGAGCAGGAAGAACGTCGTCGGCGAGAGCAGCGGGAAGACGATGGTCCAGAAGCGCCGCATCGGCCGGGCGCCGTCGATCACCGCCGCCTCGATCACGCTCCGGGGGATCGACTGCAGGCCGGCGAGGAAGAACAGGAAGTTGTAGGAGATCTGCTTCCAGGTCGCCGCCAGGATGACAAGCGTCATCGCGTCATTGCCGTTGAGGCGCGGGTTCCAGTTGACCCCGATCGATTGCAGCCCGCGGGCGAGCATGCCGAGCGATGGATCGAACATGAAGATCCAGAGCACGCCGGCGATGGCGGGCGCGACCGCATAAGGCCAAATCAGCAGCGTCTTGTAGATTTCGGCGCCACGGATCTGCCGGTCCGCCATCACCGCAAAGAGCAACGCCAGCGACAGCGAGAACAACGCGACGAAGAAAGAGAAAATGCCGGTGTTGACCAGCGCCTTGTAGTACCCCGGCTGCGAGAACAGATCGCGATAGTTCTCGAACCAGACGAACTCGGTCGAGATGCCGAAGGCATCCTGCATCAGGAAGCTCTGCCAGACAGCCTGGCTCGCCGGCCAGTAGAAGAAGACGATCGTAATCGCGAGCTGCGGCAGGAGCAGCATCAGCGGGATCGTCAGCCCCTTGAAGTGAGCGTATTTCTGCATCGGCCAGCCCGGCGGCAATGAAGGCCGGGATTGTGATCCCGGCCTTCGATCCTTCTTGTCTTACTTCGCGGTGCGCTCGAACTGGCGCAGCGCCTGGTTGCCGCGGTCGTTGGCCGCGTCGAGCGCCGCCTTCGGCGTCTTCTGGCCGTTCAGGGCCGCCTCGATCTCCTCCGACCAGATGTCGCGGATCTGGACCAGGCCGCCGAAGCGGACGCCGCGGGAGTTGTCGGTCGGCTCCTTGTTGTTGAGCTCGAGCAGCGGGGTCTCGAGATAGGGGTTCTGCTTGTAGAAGCCCGAAGCCTTGACCTTGTCATAGGCCGCCTTGGTGATCGGCAGGTAGCCCGACTCGGTGTGCAGCTTCACCTGCCGGTCGACGTCCGAGAGGAAGGTGAAGAACTTGGCGACGCCCTTGTACTCGTCAGCCTTCTTGCCGCCCATGACCCACAGCGAGGCACCGCCGATGATCGAGTTCTGCGGGGCGCCGGCGACATCCGGATAATACGGCATCGGCGCGTTCGACCAGTCGAACTTGGCGTTGGCCTTGACGTTGCCGAAGAAGGCCGAGGAGGTCAGGAAGAGCGGGCACTCGCCCGAGGTGAAGCGGCCCTCGCCGGTGTTGGTGCGGCCGGAATAGTCGAAGGTCTTGTCCTTCTGCAGCTCGGCCAGATTGGTCAGGTGCTTGACGAAGAGATCGCTGTTGATGCGGAATTCGGTGTCGAAGCCGTCGAAGCCGTTGGCCTTGGTGCCGACCGGCACGTTATGCCAGGCGCCGAGCTGCTCGATATTGGCCCAGGTGGTCCAGGCGGTCGAGAAGCCGCACTTGTCGAAGCCCGCAGCTTTGAGCTTCTTGGCAGCCTCGAACACTTCTGGCCAGGTCTTCGGCGGCGCTTCCGGCAGGCCGGCCTTCTTCAGCGCGTCCTTGTTGTACCACATCACCATCGAGGACGAGTTGAACGGGAAGGACAGCATCTCGCCCTTCGTCGTCGAATAGTAGCCGGTGATCGCCGGCAGATAGCTCTTCGGATCGAACTTCTCGCCGGCGTCCTTCATCACGTCGGCGACCGGCTTGATCGCGCCCTTGGCCGACATCATCGTCGCGGTGCCGACCTCGAAGACCTGCATGATGTGCGGGGCATTGCCGGCGCGGAAGGCGGCGATGCCGGCGTTCAGCGTGTCGGGATAGGAACCCTTATAGGCGACGACGACCTTGTAGTCCTTCTGCGAGGCATTGAACTCCTCGGCCAGCTTGACGACGACGTCGTTGTTGGCGCCGGTCATGGCGTGCCACCACTGGATCTCGGTCTGCGCCATAGCCGGCGAAGCAGCGGCGAGCGCGAACACGCCGGCCGCGGTCAGGGTCTTGAATTTGAAGGTCATGATCAGCTCCCTCTCAGCCCCCGATACGCGCGGGCGTTCTTGTCGTTGGTGCGCAAGCTAGCATGAAGCCGGGGCGACAGTTCAATGACAAAACGATGACATTTCCGCCCCGCTGTGGACGCGCATCCGAGCACTTGCGATTTTCCGCGGAAGCGGCTGTTCTTCCCGCCCCTTCTGTACACCGCACACAATCTGGATCAGCCATGTCCTCGCTCTCGCTCACGCCCGCCAACACCCTGCCGGCCGATGCTGACCGTGCCGCGCTGGCCGGACGGGTCTGGCGGCCGGATCTCGCCGGGCCTTCGGTGGTCAAGCTTCAGGGCGACGCGGTGATCGACGTCACCGCGGCGTTCCCGACCATGCGCGACCTCTGCGAGACCGCCGATCCGGCGACGGCGTTGCGCGCCGCGAATGGCGAGAGCCTCGGCTCGCTCGCCGATCTTCTCGCCAACAGCTCCGCCGCCACCCGCGATGACGGTAAGCCCTGGCTGCTCGCTCCGGTCGATCTGCAGGCGGTCAAGGCCGCCGGCGTCACCTTCGCCGTCTCGATGCTGGAGCGCGTCATCGAGGAGAAGGCGCGTGGCAACCCGGCGGCCGCGGCCGAAATCCGAGCCGAGATCGGCAAGCTCATTGGCGACGACCTCTCCAAGCTGAAGCCCGGCTCGCCCGAGGCGATGAAGCTGAAGGAGGTGCTGATCGCCCAGAACAGCTGGAGCCAGTATCTCGAGGTCGGGATCGGGCCGGATGCCGAGATCTTCACCAAGGCGCCGCCGATGTCGGCGGTCGGCACTGGCGCCGATGCCGGCCTGCATCCGGGTTCGAGCTGGAACAATCCAGAGCCAGAGATCGTGATCGTCGTCGCCTCGGATGGCCGGATTGTCGGCGCGAGCCTCGGCAACGATGTCAACCTGCGCGATTTCGAGGGCCGCTCGGCCCTGCTGCTCGGCAAGGCCAAGGACAACAACGCGGCCGCAGCGATCGGCCCGTTCATCCGCTTCTTCGACGGCGACTTCTCGCTCGACCATGTCCGCAAGACGACGGTGAGCCTGACCGTCGTGGGCGAGGACGGCTTCACATTGGAGGGTTCGTCCTCGATCGCCATGATCAGCCGCGACCCTGCCGATCTCGCGGCGCAGATGCTCGGCCCCAACCATCAGTACCCGGACGGGGCGGTGCTCTATCTCGGCACCATGTTCGCGCCGATCAAGGATCGCGATGCCCCGGGCGGCGGCTTCACCCATAAATACGGCGATGTCGTCACCATCTCGGCGCCCGAGCTGGGCGCATTGATCAACCGCATGCGCCGCACCGACGCATGCGAGCCCTGGCGCTTCGGCGCCTCGCATCTGATGCGCAACCTGGCGAAGCGCGGGCTGCTGTGACGCGCCTCGCTTACATCGACTATCACACCTGCGGCGAGCCGGTCCGCATCGTCACCTCAGGCTATCCGCAGCTCACCGGCGCGAGCATTCTCGACAAGCGCCGGCAGGCGCGCGAGGAGCATGATCACCTGCGCCGCGCGATGATGCTGGAGCCGCGGGGCCATGACGGCATGTACGGCGTCATCCCGGTGGCGGCGAGCCATCCCGAGGCGGCCTTCGGCGTTCTGTTCACGCATAATGAGGGCTATTCGACCATGTGCGGCCACGCGACCATCGCGCTCGGTCGCTATGCGATCGAGCAGGGGCTGGTCGAGGCGACCGCGCCGGTCACCCGTTTCGCCATCGAGGCACCCTGCGGGCTGGTGCGCCTCGCCTGCGAAGTCGAGGGTAACAAGGTCGGCAATGTCAGCTTCGAGAGCGTGCCGGCCTTCGTCGAGGCGCGCGATCTCGTCGTCCCGGTGCCGGGCTATGGCGATGTCGCCACCGACATCGCCTATGGCGGCGCTTATTACTGCATCCTGCCAGCCTCGCGCTTCGGGCTCGATCTGATGCAGACGCCGGTCGAGGAGATCGTCGCGGCCGCGGGCGCGCTGACCGACCAGGTCCGGGCGAGCCGCACGATCACGCATCCGACCGAGCCCGATCTCGGCTTCCTCTATGGCACGATCGTCACGGACGAGGCCGGGCCGGATCATGACAGCTTCAATCTCTGTGTCTTCGCGGAACGGCAGATCGATCGATCGCCGACCGGCTCGGGCGTCACCGCCCGGATGGCGCTCGACCATGCCAAGGGGCTGATACCCGTCGGCCAGAGCCGCAGCATCCGCAGCATCACCGGCGGCACTTTCATCGGAAAGGTGATCGGCCCGGTCGATTTCCCGGCTACAGGTGCGGTCAAGGTCGAGGTCGGCGGCCGCGGCCACCTTGCCGGCGAAGGCAGCTTCGTCATCGAGGCGGACGACCCGCTCGGCCATGGCTTTGCCCTGCCGAAGCGCTTCGCGGAGATCGCAGGCGCCTGAGCAAACGCAATCCAAGCAGGCGCGCGGCATCACCTACCCGGCCGAGGTAAACCCGGTTTTCATCTTGTCGGGAAGGAGCGCGGTAAGATTTTCTGGCTAGTTTTCCGTGCGTGACGATGGAACGAACCATGGGCGCGAGCACGGATCGACCGGCCGCGGCGAGAGCCGTGCGCCCCTGGAGCAGTCCCGTGCTCTGGCTCTCAGCTTTCCTCGCCTTCGTCCTCGCCGGCTTGCTGCTGCCGCTGCGCCTGCCGCTCGGATCGTATTACTGGGACACCGCCGTCTATCTGGACGCGGCCCAGCGCATCCGCGAGGGTCAGGTTCCGAACATCGACTTCTTCGCACCAGTCGGCCCGCTCGGCTACTATCTCGTCGCCGGCCTCGATCGGCTGTTCCCGAACGCCCACCCGCTGCTGACCGCGAATTGGGGTCTGCTGCCGATCGCGCTGCCGCTGCTGGCGATCATCGTCTTTCAGGTCGGACGGCAATCGCGCGGGCTCGCCCTGGCGCTGCTTCTGCCCTTCCTGCTCTTCGCCTCGCTGCCGATCAACCTGCACGAGGTCTATCCGCTGCCGGGCTTCGACGGTTACGGCCACTATAACCGGCATGTCGCGCTGCTGCTCTATGTGCTGATCGCCACGCTCATGTTCGCGCGGGAGCGGGCGCTGACGAACGGGCTCGTCGCGGCGCTGATGCTGACGCTGTTCCTGGTCAAGGTCACCGGCGCCGTCGCCGGAGCGATGCTGGTCGGCTATGCCGTGCTCACCGGCCGGATGCGCCTGCGCGACGCCTGCCTCGCCGCCGCAGCGGCAATCGGCGCGCTCGCCGTCGTCGACCTGGCGACCGGCGGACTGGCACGGGCTTATCTCGACGACATCCTGGTCCTCCTGAAACTCAACACCGGCGCCTTGCTGCCGCGCTTCCTCACGGTCGCCTCGTTCAAGTTCGAGGTGATCGCGCCGACGCTCACCCTGATCGGCCTGCTCGCCTATGCCGCCTGGCGGAGGCGGCCTTCCGGCGTGGTGTCCTGGCTGCAAGGGCTCGCGGTCTCACCGGTCGGCTGGCTCGCAATCGCCTTGCTGGCGCTGACCTTCTTCGAGACCCAGAACACCGGCAGCCTCGAATTCATCGGACTCTGGCCGATCCTACTGATGCTCCTGCTCGACTGGCGCGGCCGCAAGGACAGCCTGCGGCCAGCTGTTCTGATCCTGATCTGCGTGATCGCGGCGCCTTCAGCCGTGAACTTCGTCGAGCGCAGCGCCCGCGCCAGCCTGGGCGCGCCGACCTATTTCCCGCTCGAGGTCGACGATGTCGGCAAGATTGGACGGGTGAGCGTCAAGGACGAGATCGCCGAGCGCGCCCCGATCATGCTCCGGCACTACGCCCGGCATCAGCCAGCCTATGCCGACCTCGCCGCAACAGGGCAGCAGCCCTCTCTGATGCGCTACTCGGAGATCGACCACCACGCGATCTGGCTGCTCGAAATCGAGCAGGGCGTCCTTGCGCTCAAGGCCTGGGAGAAAGCGAACAAGCGCGAGCTCAACGGCGTCTTCACGCTCGACTTCGTCGACATCTTGAACAGCCTGCTCGACCGCAGGCCGCCCCGTCACGTCCCGATCGGCATCGACCCGACGCGCAGCAATCCGCGGCTCGAGAGCCAGATGCTCGAAAGCCTGCGCCAGACCGATGCGATCCTGGCGCCGAAATGCCCGCTGACCTCAATCCGCGCGGCTATTTTCCAGCACTTCGCCAAGGCGCTGGAAGGCCGCAGCAAGATTGCGCTGGCCCCCTGCTGGGACATGTACGTCAAGCCCTGATCAGGCGCTCCCGGCGCCCCGCTCCGACAAGGCGGTGTCGAGCGCAAGCCGTAGATCGCGCGCCGCCTCGAGGATGTCGTCGCCGCCGAAGAGAGCGCCGATCACGGCGACGCCGTCGGCACCGGCGGCGATGACCTGCCCGGCATTGGCGGCGGTGATGCCAGCGATGGCGCCGACCGGCAAGGCGCCGAGCGCGCGCGCGGCCGCCTGGCGCAGGGCGGCGAACCCATCCAGGCCGAGCGCCATGCCGGCATTGTCCTTGTGCATGGTCGGGAAGACCCCGCCGATGCAGGCATAGTCGATCTTCGTGGAAGCCAGCTCCGGCAGTTCGCTTTCGTGCTTCAGCGTCGCGCCGATGATGGCGCGCGGGCCGAGCAGGCGACGGGCATCGACCAGTTTCATGTCGTCGGCGCCGAGATGGACGCCGTCGGCGCCGGCGGCGAGCGCGACGTCGACGCGGTCGTTGATCAGCAGCGGCACATTAGTGCCATGCAGGGCCGAGCGTATGGCACGGGCCTCGCGCACCATCTCGCGCGTCGTCTCGGTCTTGGCGCGCAGTTGGATCAGCGTCGCGCCGCCCTCGACCGCCGCACGCGCCATGTCGGCCATGGAGCGGCCGTTGGCGATCTGGGGATCGACAATGCCGTAAAGGGTGATGTCGACGCTCATCGTCCGGTTCCCATCCGCGCAGCCAGCGTCGCTGCATCCATCGCCGCGACCGCGTCGATCAATTCGACCTCGAAGCTGCCCGGGCCGCGGCATCGCTCGGCGGCGATTTCGCCGGCAATGCCATAAGCGGTCAAGGCCGCCGCCGCCGCGACCGCCCTGTCGGCCTCGACGGCGCAGCAGGCCGCGATCAGCGCCCCGGCCGCGCAGCCAATGCCGGTAACCCTGGTCATCAGTGGGTGGCCATGCGCGACCGCGAAGCTGGCCGTGCCGCTCTCGATGCGATCGACCTTGCCGGTGGTGACGCGGGTGACGCCTCGTGCGGCAGCGAGATCGAAGGAGAGCGCCGCCATCTCGGTCGCGTTGCCGCGCACCAGGATGTCGGGCAGGCGCAGCACCTGCCCCGCGATATGCCGGCGCAGCGGCGAGAGCTCGACAAAGACCGGATCGAAGACCACAGGCTTGCCGCGATCGCGCGCCACCTCCAGCAATTTGGGGATGGCGAGCTCACTCTCGGCGTTGATCGTGCCGATATTGATCAGGATCGCGCCGGCGCCCTCCGCCATCGCCGTGACCTCGTCGACATGGATCGCCATGGACGGGATCGCGCCGAAGGCGAGCAGCATGTTGGCGGTGATGTTCTGCGCCACCGTGTTGGTGAGGCACTGCACGCGCGGGCGGGTCTGCGCCACGCGGGCAAGAACGGAGGCGACGCGGGCCGCGTCAAGTCGGTCCATGGTCAAGGTCGTACTCATTCGGCCGCCGGCAGATAGAGATTGCCGCCCTTCTTGAGGAACTCCTGCGACTTCTCCGCCATGCCCTGGGAAGCCATAGCTTCGAGCGCCGCGCGCTCATTGTCGCCCAGCGCCAGCACCTCGGCGCGCAAATCCTGGGTTATCTTCATCGAGCAGAACTTGGGCCCGCACATCGAGCAGAAATGCGCAACCTTGTGGGCGTCCTTCGGCAGCGTCTCGTCGTGGAAGGCGCGGGCCGTATCCGGATCGAGCGCCAGGTTGAACTGGTCTTCCCAGCGGAAGTCGAAGCGGGCGCGGGAGAGCGCGTCGTCCCTGAGTTTCGCCGCTGGGTGACCCTTGGCGAGGTCGGCGGCGTGGGCTGCGATCCGGTAGGTGATGACGCCGGTCTTGACGTCGTCGCGATCGGGCAGGCCGAGATGCTCCTTCGGAGTGACGTAGCAGAGCATGGCGCAGCCGAACCAGCCGATCATCGCCGCGCCGATACCGGAGGTGATGTGGTCGTAGCCCGGCGCGATGTCGGTGGTCAGCGGTCCCAATGTGTAGAACGGGGCCTCGCCGCACTCGCGCAGCTGCTTATCCATGTTCTCCTTGATCTTGTGCATCGGCACATGGCCGGGGCCCTCGATCATCACCTGGCAGCCCTTGTCCCAGGCGACCTTGGTGAGCTCGCCCAGCGTCTCCAATTCGGCGAACTGGGCGCGGTCGTTGGCGTCGGCGATCGAGCCCGGACGCAGGCCGTCGCCGAGTGAGAAGGAGACGTCGTAGCGCCGCATGATCTCGCAGATCTCGTCGAAGCGCTCATAGAGGAAGCTCTCCTTGTGATGCGCCAGGCACCAGCGCGCCATGATCGAGCCGCCGCGCGAGACGATGCCGGTGACGCGGCTGGCGGTCAGCGGGACATAGGGCAGCCTGACGCCGGCATGGATGGTGAAGTAGTCGACGCCCTGCTCGGCCTGCTCGATCAGCGTGTCCTTGAACACCTCCCAGTCGAGCTTGATCGGGTCGCCGCCGACCTTCTCCAGCGCCTGGTAGATCGGCACCGTGCCGATCGGGACCGGCGAATTGCGCAGGATCCAGGAGCGGATGTTGTGGATGTTGCGGCCGGTCGAGAGATCCATGACCGTGTCGGCGCCCCAGCGGATCGCCCAGACCAGCTTCTCGACCTCCTCCGCCGCGCCGGAGGTGACGGCCGAATTGCCGATATTGGCGTTGATCTTGACCAGGAAATTGCGGCCGATCGCCATCGGCTCAAGCTCGGGATGGTTGATGTTCGCCGGGATGATGGCGCGCCCGCGGGCGATCTCGTCGCGGACGAATTCCGGCGTGACGAATTCGGGCACCGAGGCGCCGAAGCTCTCGCCATCGGCATGGCGCTCTTTGGCGCCGTCCAGCATGGCAGCGCGGCCGAGATTTTCGCGGTGGGCGACATAGATCATCTCGGGCGTGACGATGCCGGCCCGGGCGAACTCGTATTGCGTCGTCATCTGGCCGGGCTTCGCCTGCAGGATCGGCCGCAGCGCGGGACAGGCCGGGACGAGTTGCTCGGCCGGGATATTGCCGTTGTCAGCGGCGGTGACCACGCGACCCGTAACCACCTCGAAGCCACGAGCATCGAGCCAGGCGCGGCGGGGCTGCACCAGGCCGGCATTCAGGTCGATCTTCGCGTCGGTCTCGGTATAGGGGCCGGACGGGTCGTAGATGCGCACCGGCGGTTCGGCATCGGTGGTCAGCACGACCTCGCGGAAGGGCACGCGCATCTCAGGATGCTCGGGCGCGGCGACATAGATCTTGCGCGAGCCGATGATCGGGCCGGTCGTGACCGTCTGCGGCGCGGCCTTGACGCTGTTCTTCTGGGGCTTGGTGTGGGCGTTCATCTTCAGGATCTCCTCCCTCTCAGGTCCAGGAGATCCGGGGCGTCTGACGGTCCAGTCGCTGTCTGCGGATGCATGTGTGGCGCAACCGCGTTCCAGTCCCTCCGCCGGTATGACCCGGATCAGGTTCGATGGGTTCGGCCGTCAGGCCATCTCAGCTCTTGTCGAGCACCCCTCGGAACGAGGCGGAGGTTAGAACCGTCGTGATGTCAGCGCAACTGGCAAAGGGCCACGGCTTAGCGCCGCGCCGCCATGCACGGGAAACAACACCGTTGGCGGAAACGAAAAAGTCAGAGGGTGATGTCGAGATTGGCGCCTTGGCCGGCGGGGAGCATCGCTTGCTGCTGATCGGCAGCCTGCTGGAGCATGGCGACCAGCGCCTGATCGGAATCGGCGTTCTGCTTGACCATTTCGATCTGCAAGGCCTGCTGCGTTGCAGCCGACTTCATGCTGATCAAGCTCTGGGCGATCGCAACCGACATCTCACTCATGACATGACTCCTCGCCGCCACCATAGGTGGCGAGCCTTACCTGAATCTAAACCCGAAGCGGTGAGCTCTAGCGAGTCGGCGCTATGATCGACGGCACGGGCTTCGGCATGGGGATCTCACGGTTCGGCTCCGGCGGTCCGGAGCGGTCGCGTGCCAGTTGCTCGCGCTCCCGCTTTGCCTCGACGCGGTCGGAGCGTGGCTCCAGCTTCTGCACCTCGCCGGCATTCGGCGCCATCGGCACGCCGGGCGCCCGTTGACGCTGCGCCGGGGCGGTCTGCGCGGCAGCGGCTTCGGCCACGATCAAAGCGGCGACGATCACTCCGAGGAGGACCCAAGGGTTCTTGCGCATGACACCCTCCAATCGGGCAGGCGCAAGACAAGCCCGCCCCGAAGAGAAACAAGCGCTCGCAGCGATTGTTCCGGATCGGTCGCAGTCCGTGGGCCAATAAACGGACATGGCCGGCACGAGCCGGCCATGGGACACCTGATAATCGATGCAGGGGTATTGGACTTCGCCGACTTGGCGATCTGCGCAGCTCACTTGGCCGCGAGCAGTTCCTTGACCTGGAGCAGCACCAGCTCGTTGTCGTCCGCCTTCTTCGGATCGCGCGACGACGAGAACGGCAGGTTGTTGTCGTTGCCGACAACGATGATGCCGTTGGCGAGATCGACCACGTCAACGTTCTCGATGGTGAAGAACGGGAAGGGCAGCACGCCGTCGATCGCGCCCTGCTTTGCCTTCTTGTCAGGGTCGGCGATCTTCATCAGGTCGATATAGCCGACCTTGCGCACGGGCTTGCCGACATTGGCGTCGGTCATCTCGATCTTGACGATGCGCTTGAACTTGGCGAGGTCGTGGAAGCAGTCCGGGCCCTTCTGGCCGGCGGCGCAGGCGCGGTCGGCGGTACCTTCGCCGTTATCGCGCTCGATGATCAGCGCGGTCGTGGCGTCGATCATGTTGAAGTCGCCGATGGCGAGGCCCTTCTGCTCGAGCGGGAAGAACCAGGAGCGGCCGGTCCACTTCTCGTTCTGGACGTCGAATTCGAGAATGCGGAGCACTTCCTTGCCGTCGACCTCCTCATTGCCCTTGGTCTCGGCGTTCCAGAGCGGGCCTTCCAGCAGCGGGTAGAGGAAGCGGCCGTCCGGCGACTGCGCCATGCCCTCATAGCCCTTGGAGCGGCGGACGTTGAACTCGACGGGCAGGTTCGGCGCGCCCGGCGTGGTCACGGCGTAATGGTCGGGCGAGCGGGCCGGCTTGCCGTCGACCGTGGTCTCGAACACCGCCTCGACCTTGCCGGTCGCATCGACGCGGATCAGATAGGGGCCGAACTCCTCGCCGATCCAGTACTTGCCGCCGATCGGCTGGATCGACTCGGGATCGAAATCCGCGCCGGTCAGGTAGCGCTTCTCGGTGCCTTCATTGGCGATGCGGAACGGCACCTTCTTGTCGGGATCGTGCAGGAAGGTGGTCGCGGTGCGCTCGATCTTGCCACTCTCGAAATCGGCCTTAAGGCGGTGGAAGAACAGCATGGCGTCCGGCGAGTTCGCCTTGGCGCCGAAGCCGTTGTCGGTCAGCACCAGGAACTCGCCATTGCCGAGCGAGCGGATGCCGGAGAAGCCCTGCACCGGCTGGCCGGCGAAGGGGGTGGAGAGACCGGTCGGCCGGCCACCCGACAGACCCATCACCGTGCCGACCTGCTCGACGCGCTTGCCCGGGGTGTTGAACTTGCCGGAGACCTTGAGATCGGCCGGCGCATCGGCCGGGGCCGGGATGATGGTGTTGGCCGGCAGCAGCGCGTGACCGACGAGCTTGGCCGGAAACTCCTTGGGCGCATCCTGCGCGCCGGCGAGCATGGTGGACGACAAAAGCAGGGCGGCGGCGAGGCGCAGGCGCATGGGACACTCCGTTAGGGGAAGAGCGGGACGGCCCCGCTTCGCGTCCGGAGTTTGCAGTCGCGCGACAGCGCGGTGACGCTTGCATGACGGGCGGACGTTTCCCCTCCCCGCAAGGGGGAGGGATTAGCCGAGCGGGCGCCCACCGCTTTACTTACCCTCCGCCTTGCGGATCGCCTCGTCGAGGTCCTGCCATTCATGGCAGCGGCCGCAGAGCTTGGCGAGCTTCTCCAGATTGGCCTTGGCCGAGGCCATATCGCCGGTCTCGATGAACCACTCGCCCTGATATTCCAGCGCCGGCAGATAGGTCGGGTCGCGCAGCAGCGCTGCGTCGTAGAACTGCTTCGAAACCGGATAGTTCTTCAGTTTGCGCTGGGAGAAGGCGATCCAGTTGAGCAGCACCGGTGAATCCGGCTGATGCTTCAGCAGGGTCATCAGCTTCTCGATCGCCGGCGCATAGTTCTTCTCCTCGATCCAGCGCCGCGCCTGGCGGTAATCGGGATCTTCGTCGAGATAAGTCCAATCCGGGCCGACGGCCTGCGCCGTTCCGAGCGAGAAAAGCAGAGCTAGCAAGCCGCCGACAAAACCGCTGCGCATCCCGTCCTCCCTGCTGCCAGCCGAAACCAAAGCACGGCCCCGGCGTTTCCACCAGCAGAGCACGGAGCTGCAACGTGACGACGACATTCAAGACGGACACGAAGGTGACCTGGCGCTGGGGCGCCCACACCGCCAGGGGCCGCGTCGAGCAGGTCTTCACCGAACCGGTGACCCGCACGATCAAGGGCACGGAAGTCCGGCGCAACGCCTCGCCGGAGAACCCGGCCTATCTGGTGACGCAGCCGCGCGGCGGCTACGCGCTGAAATCGCACAGTGAACTCGAGGAAGACAGATGAGCATCGCCCATGTCGACCTGACCCCGCCGCATCGCGTCGCCGAGAACGCCGGCAAGGGCCTGCGCCTGCGTCGCGAGTTCAACCGCGGCGGCACGGTGATCGGCGTCGCCCGCGCCCGCGACCTCAGCAATCGCCGCAAGCTCAGCGCCGAGACGGTCGAGCGCATGGTCAGCTATTTCGCCCGCCATGCCGTCGACAAGCAGGCCAAGGGCTTCGGCGACAGCAAGGCGCCTTCGGCTGGCTACATCGCCTGGCTGCTCTGGGGCGGCGACGAAGGCTGCGATTGGGCGAAGCGCAAGATGGACGAGATCGCAGGGCAGGGTGAGCGCAAGCGGGCCTAACGTTCTCCTGTCAACTCCTGTCATCAACCTGCGATCGCAGGGGCTGCACCCTCTCGCTTCGGCGGCCAATCGCCCCCATATTGCGGCCATGCCAAAGAGCACCGATACGACCTCCGCCAAGCCCAAAGCTGGGACCAAATCCGCCGCGAAGAAGTCCGCCGCGACGCGCACGCCGAACTCCAAGGCGAGCAAGCCCGAGCTCAAGCCGCTCGACGGCTATCTCGCCGACCTGCTCAACCCGGCGATCAACCGCGGCAAGGCGGTGCCGGGCGGCGCGGCCGGCTTCAGCGACGCGCCGCAGGCCGGCTATGAGGCGCGGCCGGGCGATGCCGATGAGAAGAAGCCGCGCAAGCTTTCGAAGAAGGCCGACTCGGCCTTCGACCCCGACAGCGACAGCGCGGCCTCGCTGACGGCGAAGTCGCTGCAGGCGCTCTTGGAGACCGGCAGCCCGTTCATCGAGCCGGGCAAGCCCTGGACGCCGCACCGGCCCGAGCGCCCCGAGAAATCGGAAGGCGGCGTCCGTTTTCAGATGAAGTCCGAGTTCTCCCCGTCGGGCGACCAGCCGACCGCGATCGGCGATCTCGTCGACGGCGTCCGTCGGCAGGAGCGCGACCAGGTCCTGCTCGGCGTCACCGGCTCCGGAAAGACCTTCACCATGGCCAAGGTGATCGAGGAGACGCAGCGCCCGGCGCTGATCCTGGCGCCGAACAAGACGCTGGCGGCCCAGCTCTACGGCGAGTTCAAGAGCTTCTTCCCCGACAACGCGGTCGAGTACTTCGTCTCCTATTACGACTATTACCAGCCGGAGGCCTACGTTCCGCGCTCGGACACCTATATCGAGAAGGAATCCTCGATCAACGAGCAGATCGACCGCATGCGCCATTCGGCGACGCGCTCGCTGCTGGAGCGCGACGACGTCATCATCGTCGCCTCGGTCTCCTGCATCTACGGTATCGGCTCGGTCGAGACCTATACGGCGATGACTTTCTCGCTGAAGCTCGGCGAGCGCATCGAACAGCGCCAGCTCATCGCCGACCTCGTCGCGCTCCAGTACAAGCGCGTCCAACACGATTTTGCGCGCGGCACCTTCCGGGTGAGGGGCGACACGGTCGAGCTCTTCCCGGCCCACTACGAGGATCGTGCCTGGCGCATCGGCCTGTTCGGTGATGAGGTCGAGAGCATCTCGGAGTTCGACCCGCTCACCGGCCAGAAGACCGGCGAGCTCGAATTCATCAAGGTCTACGGCAATTCGCACTACACCACGCCGCGGCCGACGCTGAACCAGGCGGTCAAGTCGATCAAGGAAGAGCTCAAGGGCCGCCTCGACGAGCTTAACCGCATGGGCCGCTATCTCGAGGCGCAGCGGCTCGACCAGCGCTGCACCTTCGACATCGAGATGATCGAGGCGACCGGCTCCTGCAACGGCATCGAGAACTATTCGCGCTATCTCACCGGCCGCAAGCCGGGCGAGCCGCCGCCGACCCTGTTCGAATACCTGCCCGACAACGCCCTCGTCTTCACCGATGAGAGCCATGTCACCGTGCCGCAGATCGGCGCGATGTACAAAGGCGACTTCCGCCGCAAGGCGACGCTCGCCGAATACGGCTTCCGCCTGCCCTCCTGCATGGACAACCGGCCGCTGCGCTTCGAGGAATGGGATGCGATGCGCCCGTCCTCGATCCATGTCTCGGCCACGCCCGGCGGCTGGGAGATGGACCAGACCGGCGGCGTCTTCACCGAGCAGGTCATCCGCCCGACAGGGCTGATCGACCCGCCGGTCGAGATCCGCCCGGCCAAGCACCAGGTCGCCGACCTCCTCGACGAGGTCAAGGAGGTCACCGACAAGGGCTACCGCACCCTCGTCACTGTGCTGACCAAGCGCATGGCCGAGGACCTGACCGAATACCTGCACGAGAACGGCGTGCGCGTGCGCTACATGCACTCCGACATCGACACGATCGAGCGCATCGAGATCCTGCGCGATTTGCGCCTCGGTGCCTTCGACGTACTGGTCGGCATCAACCTGCTGCGCGAGGGCCTCGACATCCCCGAATGCGGCTTCGTCGCCATTCTCGACGCCGACAAGGAGGGCTTCCTGCGGTCCGAGACCTCGCTGATCCAGACCATCGGCCGCGCCGCGCGCAATGTCGACGGCAAGGTCGTGCTCTATGCCGACCACGTCACCGGCTCGATGGAGCGGGCGATGGCCGAGACCACGCGCCGCCGCGAGAAGCAGGAGGCCTACAACGCCGCCAACGGCATCACGCCGCAGACGATCAAGCGCGCCATCGGCGACATCCTCGGCTCGGTCTATGAGCGCGACCATGTCACCGTCGACAAGGGCCTGGTCGAGGGGCCGGTCGCCGGCCACAACCTCAAGGCCGCGATCGCCGATCTCGAAAAGCGCATGCGCGAGGCCGCGGCCGACCTCGAATTCGAGACCGCCGCCCGCCTGCGCGACGAGATCAAGCGCCTGCAGGCGACCGAGCTCGCCATCGCCGACGACCCGCTCGCCCGCCAGAGCGATGTCGAGGGCAGCGCCGGCAAATACCAGGGCGAGCGCAGCTATGGCGCCTCGGCCAACCTGCCGACGCGAGCCCGCAAGCCGACCGACGCCGATATGGGCCCGCACAACTGGGGCGGCGGCGAGGGGAGGCCGAAGGCGAGCGTGGCGCGGCCGAGGAAGCCGACACTGGACGAGATGGGCCCGGTGCCGGAGGCGCGGCCGAAGGGGGCGGGGGAGAGAAGGGGAAGGCGGAGGTAGCTATGGTGAAGGCGATTGGGCTTCTGCTTTCGCTACTCGTTCGATCAGAGGGTTGCGCTTCTGCCCCCTATGAAAGCTAACCCAGTTTTTTGCAGCACGAATTAATAATGGAGTCGGTGATCCGCCAAGTAAGTTTAATGTCTCATCGAATACGTCAGGCCAGCTCGATAAATCTTTCCTAGCTCTAAAGAGCCAAAGTGTTGATATTTCTACCGATTCGGATGTCTTAATGATTTTACTACAGTGTTTCCACAAATCATGCCATGAATTCATTCCAGCTCCAAGTCTATAAAGCCAATGTATACCTGCCATTTGAATTTTTTTGTCGTTGAATTTACGGGAATGATTTAAGTAAGTCTCAACCCAAATCGTGTTACTTTTGGGTGTCCTAAGCCAGAATCTAATCGAAGATTCGGACCATGACTGGCTTGACGCATTGTCAATTAGTAGGTTTAGCACCGTACGGATGTACGGCTCAGAAAATCTCTTGCTTCGCTCGGAAACCGTGCGTGCTGATGATTCAAGGCTGCTTCGATAATCATTCAATTTCCAAAGCTTAAGCCAAATCGAGCACCAAGTATAACTTATTTCGCTATATCGAGAATTGTCGGCCTGTTTATCAAGATGTAAAACAGCCATATCTTCTAGTGTTACGTTTCTTTCGCGATTACTCCCTTGCACTGCTTGCCACACGTGGCCCCAGCTCGATGCCGACAAGTCAGCATTTAGGAGCCATTTAGTCGCCACTGCTTTGGCCTCTTGAGAATATTCGCCGACGATTATCGATGTAATTATATATGGCACGAACAGATCGTTTTGAAATTCAACAGCACGCCATTTTGCAATGTGAAAAAGTCTAGTGTCATTCTCAAATTTTTTCCAACTTGTATACCATAAATGAAACCAGTCTTCAGATTTCATCGGATTTTGAAGTTCAGCGATAACAGCATCAATTGATTTCTCTCTTTCCGGAGTAGGGGCAATGTCCGCGCGAGTTGCAAGTGATTTAACTAATCTTGATCTTTCGATAGCTCTACCGCGGTAATCGATAGCGGATCGACCGCTTAGTAGCTGAGCCGCTGTGTCGGCAACCTTGGAGAGTCTTACGGCGTCACCAACTAATGTCATGACCTCAACGGCAACGAAGGGTGGGAGCTCCACTTCATTCAATTGATCTAGTTGCATCCGAAGTTCGTCGAGAGTTCCTACAAATACGGTCCCCTCTTCAAGCCAGAAGGCGCTGATGCCAGCGTCGCCTACCGTGCGATTCAAGGCTGGAGCAAGGGCTGCAACCGAGTGAAAGTGATCTGGATTGAAGCGCTTAAATTCGACTATGCGTCCATTAAGCCCCAGCTCTTGAACACAAAAGCTGTTTTCACCAGGCACAGAAAATACCGGTATAACAAAAGATGGAAAGCTCTTGCTGGGAGAGCAAAAAAAAGACAGTTGTCTCTCCATTATAGCAAGCCTTTCCGCTTGTATAAACTATGAATTTCCTTATAAATTATAGCATAATACATGTCAGTTGACAATGAATAAATGGGATAACCTATAACTTCTGCATCCCACTCTCCTTCAATTTTCTCTATGACGCCATCTACCGAGAGATAAACCTCCGGAATGATAACCGCCATCACTTTGGACGAGAGGCTAATTGGTTGATCGGTCTGCACTTCAATTGTGAATCTTCGATCATCAAATTTTGTTGCACTGCTCTCTGATGCAAGGCGACTCGCCGCAAGTAACTCTGCGTCGAAGGGGTTTAGGGAATATTCTTGCTCAAAATTTGATCGAGGCTTTGGACTCATGCCAAAATAACTACTCGTGTCTCCAAAGAATGCACCTATCAGTTTGCTAGGAGAAGAGGCTTCGGTCGAAAGAAAATTCCCTAAGGGCATTTTTCCAATATAATCGGGGTATAATCCTCTAGAAAAAGCACCGGAGTCAAAAGGAAAAATTCTTTTTACTGACGGTAAAGCGTCGCTTTCAAATACAAAACAGCAAGGCAATTCCCAAGACTCAGCTGTAGGATTGTTGTTAGAATATTTGTAAGCGGGTCTTCCAACAAAAAAATAAGATAATTTCTCATTAATGAAAACATCGCAGTCTTGAGGAGCTATAATACTATCTTTCATTATAGCTCTGAAATTATACGATCGCGTTGTGTGGACAAGGGGCATTGAATCTGCCGCAACAACCGAATTTCTTGCTAGAAACGCTTCTAATTCTGACGGCATTGAATCTTCTCACAATCATTTGGACCGCTGAAAAATGCAAATAAAGGCGAATTTGTCTGCCGGTGCAAGTTGCTAGCGCGAGCAGATGTGCGCGTCTGTCGCCTGAGTGGTCCAGAGAAATTCTACGTAGTATTGCGTCATAGGATGGAGGCAGAAGTTTATTTTGTAGGGATACGTGAGCGAATCTCAATCACGTATCCCAGCAGCTCTCAGGCAGCATGATATCAAACGCAATCTGGATGATTTTTCTAGCATCCAGCGCTCCTAAAAATGGACCGCAAACTTATCCCCGCCCTTCCAACCTCCCATACAATGCCGCGCATCCCATCCCCGAGGGGCGGCCAACCGGAGGCATGTCGTTTGGCGGGGTGGGTGCGGCGCCTGCGGGCGAGGGTTGCGCCTCGCTCCCGGGAGGCTTCGGGAACCGACCTGGGGACACTACGATCCCTGCGCGAGGAGCTCGCTAGACCGCGCCGGCTCACGCCGGCGCGACAGAAGCGCGGCCCGGAGCTTTCAAATCGCCGTCTGGCGGAGCGCCACGGGGCGTGCGGATGGTGGCTCAATCCATCCGCGCCGCTTCCTGGCTCAATGGAAGCGGATCATCAAACCAGCGCCTCGCGGCGCTCCGCTGCCCCTCACATGCGACAACGCCCGCAGGATCAACCTGCGGGCGGGAAAAGGCTTGGGCGCGGGGAACCCCTCTCCTTTCAGGAAAGGGAATCCCGCGCCTTTCTCCCTCAGGTCGCGTCGCGGTGGCGCGGTGCGCCTCACCCGCTGAAATCCCGCTTGCGGCGCACTTCGATTTGTCCTTATTCTCATTCGTATACGAATGATCTTGGTGGCTGTGACGATCAGGACGATCAGGCGCGCCTCGCCCCGCTCGGGCGAGCCATGAGGACGACGCGGCGCTTTGCGCTTCGCGTCAACGGCGCGAGCCATGAGGTCGAGGGCGAAGCCCAGACGCCCCTGCTGTTCTTCCTGCGCAACGACCTCTGCCTCAACAGCCCGAAATTCGGCTGCGGCCTCGGCGAATGCGGCGCCTGCACCGTGCTCATCGATGGTCAGGCAGCACGTTCCTGCGCCCTGCCGGTCAGGCTGGCGGAGGGACGCGAAATCGTCACGCTCGAAGGCCTCGGCAGCGTCGACGCCCCGCATCCGCTGCAGCAGGCCTTCATCGACGCGCAGGCGGCGCAGTGCGGCTACTGCATCGCCGGCATGGTAGTGACGGCGAAGGCCTTCCTCGACTTGCAGCCGAACCCCAGCGAGGCCGAGGTGCGCGAGGCGTTGCGCCATAATCTTTGCCGCTGCGGCACCCATGTCGAGATCGTCAAGGCAGTGCTGCTCGCCGCCGAGCGCGGCCGGCAGGACGCGGCGGCGTCATGAGCGAGCCGATCTCCCGCAAGACGCTGCTGAAACGCGCCGGCGTGATCGGCGTGGTGGCGCCGCGCAAGGGCGCAGCCGCCGGCGCTGCGCCAGAGGATGGGCTTGACCTGCATGTCTGCCTGACCGCGGAAGGCCGCGTCCTCGCCTTCAGCGGTCATGTCGATCTCGGCACCGGCATCCGCACAGCCCTCGCCCAGATGGTGGCGGAAGAGCTCGATTTCCCGTTCGACGCGGTCGAGATGGTGCTCGGCGACACCGCCGAGACGCCCGATCAGGGGCCGACTATCGCCAGCGAGACGATCCAGGTCACCTCGGTGGCGATGCGGATCGCGGCGACTCAAGTTCGCACCAGATTGATCGCTCTCGCGGCCGCGGCGCTCAGCTGCGGCGAGGACGAGATCGTGCTCAGCGACGGCGTGATCTCGCGCAAGGGCGAGACGGCCCCCGCGATCGCACTCGATACGCTGCTCGCCAATGAACGCATCCTGCTGTCTTTGGCCGAGAGCGCCGAGTTCAAGCAGGTCGACCAGCACAGGCTGGTCGGTCGCTCGGTCGCCCGCGTCGACATCCCCGCCAAGGTCACCGGCAGCTTCACCTATGTCCACGATGTCCGCGTGCCCGGCATGCTGCACGGCCGCGTCGTGCGCCCGCCCTATGCCGGCATGGATGCCGGCGATTTCGTCGGCCGGAGCCTGATCGCGGTCGATCGCGACTCGATCGCCGACGTGCCCGGCATTCGGGCTGTCGTGGTCGAGGGCGATTTCATCGGCATCGTCGCCGAGCGCGAGGAATGGGCGGCCGAGGCCGCGCTGAAGCTCAGGACGCAATGGCGCGAGTTCACGCCGCCGGATCTTTCCGATCTCGGCCAGGCCCTGCGCACGCATCCCTCGACGCCGCGTCTGCTCGTCGAGGAAGGCGATGTCGACGCCGCGCTGGAGAGCCTCGAGACCCGGCTCGACCGCACCTATGTCTGGCCCTACCACATGCACGGCTCGATCGGCCCGTCCTGCGCCGTCGCCGATGTGCGCGCGGACGGGATCACCGTCTGGACCGGCAGCCAGAACCCCTATCCGCTGCAGAGCGACCTTGCCGTGCTCACCGGCCTGCCGAAGGAGCGGATCGACGTCATCCGCTTCGAGGCCGCCGGCTGCTATGGCCGCAACTGCGCCGACGACGTCGTCGCCGACGCGGTGCTGCTCTCGCTCGCGGTCGGCGCGCCCGTCCGCGTCCAGCTCACCCGCGAGCAGGAGCATCTCTGGGAGCCGAAGGGCGCGGCCCAGCTGATCGACATCAAGGGCGGGCTCGGGCCGGGCGGCTCGCTGAAAGCCTATGACTTCCACACCTGGTACCCATCCAACGCCGCCCCGACCCTGGCGCTGCTGCTGACCGGGCGCATCCCGAACCAGCCGGCGACGCTCAGGATGGGCGATCGCACAGCGGTGCCTTCGTACAACTACGAGACCATGCGGCTGACGGCCTATGACATGCCGCCGATCGTGCGCGCGTCCTGGCTGCGCGGCGTCTCGGCCATGCCGAACGTCTTCGCCCATGAGAGCTATATCGACGAGCTCGCGCATGAGGCCGGCATCGATCCGGTCGAATTCCGCCTGCGCCACATCAATGACGAGCGCGCCGCCGAGTTGACGCGGGCCACGGCCGAACGGGCGAACTGGCAGCCGCATGTCGGCCCACGCATGGAGGCCGATGGCGACGTGCTGCGCGGGCGCGGCTTCGCCCAGGCGCGCTATGTCCATGGCAGCTGGCCGGGCGTCGGCGCCGCCTGGGCCGCCTGGGTCGCCGATGTCGCGGTCAATCGCACGACCGGCGAGGTCACGGTCAGCCGTGTCACCGTCGGTCAGGACACCGGCATGATGGTCAATCCAGCCGGGGTGACGCACCAGATCCACGGCAATGTCCTGCAGTCGACCAGCCGGGTGCTGCGCGAGGAGGTGACGTTCTCGCAAACCACCGCCGTCGCCAGCCGCGACTGGGGCTCCTACCCCGTGCTGACCTTCCCGGAGCTGCCGGCGATCGACGTCATGCTGATGGATCGCCAGCATCTGCCGCCGATGGGCGCGGGCGAGTCGGCCTCCGTGCCGAGCGCGGCTGCGATCGTCAACGCCGTCTATGATGCCACCGGGGTGCGCTTCCGCGAGTTGCCGCTGACGCCGGAGCGCGTGCTCGCCGGCCTCAACGGCACGCCGCTCTTGAAGCCGCCGCCGCGCGAGTCCAGCAAGCGTCTGCCCTGGTGGAGCAAGCTCGGCGCGGCGGTGGCGGGCGCTGCGACCTTTGCCGCCGTCTCGTTCGCCTTTGCGCCGTCGATCGCGCCGATCGCCCGGCCGGATCCGTCGACCTGGTCGGCGGCGACGATCGAGCGCGGCCGCCAGCTCGCGGCGCTCGGCGCCTGCGCGGTCTGCCATACGGCTAAGGACGGCATGCCCTATGCTGGTGGCCTCGCTCTGCCGACACCCTTCGGCACGGTGCTGACCACCAACATCACGCCCGATGTCGAGACCGGCATCGGCAGCTGGTCCTATGCCGCCTTCGAGCGGGCGATGCGTGCCGGCATTCACCGCGACGGGCGCCAACTCTACCCCGCCTTCCCCTATCCAAGCTTCGCCAAGGCGAGCGAAGCCGATCTGCAGGCGCTCTACGCCTTCCTGATGTCGCAGCCGGCGGCGCGCCGCGAGAACGAGCCGAGCAAGCTCACTTTCCCGTTCAACCTGCGCCCGCTGATGGCCGGCTGGAACCTGCTGTTCAATCGGGGCGGCGAACTCAAACTCGATCCCGCCCGTTCTGCCGAATGGAATCGCGGGCGCTATCTCGTCGACGGGCTCGGCCATTGCGGCGCCTGCCACACGCCGCGCAACGCGCTCGGCGCCGAGAAGGGCGGCAACGCCTATCTCGCGGGCGGCGAGGCGGAAGGCTGGGAAGCGCCGGCGCTGACCAGGCTCTCGGCCGGACCGATCCCGTGGAGCGAGGCCGAGCTCTACGCCTACCTCAAGACCGGCGCCTCCAAGCATCACGGCGCGGCCGCCGGCCCGATGGCCCCGGTGATCGCCGAACTCAAGGAGCTGCCCGACGCCGACATCCGGGCGATGGCGACTTATCTGGCCTCGCTGAGCGAGCCTCTTCCGGCAGCCGAGACCGAAGCCGTGGTGACGCGGATCGAGCAGCAGACCGCACGGGCGACCAACCCTGCGACAGTCCCGATAGCACGGCTCTATGAAGGCGCCTGCGCCAGCTGCCACGAGACCGGTCGCGCCGCACCATTGCTCAACGCCGGCCCGATGCTAGGTCTCTCGTCCAAGCTCCATGCCGAGACGCCGGCCAACCTCATCAACATGCTGCTTGAAGGCGGCCAGCACGGCATCGGCTCTATGCCGTCCTTCGCGACCGCGCTCGACGATCGCCAGCTCGCAGAGCTGGCGGCCTATCTGCGTGGGCGCTTCGCACCGGAGAAGCCGGCCTGGAGCGGTATCGAGCAGGCGATCGCGCGAGCCCGCAAGGCGAGACACTGAACTCGTGAAGAGAATGGCGAGAAGCTGGTGCGCAGCCTCTCGCCTCGTCTTTCACTGCTGGTTCTGGCCGGTCAGCAACGGCGTGATCCGGCGCAAAGTCACGCGCCGGTTCTCGCGCGAGTCGCCTTGCGTCTGGACCTTGGGATACTGCTCGCCATAGCCCTGCGTCGTCAGGTTCTCGGCGGGGATGCCGAAATCGCGGGTCAGGATCTCGGCGACCGATTGCGCCCGCCGATCCGACAGCGACAGGTTGTCGACATCGGAGCCGACCGCGTCGGTATGGCCTTCGACCATGAAGACCTCGTTCGGAGCCCGCTCGACCGCCTGGCGCACCGCCTGCGCGATCACCTGCAGGCGTCCGGCCTGATCTGACGTGACCGTCCAGGAGCCGGAGTCGAAGTTGATCGTGTCGATGTCGACGCTGCGCATATGGGCGCGCAGGTCCGGCGAATAGCGGACTTCGTCGAGCGTGTAGCGGCGCGGCACCGGCGCCACCGGCGGGGCGGTGATCGTCTCATAGATCAGCCGCTCATCGGCGCGCTCGGCATCGACGACATAGCGTTCGCGCGGGATGCGCAGCGGCGGCGGCGGCAGTTCGACCACCTCCTCGGCGAAGCGGGCCTGCGGCCCGTCGCGGCGGACATTGTCGATGATGACGAATTCGCCACCGTCGCGCTCGCGCCGCGAGCGGCGGATCAGCCGGCCGTCGGCGTCGGTCACCGTGACGATCTGCGTGCCGTCGGGACGGTCATAGACCGTGACCGTCTCCTCGCCGCGGCGCTCGCTGCGGGTGTCGAGGCCGAGATCGCGGAAGCGCTGCGTCTCGTCGCGGCGGATGATGACGCGGTCGTCGTCGCCGCGGATGATGGTGCGCCCGGGCTCGCGGATGACGGTGACGTCGCCCTCGCGGCGCTCCTCACGCCGGCTGCGGATGTCGTCGAGGCGGCTCGCGCCCTGCGTTGCCATGATGCCGCCGATCGCAGCGGCGCCGAGACCGATCGCGGCCGCGCCGCCAAGGCCGATGCCGCCGCGGCGGCCCTGCCGGTCAGGCGCGGGCTGGCCGGCCGGCGGCAGGGTTTGCGGCGGCTGCGCCTGTCCGGGCGCAACGCCCGGCCGCAACGGTGCACCGGGCTGCTGGCCGACGCCGGGCGTGGGCTGTGCAGGCGCCGCTCCCGGCTGCGCCGGAGCAGCGGGCGGTCGGACGGCGTTCGGGGCCACGGGCGGCTGGCCAGGGGCGGTCTGTCCGGGAGCTGCCTGTCCAGGTGCAGGCTGGGCCGGCGCCGGCTGAGACGGAGCTGCGGGCGCGGGTGCGGCAGTGCCAGGTTGCGCACCGGGCTGCGCCGGGGCTGTGGGCGCGCGTCCAGCCGGCGGCACGGCGGAAGGCTGTCCCGGCTGTGGCTGACCGGCACGCGGCGGGGTACCCGGCGCGGGAGCGGTCTGGACTGGTGCGGGCTGGGCCGGGGCCGCCTGGCCGGGCGGGCGGGGCGCGCCTGGCGCAGGCTGCGACGGAACTGCTCCGGGCTGTGGTGCAGCACCCGGCGGCCGGTTTCCGCCGGGCGCGGTGGCAGGCTGGCCGGGCTGAGGTTGCGCGGCACCGCCAGGAACTGCCTGACCCGGCGCAGGGCGTGGCGGTGTTGCCGGTGAAGGCGCGGTGGCCGGCGGCTGACCGGGAGCGGTCTGCGGGGCGGCCGGACGGCGCGGAGCGCTGTCGCCGGAGGCGTTGGGCTGGGTCGGCGGGGGAGCCGGCCGGGGGGACGAAGGCTGTGGCGCGATCTGGCCTGGAGCCGGACGCGGTGGCGTGCTCGGCGCGGCCGCGGGTGGGCGCGGCGCGCCTTGCGGAGCGGGCGGAGCGAGTTGGCCGGGCGCAGGAGCCGGTGGCGGCGCCGGACGTCGCGGCTGCTCGGGCTCGGCGCGGTTGGCCGGTGGCGCTGCCTGCGGCGGAGCCGGAGGACGGGGCGCGCTCGGGGCCGCTCCAGCCGGACGTTCCGGCGCGGCCGGGCGAGCAGCCGGCGGCTGGCCGGGTGCGGGAGGTTGGCCCGGCGCGGGGCGGGCGCCGGGAGCGGGGCGCTCCTGGCCGCCAGGGGGCCGCTGGCGGCGCGGATCCTGCCGGTCGTCATCGCCCGACTGGGCCTGGGCGAGCTGGAGCGATGGAGCGGCGAAACTGCCCTGCGACAGCGTGATAGCGGGGATGAGCGTGCCGAGCAGGAGCAGGTTCTTGGTGCGCATCATGACATCCGTTTCCAGTTGTTCTTCCGGATATGAACGCCCCCGCGCCCTGAATTCCGAATGAACCGAAAACGGCCGAAATCGGGCACGGTTCCCCAGCGAGCCCGATTCCGGAGCGGTCTCAGAGCCCTGCCTGCTCCTTCACATAGGTCGCAATCTCGGCATGCGTCGCGAACCAGACATCCCCCTTGGCCTTGGCGTGACGCACCAACTCCTCGAGGATCCAGAAGCGCGAGCGATAGGTGATGACATGCGGGTGCATGGTCAGGAGAAAGAGCCCGCCTTCGGCATGGGCGCCGTCGAACTCGCGCTTGAAGATGTCGAACACCGCCTCTGGCGCCGTATAGGGCCGCAGCGCCTGGAAGCGGTTCATGTTGAAGTAGACCGCGTCGTCGCGAATCCACTCGACCGGCAATTCGACCATGCCGGTCGGCTCGCCCTTCTCGACCAGCTCATAGGGGTCGTCATCGGCGAAGAGCGAGGAATCGTAGATCAGGCCGAGCTCGCGCTCGACGGCGAGCGTCACCTCGGAAAAGTCCCAGGACGGGGTGCGCATGCCGACCGGCCGGACACCGGTGATCTTCTCCAGCGTGTCGGCCGAGCGCAGATGCAGTTCGCGCTCCTGATCGGGCGGCACCGCCGTGTTGACCTCGTGGATCCAGCCATGCAGGCCGATCTCGTGACCTTCCGCGACGACGCGGCGCTGCTCGTCGGGATAGAGCAGCGCGGTCACCGCCGGCACGAAGAAGCTCGCCTTGATCTCCTCGCGCGCCAGCATTGAGAGGATGCGCGGCATGCCGGCGCGGTTGCCGTACTGGCCCCAGGACAGCCGGCCGACCGATTTGCCGCCATCGCGCAACTCGTTGGTCTCGTGGTCGACGTCGAAGGACAGCGCCACGGCGCAGCGCGCCCCGCCCGGCCAGGTCTTCGGCTTGAGGTTGCGGCCGGCGCGGACCTGCTCGACCTTGCCGCGCCAGGTCTCCTCCGGCCATTGCCAGGGCTTCAGTTCGGTCATGGCGTTCCTCCGGTCATTCGGCCGCGATGGCAGGCAAAGTCGGTACTGCCGCGAGCAGCCGCTTGGTGTAGTCATGCTGCGGGTTGTCGTAGACCTCGCCCGCCAGCCCTTCCTCGACGATGCGGCCGCGATACATCACCGCGACCCGGTCGCAGAGATGCCGGACCACCGAGAGGTCGTGCGAGATGAAGATCAGGGTCAGGCCGAGCTCGGCCCGCAGCCGCATCAGCAGATTGATGATCTGCGCCTGGATCGAGACGTCGAGCGAGGCGACCGGCTCATCGCAGACGACGAGGTCCGGCTGCATGGCGAGGGCGCGGGCGATGGCGACGCGCTGGCGCTGGCCGCCGGAGAACTGGTGCGGATAGCGATCGGCGAAGGCCGGATCAAGCCCGACCGCGGCGAGCCAGTCGCGGACGTAAGCCGTGCTGCCGACCTTGCTGACCAGGCCATGGGCGAGAGGGCCTTCGGCGATGCCGTCACTGACGCGCATGCGCGGGTTGAGCGAGGCGAACGGGTCCTGGAAGATGGTCTGGACGCGGGTGGTCAGTTTCTTCGGTTCGGGCCCGTCGCTCATCACCGGCCGGCCCTCGAAGCGGACAGTCCCGGAGGTGGGCGCATATATGCCGGCAGCCATGCGGCCGAGCGTCGACTTGCCGGAACCGGACTCGCCGACCAGTCCGAGTGCCTCGCCGCGCGGCACGGTCAGGCTAACCGCGTCGACCGCCATCACCGCAGGCGACGGCTGTACGAGGCCGAGTTTCTGGCCGAGCCCACGCAGCGCGCCGGGCCGCGTCTCGAAGCGCTTGCTGACACGATCGGCGACGAAATAGGGCGCACCAGGCACCGGCGCTGCGGCAGCTGCCGCCGGCTTGCGGGCGGGCGGTGCGGCATCGGGGACACCGCCGCCGCGCAGCAGGAACTCGCCCGGCTTGGCGCGCGAAGGCAGCGCGTCGAGGAGGGCGCGGGTGTAGGCGTGTTGCGGGCGCGTCAGCACATCGAGCGTCGGGCCGGCCTCAACGATCTTGCCGAGCCGCATCACGGCGACATGCTGGGCGATCGAGGCGACCGTCGCGAGATCATGGCTGATCCAGATCAGCGCCGTGCCGAGCTCAGCGACCAGCTCCTTCATCTCGGCGAGGATCTCGGCCTGGATCGAGACGTCGAGCGCCGTCGTCGGCTCGTCGCAGATGATCAGCTTCGGCCGGTGCAGCAATGCGATCGCGATGGCGACGCGCTGGCGCATGCCGCCCGAGAGCTGGTGCGGATAGAAGTCGACGGTCGCCTCGGGACGGGGAATGCGGACCTGGGCGAGACCGGCAATGGCACGCTGGCGCGCTTCGGCGGCAGAGACCTTCTGATGCGCCTCAAGCGCCAGCCGGATCTGCTCGCCGATGGTCAGCACCGGGTTCAACGTCATCAACGGGTCCTGGAAGACCATCGAGACGACGCGTCCGCGCAAGCCTCGCAGGTCGTCAGGCGACAAGCCGACGAGTTCGCGGCCCTCGAGCTTGACCGAGCCGCCGGCGACGCGGCCGGGCGGATCGATCAGGCCGATGATCGAGAAGCCGGTGACGCTTTTCCCGGAACCGGACTCGCCGACCAGCCCCATCACCTCGCCACGACGCAGCAAGAAGGAGACGCCGTCGACCGCCTTGACCACGCCGGCGCGGGTGAGGAACTGCGTGGTAAGGTCGCGGACTTCGAGAAGGGGGGCGTCGGTCATGGTTTGCTCCCTTCTCCCCTTGCGGGAGAAGGTGCCGGCAGGCGGATGAGGGGTCGCGCGACGTTGCCGAACGCCGTTGCTCCCTCCAAGCGCCAACCGGTCGGCGTCGCGCGACCCCTCACCCCAACCCTCTTCCGCAGGGGGAGAGGGGGTAGTTCGGTGGCCACCCCCAGCGAGACGCCCCTCATCGCTTCAACCTCGGATTGACCTGGTCGCGAATCTGGTCGCCGACCAGGTTGATCGCGACGATCAGCAGGATCAGGGCAAGACCGGGATAGATCGAGATCCAGTAGCGGCCCGACAGCATGTACTGAAAGCCATTGGCGATCAGCGAGCCCAGCGAGGGCTCGGTCACCGGCAGGCCGACGCCGAGGAAGGAGAGCGTCGCCTCCAGCGCGATGGCGTTGGCGACCTGCACGGTCGCGACCACGATCAGAGGCGGCAGGCAATTCGGCAGGATGTGGCGCCAGATCACCTGCCGGGCCGGTAGCGGCGTCGACAGCGCCGCCTCGACATAGTCCTTGCCGCGCTCGGCCGAGGCTGCGCCATGGGCAGTGCGGGCGAAATAGGCGTATTGCGCCGCGACCAGCGCCGCGATCAATTGCGCCTTGCCCTGGCCGAGCAGCGCCGAGATCACCAGCGCCAGCAGGATCGCCGGGAAGGCGAGCTGCAAATCGATGACGCGCATGATGAAGGCCTCGCGCCGCCCGCCGAGATAGGCGGCGGCGATGCCGAGCGTCACGCCGATGGTGAAGGCGACCGCGCCGGCGACCAGACCCATCTGCAGGGAGATGCGCAGGCCGTAGAGGATGGCGGAGAGCAGGTCGCGGCCCTGCGCATCGGTGCCGAGCCAATGGGTATAGCCGCTGGAGCCGACATAGCCCGGCGGGCGGCGAGCATCGGACAAGACGAGATTGGCGAGGTCGTAGGGGTTCTGCGGCGCAATCAGCGGGGCGAGCAGCGCGACGCCGATCATCACGACGACGACGACGAGCGCCGCGACCGCGACGCGGCTCTCGCGGAACTCGCTCCAGAAGCGGGCGACCGGCGACTCCGTTCGCATCACGCCCGCCCCTTCCGCAAGCGCGGATCGAGCGCGAAATAGGTCAGGTCGACCAGGAAGTTGATCATGATGAAGACGAAGGCGACCAGCATCAGATAGGCAACCATCACCGGCCGGTCGAGCGACTGGATGGAGTCGATGATCAGCTTGCCGATGCCGGGCCAGGAGAAGATCGTCTCGGTGACCACCGCGAAGGCGAGCGTCGAAGCGAATTCGAGACCGAAGACGGTGACGAGCGGGATCGAGATCAGGCGCAGCACATGCCGGCGCAGGATGACGCCTTCCGAGATGCCGGCGGCACGGGCGAACTTCACCGTGTCGGTCAGCATCACCTCGCGCGTGCCGGCGCGCGCCAGCCGCGTCATCAGAGCGAGCTTGAAGAAAGCGAGGTTGAGCGCCGGCAGGAAGAGATGCGAGAGGCCGCTCAGCGTCAGGAAGCTCCATTCGACCCCGAAGAGCGACGCGGTCTCGCCGCGCCCGCCGGCCGGTAGCCAGGAGAGCTCGACAGCGAAGGTCATGATCAGGACGAGGCCGATCCAGAAAGTCGGCACCGAGAAGCCGAGGATGGACAGCGCCATGATTAGCTTGGAGAGCGGGCTGTCCGGCCGGTAGCCGGCATAGATGCCGGCGGGGATGCCGACCAGCGCCGCCCCGAACACGGCCGCCAGCGTCAATTCCAGCGTCGCCGGCAGGCGCGACAAGATAAGATCGAGCACCGGCATGCCGAAGACGAAGGAGCGGCCGAAATCGCCGTGCAGGACGCGGCCGAGGAAGGTAAAATACTGCTCCCAGAGCGGCTTATCGAGCCCGTAGCGGGCGATGGTGTCGAGCCGGATGTCCTGGCTGACATCGGGGCCGATCAGCACGTCGATCGGGTTGCCGATGGCATAGACGCCGACAAAGACCAGCGCCGACATGACGAGCATGACGGCGAGCGCCTGCAGGACGCGCTCGATGACATGGGTCAGCATCTAGGCCGTCCCATTGTTGATCTCACGGCCAGCTCTCGACCATCACCGCGCGCGTCTCCTCGACGCCGACCGTCCAGAGCGCCAGCATTTCCTCGTCCGGACGCTGATAGCGGCCGTGGAAATTGCCGTCGCCGAGAATCTCGCGCTTCCGCTGCGGATTCGCCGCCTGGTAGAGCGCGGGATCGAAAGGTGGCTTCACCGCATCCGGCAAGGTCACGCCTTCGAGCCGGGTCCAAGGGAAATTTTCCATCCAGGAAGCGTGCGAGGCAGCCATGTCGACTGCCCGGACCGCCTTCTGGAAGCGCGGACCTGCCCACCAATTGTGCATCTTGACGCTGGCATCGGGGCGTCGGCCCATCCACTCGGTCACTGCGGTCATCACCGGCGAATTGCCGCCATGACCGTTGACCAGCACGATGCGGCGGAAGCCGGAGCGATAGACGCCTTCGAGCAGGTCCTCGATCAGCGCGATATAGGTGGTCATCCTGAGCGAGATCGTGCCCGGATAGGCGGTGAAGCCCGGGGTCATGCCATAGGCCAGCACCGGGAAGACCGGGATGCCGAGCGGCTCGGCCGCCTCGGCCGCGACGCGCTCGGAAAGGATCGCATCGGTGGCGAGGCTCAGATAGGCGTGTTGTTCGACGCAGCCGAGCGGCAGCACGCAGCGGTCGTCACGCTTCGCCTGGTCCTCGATCTGCATCCAGTTCATCCGGGCAACGAGCACGGCCTGATCCTTGCGTTTCGGCGAAACCGCGTCATCCTTGACAGCGGCATACGGGACCGTCAAGTTCCATATGGAACTAAATTGGATGTCCGAGATGGCACGCGCCCCGACTTCCTTGTCCAAGCTCGACAGCGATCGCGAGTCGGCGCTCCGCGAGCTCGATCCGCTGACGGTCACCAAGCTCTGGGACAATCCCTGCTGGCTGTCGTTCCGGCTCAATTTCATCGCCTTCCGCTTCAACGACCCGGTCTATCGCTGGATCGAGACGCGCTACGGGCTGGTCCGCCCGGAATTCGTCGCGCTCTACGCCGTCGGACTCAAGGGCGGTGTCGCCGCCAAGAACATCGTCTCATCGTCTGGCCTGCCGAAGAACACGCTTTCGCGCGCGATCCAGAAGCTGCTGCAGCGGCGCCTGCTCAAGCGCGAGACCGACCCGGACGACCTGCGCAGCTATGTGCTGGCGCTGACGCCGGCCGGGCGCGCCATCTTCGACGAGACCATGCCGATGATGGTCGGGCAGCAGACCGCCATGCTCTCGGTGCTGACCGAAGCCGAGCAGAAGCAGCTCTGCGAGCTGATGGACAAGATGGTGATCGCCTCACCGAGCTGGCCTGCCGATCTCGAACCCGAAGGGACCTCAACATGACCAAGCCTTTGTCGTACCGGTCCCCGCTCTGGCGGACCGCCGCTCTTGCTGCATTGATCGGGCTGCCGCTCTCCGGCGCTGCGATGGCACAGACGCTGACCATCGGCGTGCGCGCCGGTCCTGAATCGATCGACCCGCATTTCACCGCGACCGGCACCCATGCCGAGGCGCTGAAACATGTCTTCGACACGCTGACCTGGTCCGGCGACAAGCTGCAGATCGAGCCGCGCCTCGCCCTGAGCTGGAAGGCGATCGAGCCGGCCGTCTGGGAGTTCAAGCTGCGCCCGGGCGTCAAGTTCCATGACGGCTCCGACTTCACCGCAGAGGACGTCAAGTTCTCGATCGAGCGCATCCCGGTCGTCGCCGGCCCGAACCCGACGACGATCTATGTCCGGCGCGTCAAGGAGGTGAAGATCGTCGATCCGCTCACCGTCCATATCGTCACCGACGGACCGGCGCCGAACCTGCCGAACGATTTCATCCGCCTGTTCATCGTCTCGCACAAAGCTGCGGCCGGGCTGACCAAGGACAACGCCAACGACGCCTTCAACACCGGCAAGGCGGCGATCGGCACCGGCCCCTACAAGTTCGTGTCGTGGACGCCGAAGGACCAGCTCGTGCTCGAGCGCTTCGACGGCTACTGGGGCGAGAAGGAGCCGTGGCAGCGCGTGCTGCGCAAGGAACTGCCGAACGACGCCGCCCGCGTCGCCCAGCTTAAGGCCGGGCAGGTCGACATCATCGTGCGCGCGCCGGCTTCCGACGTGCCGACGCTGAAGCGCGATGCCAAGCTCTCGGTCGCCACGATCGACACGGTCTATGTCTTCAACATGGAGCTCGACATGCGGGACAAGTCCCCGCAGGTCAGCGCCAAGGACGGCTCGCCCCTGCCGAAGAACCCGCTGCAGGACGCCAAGGTGCGCGAGGCGATCGACCTCGCCATCGACCGGCCGGGGTTGGCGGAGATCGCGATGGAGGGCCTCGGCGCTCCGGTCAACCAGCTGGTGACCCCCGATATCGCCGGCTACAACAAGAGCCTGCCGCCGCTGAAGCCGGATCTCGCCAAGGCGAAGAAGCTGATGGAGGAGGCCGGCTATCCCAACGGCTTCAAGGTCTCGTTCTCCTTCACCAATGACCGCCTGCCGGGCGACCGCCAGGTCGGCACCTCGATCGCCCAGATGCTTGCGCGGATCGGCATCGAGGTGAACGCCAATGCCCAGCCCGGCGCCGTCTTCTTCCCGGCGCGCCTGCGCGGCGAGTTCTCGCTGTCGATGTCGGGCTGGGGCACGCTGACCGGCGAGGCGAACTACACGCTCTCCTCGGTGGTGCATTCGAACGACCCGGCCAAGAAGCTCGGCGCCTTCAACGTGCTCGGCTACAAGAACGAGCAGCTCGACAAGCTGATCGAGGATGCCGCGATCGAGATGGACGAGGCCAAGCGCAACGACCTGCTCTCGCAGGCCAACGCGATCGTCGCCAAAGACCGGCCGCGCCTGCCGATCGTCGCGGTCGGCTCGGCCTGGGCAATGCAGAAGGCCAAGGTCACGATCCGCCCGCGCGTCGACGAGGATACCCTCGCAATGGACATCAAGCCGGCGAAGTGAGCTAGCCGCTTTCCTTCTCCCCTCGCGGGCGAAGGTGGCAGCGCGAAGCGCCGACGGATGAGGGAAGGACAGGCACAACCTGTCTGGCTCCCACCCAGTCGTACCGCCTCATCCGTCTGCTCCGTAGACACCTTCTCCCCCGAGGGGAGAAGGATTTGGCGTCAAGGATATTTCAGCATGACCATCGCCCTCGCCATCCATGGCGGCTGCGGCACCTTGCCCAAGGCCGAGATGTCCGACGCCGAATGGGCCGAGGCCAAAGCCCATCTCGCCAAATCGCTGCGGGCGGGCTGGGCGATCCTGACCAAGGGCGGCAGCGCGGTCGACGCCGTCGAGGCCGCCGTGCTGGTGATGGAGGATTCCGTCCATTTCAACGCCGGCCACGGCGCCGCCTTCAATGCCGATGGCGAGCACGAGCTCGACGCCTCGATCATGGACGGCGCGACGCTGGTCGCCGGCGCGCTCTGCGCGGTCAAGCGCATCCGCAACCCGGTCAGCGCCGCCAAGGCGCTGATGCATCGCGGTGACCCGCTGCTGCTGACCGGTCCGGCCGGCGACGCCTTCGCCCAGACCGAGGGGCTCGACATCGTCGAGAACGAGTATTTCTCGACCGAACGACGTCGCAAGAACCTTGCCTCGATGAAGATCCGCGAGCTCGTCGGCACGGCCGACGAGGCGAGCGAGGCCGAAAAGCATGGCACCGTCGGCGCCGTCGCGCTCGATGCAAGCGGCCATCTCGCCGCCGCGACCTCGACTGGCGGCTATACCAACAAGCCGCCGGGCCGTGTCGGCGATTCCCCGATCATCGGCGCCGGCACCTATGCCCGCGACGGGCGCTGCGCCGTCTCGGGCACAGGCAAGGGCGAGTTCTTCATCCGCTATTGCGTCGGCCATGAGATCGCATCGCTGATCGGCTATGCCGGCTTGTCGCTCAAGGACGCGGCCGACCGCGCCATCGCCGAGCTGAGCACGCACAAAATCGGGGCCGGGCTCGTCGCCGTCGGGGCCGATGGCGCGATCGTCGCGCCCTATAACTCCGAAGGCATGTATCGGGGTTGGGTGACGCCGGACGGGCTCGTCCATGTCGCGACCCACGCCGATGTCGAGGTGATGGGGCAGGCATGACCGGCGAACCCATCCTGATCTGGGGCGCCGGCGCGATCGGCGGCACGCTCGGCGCCTATTGGGCACGAGCCGGTGTGCCGGTGCTGCTGGTCGACATTGTGCCCGAGCATGTCGAGGCGTGCCGGACATCCGGGCTCTCGATCACCGGGCCGGTCGAGGAATTCCAACAGGTGGTGCCGGCGGTGACGCCGCAGGAGCTGACCGGCAGCTATTCGCGCATCGTGCTGGCAGTGAAGGCGGGCGCGACCGAAGCTGCGCTCGCCGCCTTGAATCCGCATCTCGCAGAGGACGGCTATGTGCTTTCGGCCCAGAACGGGCTCAACGAGATCACCATCGCCAAGGCAGTCGGCGAGCAGCGGACCATGGGATGCTTCGTCAATTTCGGCGCCGACTGGCACGGTCCCGGCGAGATCCTCTATGGCAATCGCGGCGCCGTGGTCGTCGGCGAGCTCGATGGAGCGCTGACCGAACGCGCCCGCGAGATGCACCGGCTGCTCAAGCTCTTCGAACCGGACGCCATTCTGACCGACAACATCTACGGCTATCTCTGGGGCAAGCTCGCCTATGGCGCGATGCTGTTCGGCACCGCCCTGACCAATGATTCGATGTCGGCGAACTTCGCCGATCCGCAGCGCCTGCCGGTCTGGCTCGCGCTCGGGCGTGAGGTCGGCGCGGTCGCGGCGGCGCGCGGCGTCACGTCGCTCGGCTTCGGTGAGTTCGATCCCGCCGTGTTCGCGCCGGGGGCCCCGGAAGGGCCGCAGGTCGAAACCATCGCCTGGCTTGCCGACTACACCTCGAAGACGGCCAAGACCCATTCCGGCATCTGGCGCGACCTCGCCGTGCGCAAGCGCAAGACCGAGGGCCAACCGCAGATCGGCATCATCTCAAGGCTCGGCCACGAAGTCGGCGTCGCCACGCCTGCGCTGGAACTGCTGGTCACCTTGATTCAGGACATCGAGGAGGGCCGCCGCCCGATGTCGTTCGAGACGCTGAAGGTATTGATCGAGCAATGCGAATCCGCTTCGACGACCGCGTAGCCCTCGTCACCGGCGCCGCCCAGGGCATCGGCCGAGCCATCGCCGCGGCGCTTGCCGAGGCCGGCGCCCGCGTCCATCTCGCCGATCTCGATGCCGAGGGCGTTACTGCCAGCGCAAAGACGCTCGGCGCAAGCGCACATGTCGTCGATCTCGGCAGCCCGGAGGCTGCACAGGAACTGGTCGGCACGATCCTCAAAGCAGAAGGCCGGCTCGACCTCCTGGTCAACGCCGCCGGCGGCGTGCGCGGCCAGGTCGGCCGGCCGATCGAGGAGATCTCCGAGAGCGATTGGCGCGCCGTCTTCGCCGCCAATGTCGACGCCGCCTTCTTCCTGTCGCAGGCGGCGGCTCCGGCGATGAAGCAGGCCGGATATGGCCGCATCGTCAACATCTCTTCCGGTGCCGGCCTGCGCCCCAGCCTGACCGGCATCCAGGCCTATGCCAGCGCCAAGCATGCGCTGGTCGGGTTGACCAAGCAGCTCGCCTGGGAGTTCGGACCGCACGGCATCACCGTGAACTCGGTCGCGCCCGGCTTCGTCCGTTCCAACCCGGCGACCGAGCGGCAATGGGAATCCTATGGGCCGGACGGCCAGAAGCGATTGATCGAGGGCATCCATACCCGCCGGCTCGGCACGGCCCAGGACATCGCCCATGCCAGCCTGTTCTTCCTCTCCGAGCAGGCGAGCTGGGTGACCGGCCAGATCCTCTCGGTCGATGGCGGGCGGTCGTAAGGGACCGAGAGTCACGACGCCCTGTTTGACAGCTCGGCGGCGGAGCCTGTTTTTCGACGATTGACAAACTGCGAAACGCAGTCAAAATTTCATACGCATACAAACGAATTTCCACCCTGGCTTGTTGCATCGCACTGCACTGGCCTACGGTAGGAAATCGCGCAGCGAGGGGCTGTGGATGCGTAAGGCCAGCGAGTTACGGGAGAGCCACCAGATGGACCGTCGCCAATTCGTCAGCGGAGCTGCGCTCGGCGCCGTCGCGCTGACCACGCCGTCGCTGCTGCGCGCCCAAGGCGCGCCGATCAAGATCGGCGAGATCAACAGCTACACCTCGCAGCCCGCCTTCCTGAAGCCCTATCGCCAGGGCTGGGAGCTGGCGCTGGAGCAGGTCAATGCCGGCGGCGGCGTGCTCGGCCGCAAGGTCGAGACCCTGTTTCGCGACGATGCCGGCAAGCCCGAGGATTCGGTGCGCCTCGCCGGTGAGCTGATCAACGCCGAGAAGGTCGACCTACTCTCGGGCGGCTTTCTCTCCAATGTCGGCCTCGCCATCGCCGACTACGCCCTGCAGAACAAGCGGCTCTACGTCGCCTCCGAGCCGCTCTCGGACGCGATCGTCTGGGCCAAGGGCAACCGCTACACCTTCCGCCTGCGGCCCTCGACCTACATGCAGGCAGCGATGCTGGTCGAGGAAGCGGCCAAGCTCCCGGCAAAGAAATGGGCGACGGTGGCGCCGAACTACGAATACGGCCAGTCGGCGGTGAAGTGGTTCAAGGAGCTCTTGAAGAAGGCCAAGCCCGACGTCGAGTTCGTCGCCGAGCAGTTTCCGGCGCTCGGCCGCATCGATGCCGGCGCGACCGTGCAGGCGATCGAGGCGGCCAAGCCCGATGCGATCTTCAACGTCACCTTCGCCGCCGACCTTTCGAACTTCGTGCGACAGGGCAATACCCGCGGGCTCTTCGAGGGGCGTGCCGTGGTTTCGATGCTGACCGGCGAGCCCGAATATCTCGACCCGCTCGGCGCCGAGACGCCGGTCGGCTGGATCGTCACCGGCTATCCGCATGCCGACATCCAGACGCCGGACCACGTCAAGTTCCGCGACGCCTACAAGGCAAAGTACAACGACTATCCGCGCCTCGGCTCGGTCGTCGGCTTCGACACCATGAACGCCATCGCCGCCGGCATCGCCAAGGCGGGCACGACCGACAACGAGAAGCTCATCGACGCCATGAAGGGGCTGAAGTTCACCTCGGCCTTCGGCCCGGTGGAGTTCCGCGCCTCCGACCACCAGGCGACGCTCGGCGCCTATGTCGGCAAGACCGCTGTCAAGGACGGCAAGGGCGTGATGGTCGACTGGCGCTATGCCGACGGCGCCAAATACCTGCCTTCGGATGCAGAGGTGAAGACGCTTCGCCCAGCGGGCTGAGCGCCAGGCTTCGACCTGATTTAGACTATGTTTGACCCGGCCGCGGCGGAGCGCTGCGGCCGCAGGGGGATTGCGCCCTTTTTTCGGTAGTTTCGACGGGACCTCGCATGATCGAACTGATCTTCGCGCAGACGCTCAACGGCCTGGCCTCGGCCTCGTCGCTCTTCCTCGTCGCCTGTGGGCTGTCGATCATCTTCGGCGTGACGCGGATCGTGAACTTCGCGCATGGCTCCTTCTACATGCTCGGCGCCTATCTCGCCTTCACGCTGGTCTCCCGCTTCGGGCCGGCCGACGCGCTCGGCTTCTGGGGCGGGGTGCTGCTGGCGGCTGTCATCGTCGCGGCGCTCGGCGCCCTCGTCGAGATCGTGATCCTGCGCCGGATCTACCAGGCGCCGGAGCTGTTCCAGCTGCTCGCCACTTTCGGCCTCGTGCTGATGGTGCAGGACATCGCGCTCGGCATCTGGGGGCCGGAGGACAAGCTCGGCCCGCGTGCACCCGGCTTCAAGAGCTTCGTCGTGCTGATGGGCAGCCGCTTCCCGAGCTACGAGCTCTTCCTGATCGTGGTCGGGCCGATCATGCTCGGCCTGCTCTGGTTCCTGTTCCAGAAGACGCGCTGGGGCACTTTGGTGCGGGCCGCGACGCAGGACCGCGAGATGGTCGGCGCGCTCGGCGTCAACCAGCGCCTGCTGTTCACCTCGGTCTTCGCCTTCGGCGCCGGCCTTGCCGCACTCGGCGGCGCGCTGCAGCTCCCGCGCGAGGCGGTGAACCTGCACATGGACCTCTCGATGATCTCGGAGGCCTTCGTCGTCGTGGTCGTCGGCGGGCTCGGCAGCGTCACCGGCGCCTATCTCGCCGCGGTGCTGATCGGCATCATCCATGCCTTCGGCATTCTGATCTTCCCGAAGATCACGCTGGTGTTGGTCTTCCTGGTGATGGCCGTCGTCCTCGTGATCAAGCCCTACGGCCTGATGGGCAAGCGCCCAGTCGGCAGCGCCCATGCCCATGGCCCGGTCGAGCCGCTGCTCCTGCCCGCCAGCCACAACGTCAAGCTGATCGGCCTTGCGGCGCTCGCCGTGCTGCTGATCGCGCCCTTCATCGTCGCCGATCACTGGCTGCTGACGCTGACCGAGCTCTCGATCTTCGCACTGTTCGCGGCGTCGCTGCACTTCATGATGGGCCCGGGCGGCATGGCCTCCTTCGGCCACGCCGCCTATTTCGGGCTCGGCGCCTATGGTGCGGCGCTCGCTGTGAAATGGCTGGGCATGCCGATGCTGCCGGCGCTCGCCTTCGCGCCCTTCCTCGCCGGCATCGCCGGGTTCGTCTTCGGCTGGTTCTGCGTGCGGCTCTCCGGCGTCTACCTGGCCATGCTGACGCTCGCCTTCGCCCAGATCGCCTGGGCGACCGCCTTCCAATGGGTCGACGTCACCGGCGGCGACAACGGCATTTTGGGCGTTTGGCCGGCGGCCTGGGCGGCTCCGAAGCTGGTCTACTATTACCTCGCACTGGCGGTCTGCGTCGCCGCGATCCTTGTCCTGCGCATCGTCGTCTTCGCGCCCTTCGGCTATGCCTTGCGGGCCGGGCGCGACAGCCCGCTCCGGGCCGAGGCGATCGGCCTGCCGGTGATGCGGATCCAATGGATCGCCTTCATCATCGCGGCCTTCGCCGCCGGCATTGCCGGCGCCCTCTTCGCCTTCTTCAAGGGCTCGGTCTTCCCGACCTATATGGCGATCCCGCGCTCGGTCGACGGCCTGCTGATGGTGCTGCTCGGCGGCGTTCAGACCGTGTCGGGCCCGATCGTCGGCGCCTTCGCCTTCATGGGCCTGCAGGAGCAATTGATGAAGGCGACGATGTACTGGCGCTTCGTCATGGGCGCCTCGATCGTCCTGCTCGTCATCCTCTTCCCACGCGGGCTGGTCGGCACGGCGCTGGCCTTCTCTGAGCGACGCCGCGAGGCCGAGCCCGCCACGCCCGTCACCGCCACGCCGGAGCCTGCCCGATGAGCCCGGTCCTGGAAGTCCGCAATCTCGGCAAGTCCTTCGGCGGCGTGCGCGCCGTCGACGATGTCAGCTTCTCGGTCGAGGCCGGCAAGCTGCTTGCGCTGATCGGCCCGAACGGCGCCGGCAAGACCACCTGCTTCAACATGCTGAACGGCCAGCTGCCCTCCGACCGCGGCGAGGTGATCTTCGACGGCAAAACAATCACCGGCCTCAAGCCGCGCGAGGTCTGGCGGCTCGGCGTCGGGCGCACCTTCCAGATTACCGCAACCTTCGCCTCGATGAGCGTGCGCGAGAACGTGCAGATGGCGCTGATCTCGCATGCCGGCGAGACCTGGACCTTGTTCGGCCGAGCCAAGGACCGCCATGTCGCCGAGGCCGACGCCTTGCTGAAACAGGTCGGCATGCTCGACCAGGCCGAGCGCGCCTGCGGCGTGCTCGCCTATGGCGACCTCAAGCGGGTCGAGCTTGCTGTGGCAATCGCCAATAAGCCCAAGCTGCTCTTGATGGACGAGCCGACCGCCGGCATGGCGCCGCGTGAGCGCATCGCGCTGATGGCGCTGACCGCCGAGATCGCCAGGGAACGCGGCATCGCCGTGCTGTTCACCGAGCACGACATGGACGTGGTCTTCGCCCATTCCGACGCGATCCTGGTGCTCGACCGCGGCAAGCTGATCGCCAAGGGCCGGGCCGAGGAGGTCCGCAACGATCCGGCCGTGCGCGCCGTCTATCTCGGCTCCGGCGCGACCTCGGGAGGCCACTGATGCTCGAGATCGAAGGCCTCAACGCCTATTACGGCCGCGCCCATATCCTGCACGGCGTCGGCTTCTCGATGGGGCGCGGCGAGGTGCTGGCCCTGATGGGCCGCAACGGCGCCGGCAAGTCGACGACGATGAAGGCGGTGATGGGGCTGGTGCCGCCGCAGGCCGGCCGCGTCACCTTCGAGGGTCATACGATCGTCGGGCGCGAGCCGTTCGAGATCGCCCGCCTCGGCATCGGCTATGTGCCGGAGGAACGCCGCGTCTTCTCCGAGCTCAGCGTGATGGAGAACCTCTCCGTCGCGCAGCGGCCCAAGCGCGAGGGCGCGCCGCACTGGACGCCGGAGCGACTGTTCCAGCTCTTCCCCAATCTCGGGCGCATGCGCGACCGGCCGGGCGGGGCGATGTCGGGCGGCGAGCAGCAGATGCTGACCATCGCCCGCACGCTGATGGGCAACCCCAAGCTCGTCCTGCTCGACGAGCCTTCGGAGGGCCTTGCGCCCGTCATCGTCGAGGAGATGGCCAAGACCATCCTGGCGCTGAAGGGCGAAGGGCTCTCGGTGCTGATCTCCGAGCAGAACCTGCACTTCGCCGGCTCGGTCGCCGACCGCGCCACCATCATCGAGAAGGGCCTGATCCGCTTCACCGGCACGATGGACGAGCTCAAGGCCGACGAGGCCGTGCGGGCACAGTATCTGTCGGTGTGATCGTCGCGCTCCAGCCTAACCCAAGTCATCCCGGGCGACCGGAGGGAGACCCGGGATCCATTCCGGAACCTTTGCGATAGAGGTTCGGGAATGGATCTTGGATCGGCGCCGCTTCGCGGCTTGTCCGGGATGACAAGAGCAGGGTTGAAACGAAGAACCCCGGAAGCTTTCGCTTCCGGGGCAGGTGCCCGACCAGGACCGTCCAGCCGGGAGGGAGGAACTTACCAGCCGGCGAGGACCGAGCCCTTGAAGCGCTCGGCGACGAAGGCCTTGATCTCGGGGGTGTGATAGGAGGCGAGCAGCGCCTTGACCCAAGGCTTGTCCTTGTCGGCCTCGCGCACGGCGATCAGGTTGACATAGGGGCCCTTCGGATCCTCGCGCAGGATCGCCGAAGTCGGCTCGATCTTGGCGTCGACCGCGTAGTTGGTGTTGATCGCGGCGGCGGCGACGTCGGCGAGCGAGCGCGGGGTCTGGGCGGCCTCGATCTCGATGATCTTCAGCTTCTTCGGATTGCTGACGATGTCGGCGACCGTCGGCTTGAAGCCGACGCCGTCCTTGAGCTTGATCGCGCCCTTGTCCTGCAGCAGCAGCAGCGAGCGGCCGCCATTGGTCGGGTCGTTCTGGATCGCGACGGTGGCGCCATCCGGCACCTCGGCCCAATTCTTGTACTTCGAGGAGTAGATGCCGAGCGGGAAGTTCACGGTCAGGCCGACGCTGACCAGCTTGAAGCCGCGATCCTTCACCTGGTTGTCGAGATAGGGCTGGTTCTGGAAGGAGTTCGCCTCGAGCTCGCCGGCAGCGAGCGCCTGGTTCGGCACGACATAATCGGAAAACTCGATGATCTTGAGTTCGAGGCCGTTCTTGGCGGCGATCGGCTTCACCTTCTCGAGGATCTCGGCATGCGGGCCGGGCGAGGCGCCGATGCGGACGACCTGGTTCTGCTGGGCGAGCGCCGGGGCAGCGAGGACGAGCGAAGCGGCAAGGCCGATCGCAAGGCGACGGCTGAACTGGGTGGACATGATGGCTCCTTGGTGAACTGAACGGGCTGGAAGCGGAAAGGGATCAGGCGTGGCGCAGGCGCTTGTTGAGGCGGCGCGAGAGCCGGTCGCCGACGCTCTGCACAGTCTGGACGAGGACGATCAGCACGGCGACGACGATCGCCATCACATCCGGCATAAAGCGCTGATAGCCGTAGCGGATGCCGAGATCGCCGAGGCCGCCACCACCGACCGCGCCGACCATGGCCGAGAAGCCGAGCAGACTGACCAGCGCCAGCGTCAGGCCGAGCACGATCGCCGGCAGCGCCTCGGGCACCAGCACCTTGCGGACGATCTGCAGCGGGGTCGCGCCCATCGAGCGGGCCGCCTCGACCAGGCCCTGATCCACTTCGCGGATGGCGCCCTCGATCAGGCGGGCGATGAAGGGCGTCGCCGCCACTGTCAGCGGCACGGTCGCGGCGAAGGTGCCGATCGAGGTGCCGGCGATCAGCCGGGTGAAGGGGATGATCGCGACGACCAGGATGATGAAGGGCGTCGAGCGCGTCGCGTTGACCAGCGCACCGAGCACCGCGTTCACGGCCGGCGCGGCGAAAAGCTCGCCCTTCTTGCTGGTGGCGAGGAAGACGCCGAGCGGCAGGCCGAGCGCGGTGCCGAGGCCGGCCGCGATCGCGACCATCAGCAGCGTGTCGCCGGTCGCCTCGACAATCAGACGGATGAGTTCAGGAGACATGGCCGACCAGCTCCGCCTTGAGGTCGAGGGATTTCAGCGCACCGAAGACGGCGGCGAGCTCGGGCTCGCTCGCCGGCACCGAGACCAGCAGGCTGCCGAAGGGCTTGTCGCCGATCGCGTCGATGCGGCCGGCGAGGATATTGACGTCGACGCCGATCACGGCGCTGAGGCGACTGATCACCGGCGTCGTCGCATTCTCGCCGGTGAAGGCGATGCGCAGCACGGCGCTGTCGCCGGCGAGCGCCTGCTGATGGATGCGGCCGGCGAGGTAGTCGGGCACCTCGACCCCGGTCACCGCCTCGACGAAGCTCGCCGTGGTCGGATGGCGCGGCCGGGTCATCACCTCGAAGGTTTCGCCCTCTTCGACGATATGGCCACCCTCGATCACCGCGACGCGGTCGCAGATCTCCTTGATCACCGGAATCTCGTGGGTGATCAGCAGGATGGTGATGCCGAGCTCGCGATTGACCTGCTTGAGCAGGGCCAGGATCGAGCGGGTCGTTTCGGGATCGAGCGCCGAGGTCGCCTCGTCGCAGAGCAGCACCTTCGGCTCGGTCGCGAGCGCCCGGGCGATGCCGACGCGCTGCTTCTGGCCGCCCGAGAGCTCGGCCGGGTAGCGCTCGCGCTTGTCGGCGAGCCCGACCAGGGCAAGGAGCCGCTCGACCCGCGACTTGATCTCGGCCTTCGCCGTGCCGGCGATCTCGAGCGGCAGCGCGACATTGTCGAACACCGTGCGCGAGGAAAGCAGGTTGAAATGCTGGAAGATCATGCCGGTGGCGCGCCGGCGCTCGCGCCAGCCGGCCTCGGTCAGGTTGGTGACGTCCTCGCCCTCGATCAGGATGCGGCCGGAGGTGGCGCGCTCCAGCCCGTTGACCAGGCGGATCAGCGTCGATTTGCCGGCTCCGGAGCGGCCGATCACGCCGACGATGGCGCCGCGCGGCACGACGAGGTCGATGCCGGCGAGCGCCGTCACCGGCTCCTGGCTGTCACGGCTGGCGAAGGTTTTGCCGACCTGCTCGAAGCGGATGATCGCTTCGGAGGGAACTGCGGGAACAAGGCCATCGACGCGAAAGGCGTCGGGCTTCACGGGGGCGTTCATCATGACCTCAGAAATGCGTGTGGCACGACCAGTGCGCAATGCCCAGTTGCTCGAGCGTGACCTCGCGGATCGAGCGGCGGCGCTCATCGGCAGCGAGCTCGGTGACAGAGCGCTCCTGCCGACGTAGCTCGCCCGCTTGGACGGGCACCGCCCGCTCTAACCAGGCGGCCAATGTCGCGCGCAATTGCTCGAACGACGTCACCAGCGTGCCCCTCAGGCCGCAAGCCGCAGACCGGGCCGCGAGCGGACGAGCTGGCGCGCCGCGAGTTCTGCCGCGACTGGCGTGGCGAAGCGCTGGCCTTCGAGTCGGTCGAACGCCGCCGAGGCGGAGATGAAGGTGTAAAAGCGCTCATCGGCGCCACGGGCGACGAGCCCGGCCTGGGTCTCGCCGACCTCAATGACGTAAGCCTGGCGAGCGGAATTGACCTGGGACTGGAACGACATGACGATTTTCGCCGCGTTGCGGCGCCCTGTGCTGTAGCGATGTCGGGGTTGATGCCGGGGAACGGCGTCAGCGCTGGATCAGCGGCGACAACAGCACATCATCGAACGGGCGAGCGGTTCGAGAGGGCGGAGAACGGAGCCGGTCATGTTCATCTCCTCATATCCAGGAGCCCACGACCACGTCGTGGCGCTTTAGCGTTTGGTGACGCGGCGCAAGCTGCTCGCTCAAATCTCCGCGGCCATCGGTGACCCGACGACACCCGCAATCTAGGAAATGCCGTTCTGCATGTCAATCCAAACGTTCTTTTAAAGGTACAAACGGATCTGGAAGAGCTTTTCGCCGGATGGGCGGAGAAGGAAATTTTCTTTTCCCGACGCAGCCCATTCCTCCTCGACGCAGAACAGTTCGCCATTCTGGCATCATGGGCTCGACCTGCTATCGTTCGCACCGACTCAAGGCGGGTGGGATGAACGACAGGACGGACAGCGCCGGCACCGCGGACGGCCGGATGACAGTGGCGGGCAGCACCTTCATCCAAGACGTCGGCAGACCGCTCGCCTTTGTGGCGGATGGGCTCGTCGTCGTCTCTGGATACGAGTGGCGTGACGGGGCGCAGCATGAGGCCACCAAGATCGAGGGCCATGCCCGGCCAGAGGACGCGCACCTGTCCCGTATCGGCCAGGACAGCCTCGGCCAAGACCTGTCGCTTACCATCCGCTCCTTCCCCGGCGGGAGCGCGCCGCTGCTGCGGCTCAGCCTGCCTGCCGGGGCACAGGGCGATCTCGACGACCGGCTCGCCGCCGAACTCTTCCTGCCGCAACCTCTGTTCGCGGGGCTGCGGCTGGATCTCGCTGACGGCCGCGCCGACCATCTCTCCTTCGCGGCGACAACCAATCTCTGGCTGCGTGAGAGTACGAACGACGAGGAGCCGCCGGTCTTCCATCTGGCGCCGGAGGCCGATGGCCGCCCGCGCCAGGCACATGGACGGGTGCAGAGCATCAGCTGGCGGCCTTCGGCCGACGTGGCTGGCCCGGCCCATCTCGCGGCCGGGCAGCCCGATCAGGACACCGAGGAGCCGGAAGACCCGGTCGCCGAACAGCTTCGGCGGATCAACTGGAGCCTGAAGCAGGTCCTGATCATCCTCGTCTTCCTGATGCTGATCATCGCGCTGAAATAGGGCTCATTTGCCCTGTGGGCGCTGGTTGCCTTGCGTCTCGTAGACCTGCTCGTTCTCGATCCATTTGCCGTCGAGGCCGCGGCCGCGGTTGAGCTGCGTCTTGTCGCGATTGGAGAGCACCTTGTGGTCCGGGAGCGAGACCGGCCGCGTGCTCGTCGCGCCGGTGCCGTCGCCCTTGCCCTTGATGCTCGGACCGAGCTTCCCGCCTGCATTGGCCATCATCGTCTCCTGTCGTCTGCTGGGTGCGCCACGCGGGCGCAACGCAATGTCTGATCTGGGGAGCCTCACGCCGGATGACTGCCCCCGCCCTTCTTCTCGGGGTCGCGCGTATGGTGGATATCGCGCTCGCCACCGCCGCCCGAAATGCGGGAATGCTTGCGGTCGTCCTCGTCAGCCGGCGGCTTCTCGATACGCAGAGGTGCCTTGGCGTTCTCATGCGACGCGCCAGGACCGCCCTGCCGGATCGTCTGCGGGGGTTTGGTGGATGTGGACATGGCTCTCCTCCCTCACCGGTCCTGCTGATAGCCTTGATGGGTGGTGTTCTGCTTGATGTTGGCTTGGCGGCCCTGCTGTCCCGGGTTGTCCGGGTGTTCGCCGGTCGGACGCTGCGGCGCCTGCTTGCCGGCGTGATCGGGCTCGCCTGGCCCCTTGTCGCTGCGATTGCCCGGCGGGATCGGCGGTTGCTTGCTCATCGCATCCTCCTGCATTGCCCCCAGCTCTGTTGAATCCAACGTCAGGATGCGCCGTTGGTTCGCCTGCGAACTTCATCCGCACGCCTGCGTTGTCCCTGGTGCAGCCCTGGAGCCCGCCCATGCTCGACATCCTCCCTGCGCCTGACCATGTCGCGGCCTTCCGCATCACCGGCACGCTCGACGAGCCGGATTTCGACCGGCTGATCGCCGAGATCGAGACCAAGCTCGAACGCCATGAAAAGCTCGGTGTCCTCGCCGACCTCAGCGGCTTCGAGGACATGACCTTCCGCGCCGGCCTCAAGGACGCCCGCTACGGCTTCGGCAAGATCCTGCAATGGCATCGCTTCCCGCGCGAGGCGGTGGTCACCGATAAAGGCTGGATCGAGACGCTGGTCGCGGTCGCAAGCCCGCTGGTGCCCTTCGTCGAGGTCAGGAGCTTCAAGCCGGATGCCTTCGACGCGGCACTCGCCTGGGCGAGCGAGATCGAGGGCGGGCCGAACGCCTAGGCTTCAGGCGCTGCCCAGTACGCCTGCGCTTCCGTCGGCAGCGTCGCAAGCATGCGCGCGAAGGCCCGCCGATCGACGTTCCGCCAGAGCGTGGCGGCGACATCGGCGATGCCGCTCTCCGGCAGGATGCTGTGGTCGCCGCGAAACGCCATCGCCTCCCGCGCAAGCTCGGACCGCGGCGCGAATGGCTTTGGCTCCGCGCCCGGATCCCAGTCGAGCAGGACCATCGCACCGAGCAGCGGCGGCAGTGCCTGGGCGAAGGCGATCACCTGCGGCGCGGCCAGGCGCTCACGGAAGGTGACGATCACCGCGAACACTGACTGCCAGGTCTGGTGCGTGGTCGCGTGGCTGAGCTGGTCGCGCGCATCGAGCAGGAAACGTTCGAGGTCGCGCGAGGCATGGACGAAATCGGGCGGCACGGTCATGGCGGCATTCTAGACACACGGCCGGATGGCCGGAACACGCGAAGATGAACGCCAGCGAACAATTTCGTTCAGGCGGAGTTCCAGTCAGGTCCGCTTTCATCGCGGCAACCGAAAGGAGATGCCCTATGCGACACCTTCTCATCGCCGCCACCATCGCGCTCGGCGCCGCCGTGACCCCGGCCGCTGCCAGCGAGAGCTTCAGCGGCGCCGCCGCGCTCGACAAGGTCGAGGCGACCTATGTCCGCCACAACCGCGAGCACCGGATGTGGGAGATCCAGCGCAATCTTGAGCGCCAGCAGCGCTACGGCTATCGCGATCGTGGCTATGGCCGTGGCTACGGTTACGGCTATCGCGATCGTGGCTATGACCGCGGTTATGGCTATGGCTACGGCCGCCGCGACTACGACCGTTACGACCGCTTCTGAGCGGTCGCCGCGCCCTTCGACTCCCTGTTCCCCGAGGCGAAGGGCGCGGAATTCTCTAGCCTCTCCTCTGCTAGAGGGAGGATATCTCGTCTCTCAGTCGCCTAATGCCCTACCGACGGAATCTTCTCCGCCGGCGGGGTGTTGCGGCTGATGCCGCTGCGGACGATGCCGTCGATCACGATCATGCCGATGCCGGGCAGGTCGCCGAGCTGGATCGAGTCGAGGAAGTTCCTGCCGGCGGAGTGCTGGGCCTTGTCCATGAAGACGAAATCGGCGCTGCGTCCGACCTCGATCAGCCCGCAATCGAGGCTGCGCATCCGGGCGGTGTTGCCGGTGGCGAAGCAGAACGCGACCTCGGCCGGGACGTCGCCGAGCGAGGACAGCATCGAGACCATCCGGACTATGCCGAGCGGCTGCACGCCGGAGCCTGCCGGCCCGTCGGTGCCGAGGATGACGCGCTTGAGATCACCCATTTCGCGGGCGACGCGCAGCGTATAGAGCGCGGCGCGCTCATTGCCGTTGTGGACCAGTTCGAGGCCGCGCTTGCAGCCCTCGCAGATGCAGCGGATTTCCTTGTCCGGCAAGGCGGTGTGGCCGCCATTGATGTGGCCGACGACATCGGTATCGGCTTCCAGCACGACATCAGCGCCGATCAGCCCGGAGCCGGGGATCGAGGGACCGCCGGTATGGATGGTCGACTGGATGCCGTATTTGCGGGCCCAGGCCACCATTTCCCTGGCACGCGCGCCGTCCTTGACGCCGCCGAGGCCGACCTCGCCGAGCAGCTTCACGCCGGCATCGGCCAAATCCTTGAAGTCCTGCTCGACCATGCCGGGCTCGATCACCGGCGCACCGGCATGGACCTTGACGCCGCCGGGACGGAAGGCGGTGAAGGCGCGCTGAGCGTAAATCGCCATCGCCTTCAGGCCGACGATGTCCTTGGGCCGGCCGGGGGTGTGGACCTCACCGGCAGAGATCATGGTGGTGACGCCGCCATGCATAGTCGAATCGATCCAGCCGAGCTGGTTCTGGCGCGGCGTCCAGTCGCCGGCGACCGGGTGGACGTGGCTGTCGATCAGCCCGGGCGAGAGCACCGTGCCGTTGGCGTCGATGACGGTGTCGGCCAGGTCGGTGTCGAGGTCCTTGAAGCGGCCGATCGCGGCGATCCGGCCGCCGATGGCGACGAGCGTGTCGGCTTCGAGGATCGGGCGCTCGATGTCGCCGGACAGCATCAGGCCGATATTCTTCACCACCAGTTTGTGCGTGCTGCTGACCGTCGTCGCCTGCTGTTCAGCCATCGTATCCGCCCTGTCGTCGTTGTCCGAAATTCACTTCCATCCTCATCGCCACAAGCCTGATTGACAAGCGCAGGAGGATGCGAGATATTGTTTGTATACGAATGAATTCCTGCCCCGTTCGGACCCGGCTGTCAAGCAGCAAGGATCGTGCATGCCCTACGCCGTCACCAGCGCCTGCATCCGTTGCAAGTACATGGATTGCGTCGAGGTCTGTCCGGTCGACTGCTTCTACGAGGGCGAGAACATGCTCGTCATCCACCCGGACGAATGCATCGACTGCGGCGTCTGCGAGCCGGAATGCCCGGCCGAGGCGATCGTCGCCGACAGCACCGATGGCGCGGAGCAGTGGCTGGCGCTGAATGCGCGACTGGCGCCGCTCTGGCCGAACATCACCCAGAAGAGCGAGCCGCCGGCCGATGCCGACGACTGGAAGGGAATACCGGACAAGATCGACCTGCTTTCCGAACGTCCGGCACTATGATATTGAGTGGCCTGCATCCGATAATCTGCTAAATCGCTAGACTATCTGAGGATCGACGAGATGAGCAATTTCTACGAGGAGCGCGTCCTCTCCGTCCATCACTGGACGGATACGCTCTTCAGCTTCACGACGACCCGCGACACGACCTTCCGCTTCAAGAACGGCCAGTTCACGATGATCGGGCTCAAGGTCGGCGAGAAGCCGCTGCTGCGCGCCTACAGCGTCGCCAGCACCAATTACGACGAGAACCTCGAGTTCTTCTCGATCAAGGTGCCGGACGGCCCGCTGACCTCACGCCTGCAGAACCTGCAGGTCGGCGATCCCATCATCATCGGCAAGAAGGCGACGGGCACGTTGGTGCTCGACAACCTCAAGGACGGCAAGCGCCTGTTCCTGCTCGGCACCGGCACGGGCCTCGCTCCCTTCCTGTCGCTGATCCGCGATCCCGAGACCTATGAGCGCTACGAGAAGGTCGTGCTCATGCATGGCTGCCGCCAGGTCTCGGAACTCGCCTATGGCGAGCGTATCCAGAAGGAACTGCCGAACGACGAGTTTTTGGGCGAGATGATCCGCGAGCAGCTGATCTACTACCCGACCGTGACGCGCGAGCCCTTCCGCAATCGCGGCCGCATCACCGACCTCATCACCTCCGGCCAACTCTTCAGCGATACCGGCCTAGGCCCGTTCGATCCCGCTAGCGACCGCTTCATGCTCTGCGGCAGCCCGCAGATGCTGGTCGACCTCAAGCAGATCTTCGAGGAGCGCGGCCTCGAGGAAGGCAATCACGGCGAGGCCGGCGACTACGTCATCGAAAAGGCCTTTGCCGAGCGCTGAGGCCCGGCGAGTATCGTTTCGAGCGGCCGGCCTGTTCCTGCAGGCCGGCCGTTCTGCATTCACGGTCCGTCTTGCGCTTTTGCCGAATGCGCCATGGCCTGCTACCTGTCCGGCAAATCACTTCCGCAGACGAGCAGCGCCATGACCGATACCCTCCCCGATCGCCTGTCCTCCAATCCGAACAGCCCCTTCTACAATGAAGAGCTGCTGGCACGGGATATCGGCGTCCGCTTCAAGGGCGTCGAGAAGACCAATGTCGAGGAATACTGCATCAGCGAAGGCTGGGTCCGCCTCACCGCCGGCAACGCCAAGGACCGCCACGGCAACCCGATGACGGTGAAGCTCAAGGGCACGGTCGAGCCCTATTTCCGCAACGCCGAGTGAGGCGTGCCGCGGGCGATCGCCCATGCGAAAGCGGCGGTCGCCAGCACTGACAATCCGGCGCGTACGCTGTGCAGCGTGCCCCAACGCTCGATCAGCGCCCGGCTCGCCGCTCCTGCCTGCTCGGCGCCGAGCGCCAGGAGCGCGTCGTTCACCGGCGCGATCACCAGCAGCGTGAACGGCAGATTGGCGAGCATCAGCGCCGCGCCGATGAGCCAGAGCGGGTTCCGCGCCCGCCAGAAGGCGAGCGCGCCGACAAGGCTCGCCAGCACGGCGAGGCCAGCCTGCATCCGCGCTGCGCGCGGATAGCTCTCCTGCCATTGCAACAGCAGTGCGCGACCCTCCAGCGTGAGCCGGGCCGGCTGCTCGGCGACGAGGATGTAGATCGCAGCGCCAGCAAACAGTGCCGCCAGGCTCAGCGCGACGAGGCCAGCGGCGGGAATGCCGGGGCGCTGCATTGTCATATCGGGACTGGAGTCAGGCATGGCCGCCTCCTTAAGAACGGATAGCATACTATCTATCATTGCATAGCATGCTGTTCAATTGCAATCTCGCCGGATCGAGCCCTGCATGACCAGCTTCAAGACCAGTTCCGCCGGCTATCTCGCCAATCATGTCGCCCGCCTGTTCGCGCGCGAGCTCGCCGAGGCGGTGCGTCCGCTCGGTCTCGCCCCGGCGCAGTTCATGGTGCTGCTCGAGCTCTGGCGCGAGGAGGGGCTGACCCAGAAGGACCTGGTCGGACGGCTCGATGTCGAGCAGGCGACGATGGCGGCGACGCTCGCCCGGATGGATCGCGACGGGCTGATCGAACGCCGGCCCGATCAAGCCGATGCCCGCGCCCGCCGCATCCAGCTCACGTCGCGGGCTCGGGCGCTGCAGGAACCGGCGCTCGCCGCTGCCAAGGGCGTCAATGCGCGCGCCCTGACGGGATTTTCGGAGGAGGAGCGCGAGGCGCTGCTGTCAGGCTTACGCCGCATCGTCGGCGCGCTCTCGCGCGGCGCGGAACTCGGCTAGCCCAGCTGCTTGTAGAAGAAGGTCGAGCCGCAATCGCGCCCGTCCGGCATCAGCGCGTAGCGCGGGATGGTGCCGACCTCGGTCCAACCCAGGCGGTTATAGAGCCGACGCGCCGCCCCCGCCTCGTCGGTGTCGAGCACCAGCAGGTCGCGCCCGAGAGCCAGCGCCGACGCTTCCGCCGCCCGCATCAGCGCCTCGCCGATGCCGCGGCGGCGGGCGCGCGAATGCACCAGCACCTTGGCGATCTCGGCGCGATGCGGCTGGTTCGGCTTGCCGACGGGATGCAGCTGCGCTGTGCCGACGATGCCGCTGTCGTCGCGCGCGACGAAGAGCAGGATGCGCCCGGCGGCGACCTCGGCCGCGATGCCGCGCCAGAACCCTTCGAAATCGGCCTGGGTGTTCCAAGCCATGAAGCCGACGGAGGCGCCATTCGCCACGGAATCGCGCAGGATCTCCGCCAAGGCCGGCACGGCTACCCGCGCTCCATCTCCGTCGAGCTGCTCGATGGCCATCGTGTCTGGCGCCGTCATGATCCGTCTCCTCGCGCCGCGATCCAGCGGCGCAATCCACTATGCAAGATTAATTCCAACATAATGGATTGTACCAGAGCAAGATCGCCGAGGCCCGTCGTCAACCCGGATTTTACGACGTTCAGCGAATCCCGGTCGCTTCCACCCAAATCCGGCAGGTGATTTCCGAAAAAGTCACGCGCTCGCGTTTTGCTTGGGGCCGGAAGACGCCGGAAGCGGCGCCGGCGCAAGGGGAGGCGTCGATGAACAGGGGACTGGACTTCATCGGTCGTTCGGTGGTCCGCTTCATCACGCGCGGCAAGCCGCAGAGCGGGCCGGTCGACCGCAAAGCCCTGGCGCGGCTACAGGCTGCACTCCGGCCCGGCGACGTGCTGCTGGTCGAAGGCCACATGAAGGTCTCGGCCGCGATCAAATACCTGACCCAGTCGACCTGGTCACATGCCGCGCTCTATGTCGGCGACACCGGCAAGTTCAGCCCCGAAGGCGAGCCGCTGGTGCTGGCCGAGGTCGAGATGGATGTCGGCTGCGTGCTCTCGCCCCTCTCGAAATACGGCGCCTTCGGCACCCGCATCTGCCGGCCGCAGGCGCTCGACCGCGAGGGTCGCCAGATCGCCGTCGACTATGTGCTGGAGCGGCTCGGAAACCAGTACGACCTCAAGAACATCCTCGACCTGGCGCGCTGGCTGGTCCCGATCCCATGGGCGCCTGCAAGCTGGCGCCGGCGCATGATCGCGCTCGGTTCGGGCGACCCGACACGGGCGATCTGCTCCACGCTGATCGCCCAGGCCTTCGAGGCGGCGCGCTATCCCGTCCTGCCGACAGTCGAATACGCGCAGGCGATGGGCGAGGACGAATTCCGGGAAATCCTGCACATCCGGCACCACTCGCTCTACATGCCGCGGGACTTCGACATTTCGCCCTATTTCTCGGTGGTCAAGCCGACGCTGGAGGCGGGTTTCGACTATCGCGCACTGAACTGGGCGCGGGAAAAGCTGCTCGCGGCGGAGTGAAGCGACCGGCAATCACCGCAAACCCTTGGCGCAACCCGCGCGCACTGCTATGGCGCGCGCATGAGCACCCGCAGCTTCGACAATATCCGCAACTTCTCGATCGTGGCCCATATCGACCACGGCAAGTCGACCCTCGCCGACCGGCTGATCCAGCAGACCGGCACAGTCGCGGCGCGCGACATGAGCGAGCAAATCCTCGACTCGATGGACATCGAGAAGGAACGCGGCATCACCATCAAGGCGCAGACCGTCCGGCTGGATTACCAGGCCAAGGACGGCAAGACCTATATCCTCAACCTGATGGACACGCCCGGGCACGTCGACTTCGCCTATGAGGTCTCGCGCTCGCTGGCCGCCTGCGAAGGCTCGCTCCTTGTTGTCGATGCCTCGCAGGGCGTCGAAGCGCAGACGCTGGCGAACGTCTACCAGGCGCTCGACGCCAACCACGAGATCGTCACCGTCCTCAACAAGATCGACCTGCCGGCGGCCGAGCCGGAGCGGATCAAGCAGCAGATCGAGGACGTGATCGGCCTCGACGCCTCGGAGGCGGTGCCGATCTCGGCCAAGACCGGCCTCAACATCGAGGGCGTGCTCGAAGCGATCGTCGAGAAGCTGCCGGCGCCGAAGGGCGATGCCGAAGCCCCGCTGAAATGCCTGCTGGTCGACAGCTGGTACGACGCCTATCTCGGCGTCGTCGTGCTCGTGCGCATCATCGACGGCGTGCTGAAGAAGGGCATGACCATCCGGATGATGCGCGCCAACGCCAGCTACGGCGTCGACCGCGTCGGCGTGTTCAAGCCGAAGATGCTTGAAGTGAAAGAGCTCGGCCCCGGCGAAGTCGGCTTCTTCACCGCTTCGATCAAGGAAGTCGCCGACACCGCCGTCGGCGACACCATCACCGACGACAAGAAGCCGATCGCCGAGCCGCTCCCGGGCTTCAAGCCGGTGCAGCCGGTGGTGTTCTGCGGCATTTTCCCGGTCGACGCCGCCGATTTCGAGGTGCTGCGCGGCGCCATGGCCAAGCTGCGCCTGAACGACGCCTCGTTCTCCTATGAAATGGAGACCTCGGCGGCGCTCGGCTTCGGCTTCCGCTGCGGCTTCCTCGGGCTGCTGCATCTGGAGATCATCCAGGAGCGGCTCGAGCGCGAGTTCAACCTCAACCTGATCTCGACCGCGCCCTCGGTCGTCTATCACCTCAGGCTGCGCGACGGTTCGACGCTCGAGCTGCACAATCCGGCCGACATGCCGGATGTGATGAAGATCGAATTCATCGAGGAGCCGTGGATCCGCGCCACGATCTTCACGCCCGACGAGTATCTCGGCTCGGTGCTGAAGCTCTGCCAGGACCGCCGCGGCCTGCAGATCGATCTCAACTATGTCGGCTCGCGCGCCAAGGTCGTCTACGACCTGCCGCTGAACGAGGTCGTGTTCGACTTCTACGACCGGCTGAAGTCGATCTCGAAGGGCTATGCCTCCTTCGACTACAACATCACCGACTATCGCGAGGGCGACCTCGTCCGGATGTCGATCCTGGTCAATGCCGAGCCGGTCGACGCGCTCTCCATGCTGGTCCACCGCTCGCGCGCCGATGCCCGCGGCCGGGCCATGTGCGAGAAGCTCAAGGAGCTGATCCCGCCGCACATGTTCCAGATCCCTGTCCAGGCTGCCATCGGCGGCAAGATCATCGCCCGCGAGACGATCCGGGCGCTGCGCAAGGACGTGACCGCGAAGTGCTATGGCGGCGACGCCTCGCGCAAGCGCAAGCTCCTGGACAAGCAGAAGGAAGGCAAGAAGAAGATGCGGCAGTTCGGCCGTGTCGAAATCCCCCAGGAAGCCTTCATCGCCGCGCTGAAGATGGACGACTGAGAAGATCCGGCTCTCGCCGCGTTCAGGGAACCAGTGCGCCCGCCACGACGTTGATCCTCAGCCTTCAACCGAAGGGAGGATGGCATCGTGGACAGACGCTCTTTCCTTGCAAGCCTGATCGGCGGTCTGGCGGCGGCCGGCAGCCTCGGCGCGGCGGCACTCGCAGCACCGCAGCCCAAGCCGGCCGTAGAGCCTCCTCTGCCTGAACCTGCACCGCAGGTCGATGCGGAAGCGCTCGACAAGGCCGACGCCGAGTACGCCCAGTATTATTATCGCCGTCGGCGGCGCTGGCGCAGGCGCTACTGGCGTCGCCGCCGCTACTACTACCGGCCGCGTTACTACTATCGCCGCCGCTATTACCGGCCGCGCTATTATTATCGCCGTCGCTACTGGTAGCGCTTGGTCATGAACCTGCCCTGCACAGCCTTCGGCCTGTGCAGGGCATAGTGCAGATCAGAGATTGGCGCCTAGACCACGCAACTCCGCCCTCAGATCGATCGGCTCGACGAAGTGCACCGCCTGCATGCCGATAGAGCGGGCGGCATCGACATTCTTGGCGCTGTCGTCGACGAAGATGCAGTCGCCTGCGTTCAGCCCATAGCGCTCCAGCAGGACATTGTAGATCGCGGGGTCGGGCTTGAGCAGCCGCTCATGCGCCGAGACGATGACGCCGTCGAAGCTCTGCAGGAAAGGGAAGCGGATCAGGCATTCCGCCCATTTCTCGCGCGAGAAATTGGTGATGGCGTAGACGGCTTCGCCCTTCGCCTTCAGCTCCGCCAATGTCGCGACGCTGTCCTCGATCGTCGACGGCACCGTTTCATGCCAGCGTTCGTCGAAGGCCCTGATCTCGGCTGCCCATTCGGGATGCTCGGCGACCAGCAGCGCGACTGCGTCGGACCAGGGCCGGCCGCGGTCCTGCTCGATATTCCAGGCGGCGGTGCAGACATTCCTGAGGAACCAGTCGCGCTTGACATCATCGGGGATCAGGTCGCGATAGAGATGGAACGGGTCCCAGCGCAGCAGGACATTGCCGACATCGAACACGACCTTGCGATTCTCAGGCATGGGCAGGCTTCTCCATCCAGGCGTGCAGCGACGGCGTAGGCGCAACTCACGTCCTTGTGCACGGACGCGCGTAACCTTCACAAGGCTTTTGGCGTATTCGCGTTAGGGCATTTTCAAGCGAAGTGCATAGCGGTTCGCGTGAAGAAAATGCGGCCAACAAAGAGTTGGAGCATTTCCGCGTTTCAGGCGGAAATGCTCTGGGATCGACGAGCAAGGTGACGAATGGCTTTCGCAGCAACAGGCAGCTACTGGCCGTGGAATGACCGGCAGGGGCGCTTCTCCGCCTTGCGCGCTGGCTGCTTCGCACTGGTGCTCGTCCCCGCGCTGATCCTCGCCTGGCAGGCGTGGAGCCATCAGCTCGGCTCGAAGCCGTGGACGCAAGCCGTGCACGATACCGGCACCTGGGCCTTGCGCATCCTCGTCATCACCCTCGCCGTCACGCCGCTGCGCCGCATCCTCGACTGGAACAAGCTGATCGGTATCCGCCGTATGCTCGGCCTATCCGCCATGGCATACGCGCTCGGCCATCTCGCGCTTTATTGCATCGATCTCGCCTTCGACTGGGGGCTGATCCTCTCCGAGATCGTCAAGCGTTTCTATCTCGTCGTCGGCATCACCGCGCTGATCGGCCTTGTCGTGCTCGGCATCACCTCGACCGACGGCATGATCCGCCGCCTCGGCTCCGGCCGCTGGCAGCGCCTGCACAATCTGGTCTATCCGATCGCCTGCCTCGGTCTGTTCCATTTCGCGCTGCAGTCGAAGATCGACGTCACCCAGCCGGTGCTGCTGAGCGGCCTGTTCGCGCTGCTGCTGGCCTATCGCGGACTGAACCGATTCAAGATTCCGCTGAGCTTCACCTCGCTCGCGCTGACGGCGCTTGGCGTCGGCCTCGCCACGGCGCTGGCAGAGACGGCCTGGTATGCCTTCGCCACCGGGGCCTCGGCCTGGCTGATCTTCCAGGCCAATGCCGACATCGTCGTCTATCAGGACTGGACGGCGCTGCGCCCCGGCCACTGGGTGGCGCTCGTCGGGCTCGCGCTTGCGGTCCTGCATCTCTTCCGCAAACCAGCGCCGAAGCCTGAGCGGCGCCAGCGCCGCCCGGCAATCGCTTCCGAAGCCGCCGGCGGGTGAGGCTCAGCCCTCGCGCCGCGCCAGCTCCAGGATTGTCTCGATCAGGACACGGATGGCGATGCCGGCGTCGAGTTCGGTCATGTTCTCCAGCGGCGAGTGGCTGATGCCCTTTTCGCAGCGCACGAACAGCATGGCCGAGGGGCAGAGCCTGGCCATCTCCATGGCATCGTGACCGGCGCCGGAAGCCAGGCGCCGCGCCGTCAGGTTCGAACCGGTGCGAGCGATGCCGTTCGCTAGAGCCTCCTGCAGGCCCTCATCCATCGGCACGGCATCGCCGCGCGAATAGTGCGTGATGGTGACGCCGACGCCACGCCGCGCGGCGATCTCGCCGAAGCGCTTCTGGATCTCCACGTCCATGCTGGCGACGGTCGCGCCCTTCGGGGCACGGTAATCGATCGTGAAATCGACCGCGCCCGGCACGACATTGGTGGCGCCGGGGTCGGGACGGAACACGCCGACCGTGCCGACGGCGGACTCGTGCTCCCCCGCGATCGCCTCCAACGCCAGCGCCATCTCCGCCGCCGCTGCGAGCGCGTCCTTGCGCAGGCTCATCGGCACGGTTCCGGCATGACCGGCCTCGCCGGTGACGCGGACGCCGGCCCGGCCCTGCGCGGCGATGGCGGTGACGATGCCGACCGCTTCGCTCTCAGCCTCCAGCACCGGGCCCTGCTCGATATGAAGCTCGAGATAGGCCTTCACCGAACCCGGCTTGCGTGCGAGCGCCGCAATCCCGGCGGGATCGCCGCCAAAGGCGGTGAGGGCATCGCGTAACATGACTCCGTCGGCATCTCGCACGCCAAGCCAGCCTTGGTCATAGCGCCCGGTCAGGGCCGCCGCAGTCGAGAGCGAGGTCGGGAAACGCACCGTCTCCTCGTCGCCAAAGGCGATGACTTCGAGCGCAAAGGGCAAGGCGATGCCGGCATCGCGGATCGCCTGCGCCGCCAGGATACCGGCGACGACGCCGAGATTGCCGTCGAAGCGGCCACCATCGCGGACCGTGTCGATATGCGAGCCGATCATCACCGCCGGCAACCCGGGAGCCCTGCCCTCGCGCCGGCCCTGTACCGAGCCAGCAGCGTCAATGAAGGCGGTCAATCCCGCGACCTCCATGGCGCCCTTGACGTATTCGGCGCCCTGCCGGTGCGAGGGCGAGAGATAAAGCCGGGTCAGCTTGCCCGGCTCGTCGCTGAAGCGATTGAGGCCAGCGAGCGTCGCGAAGGCGCGGGCGCCAAGGACGGCGGAGGACGGCAGGGGCGTGGTCATGGGATTCAACCTAACGGGCCAGCCATGGACATGGCCAGCCCGCTTTAGCGCGACGGGATCGGTTCAGGTGTCAGTAGGTCGCGCGGCCGCCCGACAGGTCGAAAACCGAGCCGGTGGTGAAGCTGTTTTCGGCCGAGGCGAGGAAAGCGACCATGGAGGCGACCTCTTCCGGCAGCAAGAAGCGCCCGCGCGGGATTTTGGCCAGCATGTAGCCGATATGCTCCTCGCTCATCTGGTCGAAGATACGGGTGCGGGCGGCGGCAGGAGTGATGCAGTTCACCGCGATGTCCTGCTGAGCCAGTTCCTTACCGAGCGACTTGGTCAGGGCGATCACCGCCGCCTTCGAGGCCGAATAGGCTGAGGCGTTGGGGTTACCCTCCTTGCCAGCGATCGAGGCGACCAGCACGAGCCGGCCGTAGTTGCGCTTGATCATGCCGGGGATCACCGCCTGACAGCAATGCAGGGTGCCGTCGACATTGAGGCGCATGATCTTGGCCCATTCGTCGAGCGGGTATTCCCAGGTCTTCAGGTTCGGCCCGGCGATGCCGGCACTGGTGACGAGGATATCGACGCTGCCATGGCGCTGCTCCAGCTCGGCGGCGGCGGCGTTCACCGCTTTGACGTCGGTCACATCGATCGAAAGCCCGCTCGCGGCCGGGCCGATCGCGGCGGCCGCCTCATTGGCGAGCTTGCCGTCGAGGTCCCAGATCGCGACCTTGGCGCCGCTATTGGCGAGACGCTCGGCCACGGCGCGACCGATGCCCTGCGCCCCGCCGGTAATGATGGCGACCCGACCCTTTAAATCGATTTGGTTCATTGAAACAGAATCCCTCCCTGCAACTTGCGCCCGAACTCTAGCGCAAACCCAGCCTTCGCAAAGCGGCGATGGCCTGAGGGGAGGGTTGCATCGATCGGACGTTCAGCGGGCGTTGCGGAAGGCACGCGGACTGAAGACGGTGCGCAGCAGGATGCCGATGTCGAGCCAGAACGACCAGTTGTCGATGTACCAGTGATCATAGGCGATGCGGCGGGCCATCTTGTCGTCTGTATCGGTCTCGCCGCGCAGGCCGTTGACCTGTGCCCAACCGGTGATGCCTGGCTTGACGTTGTGGCGCCGTGCATAGAGCGCGATCTTGCGCTGGAACTCGCGGTCATGGGCGAGAGCGTGCGGGCGCGGCCCGACCAGCGACATCTGGCCGGCGATCACGTTCAGGAGCTGCGGCAGCTCATCGAGATTGTAGCGCCGCAGGAAGCCGCCGACGCGGGTGATGCGCGGATCGTTGCGAGTCGCCTGCTTGACCACCTCGCCGTCGTCGGTCGTCGTCATCGTGCGGAACTTGAAGATCCGGAACGGCTGCTGGTTGAAGCCGTAGCGGCGCTGCAGGAACAGCACGGGTCCCTTCGAATCGAGCTTGATTGCGAGGGCGACGAGCAGCAGCACCGGCAGGCTCGCAACAAGGATCGCGCTCGCGGCGAGAGCGTCGAAGACACGCTTGAACATGATCTGCGCGAAGGACAGGGCCGGGCGGGTCAGCCGCAGCGAAGCGAGCGAGCCGATGCGCACGATATGCGGATTGTCGAAACGGTCCATGACCCGCTCCGGCGTCAGATGGATCGCCACCGGCAGGTTCATGAAGGCGTCGACGCAGGCGTCGATGGTCTCCTGATCCGACCAGGGCAGGGCGATGAAGACGGCATCCGGCTTGAGGTCGCGGGCACGCGCCGAAGCCGTGGCAAGGTCGGCGGCGAGCGCCGCGACGGGATCGTTGATCCGGCGCGAATCGTTGCTGCGCAGGAAGGCGACGTCGACGATCGAGAAGCCGATGTTCCAGGGCTGATGACGCGCGACGAAGGACATCACCTCGCTCTCGCGACCGATCAGGAAGACGCGCTCGGAGGTGATACGCCCGGTCTTCGAAGCCATCGAGATGGTGCGCACGATCGCCGAGCGGGCGAGCGCGATCAGCGGCACGCCGGCGACATAGGTGGCGAGCACGACGGCGCGCGAGAACTGGTCGTTGACCTTGGCCATGAAGACGATGGCGACGAAGGCAACCATCGTCAGGTTCCAGACCGTGAAGGCCGAGGTGATCTGGCCCTTGGTCGAGAGATAGTTCTCAAGGCGGTAGCGACCGCGCATCAGATTGGTGAAGACGAAGATCGCGGCGATCATCGAGGCGAGCTCGGCGGTGACCTTGTCATTGCCGAGATGGCCGTAGGCGAGAAAGTGATAGGCGATCGAGGTGCCGCCGACCACGGTCGCCACCGCCGCCACGTCGACGAGAGCCGTGATCAGGCCGATCCAGTGCCGCAGCGCATTGGCGCGCCGGTCGGCTGCCGTGACCACTTCATAGTTCAGCTCGTTGACGCTCATCATGACGCGCTCGCTCGGTCGCAGCGGTCCGGTTTCGGCACAGGTGATGCGCCGGAGGCCGCCTTCCCCCGTCGAGGTGGCAAGGGCGGTGCCGAAGCGTCATGAGAGTGGTTTCGCGGTAAATTCGACGGAATCGGCCAGATTGAGGCTGCTTCTGGTCGTACATCGCCAAAGGGCGTCCCAGAACGGCACAGTCGGCGGGACAGAGGCGCCGCGGGGCCGGAAAAGCTCGCTATCGGATCAGGGAAAGGCGGCGTTCATCCTATGGCGGGGTTCCGCTTGACCGTCGGAAGGAACGCAAGGAAGACAATGGCCTAGACCGTCATCATGGTGACGTGCGCCAGCAGCAATCGAGATGAACGTCGTTCTCTTCCAGACTTCGCAGCGACGGGCTGCCCGCGCCGCCCCACCCGAGCCGCCGCGCCGCGACATCGCCGGCGTCCCGGTCGCGGCAGTGACGCGCGACGAGGCGCTCGCGCTGGTCGACCACGCCTTCGACGGCGGCCGCCATCTGCATCTGGCCTATTGCAACGCCAATCTTGTCAACATTGCCGCGCGCGACGCGGACCTGGGCGAGCGCCTCGCGCGCTTCCTGATCCTGCCCGATGGCATCGGCGTCGACATCGCCTCGCGCCTGCTCTACGGCGCGACCTTCCCCGCTAATCTCAACGGCACCGATTTCACGCCGGCGATCCTCGCCGCGCGCAAGCGGCCGCTCTCGGTGATGCTGCTGGGCGGCCGGCCGGGCGTCGCCGAGCGGGCCGCGGCGAGGCTGCGTTCCGACTACCCGCAGCATCACTTTTCGGTGCTGAGCCATGGCTATTTCTCGTCGCAGGACGAGCCCGCTTTGCTGGCCCGGCTCGCGCATGAGCGGCCTGATCTGCTGCTCGTCGCCTTCGGCAATCCACGGCAGGAAAAATGGATCGCCGACCGGATCGACGCCCGCCATTGCGCGGTCGCGGCCGGAATAGGCGCACTGTTCGACTTCCTCGCCGGCGAGGTGGCGCGGGCGCCGGAAAGCTTCCGCACCCTGCGGCTCGAATGGGTCTACCGGCTCTGGCTCGAGCCGCGCCGGCTCTGGCGGCGCTATGTCGTCGGCAACCCTGCTTTCCTGATGCGCGTGCTGCGCCAGAAGCTGGCCGGGCGCCGCGCCTGACGACGCCTGATCCGACGCTACGGCTTCTTCCCGACGATGAAGCCGAAGAGCGGGCCGGCGCCGATCATCACCAGGAAGACCCGGATGATGTGATGGGCCGCGACGAAGGCGACTTCGGTGTGCAGCGCCAGCGCGATCAGGCTCATCTCGGCAAGTCCCCCCGGCGAATAGGCCAGGATCAGCGGCACCGGCTTGTGGCTGGAGACATGAGCGACCGCGAAGGCGAAGACCAGCGTCAGCACCACCAGGATCACAGTCGAGCCAAGCGAGAGCAAGAGGATGCGCAGGATCGCCTGCGGCGGCGTGCCGACGAAGCGGCAACCGATGGTGACGCCGAGGATGAGCTGGGCGACGTTGACGATCTCGTAGGGCGGCACGGAGTCGCTGAAGCCGACGAGATGCACGAGGGCCGAGACCAGCATCGGCCCGAGCAATTGCTTCGCCGGCATACGCAGCGCGTGGGCGAGCATCACGCCGGCGACCGCGCTGGCGACCAGCCAGAACCAGCCCAGCGCCGAGGTCTGGAACATGGACGGGCCCTGATTGCGGTTGATGCCGAGCGAGACGCCTTCGAGCCATTGCACGATGAAGGGTAGCGTCATCACCACCAGCAGGATGCGGGCGGAGTGGATCAGCGCGATGGTGCGGGCATCGCCACCCTTCTCCTCGCCGGTGATCACCATCTCGACGAGGCCGCCCGGCATGCCGGAGAAGAAGGCGGTCACGGGATCGTAGCCGGCGACGCTGCGAAAATAGGTGACGCAGCACAGGCCGCAGGCGACCATGAACAGGATGAGGCCGCCGATCGTCGGCAGCCAGTTCGGCATCTGCGCGATGATCTCCGGCTTGAAGCCCGAGCCGAGCATCACCCCGATCACTGCCGACATGGGCGGGCGGATCACCGGCGGCGCCGCTACCGGCGCGCGGGTGATCGCAGCGGCAGTGCAGAACACCATCGAGCCGAGCATCCAGGGCAATGGCAGGCGGTAATGGGCGAAGAGCCAGCCGCCAGCGGCGCCGAGCGCGAGGGCGAACAGGAAACGGCGCCAGGGAAAGCGTCGCGGCGACAATTCTCTGACGCCGTTGACCGCATCCCGTAGCAGATCCCGCATCGTCCCGGCCGCCTCCCGACGCATGCGCATGGCAGCGCTCCGCCGCTGCTATACGCCATTCGCATGGCGATGGCAGGGCTTTGTCGGCATGCCGCCTCTGCCCTCTTGGCGGGGCGAATGGACTTGGCGACAACCCGGCCATGCCTGCAAACCACTGACGAACGAGCGGAAAATCGGCGACAGTCGGGCTCTGCAGATATCTGATAGGCCGTCGGCGTCTTCCGCCCGGCTCGAGGCAGCCATGAGCGAAGACCGCCTTTCGGAAGCGAACGGTCGCGGCAGCGAGGCTATCGGCTTGGCCGAAGCGCTGGCTCCTTCTGCGGACGAGGACGGCAGTCCGCCGGAACCGCCGGATACGAGCCGCACAGCGGTTCCAATCCCGCCAGTTCTGTCAGCTCCGTCAGGTGAGAGTTGGCTGACGGCGCGCCGCAATCGCTCGCGCCTGTGGTGGCGCCGGGCGAGCCCGAACCTGCGCGGCACCGTCTACATGAGCACCGCGCTGCTGGTTTACGCGGTGATGGTCGGAGCGTTCAAACATCTGGGCACGGCGATCCCGCTGGTCGAGACGCTGATGATCCGCCAGATCATCATGAGCGCCGTAGTCTTCCTCATCGCTGGCCGCGGTCTGCCTCTGGCCTTCAAGACCGATCGGCCGGGGCTGCAGATCTTCCGCGGCTTGATCACGCTGGCCTCGATGCTGTGCGGCTTCAGCGCCCTGCTCTACATCCCGCTCGCCCAGGCGACGGCGATCAGCTTCAGCCAGGTGCTGTTCGTCACCGTCGCCGCCGTGCTGATCCTGAAGGAGCGTGTCGACGCCGCCCGCTGGATCGCGACGATCCTCGGCTTCGTCGGCGTGCTGATCATGCTCAATCCCTCGGGCGAGGGGCTGAATGTCTGGGCGCTGATGTCGGTTGCCGGGGCGCTGTTCGGCGCCGGCATCACCGTCAGCGTACGCATCCTCGGCACCAGCGAGCGCACCGAGACGATCCTGATCTATCAGGGGCTGGTGCTGATGGTCGTTCTGGCATGGCCGGCATGGGCGCTCTGGGTCTGGCCGACATCAGAGCAATGGTTCTGGCTGGTGCTGCTCAGCCTGTTCGGCACGGCCGGGCAATGGCTGATCACCAAGGCCTACCAGGTCGGCGAGGCCTCGGCGCTGGCGCCTCTCGACTTCAGCCGCCTGATCCTGGCTGGTTTCACCGGCTTCGTCTTCTTCGCGGAGGTGCCGACGCTGACGACGCTCGTCGGCGCGGCCATCGTCATCGGCGCGACGCTCTACACCATGCGCCGCAATGCCCGCAGCCGCGTCGGCTCCAACCTCTCTTCCCCGCCCTGACGACCCACGGATAGACCATGGCGCATCACCAGCTCGACGCTTCGCTCGCTACCTGCCATTGGGGCTATTTCGACGCCGGGCTGAAGCCGGTGCTGGAGATCGAGAGCGGCGACAGCGTCACCATCCGCACTGTCACCGGCGGCCCGGCCCATCTGCCTGATGGCAATGCCACGATCCCGCCCGAGATTCACGAGATCCACGCCAAGGCCGAGCGCATGGTGCCCGGCCATATCCTCACCGGTCCGATCGCAGTGAAGGGCGCCAGGCCCGGCCAGGTGCTGGAGGTGCAGATCAGGAGTGTGAAGCCGCGCACCGATTTCGGCTACACCATGTTCCGCCCGCTCGGCGGCACGCTGCCGGACGAGTTCGACTATCACGCCTTCCGCTATATCCATCTCAACCGCGAGCGGAACGTCGCCAACCTGCCCTGGGGCATGGAACTGCCGCTTGCGCCTTTCTTCGGCGTGATGGGCACGTCACCACCGGCGCATTGGGGCCGGGTGACCTCGCTGATCCCGCGCGCCTTCGGCGGCAATCTCGACAACAAGGAGCTCGGCGCCGGCGCGACGCTCTATCTGCCGGTCTTCGTCGAAGGCGCGCTGTTCTCTTGCGGTGACGGCCATGGCGCCCAGGGCGATGGCGAGGTCTGCATTACCGCGATCGAGACGGCCCTGGAGGGTACCTTCGAATTCCACCTGCGCGAGGACCTCTCCTTCGCCATGCCGCGGGCCGAGACGAAGAGCCACCACATCACCATGGGGATCGACCCCGATCTCGACATCTGTGCGCAGAACGCCCTGCGCGAGATGATCGGCCTGATCACCGCGCGGACCAAGCTGACGCGGGACGAGGCCTATATGCTCTGCAGCCTCGCCGCCGATCTGCGCGTGACCCAGACGGTCAACGGCTCCAAGGGCATCCACTGCATGCTGCCGAAGAGCCTGATGGCGTAGGCCCCATCAACCGCGATGCCGCAACGCGTCCACGAGCAGCGGATGCAGCGGATCGGCGAAGGGATTGGCGATTGTCACGCCGCGATGGACAAAACCGTCCTGCATGTCCTCGGACAGGAGCAGGGCGCAACCGGCCTCCGCGGCTGTCGCGAGGATCAGCGCATCCCAGAACTGCAGGCCGTGGGTGGCGGCGAGTGTGAGCGCTCCATCCCAGCAAGCGGCGTCGACCAGCCGGAAACTGGTCGTGCTGCACCATTCCAGGCAGATATCCCGCGCACGGCTGCGCGGCACACCGAGCTTGCGTGTCAGAGCATTGAAGAGTTCGCCGATGACCTGCGATGGCAGCACGATGCGATCTTCACCGAGAGCCCCTCTGATCTGCCTTGCCCGCGCCACGCGCGGCCGATCATTGAAACCTTCGGCATAGATCAGGATGTTGGTGTCGAAGCCGACGCGCATCGCCTCAATCGTAGAAGTCATCGCGTGTCAGTCGCGGCAGATTCTGGGCAGGTTGCGAATTCAGCCGCTCGGTCAGCTTGTCGAACGCCTCGCGCCGGCGCGTCTTTTCGGCGTCGTCTTCCTCGATGCGAGTGATCTGCACCTTCGGCTGGCCGCGCGAAGTTACGACGACGCGCTCGCCGCTCTCGGCGAGCTTCATCAGCTTGGAGAATTCGCGATTGGCCTCAGCAGCCGAAACCGTCTTCACCATGACGGCCTCCCGATGTAGTGATATCACTACCTTTATGGATATCGCGCCGCAGGAATGCAAGCGACCAGTGAAAAGGCGAGCCCATGAGCGTCCGCATCGTCCGTCTCGGCACTCCGCGCGATCCGACTGAAGGCACGCGCATCGGCACGGTCAGGCGCGTGCCGCGCGGCGTGCCGAAGGAGCGCTATGCCAGCGAGAACTGGTTCGATGTCTGGTTCCCGGTGCTCTCGCCGACGCCCGAGCTGATGGCGCAGGCCAAGGCGGCCGAGAGCGACAAGGACTGGGCCGGCTTCACCCGCGCCTTCAAGGCCGAGATGGCCGAGCCGGCGCCGCGCCAGGCGCTCGACCTGCTGGCGAGCCTGTCGCAGCAGAGCGATGTCTCGGTCGGCTGCTATTGCGAGGACGAGTCACGCTGCCATCGCTCCGTGCTGCGAGCGCTGCTGGCGGAGCGGGGCGCCAAGTTCGCCTGATCGCGCGAGCGGACGCGCCCTCTCGCCAGCCGGGCGCGGCCATGCTAACCGCTCCGGCATGATCGAGACTGGACAAGCCCGCATCGAAGCCCGCTTCGCCGCCTGCGCCGCGGCGGGCCGCGCCGCGCTGGTGACCTATGTCACTGCCGGTGACCCCGATTTCGACACCGGCAGCGCGATCCTGAACGCCTTGCCGGCGGCCGGAGCCGACATCATCGAGCTCGGCGTGCCCTTCACCGACCCGATGGCCGACGGTGTGCCGGTCCAGCTCGCCGGCCAGCGCGCCCTCAAGGCCGGGCAGACGCTGAAGAAGACGCTCGCCATGGTCACGGCCTTCCGCAAGGCCGGACACGATACGCCGATCGTGCTGATGGGCTACTATAACCCGATCTGGGCCTATGGCGTCGACGCCTTCCTCAAGGACGCCCGCATTGCCGGGATCGACGGGCTGATCGTCGTCGACCTGCCGCCGGAGGAGGACCAAGAGCTCTGTCTGCCGGCGCTCGCCGCGGGCGTGAGCTTCATCCGCCTGGCGACGCCGACCACCGACGACAAGCGCCTGCCGCGCGTACTGCAGAACACTTCCGGCTTCGTCTACTACGTCTCGATGACCGGCGTGACCGGCGGCGCGATCGCGAATTACGACGCGGTCGGTGCGGCGGTCGCCCGGATCAAGCAGCACTCCGAGCTGCCGGTCGCCGTCGGCTTCGGCGTCAAGACGCCGGAGGATGCGATCGCGATCGCCAAGGGCGCCGACGGCGTCGTCGTCGGCTCTGCCCTGGTCGATCGCGTCCGGCTCTCGCTCGATGCCGATGGCAAGGCCACGGAAAAGACGGTTTCGGCTGTCACCTCGCTGGTCGCCGAGCTCGCGGCCGGCGTGCGTTCGGTCGCGAAAGTGGCTGCCTGAGCCGTTCGCGGCTCCGTAATTCAAGGATGATCCGATGAACTGGATTTCCGAAGTCGTCCGTCCGCGCATCAAGACGCTGTTCAAGCGCGAGACCCCGGAGAATCTCTGGATCAAGTGCCCGGATTCCGGGCAGATGGTCTTCCACAAGGATGTCGAGGCCAATGGCTTCGTCATCCCCGGCTCCGACCACCACATGCGCGTCACCGCGCAGGACCGGCTGCGGCTGACCTTCGACGAAGGCAAATGGGTCGATGTGCCGCTGCCGGAGGCGGTGGCCGACCCGCTGAAGTTCCGCGACGAGAAGCGCTATACCGACCGGATCAAGGACGCCCGCGCCAAGACCGGCGCGGCCGACGCTTTCAAGGTCGGCTATGGCCGCGTCCAGGGGCTGCCGATGACGATCGCGGTGCAGGATTTCCACTTCATGGGCGGCTCGCTCGGCATGGCCGCGGGTGAGGCCTTCATCAAGGCCGCCGAGACGGCGCTGGAGAAGAAGACGCCTCTGGTCGTGTTTGCCTGCGGCGGAGGGATGCGCATGCAGGAGGGTATGCTGTCGCTGATGCAGATGCCGCGCACGACCGTGGCCGTGCGGCGTTTGAAGGCGGCGAAATTGCCGTATCTCGTCGTGCTCACGGACCCGACCACAGGCGGCATCACGGCTTCCTATGCGATGCTGGGTGACGTGCACATCGCCGAGCCCGGCGCCCTCATCGGCTTCGCCGGGCCGCGCGTGATCGAGCAGACGATCCGCGAGAAGCTGCCTGATGGCTTCCAGCGCGCCGAATATCTCAAGGATCACGGCATGGTCGACATGGTCGTCCACCGCCACCAGATCCCGGCGACTCTGGCGCGTCTCGGCCGGCTCCTGACCAAGCAGCCAATGCCGGCTGTCAACTTGCCGACGCCGGAACCGCTGCCGGCCGACGCCGCCTGATCGCTTCCAGCCCGGCCGGGAGGCCGGTGTCCGCATGAGCACATCCGACCTCTTGCTGGCGCGTTTTCTCGCGCTGCATCCCAAGCTGATCGATCTCTCGCTCGGCCGCATCCTGCGCCTGCTGGAACGGCTGGGCGATCCGCAGAAGAAGCTGCCGCCGGTGATCCATGTCGCCGGCACCAATGGCAAGGGCTCGACCATCGCCTTCATGCGGGCGATCCTCGAAGCCGCCGGCCTGTCGGTCCATGTCTATACCTCGCCGCATCTGGTGCGCTTCCATGAGCGCATCCGCCTGGGCCGGACCGGCGGCGGCCGCTTCGTCGACGAGGCGCTGCTTGTCGATGCGCTGGAGCGCTGCGAGAAGGCCAATGCCGGCGACCCCATCACCTTCTTCGAGATCACCAATGCCGCCGCCTTCCTGCTGTTTTCCGAGCATAAGGCCGATGTCGTGCTGCTCGAGGTCGGGCTTGGCGGGCGCTTCGACGCGACCAATGTCATCGATCACCCCGCCTGCACGGTGGTGACGCCGGTCTCGCTCGACCATTCCGAATATCTCGGCGACACCGTCACCAAGATCGCCGGCGAGAAAGCGGGCATCTTCAAGCGCGGCGCCCCGGCGGTGATCGCGCCGCAGGAGCCGGAGCCGACCGCGGTGCTGGAAGCCGCGGCCGAGCGCGTCGGCGCCTCCAAGATCCTGGTCGGCATGCAGGATTTCAACGTCCATGAGGATGGCGGCCGGCTGGTCTACGAGGATGGCGACGGCCTGCTCGACTTGCCGTTGCCGCGCCTCGCCGGGCGCCATCAGCACACCAATGCCGGCACTGCGATCGCGGCGCTCCGTGCCGCCGGCTATGGCGGCCTGCCGGCGACCGCCTTCGAGCGTGGCATGACCGAGGCGGAATGGCCGGCGCGGCTGCAGAGGCTGGCGCGCGGCAAGCTCGCCGAACTCGCGCCCGCCGGAGCCGAACTCTGGCTCGATGGCGGCCATAATCCCGATGGCGGGCGCGTGCTCGCCCAGGCCATGGCCGATCTCGAGGAGAAGAACCCGGCCCCGCTGGTGATGATCGCCGGCCTGCTCGCGACCAAGGATGCGCGCGCCACGCTCGGCCATTTCAAGGGGCTGGCGCAGGGCCTGTTCGCCGTCTCGATCCAGAACCAGCTCGCAGCACGCTCGGCCGAGGAGGTCGCGACGCTGGCGCGCGAGGCCGGCCTGAAAGCCGAAATCGCCGGGTCGGTCGAGCAGGCGCTGATGGAGATCGCCCGGCGCGACTGGAAAGCTCCGCCACGCATCCTGATCTGCGGCTCGCTCTACCTCGCCGGCGAGGTGCTGGCGGCCAATGGCACGCCGCCGGTTTAGCCCGCCTGCTATGAGGAGCTTCATGCCGATCCCCGGACTGACGACGCTGGGCCTGATCCTGCTCTGCAGCGCGCTCGGTGGCTGCGTGACCTCGGGTGGCAACGACACCCCCACCGATGGCATCGACCGCCCCGTCGCCGGCGAGCCGACCTTCATGCAGCAGACCTACATGACCATGGACAAACGCTGCCGGCAGGTGAAGCGGCCGACCGCGGTTCTGACGCAGAAGCCGCAGCATGGCAGCGTCCGGATGCTGACGCGCAAGGCCAAGGCGGTTTACGGACCTGGCCCTTATGAGCATTGCGACGGCAAGGTCGGCAATGCGCTCGCCTTCGAATACACCTCCGCGCCCGACTATCGCGGCCGCGACGCTTTCGAGGTGCGCGTGCGCTATTCCGACGGCGAGATCCGTCATGGCCGTTACGAGGTCGAGGTCCGCTGAACGACGGAGCGAGCGCTATGACACCAGCTTTCGGCAAGGGCGGCCCGGCGGTCTCGCGGATCGGCCAGGGCACCTGGAACATCGAGCGCGCGCCGCGCAGCGAAGCGATCGCAGCGCTGCGGCGCGGGCTCGATCTCGGGCTCTCCCATATCGATACGGCCGAGATGTATGGCGATGGCCGTGCCGAGGAGATCACGGGCGAGGCGCTCGCCGGGCGGCGCGACGAGGTCTTCCTGGTCTCGAAGGTGCTGCCGCACAACGCCTCGAAGGCCGGCACGCGCAGGGCCTGCGAGCAGTCGCTGCGCCGGCTTAGGACCGATAGGCTCGACTGCTATCTGCTGCACTGGCGCGGCTCCTACCCGCTGGCGGAGACCTTCGCGGCGTTCGAGGACCTCAAGGCCGAGGGCAAGATCCTGTCCTGGGGCGTCAGCAATTTCGACGTCGCCGATCTCGACGAGGCGCTGCGCGTCGCCGTGCCCGGCCGGATCGCCTGCAACCAGGTGCTCTACCATCTGCGCGAGCGGGCGATCGAGCATGCGGTGATCCCGTGGTGCGAGCGCAACGGCGTCGCCGTCACCGCCTATAGTCCGTTCGGGCAGGATGATTTCCCGGAAGAGCGTTCGGCACAGGGCAAGGTGCTGGCGCAGATCGCAGCAGCCCATGGCGCGAGTCCGCGCCAGGTCGCACTCGCCTTCCTGACCCGGAACCCTTCCGTCCTCGCGATCCCGAAGGCGGCCAAGGCCAACCATGCGCAGGACAATGCCGGCGCGCTGAAACTCGAACTCAGCGTCGAGGACATCGCCAAACTCGACGCGACCTTCCCGCGCGGTCCAAAACCGCGCGGGCTGCCAATGCTGTAGCGGTTATTTCTCGATCCGCCAGACCGTGCGCAGCGCAGCGCTGACGGTGACCTCGCCCGGCTCGACCTGCATCGGCGCGGCGCCCGCCGCCATGCGATAGGCCCTGACATCGCCCATCGGCCGCACCGGAGGCTCGGCTTCGGCCTCGACGATCGAGACGAGTTCGCCGACCTTGACGCCCAGGCGCTTGGCGTAGATCTCGGCACGCCCGCGCGCCGCTTCCGCCGCCTTGTCGCGAGCCTGGTCCTTGGCCTTGCCCTCGTCGGCGAGGCCGAAGCTGATGCCGGACATGTCGTTCGCCCCGGCGGCGACGAGCGCATCGATCAGCGGGCCGGCCTTGGCGATGTCGCGCACGATCACGGTGATGCCGGTGCGGGCCTCGTAGCCGTCGATCTTCGGCGCACGCGCCTGCGGCGAAGACGAGGCGGACGGCTGCGTCATCCGCGGCGTCAATGCGATCTGCGAGGTCGAGAGGTCGCCCTGGGCGACGCCAGCCGCCTTGACCGCCTCGATCAGCTTGGCCAGCGCCGGGGTGTTCTTCGACAATGCCTCGGCCGCTGTCTTGCCCTCGCTGACCACGCCGGCATGGACGGTGGCGAGATCGGGCTTCACCCGGACCTCACCCGTGGTCTGGATCACGATGCCTTCCGCCGGCGCCAGCGGACCCGCGGTCTGGGCGTGCACGGGAGCGGACAGCGCCGCGAGCGCGGCGATGAGCAGGGCCTTCTTGGTCTTCGACATGATCGTCCTTCGCTGAGGAATAGTCCGCAGAAGCAGGTGCCGCTTCCACGGCGCGACCATGCGCAACCTATTGGGGCAGCATCACGACGCTGCGCGTCAGCGCGCCGCCAGAATCTCCGCCACCTGCGGGATGTCCTTGTCGCCGCGGCCGGAGAGGTTGACGACCATCAGGTGGTCCTTCGGCTTCTTGGGGGCGAGCTCGGCGACGCGCGCCAGCGCATGCGCCGATTCCAGCGCCGGGATGATGCCTTCGAGCTTGGAGATCAGCTGGAAGGCCTCGAGCGCCTCCTCGTCCGTCGCCGAGAGATAGGTGGCGCGGCCGATATCGTGCAGCCAGGAATGCTCCGGGCCGATGCCGGGATAGTCGAGCCCGGCCGAGATCGAATGGGCGTCGTTGATCTGCCCGTCCTCGTTCATCAGGAGATAGGTGCGGTTGCCGTGCAGCACGCCGGGGCGCCCGCCGGTCAGCGAGGCCGCGTGCAGACCCGACGGGATGCCGTGGCCGGCAGCCTCGACGCCGTAGATCTCGACGCTCTTGTCGTCGAGGAAGGGGTGGAACAGCCCCATCGCGTTCGAGCCGCCACCGATGCAGGCAATCAGCGAATCCGGCAGGCGGCCCTCAAGCTCCTGCATCTGCTCGCGCGTCTCCTTGCCGATGATCGACTGGAAATCGCGCACCATCGCCGGATAGGGATGCGGGCCGGCGACCGTTCCGATGCAGTAGAAGGTCGACGCGACATTGGTCACCCAGTCGCGCAGCGCCTCGTTCATTGCATCCTTCAGCGTCTTGGTGCCGGATTCGACAGGAATGACGGTCGCGCCCAGCATCTGCATGCGGAAGACGTTCGGCGCCTGCCGGGCGACATCGACCGCGCCCATATAGACGATGCATTCGAGGCCGTAGCGGGCGCAGAGGGTGGCGGTGGCGACGCCGTGCTGGCCGGCGCCGGTCTCGGCGATGATCCGCTTCTTGCCCATGCGCCGGGCGAGCAGGATCTGGCCGAGCACATTGTTCACCTTGTGCGAGCCGGTGTGGTTCAGCTCCTCGCGCTTCAGATAGACCTTGGCGCCACCGAAATGCTCGGTCAGCCGCTCGGCGAGATAGAGCGGCGAAGGCCGACCGACATAGTGCTTCAGGCCCGACGCCATCTCGGCGTGATAGGCGGGGTCGGCCTTGGCGGCGTTGTAGGCCTGCTCCAGCTCGAGGATCAGCGGCATCAGCGTCTCGGCGACGAAACGGCCGCCGAACTGGCCGAAGCGGCCGTTCTCGTCCGGGCCGTTCCGGAAGCTGTTCGGTGCGTGCGGCGCGTTCATGCCTGGCCTGCCTTCTTCAACTGTGCAGCCGCCGAACGGGCGGCCCTGACGAATTCCGCGATCCGCTGGACGTCCTTGATGCCAGGGGCGCTTTCGACCCCGGAAGAGACGTCGACACCAGCCGGCCTCGCGATGCGAATGGCCTCCGCGACATTCGCCGGATCGAGCCCGCCCGATAGCATGAAGCGGAAAGCCGGGTCGAGGCCAGCGAGCAGCCCCCAGTCAAACGGCCGGCCGTGGCCGCCGGGATAGGCGGCGTCCTTGGGCGGCTTGGCGTCGAGCAGGATGCGGTCGGCCACGCCATGGTACTGCGCGACCTGGTCGAGATCGGCGGCGGTGGCGACGCCGAGCGCCTTCATCACCGGCAGACCGGTCGCGGCCTTGATCGCAGCGACCTGCTCCGGCGTTTCCTTGCCATGCAGCTGCATCCAGTCCGGCCGGACGATCCTTGCGAGCTCGGCCGCCTGCTCCGGCGCGTAGTCGACGACCAGCGCGACGATCTGCGTCCTGCCACGCGCCTGCGCGGCAAGCTCGGCAGCGCGTTGCGGCGTGACATAGCGTGGGCTCTTCGGATGGAAGTTGAGGCCGATCATCTCGGCGCCAGCGATGAGCGCCGCCTCCAGCGTCTCGGGAGTCGAGAGGCCGCAGATCTTGATCGGGAAGGCTTCGTCGCGGGTCATGCGGGGCCTCTAGCACATAGCCCTTCGCGCCGCACTCGTGACATGATGCCAGTCGAAAGCAGTAGCGCGGGGGCGAAAGCGGGCGACGAATGGGGCGGCGTTTCTTTGCAGGTCTGGCGGCGCTCCTGCTGATGGCCGGACTCCTCGCGCTCGGCGTCTATATGTGGAGCCAGCCCAGGACGCTGAGGCTCGCCGTCGGCCCGCTCGGCTCGGACGATGCCAGGCTCGCCGCAGCCCTCGTCCAGGGCCTCAGCCGCGAGAAGAAGCCGGTGCGCCTGCGCCTCGTGCTCACCGAGGGATCGGCCGAGAGCGCCAGGCAGATCGATGCCGGCAAGGTCGACCTCGCCATCGTCCGGCCCGACATCGCGCTGCCAGCCAAGGCCGACACAGCACTGATCACCCGCCGCTCCTTCCCCTTCTTCATCGGCTCCAAGGATCTCGGCACCGACCGCATCTCCGGCCTGCGCGGCAAGCGCGTCGGCGTGGTGCGCGCGCCATCGGGCAATCTCGACCTGTTGAAGCTCGTGCTCTCGCAATACGAGGTGAGGCCGGACGAGGTCACGATCGTCCCGCTTGGGCCGGAGGACGTCTCGGCTGCGATCGCCGAGGGCCACATCGACGTCCTCTTCGCTGTCAACGTGCTGAATGCCCGGGTCGTCACCGAAACGGGCTCGCGCCTGCACCGCGCTTTCGGGGAAGAGCCGACGATCATTCCGATCCGTGAGGCCGATGCGCTCGCTGCCCGCAACCGCGCCATCGAAAGCGGCGAGATCGTCCGCGGCGCGCTCGGCGGCGACCCGCCATTGCCGGCCGAGAACCTGCCGAGCATCTCGATCACCTCGCGCCTGATGGCGGCGCAATCGCTCGACGACGCCCGGGTCGGCGAACTCGTCGGCGCGATCCTGTCGCTGCGGGTCACGCTCGCCTCCGACCTGCCGGCGATCCAGGGTTTGGAGACGCCCGAGACCGACAAGGACGCGCCGCTCGCGGTGCATACCGGCGCCGCCGCCTTCATCGACGGCGAGCAGATGACGTTCTTCGAGCGCTATGGCGACTGGTTCTATCTCGGCGTGATGGCGCTTTCTTTGGTCGGCTCCGGCGCGGCCGGCCTGCTCGGCGTCGAGAGCTCGACGCGGCGCAAGCGGGCAATGGCCGATCTCAGCCGCCTCGTCGTCCTGCTCGGCGCGATGCGGACCGCCACGGACGAGCCGGAATTGGCCGCGATGGAGCGCGAGGCCGACGCCATCCTCGCCGGCGTGCTGGCGAACTACGCGCGCGGCGACATCGATTCCGGCGGCATCGGCGCCTATCGCTTCGCCATGGACCAGCTCGGCCGCGCCGCGGCGGAGCGGCGCATCGCGCTGCTGGACGCCGCCACGGAGTGACCGGCTTTATTCCTGCCGCAAAGCCCGGTCATGTGAGTGACGCGGGCGACCCGAAAGCTTCGAGACCTCTAATGACCTCCGCCTTCGCTTCGCTTGCTCTCGGGACCCTGCTCGCGCTCTCCGCTGCCGCCCCACTAAGGTCCCAGGCTCCCGAGAACTGGCCGCAGGTGAAATGCGAGCGCTGGCGCAGCGCCTACGACGAAGCCCTGAAGCGGATCGGCAGGAAAGGGCTGGCGCCGGAGTTCATCGCCGGCAACGAGGCCTTCATCGCCTCCGGCTGCCAGAACCCGCCCGATGTCTGCCCGCGCAGCGCCGAGGAGCTCAACTTCGCCAATGTCATGGTCATGGCGGGCATGAATGCCGGGATCGCCTCGACCTTCATGCCCTACAACTGTCGCAAGTCCTGATCCGGCTCTAGAGCAGGGACATGTGCAGGCCGGTGCCTGCGAGGACGCCGTCGGCGACCGCGAGCGCGACGCTGTGCCGGGCGGTAGCGGCATCGCCCGCCGCATAGACGCCGGCGACGCTGGTCTGTTTCATGCCGTCGATGCGTAGCAGCGGGCCGAACGGACCGTCATCGAAGGCGCAGCCGAGCTCTTTCGCTAGCGGGCTCGCGGGGCAGATGCCGGCGGCGACGAACAGCGCCTTGACCGGCGCCAGCCGGCCGTCGGCGAGGCGCAGGCCCGCCATCGCCGCCCCTTCGCCTTCAGCCGACACGATCGGAGTACGTTCGACCGCAACGCCGCGCCGCTCCAGTAGCGCCGCCGCCTCGGCGTCGGGCTCGGCCTCGCCATTCAAGAACAGCGTGACCTCGCCCCAATCGGCGACGAGCGCCGCCTTCAGCGCCGAGAACGAACCGCTCGCCAGCACACCGAGCTTGCCGCCGCCGAGCTCGTAGCCGTCGCAATAGGGGCAATGCAGCACGCTCTTGCCCCAGCGTTCCTTGAGGCCGGGGATCGCAGGCAGTTCGTCGCGCACGCCGGTCGCGAGCAAGAGGCGTTTCGCCCGGTGCCGCTCTCCGCCGGAGTCGGCGACGCTGAAACCACCGGCTGCGACTTGAGCGTCACTCACCTTGGCATCCCGCCACGCAACAGTCGGATAGGCGAGCAACTGCGCTTTCGCCTCGGCGACGATCGCCGCCGGCTCGCGCCCATCCTGGCCGAGGAAGCCATGGGAATGACTGGAGAAGCGGTTGCGGCGCTGACCCTCGTCGATCACCAGGATGCTGCGACGCGCCCGCGCCAGCTGCAGTCCGGCCGAAAGTCCGGCGAAGCTGCCGCCGACGATGATCGCGTCATAGGGCTTTGTGGTGCTTGGCATGGGTCTCTCTCCGTTCGTCGAAGCGGCGGCTGAAATCCGCCGCGAGATCGGACAGCCGCACCCGGTCGAAATGGCCGGCGAGCAGCGCCTCGGCCTCGGTGAAGGCCTCGCCGAGGGCCGCATTCACCGCCTGCTCGACCAGGCATTGCGGGTTCTCACTGCGGTGGCCGAGCGCGATCAAAGCGGGCTCGCCGAGCGCGCGGTGGACGTCGCCGAGCGTGATCGCATCCAGCGCACGCGCCAGCGTCCAGCCGCCGCCATGGCCTTTCTCCGAATGCACCAACCCGGTTTCTCTGAGACCCGCCATGGTGCGGCGGATCACGACCGGATTTGTGCCGAGGCAGGCAGCGAGCTCCTCCGAGGTCATCGGGGCGCCGCGATCGGCCATGTGCAGCAGCACGTGCAAAGTGGCTGAGAGGCGGCTGTCCTGTTTCATGTAACTTACATTGTTACATGACTGAATGACTGTCAAGCGCGCTGCGAAGCACGGGCATGACCCGGTTTCGGTTGCCCAAACGGCCTCAAGCGTTTATGTGCAGCGCAACGAATTCCAGATTCACGCAACGCACAGGCTGCGCCGGCCGGGTTTTCCCTGCCGGCTCGCGGTCTTGAACCAAGGCCGCTTCCCGCATGTCCATGCGCAATATCGCCATCATCGCCCACGTCGACCACGGCAAGACCACGCTGGTCGACAAGCTGCTGCAGCAGTCCGGCGCCTTCCGCGAGAACCAGCGCGTCGCCGAGCGTGTGATGGATTCGAACGACCTCGAAAAGGAGCGCGGCATCACCATCCTGGCCAAGGCCACCTCGGTGGTCTGGAAGGACACGCGCATCAACATCGTCGACACTCCCGGCCACGCCGATTTCGGCGGCGAGGTCGAGCGCATCCTCAACATGGTCGACTCGGCTATCGTGCTGGTCGACGCCGCCGAAGGCCCGATGCCGCAGACCAAGTTCGTGGTCTCCAAGGCGCTGAAGCTCGGCCTTCGCCCGATCGTCGCGATCAACAAGGTCGACAAGCCCGATGCCCGCGTCACCGAGGTGATCAACGAGGTCTTCGATCTCTTCGCCGCGCTCGACGCCACCGACGAGCAGCTCGATTTCCCGATCCTCTACGGCTCGGGCAAGCAGGGCTGGATGGCGCCGTCGCCGGAAGGTCCGCAGGACCAGGGCCTGGCCCCGATGTACGACCTGATCCTGAAGCATGTGCCGGAGCCGACCGTCGAGGACGGCCCGTTCCGCATGATCGGCACGCTGCTGGAAGCCAATCCCTATCTCGGCCGCATCATCACCGGCCGCGTCACCTCGGGCAGCGCAAAGCCGAACCAGACCGTCAAGGTGCTCTCCGGCGACGGCTCGACCGTCGAGACCGGCCGCATCACCAAGATCCTCGCCTTCCGCGGCCTTGAGCGCCAGCCGATCGAGGAAGCGATCGCCGGCGACATCGTCTCGATCGCGGGCCTGGTGAAGGGCACCGTCGCCGACACCTTCTGCGATCCCTCGGTCGAGACGCCGATCACCGCCCAGCCGATCGATCCGCCGACGGTGTCGATGACCTTCATGGTCAACGACTCCCCGCTCGCCGGCACCGAGGGCGACAAGGTCACCACCCGCGTCATCCGCGACCGCCTGTTCAAGGAGGCCGAGGGCAATGTCGCGCTGAAGATCGAGGAAGCCTCGGACAAGGACAGCTACATCGTCTCCGGCCGCGGCGAACTCCAGCTCGCCATTCTGATCGAGACCATGCGCCGCGAGGGCTTCGAGCTCGGCGTCTCGCGCCCCCGCGTCGTGCTGAAGCGCGACGAGGCCGGCCAGCTGCTGGAGCCGATCGAGGAGGTCGTGATCGACGTCGACGAGGAGCATTCCGGCGTCGTCGTGCAGAAGATGTCGGAGCGCAAGGCCGACATGCTGGAGATGCGTCCCTCCGGCGGCAATCGCCTGCGCCTGGTCTTCCACGCCCCGACCCGCGGCCTGATCGGCTATCAGGGCGAACTGCTCACCGACACGCGCGGCACCGCGATCATGAACCGGCTGTTCCACGATTACCTGCCCTACAAGGGCGAGATCGGCGGGCGCCGCAACGGCGTGCTGATCGCGATGGAGACCGGCGAGGCCGTGGCCTACGCGCTCTGGAATCTGGAAGACCGCGGCCCGATGATGATCGAGCCCGGCTGGAAGGTCTATCAGGGCATGATCGTCGGTGAGCACACCCGCGAGAACGATCTCGAAGTGAACGTGCTCAAGGGCAAGAAGCTCACCAACATCCGCACCACGTCGAAGGACGAGGCGGTGCGCCTGACACCGCCGATCCGGATGACGCTGGAGCGCTCGCTCGCCTGGATCGACGACGACGAGCTCGTCGAGGTCACGCCGAAGTCGATCCGCCTGCGCAAGGGCATCCTCGACCCGAACGAGCGCAAGCGCTCGCAGAAGATCAAGGCGGAAGTGGCCTGAGCTTGGCCGCGGCCGACGCCCCGGTCGAGATTCTGCTGATCACCGGCCCGGCCGGGGTCGGCAAGTCGACCCTGTGCTGGGAGATGGGTGCAGTGCTGGCTGAGGCCGGCATCGCCCATGCCGCGATCGAGAGCGACGAACTCGACCGCGTCTTCCCCAAGCCCGACGCGGAAGATCTCGCGCCGCTCGCACTTGGCGCCCGCGATGTCAGCCAGCTCAATCTCGCCGCGCTGTGGAGCACCTACCAGGCTCTCGGCCATACCCGCCTGATCATGTCGGGCGTGATGCTGCATGTCGCCTTTGACAAGCGGTGGATTCTGGCCGCGATTCCCGATGCGCAGATCACCGTCGTGCGCCTGCGCGCGGGCGAAGAGGCCTTGCTCGAAAGGCTCGACCGTCGCGAGACGGGAGCGGGCCGCGACGCCCAGATCGAACGTTCCTTGCGTCAAGCGCGCCGGCTGATGGGCGAGGCGACGGACGGGCTCGTCATCGTCGAAACGGATGGCCGCACGCCGGCCGAGCTAGCCGGCGAAGTGCTTGCCAAGGCGAACTGGCTGCCCGCGCTGGGCTGAGCGGTCTGGGCTGTTCGATCATCGCGGACCGGCCCTGCAGCACGCGCCATTGTCTCCCGCTGTCGGCTCTGCTCCCTTGCGCTCCGCCATAGAGGGGAAGGAAGTCACCATGCAGTTCCGCAATCTCGGCCACTCCGGCCTGCGTGTCTCGCTCGTCGGCCTCGGCTGCAATAATTTCGGCGGACGGATCGAGCTGGAGGCGGCGCGCAAGGTCGTCGATGCCGCGATCGAGCACGGCATCACCCTGTTCGATACCGCAGACATCTACGGCAATCGCGGCGGCTCGGAGCTGGCGCTCGGCGAACTGCTCGGAACCCGCCGCAAGGACATCGTGCTCGCCAGCAAGTTCGGCATGAACATGGACGAGGAGGGCGTGAAGAAGGGCGGCTCGCGGCGCTACATCATCGAGGCTGTCGAGGCCTCGCTAAAGCGGATGAAGACCGACTGGATCGATCTCTACCAGATCCACAGGCCCGATCCGCTCACTCCGATCGCCGAGACGCTGCGAGCGCTCGAGGACCTGATCCGCCAAGGTAAGATCCGCTATATCGGCTGCTCGAACCTGCCGTCCTGGCAGGTCGCCGACGCGCATTGGACGGCCAGGACGCTTGGCATCGAGGGCTTCGCCTCGGCGCAGGACGAATACAGCCTCCTGGTGCGCGGCGCCGAGAAGGAGCTGATCCCTTCCCTCAGCCATTTCGGCATGGGGCTTCTGCCCTATTTCCCGCTGGCCAACGGCCTGCTCACCGGCAAGTACCAGCGCAATGCCCCGATGCCGGAAGGCGCGCGCATGACCCGCGAGGCCCAGCGCGCCGGCGAGGTGCTGACCGAGGCGAACTGGGCCAAGACCGAGAAGCTCGCTGCCTTCTGCGAAGCACGCGGCAAGGCGCTGCTGGAACTCGCCTTCTCTTGGCTTGCCGCCCAGCCGGTCGTCTCCAGCGTGATCGCCGGCGCGACGAAGCCGGAGCAGGTCGCCGCCAACGTCAAGGCGGCAGACTGGGTCCTGACATCGGAGGAGCTCGCCGAGATCGACGCGATCACGCGCTGAAATCCGCCGCGAGAGCGCCTCAAAGGCGCCCAACGGCACAGCCAAAGCATTAACCTTGCCTCCCTGCCCGCGCGACGGGGCGGGGAGGCTGTTGTCAAATCCCTGCGCCTGGGGTTCCCTTGCGCATCTGCAGCCGAGACCGCTGACCTCGTGATCCGCATCGCCCGTCTCCTGGCGTTCGCCCTGTCCATGATCGCCCTGCCCGCTGCGGCGCAGGACAAGCCCGCTGCTGCGCCGCAGCCGGAGCCAATGCGCATCGTGCTGACCCGCAGCGCCGAACCTTGCGAGCCCGATTGCCGCGAATGGCTCGCCGCCCAGGGCGCGATCACCAAGGACACGCCCGCCGAGCTGCGGCGCGCCATCGGCGAATTGAACGGGCGCAAGGTGCCCCTGCTGGTCTACTCGACCGGCGGCACCGTCGAAGCCGCCATCGCCATGGGCGAACTTGTCCGCAAGAGCGGTCTCGACGTTGCCGTCGCCCGCACCGTCTTCAGCCAGCGCGAACCCGCGCTCGGTACGATCGACGAGCGCAGTCCGCTCTGCTCCTCCGCCTGCACGCTCCTTCTCGCCGGCGGGCAACGGCGGATCATCCCGCCGCAATCGCGGATCGGCGTGCACCAGCAGACCATCGTCGAGACCGAGACGACGACGGTGCGCGATTACAGGGTCGTGCGCGGGCGCAGGGAACTGGTCGACGAGCGGACGGAGACACGGACGGTCAAGCAGGAGCAGGCGACCGGCGAGATCGACGCCAAGATGCGGCGCTATCTCGACGCGATGGGGCTCGACCGCTCCTTCATCGAGGTGACGGTATCGACCCCCGCCGATACGATGCGCTACCTCAAGCCCGACGAGATGCGCGCGACCACGATCGCGACCGAGATCGGGCCGGCCTCGCTCGCCTTCTCCGGCCTGCGGGCCTCGCAGGCGCCGGATGCGCCGGCGGGCTTCAACGCAGCGCCTGTGCTCCCGGCGACGCTGGTCGCTCCATCCACTCCGGTCGGTTCGGTCGAACTCGGCTCGCACCGCGGCGGCACCTTGCGGCTGGCGCTATCGGTGGGTGAAGGGCGCTATCAACAGACCGCAGCGTTGCAGTTTCATCTCTTCGTCGGCCAAGCGGCTCTTCCGACACGGCTGCGGACGGTCACGATCACCCTGCCGGGAAGCCCGCTGATCGTCGCCTCGAACGAGGACGGCTCCGCGCCGGAAGGCCCGATGACAGCCGAGATTCAGCGCGAGTTCCTGTGCCGGCTGACGGATCGGACTTCGGTCTTCCTGCGTGTCGACCCGCCGGCCGAGGACAGCAACCCTGCCAGCTGGCAGCGTACCGGGACCGCTGCCGAGGTGCTGCGCCTGCCGGCCCTACGGACTGCGCTCTGCCGCTAGACTGCACGGTTTCGCCGGCATTGACGGCCGCGCGCCGCGGCCTGAAATCCCATCCGGGGCCAATCGCCTCCGACAGGCGAAATCGATTACATGCACGCGTCGCGTGCAATCGCCACTACCCTCAATGTGAGCTTGACGGGCTCGATCCGATACGCTCACCTGCCCTCCAATCCGACGCGCCGCACGACAGAGCGTGGCCGGAAACGAGGGAGAAACGCCGTGTTGAGACGCCATTTTCTCGCCGCGAGCCTGGCGCTTGCGGCCTTCGGCAGCGCATTCCCCGCTTTTGCCCAGAGCAAAGGCCCGGTGATCGGGGTCAGCTGGTCGAACTTCCAGGAAGAACGCTGGAAGACCGACGAGGCCGCGATCAAGGCGGCGATCGAGAAGGTCGGCGGCACCTATCTGTCGGCCGACGCGCAATCCTCGCCGGCCAAGCAGCTCACCGATGTCGAAAGCCTGATCGCGCGCGGCGCCAAGGCGCTGATCGTGCTGGCGCAGGATGCGCAGGCAATCCGCCCTGCCGTGCAGAAGGCGGTCGACGAGGGCATCGCCGTCGTCGGCTATGACCGGCTGATCGAGATTCCGCAGGCCTTCTACCTGACTTTCGACAATGTCGAGGTCGGCCGGATGATGGCGCGCGAGATCGTCAAGGCGAAACCCGAGGGCAACTACGTCTTCATCAAGGGGTCGAGCGCCGATCCGAACGCCAACTTCCTGTTTCAGGGCTCGATCGAGGTGCTGAAAGCCGCGATCGACGGCGGCAAGATCAAGAATGTCGGCGAGGCCTATACCGATGGCTGGCTGCCGGCCAATGCTCAGCGCAACATGGAACAGATGCTGACGCGCAACGCCAACAAGGTCGATGCCGTGGTCGCCGCCAATGATGGCACGGCCGGCGGCGCCATCGCGGCGATGGCGGCGCAGGGCCTCGCCGGCTCGGTGCCGGTCTCCGGGCAGGATGCCGACCGTGCCGCCCTCAACCGCGTCGCGCTCGGCACCCAGACGGTGACGATCTGGAAGGATGCCCGCGAGCTCGGGCGCAACGCCGCCGAGATCGCGATCAAGCTCGCCGGCGGCGCCAAGCTGACCGAGGTCGCCGGCGCGACCGCCTGGGACCAGGGCCCGAGCAAGGCCAAGATGACCGCGCTGTTCCTGAAGCCGGTGCCGGTGACCAAGGACAATCTCGGGGTGGTGATTGAGGCCGGCTGGGCGCCGAAGGCGGCCGTCTGCCAAGGCGTCGCCGCCGGCAAGGTCAAGGCCTGTGACTGAAGTGGCCCCAGCGCCGGCCCAGCCGGCGCCGGAAGCGAAAACACTGGCCGATCATCTGCGCGCCATCGAGTTCGACGCGCGGATGGTCGGCATGATTGCGGCGCTGGCGGTGATCTGGCTCGGCTTCAACTGGCTCTCAGGCGGCGCCTTCCTGACGCCGCGCAATCTCTGGAACCTCTCGGTCCAGACCGCCTCGATCGCGGTGATGGCCTGCGGCATGGTGCTGGTCATCGTCACCCGCAATATCGACCTTTCGGTCGGCTCGATGCTCGGCTTCGTCGGCATGGTCACCGGCCTCGTCCAGGCGCGGTTGCTGCCGGAGCTGCTCGGCTTCGAGCATCCGGCGACCTGGCTGCTCTCGATCGTTGCCGCCGTCGCACTCGGTGGGCTGATCGGCCTGTTCCAGGGCGCGCTGATCGCCTATCTCGCTATCCCCTCCTTCATCGTCACGCTCGGCGGCCTCCTGGTCTGGCGCGGCGGCGCCTGGTGGGTGACGCAGGGCCAAACCATCGCGCCGATGGATTCGCGCTTCCGCCCGCTCGGCGGCGGCATCGAGGGCGCGATCGGCACCTTCGCCTCCTGGGCGATCGGCCTCGGCATCTGCGCCCTGATCCTCGCCGGCGTCGCCTTCGCCCGGCGCCGGCGCAAGCGCTACGGCTTCGCCTTGCGTCCGCTCTGGGCCGAGATCCTGCTGGCAGCGCTCGCCTGCGGTACCGTGCTTGGCGCGGTCATGATCGCCAACGCCTATGCCCTGCCGGCCGGCGTCGCGCGCCGTCTCACCGAAGCGGCGGGCGGAAGCTGGCCGGAGGGCGGGCTCGTCATCGGCCATGGCCTTGCCGTGCCGGTGCTGCTCGCGCTCGCGGTCGGCGTCGCCATGAGTTTCCTGGCGCGGCGCCTGCGCTTCGGGCGCTATGTCTTCGCGATCGGCGGCAATCCCGAGGCGGCCCAGCTCTCCGGCGTCAACACGCGCAAAGTGCTGATGCTGGTCTACGGACTGATGGGCCTGCTGGTCGGCATCGCCGCCTGCATCTCGACCGCGCGCCTCAACGCCGCGACCAATTCGGCCGGCCAGCTCGACGAGCTCTATGTGATCGCCGCGGCGGTGATCGGCGGCACCTCGCTCGCTGGCGGCCTCGGCACCATCGCGGGTGCGATGCTGGGGGCGCTGGTGATGCAGTCGCTGCAATCGGGCATGGTGCTGATCGGCGTCGATACCCCGCTGCAGAACATCGTCGTCGGCATCGTGCTCGTCCTCGCCGTCTGGCTCGACGGGCTCTATCGCAAGCGGCTGGGTTAGAAGGGTGAGCGCGGCAAACTCCCCTGTCATTCCGGGTCGCCGCGCAGCGGCGAACCCGGAACCCACGACCGGGCGAGCGCGATCGACGGCGTCGTATTTGAGGGTTCACCCGGTCGTGGGTTCCGGGTTCTCGCTTCGCAAGCCCCGGAATGACAGGGGAGGAGCCTGCCCATGGACATGACCACGCCCCTCGTCGAGATGCGCGAGATCTCGATCGCCTTCGGCGGCATCAAGGCGGTCGACCATGCCAGCGTCGACCTTCATGCCGGCGAGGTCGTCGGCCTGCTCGGCCATAACGGCGCCGGCAAGTCGACGCTGATCAAGATCCTGTCGGGCGCCTATCGCGCCGATGCCGGCGAGATCAGGATCGCCGGCGAGCCCGTGACGATCTCCAGCCCGCGCGACGCCAAGCGCCACGGCATCGAGACGATCTACCAGACGCTGGCGCTCGCCGACAATGTCGACGCCGCCGCCAACATCTTCCTTGGCCGCGAATTGCTGACCTCTTGGGGCACGCTCGACGACAGCGCCATGGAAGCCGAGACGCGCCAGGTGATGGGCCGGCTCAACCCGCATTTCCGTCGCTTCAAGGAACCGGTGAAGGCACTCTCCGGCGGCCAGCGCCAATCGGTGGCGATCGCCCGCGCGATCTATTTCAACGCGCGGGTGCTGATCATGGACGAGCCGACCGCGGCGCTCGGGCCGGCCGAGACCAAGCAGGTCGCGGATTTGATCCTGGAGCTGAAGAAGCAGGGCATCGGCATCTTCCTGATCAGCCATGACCTGCACGACGTCTTCGACCTCGCCGACCGCGTCAGCGTGATGAAGAACGGCAAGGTGGTCGGCACCGCTCCTGTCCGCGACGTCACGCAGGACGAGGTGCTGGGCATGATCATATCCGGCAAATGCCCGCCCGGCGCGGTGGCCGGGCCGGGCGCGCTGCGGAGCTAGCAGCGCTGGCTGAAGGACGGGACGCGCCTCAACGCAAGCCGTCCTCGCCCTTGGCCTCGGCATGGCTGAGCCCGCCGACGCGCGGCAAGGGCCGGCCGCCGCCGGTCAGGGCGACCGCGACGACGATCTCGCCGGCGCGCGGCGCATCGGGAATGCGGACTTCCATGCCGTCGAAATGGCTGCGGACATAGGCGGCCGCCTTGTGGCCGAGCGGCACGTCGAGGACGACGCCGAGCGAACCGCGCTTCTTCGAGGACGGGATCAGCGCCGGCGCCTTACCCAGGAGCTTGCGCAGCGGCGCGCCGAGCTTGGGATGCAGGATCGCGGCGGCGTGCTCCAACTCGCCATCCTCGCCGACGGCCGCGGCCTTGCCATAGCCCTGGACCGCCTCGCCCTCGATGCCGAGCGCGGCGAGCGCATGGCGGCCGAGCAGGTCGCCGAGCTCCTCGCCGATATCGATCAGCTCGGAGAGGTCATCCTGATAGGTGCCGGCGAAGGGATTGGCGATCACCGCGACGGCGGCGGCACGCTTGATCGGCGGCGCAACGGTGCGGCCGAGTTCGCTATGGGTCTCGTCGAGGACGGTTACGATCTTGCGGATCCTGGCTTTCATCGCAGGCCGTCCTCGCCCTTGATCTCGCTGGCCTTGAGGCCACCGACGCGGGCATGGATGCGCGGCCCGGTCGTCATCACCAGAGCGAACAGCAGTTCATCGGCCTTGGGCGCATCGGTGATGCCGATCTCGAAGGCATCGAAGTGGCTGCGGACATAGGACGCGTTGACGTGGGTGACCGGAATGTCGAGGCGCGTGCCGGGGCCACCGACCTTCTTGGTCGAGGGCACGATCGCCTTGGCGTCACCAAGCAGTTCGCGCATGGCGTAGCCGCCAGGGACATGCCAGAGCGCGCCGTGCTCAAGCTCGCCGGCAGCTCCGACGATGGCGCCCTTGCCATAGCCCTGGATCGCCTTGGCATCGCCGCCCATCGCAGCGAGCAGGCGCTGCGCCATGGCGAGGCCGAAGGGCTTGAGATCGTCCATGAAGCCCTGGATGTCCTCGACATAGTGGCCGGCGTAGGGGTTGGCGATCACGGCCAGCGCCGCGCCACGCTTCAGCGGAACGGAAGCGGCCGGGCCGCCCTCGTGATGGATCTCCTCGACGGTCACGGCATATTTACGGACGGCGATCTCAGGCACGGGCCAGTCTCCTCTCAGGCTTTTCTTGAACGACAATAGGCGTGGCGAGCGTACGGCTCACGCCCTGAAGATGCATGGCGGCGCAGACGATCAGGCCTGCCGCGCGCAGACGCTCAGCCTCGACGAGGCCGCCGGCGAGCGCGGTTTCGATCTCGTCCATGGCCAGCGGGCCGACATCGCGGGTCACCAGCCGCTCGCCGAGATCGCTGTCGCTCTGGATCGTGTTAGCGGGCAGGCGCTCGACCCCCGGATGGCCGGGCAGATCGATCGCATTGGCGATCACGGTCGCGGCGGCGTCGGCCATGGCGGCGGTCGGGGCGAGCACCGTCACCGCCTCGGCGATCCCCAGCGAGAAGCTGCGGCCGGGATAGCCTGATGTCGCGATGCCGGCGACGCCGTCCTCAGGCCGGATCGTCGCGGTGGCGAAGAATTCCGGCCGGTCGGGGCGCTTCACCAGGCCAATACGGAACTGCTCGCCCGCGGCGAGATGCAAGGCGATGTCGCCGCCATTGTTGACATAGGCGCGCTGCAGCGGCGCAGCCGCGCACATCACGCCGAGAATCTCTTGTGCCACAGAGCCGGCGACGGCGGCCATCGGTGTGATGAAGCTACGCTCGGCAAACGGGCTGACCGCCGCATGCATGCGCCGCCCGACCGGCCCGAGCGGAAGCGGGCTTGTCCGGCTCACCGCCGTACGCAGCAGCTGCAACTCGTCGCAGAGTTCGGCGAGCAGGCCATCGAAGCGGAGAATCGCCGCCTCATGCGCCGCCTTGACCGCGCCTGGCTCGCCGACGGCCTCGACGACGAGGTCGATCGGCCCCTGCTGCAGGAGCAGGCGCCGGCCATCCGGTAGGATACGCGCGGAGGGCTTCTCCCACATCGCCCTAGCCGAGCGAGCGGCGCGGCTGCTCCGGCGCCAGCGGCCAGGGATTATCCGGGCGCTGCGGCAGGCGCAAACGGCTGCCGCCCTTCAGCGAAGCCAGCGGCTGGATCGCGTCCATATGGCCGCCGAGCGCCTCGTAATCGCTCAGGCTCATGGTGAATTCGAGCGGCGCAACCAGCGCCGGCGTCGGCACATAGCCGAAGGCGTTCTCCGGCAGGCGGGTGACGTCGACCATGAAGGTGATGCCGCCGCCCGGCCAGATATACACAGGGGCTCCCCCACAAGTGACATAAGTCAGCGCATCCTTGACCGAGCGGGTCAGGCGCACCGGGTTTTCGGTGACGCCGGCGCGCAGCGAGCCGCCGGCGCCGCCGATGAACAGCACGGTCGAGAGCGCCGGCTCGCAATTCTCGGCGATGCGCTCGACCGGCTCGACCAGCGGCTGCGGCATCTGCGTCTCGACCGGCACGAGGTTCTCGTCGAGCTCGTAATAGGCGGCGTGCTCGCCTGTGGTCGAGACCATCAGCAGGCGCAGCCCGGGATAGGCGACCTTCGGATCGAAGGGGCCGAGGATGGTCAGCGGGTCGCTGATATTGGTGCCGCCCCAGCCAGTGCCGGGCTGCGCCACCTGGAAATAGCGGCCGGGGGTCGAGCGCCGGCCCTTCATCTTGATGCCGGTGCCGGCCATGCCGAGCAGCTTGCCGGCCTGGTGCTCGGAGAGCACGCCGGTGATGTGATCGTCGACGACGACGACCTCATCGACCTTGCCATGCCATTGCTTGGCGAAGATCCCGATCGTCGCCGAGCCGCAGCCGACGCGCATCCGGCTTTCCTGGATGCCGTTGACAATCGGCGGCTTGCCGGCCTGGACGATCACGGTCTCGCCCTCGTCGATGGTGAGCTCGACCGCCTTGCCGTTGCTGAGCTGGAGCAGCGCATCGCAGGTGACGCGGCCCTCTTTCTTCGAGCCGCCGGTGAGGTGGTGGACACCGCCGAGCGAGAGCATCTGCGAGCCGTATTCGCCGGTGGTGACGTGGCCGATCGCCTCGCCATCGACGCGCACCGTCGCCTGCTCCGGGCCGAGGAAGCGGTCGGTATCGATCTTCACCTTGACGCCGCAATAGCTGAAGATGCCCTCGGTCACGACGGTGACCATGTCGACGCCGTCGACCTCCGACGAAACGATGAACGGGGCGGGCTTGTAGTCGGGATAGGTGGTGCCGGCGCCGATCGCGGTGATGAAGGTGCCCTGCTGGTGGACGATCTCGCCGTCCCACTCGCGCGATCCGGCGAAGGGAACGACCTCGCCGCCATGCTCAAGCGTGCGCTCGAGCACGACATGCGGCTCCATCCGCACCAGCTCGCCATCGACATTGCCGTAGCGATCGCAGGCGCCGACGGCGCCCGGCTTGATGAAGCACATCACCGGGCAGGCATCGCAGCGGATCTTGTCGTCCGCGACCGGGCTCGCTTCGTCCAGCGCCATGCTTGATCCTCCCGCAGAGCGGGCCTTAAGGATTTTGTTTGTGTACAAACGATACTGGCGCGCCTCTTAGAGCAAGTCAAGACAGCGGCGCGGGGCAGGATGGCGGGCCACTCTACGCTCGATATCGGGATTGGCCCACAGCTTCGGCCGTCACGGCCGAGCTCGCGCTGATTCGTCGATGAGAAGGAGGCGCAGCCACACAATCTTGCATACAAGATTGTTTACGACGCTGCTAACCGGGATTTCTACCCGTCCGAGATGACCTCCACATGACGCGATTGGTTGTTGCACACACGGCATCAATGGCGCATTGACAGCCAAATTTCCCCGCTGCTATTGTTTGCATACAAACATGTTTGGAGCGGCAGCGCCGCGGGAGAGAGGACCCTTCCATGTATGACGTCTTCGCCACGGACCGCCTGATCGACCACTGGCTTGTCGAGGACATCGGCGCCTGCGACCTCACCGTCCAGGTGATGATCGAGCCGGGCGAGACCGGCAAGTTCCACATGAACGCCCGCGAGCCGATGATCGTCGCCGGCATCGAGGTCGCCGCCCGCGTGTTCAAGCGCTACGACCCCGACCTCAAGGTGACCCTGCGCGTCAAGGACGGCGACAAGGTCGAGAAGGGCGCGATCCTGGTCGAGATCGAGGGCTCGGCCCGCAGCGTGCTCACCGCCGAGCGCACCGCGCTCAACATCGCCCAGCGTCTTTCCGGCATCGCCAACGAGACGGCCCGCTACGCCGCCGCCATGGCCGGCAGCAAGGCGCGGCTGATCGACACCCGCAAGACCACGCCCGGCCTGCGCATGATGGAGAAGCACGCCGTGACCTGCGGCGGCGGCCTCAACCACCGCCTCGGCCTCGATAATGGCGTGATGATCAAGGACAACCACATCGCCGTCTGCGGCAGCATCACCGCCGCCGTCGAGCGCGCCCGCAAGAAGCTGCCGGTGCTGACCAAGCTCGAGGTCGAGTGCGACCGGCTCGAGCAGGTCGAAGAGGCCGCCAAGGCCGGCGCCGACGTGATCATGCTCGACAACATGTCGGTCGCGGACATGACCAAGGCGGTCGAGCTGATCGCCGGCCGCGCCAAGGTCGAAGCCTCCGGCGGCATCAACATCGACACGATCGGCCCGATCTCGAAGACCGGTGTCGACTATATCTCGACCAGCAAGATCACCCAGTCGGCGCCCGCGGTGGATATCGGCCTCGACGAAGCCTGAGCAGGACTGCGGCCAGGGAATGCGGCAAGGTACCTTCTTCCTCGTGGTCGGCCCGAGCGGGGCCGGCAAGGACTCGCTGATCGACGGCGCCCGCGCTCTGCTGGAGCCGACCGGTCGCTATGTCTTCGCGCGGCGCGTCGTCACCCGTCCGGCGGGATCGCCGGGCGAGGACCATGAGGCGGCGACGGACGAGGCCTTCGACGCACGCGAGGCCAAGGGCGACTTCCTGATCACCTGGGGCGCCCATGGCCTGCGCTACGGCCTGCCGGCCGAGCTGAAGCGCCTGGTCGAGGCCGGCCGCAACGTCATCGCCAATGGCTCGCGCGCCACGATCGCGGCGCTCGCCGCCCGCCTGCCGCGCTTCGTCGTGGTCGAGGTCACCGCACCGCCCGAAGTGCTCGCCGCGCGCATTGCCGGGCGTGGCCGCGAGAGCGGCGAAGCCATCGAGAAGCGCCTGTCGCGCACGGTCGAGCCCCGCCCGGAAGGGATCAGGGCGGCGACGATCTGCAATGATCAGAGCGTCGAGATCGGCATCGAGCGCTTCGTCGCCGCAGTCGAGGCGGCCGCCAACACGATGCGCCTGCGCCGCCTGCCGCTCTTCGCGGGACGGGCGCATTGCGCCTATCTCCCTGCCAAGGGCGAGATCGTCAACGGCTTCGACTATCTCGGACCGGGCCGGATCGAGATCTCGGGCGCGACCGCCAGCATCCGCTCGGATGTTCAGGTGGTCGATTCACCTGCCCTGCTCGGCGGCGACGAGATCGGCCTTTCGGCCGAGGCCTTCGACGAGCTCGGCCTGCCAGAGGGCAGCGATGTCACGCTCCGGCGCACGCCCTCACCGGAGAGCCGGGCAGCGCTGACCCGCAAAATCCAGGGCGGCGAGCTCACCGAAGAGCAGTACCACACGCTGATCCGCGACATCGTCGAGGCCCGCTATCCCGATGGCGAGGTCGCGGCCTTCCTGGTCGCGGCGACGCAGAAGCTCTCCGATGACGAGGTCATCGCACTGGCGCGGGTGCGTACCCGCTTCGCGCAAAAGATCACCTGGCCGGACAAGATCGTCGTCGACAAGCATTCGATGGGCGGCATTCCCGGCAGCCGGATCACGCTGATCGTCGTGCCGATCGTCGCGGCACACGGCGCCTTCCTGATGCCCAAGACCTCGTCGCGCGCCATCACCTCGGCGGCAGGCACGGCCGATGCGATGGAGGCGCTCGCCCGGGTCGAGCTCAACCCGGCCGAGCTGCGCGCCTGCGTCGAGAAGGCACGAGGCTCGATCGCCTGGAACGGACGGCTCAACCATTCCGTCGTCGACGATGTGATGAACGCGATCACGCGACCGCTCGGCATTGATTCCAATCGCTGGTCCGTCGCCTCGATCCTGTCGAAGAAGCTCACGGCCGGCTCGACCCATGTCATCGTCGACCTGCCCTATGGCCCGCGCGCCAAGCTGAAAAGCGAGGCGGAAGCGGCCGAGCTGGCTGATTTGTTCGAGACCGTCGGCGCCGGGCTCGGCCTCGTCGTCAACGCTTTCCCAACCGATGGCAGCCGACCGATCGGGCGCGGCATCGGCCCGGCGCTGGAATGCCGGGATGTCGGCTGGGTGCTCGACAACGATCCGCAGGCGCCCGCCGACCTGGTCGAGAAGGCACTGTTCTTCACCAGCCGCATCCTGGCCTGGGACCCGGCGCTCGGCTCGGTCTCGGCCGGGCGTGCACGGGCCGAAGAGCTGCTGCGCTCCGGCGCAGCGCGGGCCGCCTTCGAGCGGATCATCGATGCGCAAGGGCGGCGCGAGCCGCCGGTCGCGCCGGGGCTGCTGGTCCATACCGTGCGTTCGCCCAAGGCCGGGGTCATCACCGAGATCGATGGCTGGGCGGTCGCAGGGATTGCAAGACGTGCGGGAGCGCCCTTCGACAAGGCGGCAGGAATCGACCTGCGCCGCCATGTCGGCGACCGTGTCGCCGCAGGCGATCCACTTTTCGCCATCCATGCCAGCGCCTCGAGCGATCTCGACGAGGCCAAGGCGATGGCGGAAGGCTGCGATTGCTACGTGATGAATTAATCGCGGCGCTAAAAACACAAACGCAGGTCATCCCGGACAAGCGGCAAAGCCGCGCCGATCCGGGATCCATTCAGGAACCTCTATCGGAAAAGCTCCGGAATGGATCCCGGGTCTCCCTTCGATCGCCCGGGATGACTCGCGTTTGCGTGGATTGACCCTCAGAGCCTCAGCGCAGCTGCTTCAACAGTGCGATCAGCGTCGCCCGCTGGTTGGTCGCGAGCGGCGCCAGCGTCACCTTGGTCACCGTCTCCGCCTTGGGCAGCAATTCGCGGGTGTAAGCGACGCCGGCCGGGCTCAGCTCGACGATGAGTCGTCGGCCATCCTCCGGATCGGGCTTGGTCTGGACGAGCTTGCGCTTGAGAAGGCGGTCGACCACGCCCTTGATCGTGGCGGCGTCCATCGCGGTCTGTCGTCCCAGCAGGTTCTGCGAGGAACCGCCATCCTGATAGAGCCGCGCCAGCACCGCCCATTGCGTCGGCGTCAGGTCGGCACCCATGATCTCGTTGAAGATCGAGACATGGCGCTGCGCCGCCTGGCGCATGATGAAGCCGACCTGCTCGGCGAGATCATAGTTCTCGTCGGCGGGTTCGGGCGTCTCGGCCGCAGTGCTCGGTCGCGCCATCGCTGATCCTCGTTCGTATACGAACGATATTCCTAGCGCGCTTTCCTGGCGACCGGAACCGGCTGGATCGCCGAGAATCACGCTTCGTCCACGACATCAGCGAAGCAGGTCCTCAGACGCTCGTCCAGCGCCCGTCGCGGAAACTCCGCGCGGCGGCCTCGACCGTGCGCTCGATGCGCAGGCCGGCTTCGAAATCGAGGAGATGCGCGGGCTCGCCGGCGATCGCCCGCAGCAGTTCGCGGCATTCGATGATCTTGAGCTCGTTGAAGCCGAGGCCGTGGCCGGGCGCAGGGATGAAGCGGCCATAGGGCTCATGCGCCGGCGCGGTCAGGATGCGGCGGAAGCCCTGCGTATCAGCCGACCCGTCGGCGATATAGAGCTCGATCTCGTTCATCCGCTCCTGATCATAGGCGATCGTCCCCTTGGCACCAAAAACCTGCAGGGCGATGCGGCCCTTGCGGCCCCAGGCCGAGCGGTTGAGCGCGACGAGCCCGGAAGCGCCGGAGGAGAGGCGCAAGAGCAGGGTCGCGATGTCGTGGGTCTCGACCGCGCGGCTGCCGCCGGCCGCGAGCGGGCGTTCGGCGTAGGGTTTGGCCATGTCAGCCATCACCGCTTCGACCTCGCCGATCAGCACCTTGATCAGCGAGAAGGCGTGCACGCCGAAATCGTCGAGCGCGCCATGGCCGGAAGCCGCCTCGCTCTTCCAGGAGAACAGCGCACCGGCATCTGCCATGAAGTCCTCATCCATCTCGACGCGGACATGGTTGACCGGCCCGATCGCACCCTCGGCGATCAGGCGTTGCGCCAGCCGGATCGCCGGGTTCTGGATGTAGTTGTAGCCGAGGGCCGCGACCGTGCCGGCCGCCTTTGTCGCCGCCAGCATTGCCTCAGCATCGCCAAGGCTGGTCGCCATCGGCTTCTCGCACCAGACATGCTTGCCAGCCTTCAGCGCCGCGATCGCCATTTCGGCATGGAAGGCGTTCGGCGTGGTGATCGAGACGACGTCGACATCGGGATGGGCGATCAGCGCCTGCCAGTCGGCGGTCGATTCGGTGAAACCGAACTCGCCGGCTCGTTGCGCCGCCAGGGCTTCGTCGACCTCGCAGAGCATGGCGAGCTTCGGGCGGGGCACATCGCCGAAGACCGGCGCGACGGCGTTCCAGGCCAGGGCATGGCACTTGCCCATATAGCCGGTGCCGATCAGGCCGACGCCGAGCGCGCGCATGGGGATGTCCTTTCGTTTTCACAGAACTTGGGGGTCATCCCGGACAAGCGGCCAAGCCGCGCCGATCCGGGATCCATGCCTGAGCCGTTCCGGAATGGATCCCGGGTCTTCGCTTCGCTACGCCCGGGATGACCAATTGAGGGAAATAATCAGACCGTGCCGCCGAGCTCCTCGGAGACCGCCTGCAATTCCTTGCCGCCGGCCATCAGGTTCTGCAGCTCGTCCATGGCGATCCCGGACTTGGCGTAGGTGCCGAGCGTTTTGCCGCGATTGAGCACGGTGAAGCGGTCGCCGACGGCATAGGCGTGGCGGACATTATGGGTGATGAAGATCACGCCCAGCCCCTTGGCGCGGACGAGGTTGATGTATTTCAGCACCATCGAGGTCTGGGCGACGCCGAGCGCCGAGGTCGGCTCGTCCAGGATCAGCACCTTGGCGCCGAAATAGACGGCGCGGGCGATGGCGACGCATTGGCGCTCGCCGCCCGAGAGCGTGCCGACCGCCTGATGGGGATCGCGGATGTCGATGCCGATCCTGTGCATCTCGTCGCGGGTCACGGCATGGGCGAGGTCGAAATCGATCCATTTCAGCGGGCCGAAGCCGCGGATCGGCTCGCGGCCCATGAAGAAGTTCCGCGTGATCGACATCAGCGGGATCATCGCCAGATCCTGGTAGACCGTGGCGATGCCGGCATCGAGCGCATCGCGCGGGCTGGAGAAGGCGACCGGCCGGCCTTCGACCAGGAACTCGCCCGAGCTCGGGCGATGGCAGCCCGAGAGCGTCTTGATCAGCGTCGACTTGCCGGCGCCGTTGTCGCCGAGCAGGCAGAGCACCTCGCCGGCGCAGACCTTGAGCGAGACGCCGGAGAGCGCGATCACCGAGCCGAAATGCTTGACGATGTCGCGGACCTCGATCAGCGGCACCTGTTCCGGGGCTGCGTTTGTCACGTTCAGCGCTCCCCTGTCGCCTTGCGGCGGATGAAATTGTTGAACAGCACGGCGAGCAACAGCATGCCGCCGAGGAAGACCTGGAACCAGTCACTGTCGAAGCTGGTGTAGGTCAGGCCGATCGAGACCATGCCGAAGATGATCGCGCCGAAGAAGGCGCCGATCGCCGAGCCATAACCGCCGGTGAGCAGGCAGCCGCCGATGACAGCGGCGATGATCGCCTCGAACTCCTTTTGGAAGCCGCGGCGGGCATCGGTCGAGCCGGCGTCGAGCACGGTCAGGATCGCGACGAGCGTCGCGGCGCAGGCAGTCAGCACGAACAGGGTCGTCTTGACCATGTTCACGGGAACGCCGGAATTGCGGGCCGCATTGGGATCGCCGCCGGCGGCGAAGATCCAGTTGCCGAAGCGGGTGCGCAGCAGGACATAGGTCGCGAGCGCCGCGATGGCGAGGAACCAGAGGACGCCAACGGGAACGCCGGTCACGGTCGGCGTCCCGTTCGGGAACTTGGCGATCCAGTTGGCCTGCGCCAGCCAGGCGAACAGCCCCTCCAGCGCCTGGCCGGAGAAGAGCTCGCGCACGATGCCGTCGCCCGCCTTGTCGCCGATGCCGCGCAACTGCGTCGAGCCGCCGGTCGCCCATTTTAGCCCGACCAGCGAAAGGCCGCGCAGGATGAAGAGGAAGGCGAGGGTGACGATGAAGGAGGGCAGGCGCGTCCTGATGACGATCTGACCGTTCACCGCGCCCATCAAACCGGCGAAGACGAAGGTCGCGACGATCGCCGCCAGCAGCGGCATATCGCCGACGACGATCAGCGCGCCGAAGACAAGGCCGGAAAAGGCGATCATCGAGCCGATCGAAAGGTCGAACTCGCCGCCGATCATCAGGAGGGCCGCCGCGATGGCGAGGATGCCAAGCTGGGCCGCCGGTGAGAGCACCGTCATCACCCCGGCGAGGGTGAACATCGCCGGATTGGCGGTCAGGCCGAAGAAGACGGTCACCAGGACGAGGCCGGCGACCGCCCCCAATTCGGGCCGGCGCATCAATCGGGCGATCAGCGAGACGCGGCGCAAGCGCTCGTCACGAGCCTCTGCGGCCGGGTCAGTGGGACGGGACGCACCCGCGGCGAGATCGGCAGTCGACGTCGTCATGGCGCGCACCTTCAGCTTCTGAACCGTCCGGGGAGGAAGCGGCGGCGCGGGACACGCCGCCGCAGATCGCTCAGCGGATGCCCTTGGCCGAGAGGTCGACGACCTGGGCCGCCTTCTCCTTGGTCACGAGGTTCGGGCCGGAAGGGACGTTGCCACCAGGGACGAGGCCGTATTCGGCGTTGAGCGCCAGGAAGGCGACCGGCAGGTAGCCTTGCAGGAACTGCTGCTGGTCGATGCCGAAGGCCGCCTCGCCCGCCACGATCGCCTTGAGGAAGTTGGCCGAGAGATCGAAGGTGGCGACGCGGACATTGGCGATCTTGCCTGCTTCCTTGACGCCGGCAAGCGTCGGCTCGCCGCCGAGCGAGGCGCTCAGCGCCATCACCGTGTCGACGCTGGCGTCGGAGAGCGCCGCCTTGACCTTGGAGCGGATCTCGGACGGGTCGTTCGAGACCGGCAGCACCGTGACCTTGCCCTTGAAGCCTTCGGCAAAACCCTTGCAGCGCAGGTCGAGCGCGACATTGCCGACCTCGTGATTGACGCAGACGCCGACCTTGCCGCCCATGCTGGCGAGCTTCTCGCCGGCGGCCTTGCCGGCGTCGAACTCGTCCTGGCCGACATGCAGGAGCGCGCCGAGCTTCTTCGAGACGTCGGAACCGGAGTTCATCGAGATCACCGGGATGCCGGCGGCGACCGCCTTCTGGATCGACGGGCCGAGCGCCGAGGCGTCCGGGATCGAGACGACGAGGCCGGCCGGCTTCTGGTTCACCGCGGCATCGATCAATTGGCTCATCGCGACCATGTCGAAGGTCTCGGGAGCGCGGTAGTCGACTGCGACTTTCAGATCGGCCGCCGCCTTGGCGACGCCGTTCTTGACCACCGACCAGAACGGGTCCGCGGCCTGGCCATGGCTGACGACGATGATCCTGGTCTGCTGCGCGACGCTCGGCGTCGCAGCGGTGACCGCGATGGCGGCGGCAGCAATCATCCCTCCGAGAAAACGTTTCATCTCATCCTCCCATGCGGGATGCTCCCGCTTTCGTTGTTCGGTCCGATCGGGCGCGATCGGCCGGCTTTCGGGCGATTTGGCGGGCCGCGAAGCGTCGCGGACTGCCTGGGATGGCGAAGGAGGGAGGACGCGCCAGGCGCGGCCGCCGACTCTCCGCTTCATTCAAAACGAAACAAAAAAACCGTTTTTAATATTCAATGGAACAGTCATTCCATCGCTCATGCGCAGCTGTCAAGCGCCTTCTGCGCCGGTGACATACCTGGGCGTGTGCCGGTTCAGTGCTTCCGAGATGGTCTCCTCGGCGAGCGGTGGATCGCCGAACTCCTCCCTTCCCCTTGCGGGGAAGGGTTGGGGATGGGGGGCGAATGACCGGGCGAGCGGGCGCTTGTAGAAGCGGCTCGGCCCAGTTCCCCGCAGACTCGCTCCGGTTTTACGACCCCCACCCCTACCCCTCCCACAAGGGGGAGGGGTTCGCCCGGTGCAGACCGACAAAACCCATCACCAATATCGACTTGCCAGGAGCGGGCCGCCGCCTCGATTGTCGCTGACCGAAGCGGCGCCATCAGCGCCCGGCATCAGGGGAATGTCATGGGCCTGCCAGCGACCGCGCGCATCGATATCGGGCGCTTCTGGACGACGATCGAACGCTCGGCCGAGATCGGGGTCGGCCGGCCGGGCGGCCTGTCGCGGCTGGCGCTCGGCGATGCCGACCGGGAGGTACGCGACGTCTTCATCGACTGGTGCCGGCAGGCGGGCCTCAGCGTCCGCATCGACGGCATCGGCAACATCTTCGCGCGCCGGGCCGGGCAGGATGACAGCCTGCCGCCAGTGGTGATGGGCAGCCATCTCGATACGCAGGTGAATGGCGGGCGCTTCGACGGCATCGCCGGCGTGCTCGGCGGGCTGGAGGTCTGCCGCACGCTCGACCGGCTCGGCCACCGCACCAAACGTCCGATCGAGGTGGTCAACTGGACCAATGAGGAGGGCGGGCGCTTCTCGCCGCCCATGGTCGGCTCGGGCTGCTTCACCGGCGCCTATACGCTCGACTGGGCGCTGGGGCGGCGCGACGATGACGGCAAGACGATCGGCGAGGAACTCGACCGGATCGGCTATCGCGGGCAAATGGAGGCTACGCCCCACCCGTTCGACGCCTATGTCGAATTCCATATCGAGCAGGGGCCGATCCTCGACCGCGAGGGCATGCAGGTCGGCGTCGTCACAGGCGGCTATGCCAGCACCGGCATGCTGGTCGAATTCAGGGGCGAGACCGCCCATACCGGCCCCTGGCCGATGGAGCGGCGCAAGAACGCGCTGATCGCCGGCGCGCGCCTGCTGGTCGCGGTCGACGATCTCGGCTGGGAGCATGCCAGCGGCGGCGGCAAGGCGACGGCATCGCGACTGGTGGCCTGGCCGAACAAGCCCGGCATCCTCTCCGACTGGGCGCAGGCGACCTGCGATGTCCGCCATGCCGACCCGGAAGCGACCGCCGTGATGGCCGAGCGCGTACGCCGCGCCATCCACGAGGCGGCGGCGCGGGCCGATTGCACCGCCGAGATCCTCGATGTCTGGAACTGGGGCGGCAAGGTTTTTGCCGACGAGCTGATCGAGCAGGTCCGCTCGACCTCGCTGGCACTCGGCTACCGCACGCGCGATATCCTGAGCCAGGCCGGGCACGACGCCTATTTCGTCGCCCGCCATGCGCCGACGACGATGATCTTTTCGCCCTGCAAGGACGGGATCACCCACAACAACCAGGAACTCTGCACGCCGGACGATCTGGAGCCCGGTCTCAACGTGCTCCTACATACGGTGGTGGCGCGGGCGGACCGCTAACAGTCACTCGATCGCGGCGACGCATTCGATCTCGATGTCGAAAGGCAAGGGCCAGGGCCGGATTGCGGCGCTGGTCCGCGCCGGGAAACCATCGCTGAAATAGGTCCGGTAGACCGCGTTGACGCCAGCCATCAGCGCGGGATCGGTGACGAAGATTGTCGCCTTGACGACCGCATCGAGCGAGGAGCCGCCATGGCGCAGCGTCACGGCGAGCGCCTCCATCGCGGCGCGGGTCTGCGTCTCGATATCGCCGCCGACGATCTCGCCGGTCACGACGTCGATCGGCGGCATGCCGCAGGTGAAGAGCAGGTCGCCGGCGCGCGCCAGCGCCGAGGTCGGCGCGCCGAGCCGGCGGATCGCCTCGGAGATGACAGGGACTTCGATGATCTCGCGGCGCATGATCTGATCCACTTTCCCTTATCCGCCTGAATTGGCGGCTCAGCGGCTCCGCAGCAGGCCGTCGATGCCGGCGGCACAGAAGCTGGTCAGGCGCTGCAGCAATTGTTCGGCATTCCCGGCCACCGGGACGGACTCGCGCTGCCGGTCGAGCCGCACGGCGCGGTCGCCGGCGGCCATGGTCGTGACGAGAGCCCCGACCATGAAGAGATAGGCGTCGACCAGCGCGCCCTCCGGCGCTTGCGGATAGAGCTTGCCCAGCGCTGCGACGAACTGCCGTGCGGTCGGATCGAAGTGCTCGGCGACGACGCCGCGCGCCGCCTCGCGCGGGTCTACCGCCTCGCGGGCCGTCATCATGGCGAACGCCGCGCCCTGCACGCCCTCGCTGAAGCGCTGGCGCACGGAGGGGCCGATCAGGGCGGCGACGATCTCGCCGACATCTAGCGCCGGCCGCGCCATCGCCTCGCCGAGCGCCTGCGCCCGCGCCAGCGCCAGGGCATGAGCCCGGCGGGCGAAGACGGCGCGGTAGAGCGCCTCCTTCGAGCCGAAATGATAGCTGAGCTGCGAGAGCCGTACGCCGGCCGCAGCCGCGAGATCGCGCATCGAGGCGCCGTCGGCGCCGCCGCGTTCGGCGAAGAGCCGCTCGGCAGCGTCAAGAATGCGGTCGCGCGTCGGCATCGCGGACATCAGACCCCTCCAGAATCCAGCGATTCCCCTCTTACCAGAAACATGACGCCCTGCTATAGGTCGGACGTTCGTCCAAATTCGAACCACAGAGAACACATCCTCATGGGAGGACATACCGGCATGCTGCCAGGCCGCCTCGTCGATCTGTCGATTCCCCTCGAGAACGACGTTCCTGCCGATCCGCCCTTCCAGAAGGTCAGAATCGACTACCGCACACATCAGACGACGGCGACTGACATCGCAGCGGCCTTTCCGGGACTGAAGCCCGAGCAGCTCCCGGACGGCATGGGCTGGGCGGTCGAGCTCGCGACGATCTCGACCCATAACGGCACCCATGTCGACGCGCCCTGGCATTACCACCCGACGCAGGACGGCGGCGCGCCGGCGCTCCGGATCGACGAATGCCCGCTCGAATGGTTCCTGCAGCCGGGCGTGAAGCTTGATTTCCGCCATCTGCCTGATGGCCATGTCGTCACGCCCGCCGAGATCGACGCCGAGCTCGCGCGCATCGGCCATACCTTGAGCCCGCTGGAGATCGTCGTCGCCAATACGCGGGCCGGCGCCCGTTACGGACAGGCCGATTATGTCGACTCCGGCTGCGGCTTCGGCCGCGAGGCGACGCTGCATCTGGTGCGGCAGGGCATCAAGGTGGTCGGCACCGATGGCTGGAGCTGGGACGCGCCGTTCAGCCACACTGCCCGCCGCTTCGCCGAGACCGGCGACGCCTCGCTGATCTGGGAGGGGCACAAGGCCGGGCGCGAGGCCGGCTACTGCCAGATCGAGAAGCTGCACAATCTCGAAGCGCTACCGGCGACCGGCTTCACCATCAGCTGCCTGCCGGTGAAGGTCCGCAATGGCTCGGCCGGCTGGACGCGCGCCGTGGCGATCCTGCCCGTCTGACCGGACGACGAAGGAGAATGCGATGAGCAAGGTCATCATCACCTGCGCCGTCACCGGCGGCATCCATACCCCGACCATGTCGGACCATCTGCCGATCACGCCGGACGAGATCGCCAGCCAGGCGATCGCGGCGGCGGAGGCGGGCGCGGCGATCCTGCATCTGCACGCGCGTGATCCGAGGGACGGCCGCCCGACGCCAGACCCCGCCGTGTTCATGGAGTTCCTGCCGCGGATCAAGCAGGCGACCGATGCGGTGGTGAACATCACCACCGGCGGCGGCCTGACCATGACCGTCGAGGAGCGTCTCGCCGCGCCGCTCAAGGCCGCGCCGGAGATGTGCTCGCTCAACATGGGCTCGATGAACTTCGCGCTGCATCCCCTCGCGGAAAAGTACAGCGACTGGAAGCATCCCTGGGAGCAACCCTATCTCGCCAACACCAAGGACTTCATCTTCCGCAACACCTTCGGCGACATCGAGCGCATCTACAAGCTGCTCGGCGAAGGCCACGGCACCAAGTTCGAGCATGAATGCTACGATGTCGGCCACCTCTACAATCTCGCCCATTGCCTCGATCGCGGCTGGTTCAGGCCGCCGGTGTTCCTGCAATTGATCTTCGGGATTCTCGGCGGCATCGGCGCCGATCTCGACAATCTGATGTTCATGAAGCGCACCGCCGACAAGCTCTTCGGCAAGGATTATCACTGGTCGGTGCTGGCCGCCGGGCGCCACCAGATGGCCTTCTGCACGCAGGCCGCGATGCTGGGCGGCAATGTCCGCGTCGGGCTGGAGGACAGCCTGTTCATCGGCAAGGGCAAGCTCGCGACCTCCAATGCCGAGCAGGTCGCCAAGATCCGCCGCATCGTCGAGGAGCTCGGCTACGAGATCGCCACCCCCGAGGAGGCCCGCACGACGCTCGGCCTCAAGGGCGGCGACCGCGTGAACTTCTGATGCCGCCTCGCCCCAACCCCCTCGACGGCTTTGTCATCGATCCCGCCGCTCTTCGCCATGTCGGCGAAGGGCTGCAGCGGCCGGAATGCATCCTGGCCGAGCGCGACGGCTCGCTCTGGAGCGCCGATGCGCGCGGCGGCGTCGTCCATATCCGGCCGGATGGCACGCAGCAGCTGATCACGCAGACGGCGAGCCGCGGCTTCGCCGAGGCGGCGGACGAAGAGGCGCGCTTCGTCTCCGGCACCTTGCCGAACGGCCTCGCCTTCGCCCGCAATGGCGACGTGCTGATCTCGAATTTCGGCACCGACCGCCTGGAGGTGATGACGCGCTCGGGCGAGACGCGCGTGCTGGTCGATACGATCGACGGGCAGGCGATCGGCAAGGTCAATTTCGTGCTGCGCGACAGCAAAGACCGGATCTGGCTGACGATCTCGACGCGCACCAGGAATTGGATGCGGGCGATGAGCCCCAATGTCCGCGACGGCTATGTCGCGCTCTATGATGGCGGCCGCCTGCGCATCGTCGCGGATGGGTTCGCCTTCACCAATGAGATCCGGCTCGATGCCAACGAGGAATGGCTCTACGTCGCCGAGACCTGCGCCTGCCGGGTGACGCGCCTACGGGTTGGGGTCGATGGCAGCCTGACCGATCGCGAGATTTTCGGCCCGAGCGATCACGGCGCCTTCATCGACGGCATCGCCTTCGACGCCCATGGCAATCTCTGGGGAACGCATGTGATGCTCGACCGCGTCTTCGCGCTCACGCCGGAGGGCGAGCTTCGCATCCTGCTCGACGACGATCGCGGCAGCGAAGCGGGGAAGGCGCTGATGGCCGCCTTCGCCCGCGACGAAGCGACGCCCGAGCTGATGCTCGCCTGCGGCGGCACGATCGCGCCCTGGTTCGCCAGCATCACCTTCGGCGGCGCAGACCTGCGCACCGCCCATATCGGCAGCCTGCGCGGCAGCCGCATCCCCTCATTCAGATCACCGGTCGCCGGCCTGCCGATGGCGCACTGGCACGACCGCTAGCAACGACGAACGACAATCACGGGAGGAATTCACATGAAGGGTCTGGCCTCGGCGCTCGCCATCACCACCGCATTGCTTGGCGCCCTGCCCGCCGCAGCCGAGATCTCGGACGGCGCCGTCAAGATCGGCGTCTTGACCGACATGTCCGGCGTCTATTCCGACATCACCGGCAAGGGCTCGATCACCGCCGCCCGCATGGCGGTCGAGGACTGCCTCAAGGCCGAATGCGCGGGCATGAAGATCGAAATCGTCTCGGCCGATCATCAGAACAAGGCCGATGTCGGCTCGGCGATTGCGCGCGAATGGATCGACCGGCAGGGCGTCGATGTCCTCGCCGACATGTCGAATGCCTCGCTGCAGCTCGCCATCCCGCCGCTGCTGAAGGACAAGAACCGCGTCGGCCTCTTCCCCGGCGGCACTGCCCGCCTGACCGGCGACGCCTGCCAGCCCGACCATGTCGTTCAGTGGATGTGGGACACCTATGTCCAGGTCGCCGGCATCGCCAACCATCTGACCAAGCCCGGCACCAAATGGTATCTGGTCACCGCCGACTACGCCCTCGGTCACCAGCTCGAAGCCGACGCCAAGACGCTCGTCAGCGCCAAGGGCGGGGTCTATTCCGGCTCGGTCCGTCATGCCTTCCCGGCCGTCGACCTCTCCTCGCAACTCCTGACCGCGCAGGGCTCGGGCGCCGACCTGATCGCGCTCGCCAATGCCGGCGGCGACACCGTCGCCGGAATCAAGACCGCCCGCGATTTCGGCATCGGCCAGGGCAAGCAGAAGCTGGTCGCCTTCTTCCTGACGGCGATGGACGTGAAGAGCGTCGGCCTCGCCTCGGCGCAGGGCACGATCCTGACCGAGGGCTTCTACTGGGATATCGACCAGCGCACCCGCGCCTTCTCCGAGCGCTTCAAGGCGGCGCATGGCGCGGTGCCCTCGGCGATCCAGGCCGGCGTCTATTCCTCGGTCCGGCACTATCTCAAGGCGGTCGTCGCGGCGAAGTCGGACGAGGCAAAGACGGTGATCGCCAAGATGCGGGAGGTCCCGATCGAGGACGAGGTCGTGCGCAACGCCAAGCTCCGCGAGGACGGGCGCATGGTCCATGACTTCTACGTCTTCCAGGTCAAGAAGCCGGCGGAGTCGAAGGGCGAATGGGACCTCTATGACCTCGTCGCCACCATCCCCGGCGACCAGGCCTTCCGCCCGCTCGCCCAGAGCGCCTGCCCGGCGATCAAGAAGTAGCCGGGCCGCTCAGGCGACGCGGCGCAGTTCCTCCTGGGTTACGCCGAGGCTGGTCAGCAATTTGCTGCGCACCTCGGCGAAGCTCCGCTGCCGCGGCCCGGCCTCGGCCGGGAGCTCGACCTTGAGATCGACGACGAAGCGGCCCTGATCGAGCACGAGCACGCGCTGGGCGAGATGGATCGCTTCGTCGACGTCGTGGGTGACGAGCAGCACCGCCGGGCGATGGCGGGCGCAGAGATCGAGCAGCAGCGCCTGCATGCGCAGGCGAGTGAGGGCATCGAGCGCGCCGAAGGGTTCGTCGAGTAGCAGAAGCTCAGGCTCGCGGACCAGCGAGCGGGCCAGCGCGGCGCGCTGCTGCTCGCCGCCGGAGAGCTGCAGCGGCCAGGCCTTTGCCCGCGCCGTCAGTTCGACCTCGGCAAGCGCATGCAGAGCACGCTCGCGCGGCGTCTGCCCGTTCAGGCCGAGCGAGACATTGTCGACGACCGTCTTCCAGGGCAGCAGCCGCGCATCCTGGAAGACCACCGAGACCGCGTCGGGCGTGCCGAGCCGGCCGGAGCCGGGCACGCCATGGTCGAGCCCGGCGAGCGCCCTCAGGAAGGTGCTCTTGCCGGAGCCGGAGCGGCCGAGCAAGGCGACGAACTCGCCGCGGCCAATGTCGAGATCGACACCGTCGATGATGGTGCGCTCGCCATAGCGGCGGGTGAGGCCGCGGACCGCGACCACGGGCGGCTGGGTCAGTCGGCCAGAATCTTGCGCCATGGCAGAGCCTTTCGGGTGATGAAGCGGACGAGCCAGTCCGAGCTCAGGCCGAGCGCGGCATAGACGGCGAGGCACAGGATGATGACCTCGGTCTGGCCATAGGTGCGGGCCAGATTGATCATGTAGCCGAGGCCGGAGGTGGCGTTGACCTGCTCGACCACGACGAGGGCGAGCCAGGAATAGGTGACGCCGAAGCGCAGGCCGAGCAGGAAGCCGGGCAGCGCCGCCGGCAGCACGACATGGCGCAGGAACTGGCCGTTGGAGAGGTCGAGCGTCTCGGCCAGCTCGATGAAGCGGGCATCGGTCGAGCGCAGGCCGTCATGGGTCTGGATGTAGATCGGCGCGAAGGTAATCAACGCGATCGTCAGAATCTTCATGCCCTCGCCGATGCCGAACCAGAGCATCAGCAGCGGGATCAGCGCCAGCGCCGGAATGGCGCGCTTGATCTGGATCGGGCCGTCGACGAGGTATTCGCCGATGCGGCTGAGGCCGGCGATGACGCCGAGCGAGGCACCGGCGACGATGCCCCAGAACAGCCCCCAGAAGGAACGCTGGAACGAGGTCCAGAGGTTCTCCTGCAAGCGCCCGTCCTGGATCAGCTCCCAGCCGGTGGTCGCCACCGTCCAGGGGGCCGAGAGGATGCGGTCGTCGATGTAGCCGGTCGCCGAGCCGATGCTCCAGAGGATCAGCAGAAGGACCGGGCCGAGCGCGGCGCCATAGGGGATCGGTCGGCCCGGGCCGAGCTTGCGCCGGCGGCGGGGCTTGTCGGCTGCGCCAGCAGGCTGCGAGCGGGCCAGTTTCAGCCAGCGTGGGTCGATGGCGCCCTGTCCACCAGTGAGCGAGAGATCGGCCATCCTCATTCTCCCTGATAGGCGGCGCCGGCGACCTGCTCGAAGCGCCGGTCGAACAATGTCGCCGCCCTGAGCACCGGCTTCTTCAGTTCGGCGGCGAGGAGATCGATGGTCTCCTGCTGCCGCTCGATCGCGCCGTTCCAGTCGAGCGGCACGTCGGGATCGCCATTGGATTCGACCAGGAAGCGGCCGGAATCGGCCTTCAAGCCCTGATCCTTGACGTAGTAGCCCTTGATCCATTCCTCGGGATGGGTCTCGACCCATTTGGTGGCGCGGCCCCAGGCCTGGACATAGGCGCGGATCGCCGCGGCCTTGCCGGGGTCCTCCAGCGAGGATTTCACGACATAGAGATAGGCGGGATCGTCGCGCAGGCCGTGCGGCAAGGCTTTGGCGCCGTCGCGGGCGTAGTTCTGGACGAAGCGCTGCTTGTTCGCCTCCCCGATCGGCGCGGCATCGACGAGCTTGCTGGCGAGCGCGTTGACATAGGCGTCGCCGACGCTCGGCAGTTCGACGAGCTGGACTTCGTCATGCCGGAGGCCCAGCTTCTTCAGCACGCGCAGCACCAACGCGCCCTGGGCCTGACCGGGGCTGAAGGCGACCTTGCGGCCCTTGATGTCCTTGAGCTTCGCGATGCCGGAGCCCGGCGCCGTGGCGATCACATAGATCGGATGGCCGATGGGGTCGCGTCGGAACTTCGCCGCGACGATCCTGACCTCGAGCCCGGTCCATTGCGCATGGATCGGCGGGATGTCGGCAACAGCGCCGATATCGAGCGCCTTGGCCCGGAAGGCTTCGATCGTCTGCGGGCCGCCGGAGATGTTGGCCCATTCGACCTTGAAGGGCAGCTTGCCGAGCTCTCCCGACAGGGTGAGCGCGACCCTCGTCTGCGGATCGCCGACCACCAGCGTCGTCCCCGACGGGACACGCTCGGGAATCGGCGCGGTCTCCGCCAAAGGTTGGGCAGCAGCTGGGGCCGCCAGCAGCGCGGCTGCAAGAGGCAGAAGGTAGCTCAGCTTCATCTGATGTCCTCTGTGGGCATGCGTCGTCGCCCGGCGGAAAGAGCCCGCACTGCGTCACGCATTGGGAAGAGTGTTTGCCGCCGAGCGCTTCAGGCGCTCTTGCGCTGCTCTGTGGCGAAGAGGCTATCCGGACGCGGCAGGCCGAAATGGTCACGCAGCGTAGTGCCGGAATAGTCCTGCCTGAACAGGCCACGCTTACGCAGGATCGGCACGACCTCGGCGACGAAGCTGTCGAAGCCGCCGGTGAGATAAGGCGGCATGACGTTGAAGCCGTCGGCCGCGCCCTGCTCGAACCAGGTCTGAATCTCGTTCGCGACATGCTCGGGCGTGCCGACGACGACGCGATGGCCACGCGCCCCAGCAAGACGCCGGATCAATTGGCGGATCGTCGGGTTCTCGCGATCGACGATGTCGACGACGAGCTGGAAGCGGCTCGCCAGCCCCTTCGGCCCGTTGGTGTCGATGATGTGGCGCGGCACGGGGCCGTCGAGATCATAGCCGCTGAGGTCGACGCCGATCATGCGCTTGAGCTGGTCGAGCGAGGCAGCCGGCTGGATCAGATCGTCGACCTCCTCCTCCAGCCGCTTCGCCTCGGCTTCGGTCGAACCAAGGAAGGGGCTGATTCCGGGCAGGATTCGCAGATGGTCCGGCAGGCGGCCAAGCGCCACCGCGCGGGTCTTGATGTCGGCATAGAATTCCTGCGCGCTTTGAAGCGTCTGGTGCGCGGTGAAAATCGCCTCGGCATGCTGTGCCGCGAAGGAACGGCCATCCTCCGAGGAGCCGGCCTGGACATAGACCGGCCGCCCCTGCGGCGAGCGCGAGACGTTGAGTGGCCCGCGTACCCGGTAGTGCTTGCCGGCATGGTCGATGCGATGGACCTTGTCGGCATCGGCGAAGACGCCGCTTCGGGGATCAGCGACGAGGGCGTCATCCTCCCAGCTGTCCCAGAGCCTGGTGACGACATCGAGGAACTCGCGGGCCTTCTCATAGCGCTCGCCATGCGGCGGATGCTCGGGCAGGCCGAAATTATGGGCGGCGCCGGCGTCGCTGGTCGTGACGATGTTCCAGCCGGCGCGGCCGCCGCTGATATGGTCGAGCGAGGCGAACAGCCGGGCGAGATTGTAGGGCTCGTTATAGGTGGTCGAAGCAGTGCCGATCAGGCCGATCTTCTCGGTTGCTGCTGCGATCGCCGTGAGCCACGTCACCGGCTCCAGGCGAATCCGTGACGAATAGCGCACATTCTCCGCCAGCGACGGCCCGTCGGCGAGGAAGACCGCATCGAACTTCGCAGCCTCCGCCTTCTGCGCCAGCTCCTGATAGTAGCGGATGTCGAGCACCCGCTCCGGTTCCGACTCCTTGTAGCGCCAGGCCGCCTCATGATGGCCGCCGGGATAGATGAACAGGTTGAGCGTGAGCTGGCGGCCGGCATTGGACATCGCGCACCTCGCATCGAGCGAATGGTTTGACGGGGCGCGACCTTCGCAACCCTCTGTCTTTCACGATGGCGGCCTGTGTAGTCGACGGTCAAGAGAAGTGATTTTTAAAAAAAATAGCCTGATCAGGAGATTATTTTGCATGTGATTTCCTGCTAGATTCAAGAAATAATTACTTCTGCTTGGAATAGAAAGCTGAATGTCGTTCCTTTCATAGGATTATGACCTCCAATTGCGTGCAAAATAAAAAAGTATCTTCCCATTCCGAGTCCGCGCGCGCTGTAAACGCAGAGCTTGCGGCCGCCAGCAGGCGCCTGCGGCAGGCATGTTCGATGACGTCAACGACCAGCGCGTACCAATCGCCGCGCTACTGCTGGTCCTGCTGCTCGGCCTTGGCGAGGTCGCGCCGGTCAAGCCGTCGATGACTTGGGCCCCATCCCCCGATCAGGATGAGATCGACAACCGCCATACGAAGAATTCGCAGGAGCTCGGCAGCAACGAACCGGCTTTTCTGGCCGCGCAGCTCGGCGGGAACCTTTCACTCGTTAGAATAGTTCCCTTTTTCCTGCCAGAGCCGATCGTCTAACGTAGAGGCAATGGAGATCATGGATGATGGCGGCTCGGCCATCATCATCGGCTTGGGACGCAAGTGGCTGTGAGGCGAGGATTGTTCGACGTCTACGACGAAGACCGTGTGTCGGTCATCAGCCAAAACCTGGCCGCGGCGATCGACGCCGCGAGCTTTGGCCAAGGTTCCTGGGATCGGGTTCCCGCGCTTCTGAGCGACGCCTTCCCGGGCTCCTGGGGAGGGCTCGCCAACATGAATTTCCCCGAAAGCCGCCTCGATTTCCTATCGCTCCAGAACATGGAGCCGGCCTTCGTGGCCGCCTATGCGAAGCACTTCGCCCACATCAATCCCTGGAATGCCTACTGGAAGAATCTGAAGGGAACCACCATTGGCGCCTCGGAGGAGGTTGCCCCGGCGAGGAGCTTCATCAACACAGAATTCTACAATGACTGGCTGTTGCCTCAGGGTGGCGCAGTGGCTGCCGCCGGCATGAAGATCGTCGGCGAGGGCGACGAGGTCGCGAATCTGCTCCTGCACTACCCGCTCTCGAAATCCGGCATCTATGACCGGGCGGCGGTGGAAATCCTGACCAATGTCCGCGGCAATTTCGAGCGCTCGATCAACCTGTCGCGCCTCCTGCGCTCCGATGTGGAAACGGCGGTCGCCAAAGCAGCCCTGGTGGAGCGCAGCCGGTACGCCGCCTTCGTCGTCACCGGCGACCGACGTGTACGCGACGCCAATGCCATGGCGGAAGGCCTCTTCGTCTCAGGACGATGCGTGAGCGTTCGGCACGGCCGCTGCCATCTTGTGGATGCGACCGCCGATGCCCGCTTCGGAGCGACGCTGGCCCTGCTGTCTCAGGGCAAGCCCACGCCGGTCTCGCGCATCGGCTTCCGCACGGCGGCCGGTGCATGGCAAGTCTCTGTCGCCGCGCTGCCGATCGCCCAGCCACACGGGGGCCGCCTCATCCTGCTGCCGCCCGAGCGGCTGATCCTTGTGCAGATCATCGAGTTCGGCTCGAAGGGTTTGGATGGGGGCGATCTTGCGCCGCTCGCCCCGGCCTTCGGCCTGACACCAGCGGAGATCGCTCTCTGCCGGCGCCTGCTGCAGGGTGACTCGGTCGTCGATGCCGCCGAACAGCTCGGCGTCACCCAGGAAACCGCGAGGACGAGACTGAAGACGATCTTCCAGAAGACGGGCACATCGCGGCAAGCGGAGCTGATGCTGCTCCTGGTCAGCGCGAGTTGATCCGTCGCTCCGCGTCAGGCGAGATAAATCTCAAGCCAGCGCCGCGGCACCGTCCGGCACATCGGAAAACTAGAGATCTAAGGATGGGAGATTTGGTGGAGCCAGGCGGAATCGAACCGCCGACCTCTTGAATGCCATTCAAGCGCTCTCCCAACTGAGCTATGGCCCCACTCTGCCGACCTTCTTGGGGAAAGGCCGGGAAATCGTCGCGATCCGAAGGCTCTTTCGGGCCGGTCCGCGCTCGTCGCCGCAGCGACGAAGCGCTCTATAGGCAAGCTTGCGCCAAGACACAAGCACTGATGTCACGTTCTTGTCGCGCTTTTTTCAAGAGCGCGATTTGACGCGATCCTGCCGCGACTCAGGCGTCCTCGTCGCCCTCGATGTCGCCATCGATCAGGTCGGAGACGTCGTCGTCGCCTTCCTCGTCCTCTTCCAGGAAGGTGTCGTCGTCGTCGCCGGCGGTGCCGTCATCCTCGATCTCGATGTCGTCGTCGGTGGTGACCACCGGCTCCTTCTCGGCAGCTTCCGCATCGGCGTCGTCGAGCGAGACGAGCTCGACGGCGCCATCGGCGGCCTCCGCCTCATCCTCGTCATCCGCCGCCTTGGGCGCCGGCGCGGCAGCCTTGGCCTGCGGCTCGAACAGCGAGCGCGGATAGGACTGGCCGGTATAGGGCGAGACGATCGGATCCTTGTCGAGATCGTAGAATTTGCGGCCCGTGACCGGGCAAACGCGCTTGGTACCAAGTTCCGGTTTCGCCACGGCGTCGGACCTTCAAGTTCGGACAGGGTTCGTAAAAAAGCAGGGGCGTCCGTTAGTCGGGCAAAGCGTCCCTGTCAAATGCTGATTTGGCTGCGACGCGAACCTGCGGCACCAGCTGCAAAACCGCTTCGCATCGGCGCGCTCGGTGCTTTAGAACTCTGCCTCGACTTGAGCACTGGCGAAAGACAGAAATCGTGCCCGCAATCCAGCCGACCGCATCCCCGATCCCGCAGGCCGACCGGCTCGTGATCGCGGTCGACGGGCCGGCGGCCTCAGGCAAGGGCACGTTGGCGCGGCGGCTCGCTACCCACTACGGCCTGCCCTATCTCGACACCGGCCTGCTTTACCGCATGGTCGCCCGCGCCATGCTCGATGCCGGCGAGCGGCTCGACGACGCGCAGGCCGCAGCCGCCAGCGCCGCCGGCTTCGACGATACGGCCATCGACGAATCACGGCTGCGCGGCCGCGAGATCGGCGAGGCCGCCTCGGTGGTGGCAGCGATTCCAGCGGTCCGGCGCGCCCTGATCGACCGGCAGCGCCGCTTCGCCGCAGCCGATGCCGGGGCCGTGCTCGACGGGCGCGACATCGGCACGGTGATCTGCCCCGACGCCACGGTGAAGCTCTTCGTCACGGCGACGCCGGAAGTCCGCGCCGCGCGCCGGCACAAGGAACTGGCGGGCCGGGGCGAGGCGGCGACCTTCGACGGCATCCTCGCCGATATCCGCCGCCGCGACGCCAGGGATTCGGGCCGCGGCGATGCGCCGCTCAAGGCGGCTGAGGATGCGGTTCAGCTCGACACCTCGGCGCTCGGCGTCGAGGAGGCCTTCCAGGCAGCGCTCGCCATCGTCGAGGACCGCCGGCGCGGCTGATCTCGAATGAGCACCGCCCGGCTCCGAAGCAATGCTCACTTTTCGGGCTGATACTCCCGCTTTCGTGCTTTGCACGAATCGAAACTGGGCGCAGACTTCAATGACATTCGTTTGAAGCCTGCCTTCGCCCGAAACCCGTCTTCCTTTCGGCGTCACGCTTCGACGACAGATGACGGAGGTTTCGATGCGGCGTTGGCTGTTCGGTCTCTTTTGTCTCGCTGCTGCCGGGTCTTGGCCGGGCGCGGCGCCGAATGCGCAGCAGGCGGCCGCGCCGCCCGAAGAGGTCGACGTCGCCCTCGTGCTGGCGGTCGACGTCTCCTATTCGATGGACCTCGACGAGCTCGCTCTGCAGCGCAACGGCTATATCGAGGCCTTCCGCTCGAAGCAGCTGCACGAGGCCATCGCAAAAGGCGCGATCGGCAAGATCGCGGTCACGTATTTCGAATGGGCCGGCGGCGACTTCCAGCACATCGTCAGGCCCTGGACGATCATCGAGACCCCGCAATCGGCGATCGCCTTCGCCGAGGAGCTCGGCGAGGCACCGACCCGGCGCGGCCGGCGCACCTCGATCTCCGGCGCGATCGATCTCGCCGTCTCCCTGCTCGAGCAAAGCAATGTCACGCCGATGCGCCGCGTCATCGATATCTCCGGCGACGGCGCCAACAATGACGGCCGGCCGGTGACGGTCGCGCGCGATGCCGCCCGCGACAAGGGCATCGCCATCAACGGCCTGCCGGTGATGCTGAAGCAGGCGAGCTATTTCGACATCGACAATCTCGACGTCTACTATGAGGACTGCGTCATCACCGGCATTGGCGCCTTCGTCATCCCGATCCGCGAACGCCATCAATTCGCCGATGCGACGCGGACAAAGTTGGTGCGCGAGATCGCCGAACTGCCGGCCGGCCCGGAAGCGCTGATCCAGAAGGCGCAGGCCAAGGCGCCGCGTGTCTCCTGCATGCAGGGCGAGCGGCAATGGCGCGATCGGATGGGGAACTGAGGATCAGCCCTTGCCCGCGCGGATCCTGGCGCTGGCATGGAAGAGGACCAATGTCGCGACGCCGATCACCGACATCACGATCGGGAGCGGCAGCGCGCTGCCGGTGAGCAGATGGCCGACCAGCAGTCCGACGCAGGCGGCGAGCAGCATCTGGCACAGGCCGGTCAGGGATGAGGCGGCACCGGCGCGCTCCGGGAAAGGCATCATCGCCGAGGCCTGAGCCTGCGGCATGGTCAGGCCGACGCCGCAGGCGTAGAGCGCCATCGGTCCGACGACACCGACCGCTCCGCCGAAACCGGTGGCGATGCCGGCCAGCATGGTGAGCCCGCCGGCGGCGAGACAGACGACGCCGAGCGCGATCACGCCGTCGAGGCCGCGGCGGCCGACCAGGCGCTGCGCGATGATCGTGCCCAGGATGAAGCCGAGCACGGCGCAGCCGAAGGATAGGCCGTAGGCCGGCGCCGACAGTCCGTACACCCCCATCAGCACGAAGGACGAGCCCGAGATGAAGGCGAAGAGGCCGGCATAGGCGAGCGCGGTCAGGGCGACATAGACGCGGTAGGCGCGGTTCTGCAGCAACAGCCGGTAGCCGCGCAGGATTGCCGGCAGCGACAGGCCGTCCGGCGAGCGCTGGCGCAGCGTCTCCGGCATGACCGTGACGATGATGGCGAGCATGGCGAGCGCGAAGACCAGCGAGGCCAAGAAGGTCGAGCGCCAGCCGAAGGCGTTCTGCAGCAGGCCGCCGAGCACAGGCGCGATCGCCGGGACGAGGCCCATGATCATGCCCATGCGGGCGAGTTCGCGGCCGGCGCGCGGCCCCTCATAGAGATCGCGCACCATGGCGCGGCCGAGCACGATCGGGCCGGACGCACCAAGCGCCTGGGCGAAGCGCGCGCCGATCAGCGCCTCGATCGAGGGCGCGAAGGCGCAGGCGAGCGTCATGGCGATGAACAGGCCGAGCCCGATCATCAAGACCGGCCGGCGGCCGAGCCGGTCGGAGAGCGGGCCCCAGATGATCTGGCCGGCGGCATAGCCGAACAGGAAGGCCGAGAGCGTCGCCTGCGCCCCGGCGAAGTCAGTCCTCATCACCCGCGCGATCTCGGGCAGGGAAGGCAGATAGAAATCGGTCGAAAGCGGCCCAAGCGCCGTCAGCATGGCGAGGACGGCGGTCATCGCCAGCGTGTCGGGGCGCAAGGTCATGAGCAGTGCAACACTTGGATCAGCGCAGCCGGTTTAGGCTGCAGCCGTAGCGCTGTCGAGACGCCGCCTCAGCGGAAGAAGATCAGCGTCTGCACCAGGAAGAGCGGAACCAGGATCGCGCCCGACCAGAGCATGTAGCCGAAGAAGCTCGGCATCGCGACCTTCCGGTCCTTGGCGATGGCGTAGACCATGAAGTTCGGGGCGTTGCCGATATAGGAGTTGGCGCCCATGAAGACAGCGCCGGCCGAGATCGCGGTCAGCGTCAGCGCCCCCGTCGTCATCAGCACCTTCGGGTCGCCGCCGGCGAGCTCGAAGAAGACGAGATAGGTCGGGGCGTTGTCGAGGAAGGAGGAGAGCGCGCCGGTCAGCCAGAAATAGGCGACGTTGTTGGCGCTGCCGTCGGGATTGCTGACAAGGGCGACGAGCGGCGCGAAAGCGCCGTTGCGGCCGGCCTGGAGCATCGCCAGCACCGGGATGATGCAGGCGAAGATGCCGGCAAAGAGCTTGGCGACCTCCTTGATCGGCCCCCAGCTGAATTCGTTGCCGGCGCGCACCGGCTTTGGCGTCAGGACAAGCGAGAGACCGGCGAGCCCGAGCAGGACGAGATCGCGCACGACGTTCTGCAATTCGACATGGACGCCGTGGATGTCGAAGACGATGCCCGGCTTCCAGTTCGCCGACATCAGGATGGCGAGGATGACGCCGCCGAGCAGGAGAATGTTGACCTTGCCGAACAGCTTGATGGCGCGGTCCGGCGTCGGATCACGCAGGGGCGGATAGTTCTCCTCCTTGTGGAAGAACCAGCTATCGAGCGCATAGAAAACGGCGAGCAGGACGGCGACGGCGAACAGCGTTTCCGGCAGGAGATGCGTCGTCGTCCAGAAGAAGGCGACGCCGCGCAGGAAGCCGAGGAAGAGCGGCGGGTCGCCGAGCGGCGTCAGCGATCCGCCGATATTCGAGACCAGGAAGATGAAGAAGACGACGACATGGACGTTGAAGCGCCGGTCGTCATTCGCGCGCAGCACCGGCCGGATCATGATGATCGAGGCACCGGTGGTGCCGACGAAGCTCGCCATCAGGGTGCCGATCGCGAGCAGCGCCGTGTTGGTCGCTGGCGTGCCGTGCAGATTGCCGGTGATCAGGATGCCGCCGGCGATCGTGAACAGTGCAAACAGCAGGATGATGAAGGGGATGTATTCGAGCAGCGCCGTGTGCAGCAGCGCGCCGAGCGCCGGGTCGAAGCCGCGGAACAGGACGAGCGGCACCACCACCAGCACGGCCCAGAAGGCGGCGAATTTGCCGTAGTTCAGCTCCCAAAAATGCGGGAACAGCACCGGGCCGAGCGCAATCGAGAGCAGCATGCCGGCGAAGGGCAGGGCCCAGGCGACGCCCATTGTCGCACCGCCGATATCGCCGGCGGCGAAGGCGACCTCAGGGAAAAGAGCGAACAGGAGCGCCGCGCCGGCAAGCTTCGTCAGCATCAAAAACGGCCCTTCCCCCGCCCGCTTGCCGCGGGACATCGTACTCACCCCATCACTGCGACGGTTATATCAAGGCTATGGGAGCGGCAACCTGGCGGCGGCCACCATTATGCCGGCATTCATTCTCATGGAATATTCTTCTCCTGCGGCGTCCCGCCCGCAGCTGATTCGGGACCACCATGTGCCGTTTCCTCGCCTATGCAGGTGCTCCGGTCTTCCTCGAGGACTTCATCGCCTCGCCCTGCCATTCGCTGATCCACCAGTCGCTGCATGCCGAGGAGGCCAAGACCGGCACCAATGGCGACGGCTTCGGCGTCGGCTGGTATGGCGAGCGGGCCGAGCCCGGCCAGTATCGCGAGATCAGGCCGGCCTGGTCGGACGAAAACCTGCTCTCGATCGCCCGGCTGGTGCGCTCGCATCTGTTCTTCGCGCATGTGCGCGCCGCCACAGGCACGGCCTCGACGCGGGCGAACTGCCATCCCTTCGTCCATGGCCGGCATCTGTTCATGCATAACGGCCAGATCGGTGGCTATGCCGTAATCAAACGACGGCTCGAAAGCCTGATCCCCGACGCGCTCTATGACGCCCGCGTCGGCACCACCGATTCCGAAGCGCTTTTCCTGCTGGCGCTGGCGCGCATCGCCGAGGGCGCCGCGCCCGGCGATGCCCTGGCTGGCGCGCTCGGCGACGCGCTCGCGCTGATGCAGGAAGCCGGCGTGCAGGAGCCCTTGCGCTGCGCCGCTGCGCTCGCCGATGGCGAAACGATCCACGCCGTGCGCTGGTCCTCCGACACCAGGCCGCCGACGCTCTATGTCTGCAACCGCGGCGATGCGGTGGTGATCGCCTCCGAGCCGGTCGACGCCGCCCGCGATTGCTGGCAGGCCCTGCCCTGCAACACGCTGGTCTCAGTCAAGGCCGGCGCGGTCAGCATGACGCCGTTCGACGTCGGATTGCGGCAGGCGGCCTGAGCTGGCATTTCCTCCCCTCCTCTGAATGAAGGATTTCTGCCTGGCCAAACCGTGCTCTCATTCATTCCCTGTCTCGTAACGGCAGGAGCGGATGCGCGGAGCGCAAAATGTCAGAAGCCCGAATGAAGGCTAATGTTCTGAAGATTCTGGCGAGCCCAGCGATTCGGCACATAAACTTCCGGATATCGGGCAATCACATCTACAATGAACGCTTCAAGAAACTGGCCGTCGCCATCAAGGTTGGGCTTGTCGGCTTCACCGTCCTCAAGGATACGCAGGCCAAAGGGCGATACTTCCATCAACCGAACATCCTCATGCTCAACGAGACGATCGGAGCTTCAGGAACCATCTCCAATCGCCTGCAACAGACCGTCGTCCACGAATGCTTCCATGCAATCTGCGATATGGAAATGCTTGAGGGAATATCACCGACGCAAGAGGAAACCTGTGGCTACATCGCCATGGCGATCTACGAGAAATACCATTTCGGCAAGAGCCAGTACAAAAAAGATCATCCAATGACGGCAATGCTCGCGACGTTAAAGGGCAATCCTGGCTACGAGTTGCAGGGCGACGCCGCTTTCGGCGATCTCTATCAGCGTGCCTATGAGATGTATTCCAAGAACAACTCGGGATGGGGCCGCGATTCAAATATCCATGACGGGCTTTGAGCGCTGCGTGCGGTCAATGCGCTTGCGCACCCAAGCTGCCTGAGCCACATCGCAGGCGCATGCGCGCCTTCGACACATCCCTCCCGATCGACGCCGTTCTCGACGCCCTCGCCAATTCCCTGCGCGAGAAGCCGAATGCCGTACTCGTCGCTCCGCCCGGCGCCGGCAAGACCACGCGCGTGCCGCTCGCTTTGCTCGACGAGCCCTGGGCCCAAAACAACGGAAAGGGCAGCGGCAAGCTGATCGTGCTGGAGCCGCGGCGTCTGGCTGCGCGCGGCGCCGCCAACCGCATGGCGCATACATTGGGCGAGCGTGTCGGCGAGACGGTCGGCCTGCGCGTCCGGCTCGGCTCGAAGATCGGGCCGAAGACGCGGATCGAGGTCGTCACCGAGGGCGTCTTCGCCCGGATGATCCTCGACGACCCCGCACTCGACGGCATCGCCGCGGTGCTGTTCGACGAATTCCACGAACGCTCGCTCGACGCCGATTTCGGCCTCGCATTGGCGCTCGACGCACAGGCCGGCCTGCGCGAAGACCTGCGCATCCTGGTGATGTCGGCGACGCTGGACGGGGCGCGGGTCGCGAAGCTGCTCGGCGATGTCCCTGTGATCGAGAGCGAGGGCAGGGCCTATCCGGTCGAGACCCGCTATCTCGGCCGCGACCCGCTGAAGCGGATCGAGGACCAGGTCACCGAAGCCGTGCTGCAGGCGCTGAACGAGCAGGCCGGCTCGCTGCTGGTCTTCTTGCCCGGACAGGGCGAAATCCGCCGGGTCGAGGAGCGCCTGCGCGAGAAGATCCGCGATCCCGCCATCGAGCTCGCGCCGCTCTATGGCGCGCTCGACCAGGCAGAGCAGGACCGCGCCGTGCTGCCGGCGCCGAAGGACAAGCGCAAGATCGTGCTGGCGACCTCGATCGCCGAGACTTCGCTGACGATCGAGGGCGTGCGCGTCGTCATCGATTCCGGCCTCGCTCGCGTGCCGCTGTACGAGCCCGATATCGGCGTCACTCGCCTCGTCACCCAACGCGCCAGCCGGGCGGCCTGCGACCAGCGCCGCGGCCGCGCCGGCCGCACCGAGCCCGGCATCTGCTACCGGCTCTGGGAGGAGGCGGCGAACGGCGCGCTTGAAGCCTTCGCCCGACCTGAGATCCTCTCGGCGGATCTTGCTCCGCTCCTGCTCGATTGCGCCGCCTGGGGCGTTTCCGATCCGACGACGCTCGCCTTCCTCGATCCGCCGCCGGCGCCGGCGCTGAAGGAGGCGCGGACGCTCCTTGGCGACCTCGACGCACTTGATCGGGATGGGCGCATCACCGAAGACGGCAAGGCGCTGCAGCTGCTGCCATTGCCACCGCGACTGGCGCATATGGTCGTTGGCGCGGCGCATCATCGCCAGGCCGAGCCCGCCGCCTTGCTGGCGGCGCTGCTGGTCGAGCGCGGGCTCGGCGGCGACGCGATCGACCTTTCCGAGCGGCTGGAGCGCTTCGGCCGCGAGCGCGGCGGCCGCGCCGGCGACATGCGCCGCCTCGCTGAAAGCTGGGCCAGGCAGGCGGCCAGCAAGGTGGAGACCGGCGCCGAGCAGCCGCTCTCGCCCGGCTTTCTGCTCGGCCTCGCCTTCCCCGACCGCGTCGCCAGGGCACGCCAGCCCGGCTCAGGGCAGTATCTGCTCGCCAATGGTCGCGGCGCGGCGCTTGAGCCCGGCCGGAGACTGGCGCGCGAGCCCTATCTCGTCGTCGGCGAGATGACCGGAAGCGCCCAACAGGCCCGCATCCTCAGCGCCGTCGCGATCAGCGAAGCCGAGATCGCCGCACTCGCTGCCTCCGGCCTGATCCGGATCGGCCTGTCGGAGCGCAACGAGACCATGTTCGACCGGCAGGCAAGGGCGCTGCGGGCCCGCGCCGCGCGGAAGTATGGCGCATTGGTGCTGGCCGAACGGCCCTTGGCGGTAGAGTCTTCCGCGGAGAATGCCGAGGTGCTGGCGAAGGGCATCGCCATCATCGGCGTCGAGACGCTGCCATGGAGCAAGGCGCAGGCGCAATTGCGCGGGCGCGTCGCCTTCCTGCACGCGGCGGAGGGTGAGGATGCCGGCTGGCCGGACCTGTCCGATAGCGGCCTCGCCAAGACTGCAGCAGATTGGCTCGCGCCACATATCGTCGGACGCAACGCGCTCGCGGCGATCACGGCGAGCGATCTCGACGCGGCGCTCACAACCCTGCTGCCCTGGGAGCTGAAGCGGCGGCTCGACGTGGAAGCGCCAACGCATTTTGCAGCGCCGACCGGCTCGCAGCTCGCGGTCGACTACGGCGCCGAGGCCGGGCCGACGATCTCGGTCCGGGTGCAGGAGCTCTATGGGCTGGCGCAACACCCCGCGCTCGCCGGCGGGCGGGTGCCGCTGGTGCTGGAATTGCTCTCGCCGGCGCACCGGCCCATCCAGGTGACGCGCGACCTGCCGGGCTTCTGGCGCGGCTCCTGGGCTGCGGTGAAGAGCGAGATGAAGGGACGCTATCCGCGCCATCCCTGGCCGGACGATCCGGCCGCGGCGGCGCCGACGACCCGCGCCAAGCCGCGCGGGACCTGATTCCTCAGCCGCCGAACAGGCGCTCGAAGAAGTTCTTCTCCTGCGGCGGCGGCGGCGGCGTCCAGGCGCGGTCACCGGAGGCGGCCTGCTGCGTGCGCGGCGAAGGCGCGACGCCGGCGACCGGCTCGCCCGAATCGAAGATCGACTTCGGCGCCGACTGCCAGAGCCCACCCGGCAATTGCACCGGCTGCTGGCCGGCATGGGCCGTCTTCATGTACTTGCCCCAGATTTCGGCCGGCAGGCCGGCGCCGGTGACACGCTTCATCGTTGAATTGTCGTCGTTGCCGACCCAGACGGCGGTGACGAGGCGCCCGGTGAAGCCGACGAACCAGGCGTCGCGATAGTCCTGCGTCGTGCCCGACTTGCCGCCGACCTCCCAGCCGGGAATGTTGACCTTGCTGCCGGTGCCGCCGGTCATCACCGCGTGGAACATCGAGTTCATCATCGACAGCGTCTGCGGCTGGATCACCGGGCCGAAATTATTGGCCTTGCGGGCGTAAACGAGCTTGCCATTGGTCGATTTCACCTCGCGGATGACGTAGGGCAGCACCGACTGGCCACCATTGGCGAAGGTCGCATAGGCGGCGGTCATCTCCAGCGGCGTGACCTCCGAGGTGCCGAGCGAGAGCGACGGATTTGCCTGCAGGGACGAGTTGACGCCGAGGCGCTGGGCCGTGCGCACCACCTCGCGCGGCGTCACCTCCTGAATTAGGCGCGCCACGACCGTGTTGAGCGAATGGGCGAAGGCGGTCTGCAGCGTGACCGGGCCGCGGAAGGTGCGCGAGAAGTTCTCCGGCTCCCAGCCCTTGATCGAGACAGGAGAATCGTCGCGGATCGTGTCCGGCGTCAGGCCCTTCTCGAGCGCTGTGAGATAGACGAAGGGCTTGAAGGACGAGCCCGGCTGGCGATGCGCAGCGGTGGCACGGTTGTACTGGCTCTTGGTGTAGTCGCGCCCGCCGATCAAGGCGCGAATCGCTCCATCCGGCGCCAGCGAGACCACCGCGCCCTGCGAGGCGTTGAGCTTGGCGCCCTGCGCCGAGAGCGCTTCGACCAGGATCGTCTCCGCCGAGCTCTGCAGCTTGGTGTCGATCGTGGTCAGGACGGTGACGTCGCCCTCGATCGCGCCGATGAAGTCGTCGAGCACGTCCATGACATAGTCGGCGGCGTAGTTGACCGAGCCGGCGCCGACGCGCTCGGGCACCTCGGCCGGCGCGCCGAGCGCGGTCTTGGCCGTGGCCTGCGAGATCAGGCCTTGCTCGGCCATCGCCGAGATCACCAGCTGGGCCCGCTTCTCGGCGGCTTCCGGGTTGCGGTTCGGCGCGAGGCGCGAGGGCGCCTGGACGAGGCCGGCGAGCATCGCCGCCTCGGCGACCGTGACCGAACGGGCCGACTTGTTGAAATAGCGCTGCGCCGCCGCCTCGACGCCATAGGCGCCCGAGCCGAAATAGACGCGGTTGAGATAGAGTTCGAGGATCTGGTCCTTGGTGTAGGTCCGCTCCAGCCAGAGCGAAAGGATCGCTTCCTGGATCTTGCGGGCGGCAGTGCGCTCCTGGGTCAGGAACAGGTTCTTGGCGAGCTGCTGCGTCAAGGTCGAGCCGCCCTGCACGCCGCCGCGCTTGGTCACGTTGTTGACGACAGCGCGGGTCAGTCCGATCGGATCGATGCCGAAATGGTCGTAGAAGCGCCGGTCCTCGATCGCGACGAAAGCCTTCGGCAGATAGGGCGGGACTTCGCCGATGGTGATGGTGCGCCCGCCAGTCTCGCCGCGATTGGCCAGCAGCGAGCCGTCAGCCGCGAGGATCGCGATATTCGGCGGCCGCTTCGGCACGGTGAGCTGGTCGATCGGCGGCAATTGCGCGGCGTGATAAGCGACGACGCCGCCGACGGCGAGCACGGCCCAGAGCCCGAGCACGAAGCCCCAATAGAAGATGCGGCCGAAGAAGGAGCCGCGCTTGCGGCGCTGCTTGCGGCCCTTGCCGCGCTCGTTCTGCTGGCGGCGCGGTTGCTGGCGCGGTGCCACCCGGTTTGCTCCTCCGCGATAAGGGCGGTCCTCGGCCGACAGGCGCAGATCGCCGTCGTCGCGCTCGTAATCGTCGCGCGCACGCTCGAATGACGGCTCGCGCCGCTCACCGCCTCGTTTCGACCGGTCGTTCATCCCGCCCCGTTCAGGCCCCGCCGCCGCGCTGCGATCCACAGCCCGGCGGTTTTCCAGACAGGATTCAAACATGGCGCTTTTAAGGGGTGGTTAAGCCCGATTTCGGCGAATTTTCCGCAATGGTGAACGAGGCCATTGCTGTTGCGTAATTGCCGCTTGGCAATTTTGCTGCACTGCAAACGAAAACGTGACTTGATCGGCCTTCCTTGCACGGAGACAAGCACGGCGGGCGCGGAACCGCTTCTTCGCCAGCAAACACAATTACTTAGACTCATTCAAATCGGACGGAAGGCAACCCGCCCATGCAGGCTCTCAACTCCCTGAACCGTTTTGCGCCGCAGGCGCTCGCGCTGCTGCGCATCGCAACCGCGCTGATCTTCATCGCCCATGGCACGCAGAAGCTGTTCGGCTTCCCGGCCGCCCCCGCCAGCGGCCTGCCGGCAGCGTTCACGCTGTTCTGGTTCGGCGCGATCCTCGAAGCCTTCGGCGGCCTGTTGATCCTGATCGGCCTGTGGACACGCCCTGTCGCCTTCATCCTCTCAGGCGAGATGGCCTATGCCTACTGGATGTTCCATGCGCCGCGGAACGCCTATCCGCTGCTGAACAATGGCGACGCCGCGATCCTCTATTGCTTCATCTTCTTCTATCTGGTCTTCGCCGGCGCCGGCGCCTGGGCGCTCGACAACCGCTCGAAGTGACCCACACCTAGCCTGACAACGAAGAAGGCCCGCCCTCGATGAGGGCGGGCCTTCTTTTTGGGCTTTAGCCTTGGATCAGACCGCGGCGGAGATCCAGCGCGAGAGATCGCTCTTGGGGGCGGCGCCGACCTTCTGCGAGGCCAGCTTGCCGTCCTTGAACAGCATCAGCGTCGGGATCGAGCGGATGCCGAACTGAGCCGGGATCTGCTGGTTCTCGTCGACGTTCATCTTGACGATCTTGACCTTGCCGTCGAGCTCGCCGGCGATCTCCTCAAGGGCCGGGCCGATCATCCGGCAGGGGCCACACCACTCGGCCCAGAAGTCCACCACCACCGGCTCGCTCGACTTCAGCACGTCGGCTTCGAAGCTCGCATCGGTCACTTTGGTCGTCGCCATGGCTTTCCGCCTTTCGATTCGCATGCGGCAACAACGCCGCTATTCGTCGTTGAAGCTATGAACGGGCAGCCGCAGGGTCAAGGCTGGCTCACCTTCCGGTGAAGCGGGGCTGATCTGTCATCGCCGCGAGGGCGGCGTCGAGCAGCTCGGCTGACGGCTCCAGCGGCTTCAGGCTGGCCGTATAGATCGCGACGGCCCGAACCAGGCGGCCGGGATAGATCTCACCGACGAGCCGGCGATAGACCGCAAGCTGTGCCAGCGTCGAGGCCGGCAGCGCGGCAGCATCCTGTGGCGGGCGGGCCGCGGTCTTGAAATCGGCGATCAGCACCTCATCGACCCCGACCGCAAGCCGGTCGATCCGGCCCTGCACCGGCCGCCTGCTGCCGTCGGTCAGGGTGATCTCGCCGGCGAGCGGCACCTCGGCCAGACTACCTGGCCCGAACAACCCGCCGAACTCCGGCGCGGCGATCAGCGCGAGCGCATCGTCGACGACCTTGCTGCGGCGCTCCTCGGCGAGCGCACCGCCACGCGCTTCCGCCAGCGCGCGGGCCGTGCTGGCGCGACGTTCGGGCGGCACCTCCGGCAGGACCTGCAACAGGAGATGCGCCAGCCGGCCGGCCGCGGCGGCATTGGCGAGGAAAGGCCCGTCATGCGGGCGCTCCTGCGCATCGGCGGCGGACAACGCGCTCGACGGACGCAGCGGCGGCGCTGGCTCGGCCTCCTCAGGCGCGGAGCGCATCAGCCAGTCCGGCGGCACCGCCGCAGTCCGTGCGGCGACAGCATCCTCGACTGTCCCCTCTCCCGGCTGCGAGACCATGAAGCGTCGGACCTCGCCGTCGCCATCGGGAGCCGGCACATCGCGCAGCCAGGGTTCGGAGCCGGCGAGGCCGAGCTCAGCCATGGCGTACCAGGAGCCCTCCGGCGCCTCGCCCTTGGCCTGCACGCCGCAAAGGATGAGACGTTCCTCGGCCCGGGTCAGCGCGACATAGAGCAGGCGGTGATGCTCCTCGACCATCTGCGCGACGATCGCGTCCTTGGCGCGCCGCATCGCCGCGGGATCGTCGGCCCGTTTGCTCGGCCAGACCGGCACCTGTGCGCCGCGCGGCGGCGCGACCGCCATCAGCTTCGGCAGGCGCCGTTCGCCCGGGGCGATGCCGAGATCGGCAAGGATGACGACCGGCGCTTCCAAGCCCTTGGAGCCGTGGACGGTCATCACCCGGACCTCGCCGGCGCTGGCCGAGAGATCGCGCTTCACCTGCGTCGCCACCGCGCCGATATGATGCAGGAAACCGGCGAGCGAGGGGCCGTAGCGCCGCTCGTGGTCGAGCGCGGCACTGAGGAAGGCGTCGAGCGCATCGCCCGCTTCCGGCCCGAGCCGCGCGAGCGCGAGATTGCGGCCACCACCAGGGCCGAGCAGGCCGGCGAAGAAGCGGAACGGACCGCAGCGCCCGGCCTCCTCGGCGAGTTCGACTAGTCGCACCTCGATCGCGGCGTAGCGCGGCTCGGTCTGCGCCGCCGCGCGGAACGCGTCGCGCAGCGAGCCCTTCCGCTCCGGCGCAAGACGCATCAGGTCGTCGTCGTCGAGACAGAAGAGCGGCGTCTTCAGGGTGATCGCCAGCGAGAGATCGTCCTGCGGCAGCAGGATGGCGCGGCCGAGCGCGACGAGATCCTCGACCGCGGGATGGTCGGCGAGCGTGAGGCGGTCGCGGCCGGCGACCGGCACTTCGCGATCCTTCAGCGCCTTGACGATCGCCTCGAACAGCGCGCCACGCTGGCGCAGCAGGATCATCACGTCGCCAGGCTTGAACGGGCGCCCGATATCGTCGCGGCCGGCCTCGCTCCAGCGCTTCAGCACATCGGCGATGCGAGCGGCGAGCTTGACCAGGCCGGAGCGCCGCTCGGGCGCATCGACCGGCGTGGTCCAGGCATCGGGTTTCTCGCTGGCATCGTCGCCCGAGACCGGCCAGAGATCGACCGCGCCGACCGATGCACGCCTGACCGTGTCGTGGCGCTCGGGCCCGGCGCCGCCGTCGAAAACGAGGCCGCGCCAGTGTTCCTGCGGTGCGAACACCGCATCGACGGCGCGCATGATGTCGGGCGCCGAGCGGAAGGAGGTGGTGAGGCTGATCGGCTCGAAACGCTGGCCAGCTTCTGAGAGTCGCCGGCCGAGCAGCCGTCGCTCCTCGCTGAAATGGGCGGGGGCTGCGCCCTGGAAGCCATAGATCGACTGCTTCTCGTCGCCGACGACGAAGACGGTGCGTGGCCGCACCAGTTCGCGCGCGCCCTCGCCGGCCGAGAATTCCTCGGCGAGACGGCGCAGGATCGCCCATTGCGCCTCGCTGGTGTCCTGGGCCTCGTCGAGCAGGATGTGGTCGATGCCGGCGTCGAGCTTGTAGAGCGCCCAGGCCGGATCGACCCGGTCGAGCAGCGAGCGCGCCTTGGTGATCAGGTCGTCATAGTCGAGCAGCGAGCGCTGTGCTTTCAGCTTGCGATAGGCGGCGAGGATATGCGTCACCAGCACGGCCAGCGCGGCGCTGCGCTCGCGCACCGCGATGGCGTTGAGCTGGTCGATCGCGGCGGTCAGACAGTCGGCGAGTGCATCGAGCGCCGCGTCGAGATCGGCCGGCAGGGCGCTGTTGCCCTTGCCGCGGACATGCTGGGCGACGTTGCCCTCGGCCGTGAGCAGGCCGACGCGGCAGGCCGCGACCGGATCGATGCCCGGCGCATCCGAGAGCGCGAGGCGGATCGCAGCCGCCGCCTTGGCCCGCGTTGCACTGCCGGCCTCGAACGCGGCGATCAGCCGTTCGAGATCGGTTACGCCAGCCAATTCGCGCTGGAAGCGCTCGCGCACCGTCTCAGCCGTGAGCTCCGGCGCGATGCCGAGGAAGGTGCTGAGCCCCGCGACGATCTCCTCGGGCTTGCGCGCCCGGCCTTCCGCATCGCTGAAGACGGCGCGCTGGTGCAGCGCCTCGCGCATGATCTGGTCGAAGGTGTCCTGCGCCGCATGCTCGGCCATGAAGCGCAGCGCCCTGGCCTGCGGACCCTCGGGATCGGCTTCGGCAGCGGCGAGCAGATCGCGCCTGGCATCGCGCATCAACTCGTCCTGGGCGAGGTCGTCGGCGACCTCGAAGCGTGGCGGGACGTTGGCCTCAAAGGGTGCGCTCTGCAGCACGCGGGTGCAGAAGGCGTGGATCGTCTCGATCTTGAGGCCGCCCGGCGTCTCCAGCGCCTGCGCGAACAGCCGCCGCGCCCGGCTGATGTCGCTCGCGGCTGGAAGCTTGCCCGTCAGCGCCGACAGCGCCGCCCACAGCACCGAATCGGACGCCACCGCCCAGACCGAGAGCGCCCGGAAGACCCGGTTCGACATGTTGGCGGCGGCGGCCTTGGTATAGGTGATGCAGAGCATCCGGCCGGGCGCGACGCCGTCGAGCAGCAGGCGCAGCACGCGGTTGACCAGCACATGGGTCTTTCCGGATCCGGCATTGGCCGAGACCCAGGCGCTGAGGTCTGGCTCGGCGGCCAGCGCCTGATTGCGGCGCGTCTGCTCGGGGATGGCCCAGCCGGCCGGGGTCATGCCTCGTCTCCGGCATCGCCGCCGAGATCGGGCGCGGCCGACCACTCCTTGACCCGGGCGAGCTGGTCATAGGGGCTGGCATATTCGATGTAGGCCGGCGCGCGGCGCGACAGCCAAGGCTCGCGGCCGGCGCGCAGCAATGCGAGATGGTCGAGCAATTGCGCGAGATGGCGGGCGGTGACGTCGGCCTGCGCCTCGTCCTTGAACGACAGCTTCTTGTCCTTCTCCCAGCTCTTGGGATCATGGTTGAGCCTGAGATAGAGCAGCGCCTCGACCGGGCCGGGCAGAATGTCCGGTGAGAAGCCATGGCGCTGCGCGAGCTCGGCCTCCAGCGTCAGTTGCGGGGCGAAGCCGAGGCGGACCTGCTCTTCGCTCGGCGGCGCGCCGGTCTTGAAGTCGATGATACGCAGCGTGCCCTCGCGGGTGACCTCGACGCGGTCGGCCCGGCCGGTCAGCAGGACCGAGGAGCCATCGATCAGCGGAAACTCGGCTTGCGTATCGCGCTCAACCACGACCCGAGCGAGCCCGGGCCGCCGCCTGTCCTCCCAGCCGAGGAAATTCTGCGCGATCAGGAGGAAGCGTGGCCACCAGAAGGCGCGGACCTCCGGCGTCTCCTCATAGGCCCGGAAGAACCGCTCGCCGATCTCGATCAGGCTGCCGAGGGCGCCGGCCGGCACCTGCTCCGGGTAGGTTTCGGCGAACGTGCCGACGATGTCGTGCAGCAGCGAGCCGCGATCGGTCGCGCCGGGATCCTCGACCAGCTCCGGCAAAGCGTCGAGCCGGAGGATCTTGCGGGCATAGACGGCATAGGGGTCGCGATAGAGCGTCTCGACCTCGGTGACGCTGAGCCGCTTCGGCTGCAGATGCGCCGCCGGGTAGGGCTTTGGCCGCGGCACCGGCAGGAGATCGGCGGGCTTGCCGAGCAGCGCGGCCCAGGCGGTGAGCTCGCGCCCGCGCGCCTCGGCCGCCGTCCAGGCATCAGGCGGCGCCACAGCCTTGAGCCGCTGCCAGAAGCGCGAGGGGATCGTCTCGGCCTCGCCGGCCTTGCGGGCGCGAGTCAGCGTCACCTTGCCGGCGAGCGCCGCCGCGACGAAGTCATGCGCGGTCTGGCCGATGCGGCGTTCCGGCGGCGAGAGGCCGAGTTCCGCTCGCATCGGCCGGTTGACGAAGGAATCGGTCTCGGTCGCCGGCGGCCAGACGCTCTCGATCAAGCCGCCGAGTACGACATGCTCGGCTTCGAGCAGGCGGGCTTCGAGCAGGCCCCAGATCTTGACGCGGGGATGGCCGGGATCGCGGCGCTGCACGACGCGCTCGCCGATCAGGCCCTCAAGGATCGCGATCCAGTCACGGGCGCGACCCTCGCCGGGCGCTTCCGGCAGCGCGGCGTCGAGATCGTCGAACAGGGCGGCGAGCGCCTCGCCATCCGGGCCACGCCAGGCGAGGACCGCGCCGGTCTCGTCGCCGCTCAGCTTTTCGACGGCGCGGCGGGCCTGAGCCGCGATCTCGCGCAGGTCGGGTGCGGAGCCTGCCAAGGCCGCGACGAGCGGAGCGAGCGCATCTTCCAGCGCCGCCAGCACCTCTTCGGCCGCGCCGACATCCTCATCGGTGAGCTTGCGGCGCGGGCGCGGCGCATAGGTCGCCTCGCGCAGCTCCGGCAGCGCCTCGAAGGCGCGGCGCAGGCCGGCAAAACCCGGACCCACCGGCTCGCCGCGCCAGCAGCCGATCTCCAGCGTCGCCGCACCCTGTCTAAGGCGTGGCTCGGGCAGGCCGAGCCGGCAGAGCGGATGCGCCAGCAGCGCCACGAGACTGGCCGGGGAGAGCTCATCCTCGACGGCATCGAGGGTCAGCCGGAGTACGGCGCCGGCCGGCCAGCGGCCGAGCGGCAGGCCGGCGGAATCATCGGCCTGGATGCCCCAGCGCCTGAGCTCGACCGCAACGCGCTCGGCAAGGCCGCGATCCGGCGTGATCAGCGCAGCACGAGCGTTTGGCTCCTCCAAAGCCTCGCGCAGGGCCAGCGCCGCGACCAGCGCCTCCTCGCGCTCATCCGCCGCTTCGACGATGCGCAGGCCATCAAGCGCTCCGACGGCAAGTGAGGCAGCACCGGCCCAGTCGTCGGTAATCGAGGCCGGCAGCAAGGCGCGGCGCAGCAGGTCGCGGCGTGCTTCCAGCCCCGGCGAAGGCTCGGCGAGCGTGATCACCTCGTCGCGGCTCGCGCCGATCTCGTCGAGCAGGCGATGCAGCGCCGCCTGCGGATGCGAGGGCGCCGGCTCCTGGACGATGGCGCGCCAGCCCTGCTCGGAGAGCGCCTCGTCGAGATCGGGCAGGACGACCGCGCCATTCGGGGCGCGGGCGAGCGCGGCGAGCAGGCGAGCGGTCGCCGGCACCGTGCCGGTCGAGCCGGCCGCGATCACCGGCCCGTGGAAATCGCCGGCGAGCAGGCGCTCGCGCTCGGCCGCGAGCATGCGGTTGCGGAACTCGGCCGGGTCGCATTCGGCCCGCTGTTCGAGGATCGCCGGCCAGGCTTCGGCGATGATGTCGAGGAAGCGGGCGTTGAACTGCCAGATCTCGTCGAAGCGGGCGGCGTCGAGCCCTTTCAAGCGCGCCGGCGAGACGCCTTCGGTCTGGAGCTGGTCGAGCAGATGAGCGAGGTCGCCGGCGAGGCCCCAGGCCTCGGCCAAGGTCGCCGGCATCAGCGAGGGCTCGGCCGGGTCGAGCTTGAGATGCTGGCGGTTGGCGGTGCGGCCCCAGGCCAAGATCAGCGTCGTCAGGATGAAGCGACGGCGCAAGGGATCGATCGGCGCAACCCGCCCAAGCGCGAGGGCATCGCCCGCGCCGGCAATCAGCGCCGTCTCGGCCTCGTCGACATCGCCGAGCGGGACGATGCGCGGCAGCAGCAATGGCCGGCCGCCGAGCTTTTCCGAGAGGATCGTGCCGAAAGCCCGCGCCGCGCGCTGCGTCGGCAGATAGAGCGTGGTGCGCGAAAGCGCGGCGGGATCGCCGGGGTCGAAGGCCCGGCCGAATCGGCCTGCGATCAGCTGTTCTGCCAGCACGAAGAGGAAGGGCGCGCCGGCCGGGATGCTGAACAGGTTGAGCCCGGCCATCGCGTCATCCACCCTGATGGGCGGCGTACGCCTCTTCCGCCAGCGGGATCGCCTCGGGCGTGCCGACATGTAGCCAGCGCCCGTCGAGCAAATGGCCGAGGAGCGTTCCCCTGGCGATGCAGCGGTCGAACAGCAGGTTGAGCGAGAACGACCCCTCCGGCGTGTCGACGAAGAGCTCCGGCTTGATGATCGCAACGCCGGCATAGACGTAAGGCGCGCTCGTTGCGCTACCGCGCCGCGCCAGCCGGCCGGCCTCGTCGCGGAAGAAATCACCGGCGCCGTCGAAGCCGACGCTGCTTTCACGCTCGGCGAGCAGCAGCAGCATGTCCATGCTCCCGGCGTCCCATGCCGCGGCCATGGCGGAAATGTTCGATGCTCCGCGCTCGCTCCAGAGCGAATCGGAATTGATATGGAAGAACGGCTCGGCACCGAGCAGCGGCAACGCCTTCTTCACGCCGCCGCCGGTTTCGAGCAGGACGTCGCGCTCGTCGGAGATGATGATGCGCGGGCTGCTGCGCGTGGCGACGCGCGCCTCGATCTGCTCGGCGAGATAATGGACGTTGACCACGGCATTCTCGACGCCGGCTTCAGCGAGCCGATCGAGCGCATGGTCGAGCATGGTCTTGCCGGCGATCGCGACCAGCGGCTTCGGCATCGTGTCGGTGATCGGGCGCATGCGCTTGCCGAGCCCGGCGGCGAGCACCATGGCCCGGCGGATCGGCGATGAACCGGTCTGCATGATCAAGCGAATCTCCTGCCGGCCAAGACTGCCACATCAGCCATGGCCGGCGCGATTGCTCAAGTGCGGCAGGAGGAAAGGCCGGGCTACACCCTTCCCCCTTGCGGGGAAGGGATGGGGATGGGGAGCGAACGACCGGGTCAGACTGGGGACCTGTAGAAGCGGATCAGATCGCTTTCCGACGAATTCGTTCCGACTTTCCACCCCCCACCCCTGCCCCTCCCCGCAAAGGGGGGAGGGGTTCGCGTCGCGCCCTTTGACCGGAGCCTCACAGGAAGCTGGCGATCTCCTCCAGCGGCTTCTTCCCGATCGCCGGGACGAGGCAGCCCTCGGCGGGATAGCCGACGACGAGCAGGATCAGCGCCTTCTCATTGTCGGGCCGGCCGCAGAGCTCGTTGAGGAAGTTCATCGGCGCTGGCGTATGCGTCAGCGTCGCGAGGCCGGCCTGATGCAGCGAGGCGATCAGGAAGCCGGCGGCGATACCGACCGACTCCGGCACGTAATAATGCTTCACCTTGCGCCCATCGGCGTCATAGCCCCAGCGCTGGGCGAAGATAGCGATCAGCCAGGGCGCAGTGTCGAGGAAGGGCTTGTGCTCGTCGGTGCCGAGATGGGCGAGCGCACCCAGCCACTCCTCGCCGGCGCGGCCGGCATAGAATTCACGCTCTTCCTCCTCTGCGCCTTCGCGAATCTTCTTTTTCAACTCCGGATCGGAGATGCAGACGAAGGTCCAGGGCTGCTGGTTGGCACCTGATGGCGCGGTACCGGCGGTCGCAACCGCCGCCTCGATGATCTCGCGCGGCACCGGCCTGTCGGAATAGTCGCGCACGGTGCGGCGCTTCCTCATCGTCTCCAGGAACTTGAGCGCCTGCACCCTCATCTCCTCCTCGGGCAGGCCCTGGAAGGCGAGCGGCATGGTGACATAGGCGTTCATCGATTTCCTCCTGACAGCTTCTTGCGGGCACTGCTGCTTGCACAATAGACCATCCCGGTCCGCCACCCTATGGTCCCGCCTATGACGAACCCGGCCTCACAGCTCAAGCCCGGCGACCACCTCTTCCTGGTCGACGGCTCGAACTTCATCTTCCGCGCCTATTTCCAGTCGATCAACCAGGACCGGAAATACAACGCCCGCTCCGACGGCTTGCCCTCGGGAGCGGTCAGGCTGTTCGCGACCAAGCTGTTCCAGTTCGTGCGTGAGGGCGTGCTCGGGGTGAAGCCGACCCATCTCGCCATCGTCTTCGACAAGAGCGAGAACTCGTTCCGCAAGGAGATCTACCCGGCCTACAAGGGCAATCGCTCCGACCCGCCGCCGGACCTGATCCCGCAGTTCCCGCTGATGCGAGACGCGGTGCGCGCCTTCGGGCTGATCCCGGTCGAGCAGGACGTCTACGAGGCCGACGATCTGATCGCGACCTATGCCAAGCAGGCCAGCGAGGCGGGCGCCGACGTGCTGATCGTTTCGGCCGACAAGGACCTGATGCAACTGGTGCGGCCGGGCGTCGCCATGTACGACCCGGCCTCCGGCGACGCCAAGAAGGGCGCGGGTTTCCGGCCGGAACGGCGCATCGGCGAGCCCGAGGTGGTCGAGTATTTCGGCGTTACGCCGGACAAGGTCACCGACGTGCAGGCGCTCGCCGGCGATGCGACCGACAATGTCCCGGGCGCACCCGGCATCGGCATCAAGACCGCGGCGCAATTGATCGGCGAGTATGGCGATCTCGAAACGCTGCTGGCCCGCGCCGGCGAGATCAAGCAGCCCAAGCGCCGGGAGACGCTGACCAACCCGGAAGTGGTCGAGAAGGTCCGCATCTCGCACAAGCTCGTCACGCTGGTCGACGATGTGAAGGTCGAGACGCCGCTCGGCGAGCTCACCCTGAACCAGCCCGATCCGGCCAAGCTGATCGCCTTCCTCAAGGCGATGGAGTTCACCACCATCACCAAGCGCGCGGCCGAGGCCTATGAGGCCGATGTCTCGGCTGTCGACGCCGATCCTGATCTGGCTCCTGGCGGAGCACGCGCCGCTGAACTCAAGGCGCTCTACGCCGAGACGGATTTGCCGGCCGTGGGCGCGGTGGCGATCGCCGGCGATGGTGCGACGACTGTGGTCGCCGCGGCAGTGGTCGACGGCAAGCCCGCTCCCGCGGCTGATGGTTGGCTGCGGCCGGCCGATCTCGCCGCCGCGCGCAAGGACTCGGCGATTGCGGTCAAGATCGATCATGCATCTTACGAGTGCGTCCGTACGATTGCTGATCTCGCACGCTGGATCGGCTGGGCCTATGAGGCCGGCTTCGTCGCGCTCGATACCGAGACCAACTCGCTCGACGTGATGCAGGCCGACCTGATCGGCATCTCGCTCGCGGTCGCCCCGGGCAAGGCCTGCTATATCCCGCTGCAGCACCGCGCCGGCGACGGGCTGTTCGATTCCGGCCTGCTGGAGGGCCAGATCCCGATCGACCAGGCGCTGGCCGAGCTGAAGCCATTGCTCGCCGATCCCGGCGTGCTGAAGATCGGCCAGAATCTCAAATACGACATCGCCGTGTTCAACCGGCACGGGGTCGAGATCGGCCCGATCGACGACACCATGCTGATCTCCTACGCGCTCGACGCCGGCCATGGCGGGCAGGGCATGGACCGGCTTTCCGAACTCCATCTCGGCCACAAGCCGATCGCCTATGCGGAGGTCGCCGGCACCGGCAAGAGCCAAGTCACCTTCGACAAGGTGCCGCTCGACAAGGCGACCGCCTATGCGGCCGAGGATGCCGACGTCACGCTTCGGCTCTGGCTGGCGCTGAAGCCGCGGCTCGTGCCGGAGCGCAAGACCACGGTCTACGAGACGATGGAGCGCCCGCTGGTGCCGGTGCTGGTGCGGATGGAGCGGCGCGGCATCTCGATCGACCGGCAGATCCTGTCGCGCCTGTCGGGCGAATTCGCCCAGTCGCTGGCGCGGCTGGAGGACGAGATTCACACGCTTGCCGGCGAGAAGTTCACCATCGGCAGCCCCAAGCAGCTCGGCGACATCCTGTTCGGCAAGATGGGCCTGCCCGGCGCCAAGAAGACCGCGACCGGGCAATGGGCGACCGGTGCCGGCGTGCTCGAGGACCTCGCCGAGCAGGGCAACGAACTGCCGGCCCGCATCCTCGACTGGCGCCAGCTCGCCAAGCTGAAATCGACCTATACCGACTCGCTACCCACTTACGTGAACCCGCAGACCCATCGGGTCCACACATCCTACGCTTTGGCTGCGACCACCACCGGCCGGCTCTCCTCTTCCGAGCCGAACCTGCAGAACATCCCGATCCGCACCGAGGCCGGCCGCAAGATCCGCACCGCCTTCGTCGCCGAGAAAGGCCACAAGCTGGTCTCGGCCGACTACAGCCAGATCGAATTGCGCATCCTCGCCCATATCGCCGAGATTCCGCAGCTCCGGCAGGCCTTCGCCGACGGCGTCGACATCCATGCGATGACCGCGTCGGAGATGTTCGGCGTGCCGGTCGAGGGCATGCCGAGCGAGGTGCGCCGACGCGCCAAGGCGATCAATTTCGGCATCATCTACGGCATCTCGGCCTTCGGCCTCGCCAACCAGCTCGGCATCTCCAGAGAGGAGGCCAGCGCCTATATCCGCAAGTATTTCGAGCGCTTCCCCGGCATCCGCGACTATATGGACCAGGCTCGCACCACCGTGCGCGCCAGGGGCGCGGTCGAAACGATCTTCGGCCGCGTCTGCCATTTCCCGGCAGTCGCCTCGAAGAACCCGTCCGAGCGCGCCTTCGTCGAGCGTCAGGCGATCAACGCGCCAATCCAGGGTTCGGCTTCGGACATCATCCGCCGCGCCATGATCCGGATGGAGGATGCGCTCGCCGCCGCCAAGCTCGATGCGCGCATGCTGCTGCAGGTGCATGACGAACTGGTCTTCGAGGTGCCGGAGGCGCAGGTCGAGGCGGCCTTGCCGGTGATCCGCAAGGTGATGGTCGAGGCGCCGCAGCCGGCGGTCGCGCTCAAGGTGCCGCTGGTGGTCGATGCCCGCGCCGCCGACAATTGGGACGAGGCGCACTAACCTTGCGGCCGGGAACTGTCCCATTGCTGAGGCGTTGAGCTTTGCGCCATGCGCTTCGCATGGCATCGTTCATTGCCGGCACCAAGGAGGCGTTTGATGGCCGCAACCAGTTCCACCGCAAAACGACAGGCCGCGGCCTCGGTCAAACGCGCCAAGGACGAAGTGGCTGACGCCGCCGCCGACACCGCCGAGCGTGCCCGCCGCGCCGGCCGCCGCGTCAAAGACGAGGCCGACGAAATCGAGACCAGCCTAGCGCGCGGCGCCGAGGACCTCGCCGCCACGGTCAGCGAGAAGCTGAGATCCGTCGGCGTCGACACCGACCGCATGGCTGCGATCGCGCGCGAGCAGGCGGGCGACCTCGAAGAACTGATCATCCGCGAGATTCGCGAGCGGCCGCTGCGGGCGCTCGGCCTGGCGGCTGCGGTCGGGTTGTTCGTCGGCTTCCTCTCGGCGCGCTAAGACCATGCTGGGGGGGTTGACCGGTCTGGTCACGCGCGAGGTCGGCGGCGTCGTGCGCCGCAATGTCACGGTTCTCGTGCTCTATCTGCTGGCGGGCCTGCTCGCCGCCGGCGCAATCGGCTACGGCCTCGATGCGCTGCATACCGTACTGACGCTGCATTACGGAGCGATCATCGCCAGCCTGTCGATCGCCGGTGGACTGCTCGCCGCAGCCCTGCTCATGCTCGGCATCGCGCTTTACGTGAAGAGCCGGCCGCGCCCGGATCGGCGGCTCGCCGCGGCGGTCGCCGCCGCGCCGATCGCCGCTTCGCTGGTCGGCAGCCGGAAAGTCGGCTGGCGCGCCGGGCTGGTCGGCGGCGTCGTGCTGCTCGGGCTCATTCTCGGGAGGCAATTCGCGCAAGGCGACGAGGACACTGAAAAATAGGGCGTATTCGCCCTGAATCGGCAGCATTTTTCGCAGCTGGCTCGTGGCAGTTTGTCTTTTTACCTTGGGCGATCGGGTTTCACCGTCTATTCAGGACGGCGATGAATGCCCAGCCGAAGCTCCGTCAACGCTGGCTGTCGCCGGGACTGCCCTTGCTCGGTACGCGCCTTTACACCGCCTCCTCGGCGGCGATCGCGATCGTCGTGGTCACTGCCGCCGTCCTCATCGCCGGCTGGATCAACATCCAGGCCGACGAGGCCTCGAAGCTGGTTGCGCGTTCGATCGACATCCGCGAGCGCAGCGAACGCTTCCTCGGCAATCTGCTCGACGCCGAGACCGGCCAACGCGGCTTCCTGCTGACCGGCGACGAACTCTATCTCGAGCCCTATAACGAACGGCGGCTGGAGCTGCTGCCGAGCCTCGACAAGATCGAGCAGCTCGCCGCCTACAGCCCGACGCAGCTGGAGCGCGTCCAGAGCGCGCGGGCAATCACCACCCGCAAGCTCGGCGAAATGGCCGAGACGATCGCCTTGATGCGGCGCGGCCAGCGCAGCGAGGCGGTCGCGTTCGTCACGCAAGGCACCGGCAACCGGCTGACCCAAGGGCTGCGCGAGGTCGTCAGCGCGATCCAGCTGGAGGAGAATCTTCGACTCACCGCCAGCACCCGCCGCGAGGAGCGCCGGCGCGTCCTGGCCAGTGCCGGCATTCTGATCGCGCTCGCCGGCCTGTGCTTTGCCGCCTGGCTGCAGTTGCGGGGCCGGCATCGCCGGACCGTCTCTTTGTCCAGCTCGAACGCCGAGCTTGAACGCAAGGTGTCCGAGCGCACGCTCCAGCTCGAGAACGAGCGGCTGCGTATCGAGGCACTGCTGCGGGACGTCAACCATCGCGTCGGCAACAATCTGGCGATGGTCTCGGCCCTGCTCAGCGTCCAGAGCCGGCAGACGCGCGAGCCAGCGGTCAAGCAGGCGCTCGCCCAGGCACAATCGCGCATCCAGGCGATCGCCGCCGGGCAGCGCCGCCTGCGGCTCGACATCGAGGCGGACGAGATCGAGGCGCGGCCCTATCTGGAAGACCTGCTGGCCGAGATCGGCAAGGCTGCGGAAGACCGTCCGATCGAGATCGGGCTGGCGATGGACGCCATCCGCCTGCCGGGGCGCGACGCCGTCTCCTTTGTCGTCGTCATCAACGAGCTGGTGACCAATGCGATCAAGCACGCCTTCCCCGACGGCGCCGCCGGCAAGATCACGATTCGCCTCACGCGCACGCCCGAGGACAATCTCGTCCTCTCAGTGGAGGATGACGGCATCGGCATGCCGGAGGATCAGCACACCGCCGGGTTGGGCAAGTCCGTGATCAACGCCCTGCTACGCAGCATGCGCGCCACCATGGAGATCACGCCGCTCTCCCCGAACGGCGCACGGCCCGGCACCCGCGTCGCGGTCACGTTCCCGCAGCGGGAGCAACCCGACGAGGACGATGAGGAATAGGCCTCAGCCCCTGTTCACGGCCTTGGAGACGAAGCGGACGAGTTCATCCGCCGAGAAGGGCTTGCGGACAAAGCGCACGTCGCGCAGCTCGGGCGGCACCTCGCTCGGAGCGGATCCCGAGACGAAGGCAAGCGGCGTGCCCTTGGCGCGCAGGCTTGCAGCAATGGCGAAGGTCTTGCCGCCGATGACGTCGATGTCGAGCAGGGCGCAGGCCAGCGGCTGATCCGCGACGCGCCGGGCTTGCGAGACCGATTCGACCACGATGAGCTCAGCGTCGTCACCGAGCTCATCGCTCACGGCGCTTTCGATATCCATCGCGATAAATGGGTCGTCCTCGACGATGAGGACCCGAATACCGGCCATGAGCCCCAGATCACCTTCCAACTTCACGACTAAACCCCAAGTCAGTTGCCTGCTTGTGAGCCTGTTCAACGCCCGCTTGGTTGGCCTTGTTCCGTTCTGAGCCGGATTGTCCGCCTCAAATCCCTCGAATTCAATTCAAATTGATTGGATACGGTTAGGAAAGTGTAAGCATCCTCCCATCACCGCTTGCGCGGTGAGCGAACGAGATTGAGTTCGAAAGCGGTCACACCGAGGGCGACATTGGCGCCACGCTGGATGGGCAGGGCGCGCGGCACCAGCCGAACATCCCCGTCATGGCTGCCGCTCAAGGCGACCTCGCCAGCCTTGCGGGCATAGGCTCCGTTGAGCACGCCGAGGGGCGCACGCGCATAGGGACCGTAAACCCGCCAGGAGAGCAGGCTGCGTCCGACCGTCCTGGCGTCGAGCGCGAAGCCGCGAATCACTCCGCCGTAAGTCTGCAGGGGTCCGCGCCGTGGCCGGAAGCGGCACTCCAGCGGTCTTTGCGTGGCGACGACCTGTGCGAGGCCTCCGCCGATCGTGCAGGTCAGGCGTCCAGCCGGCGCGCCACTTTGCGCCCAGGCCGGGGCGGCGGCGAGAAGGCTGGATCCAGCCACCAGAACGATCGTTGCGAGCAGACGTCTCATTCACCCTCTCCTACGCCCTGCTGCGTATACATGCGCCACTGGTAGATCATCCCAATGCGCTTCGAAACCACGCCAAACCGCCGCAATCACTCCATAGTTCCCAAATAATCCGGAACCTCAATCCGGTGCATGCGTTGACGGGAACTGACCAGTGGACGCGCAAATGCCAAAGCAAGGACGAACCGACCCGGTGCAGATATTCCCCGCTCCCAAGCTGGCACGCGATCTTCCGCCATTCTGGGAGCTCGAACAACTTCTGCGCGAGGGTTTTGACCATGATTCGGCGCTGGCCGAACTTGCGCGTCGGCGCGAGAGCTGGTCGAGCGGGCGACGCCCTCCACCGGTCACCGCCCAGTCGGGCACGCCGGACGGCCTCTTCACGATCGTGTCATAGAACTTCGCCGGGATCATTGGCAGAAGCGGCTTGAAGCCGCGCGTCGCTGCTGAATGTCGATATGAAGATGGTTGGCGTGAGCCGCGTCCGAGCCTGGACCGAGCACCGTCATGAAGGCGCCGCAGGCTGACTGACGCACCCCGTCGAGAAAACGCGTCTGTTCCAACCCGTTCGGCCGCTCGACCGAAACAGCCAGCCCCCCCTGTTTTTCGTTGCCGAGTTCGAAAGCGAAGATGTCGAGCGCTTTTCCCGTCGCGTGCTCGCTGAGCTGTCCTTGCGTCTGACGATTGCGCCGGCGGCATTCATGTCCGCCACCGACGCGCAACGCCGTCAGTTCGCGGGAAAATGCGCCGCGCCCCAAAGGCTGCAGGCTGGTGTCGAGCCAGAGCGAAACGGTCCGCGCCAGCTCACAACTCACCGTCGGCGGCGGCGACAGCTTGACCTGTGCGGGCCCGGCGGCCGTCCGCACCGCCAGCGCCTCGACAACGACCGGATCGAGCACCCGGCACTCATCCGGCTCGGGCTTGCTGGTCGCCGGCGCCGGGCGAACCCGGTTTCCAGCCACGGCTGTGAGGCTCCGCATGCAGGCACTGCCTTCAGCTGCGCTGGCAGGCTTGTCCACGACCGACGCGATCGGTGGCGGCGAAGCGGGAACCGTCAGCGAGGGTGGGCGGGGCGGAGGCAAGGGAGCGGGAACCGGTTGCGCTTCACGGCTCGATGCGGAACTTGCGCCAGAAACGGCAGCAAAGATCAGAACCGCGCAACCGCCGTGCAGGAATGACGAACGCTGCCGCATGCCGTCACACGACAGCCGTGAACAGGATCGTCAGCGAGGCGGCAACGATCAATGCTGCCAGCAAAGCCATCGACATGACCGATCTCCTTCGCATCGCCCGGGCCGGGGCAACGCGAGGGATGGCCGATTTGTTCCCGGACACCTCGAGCGGTGCGTCAGGCAGCCTTGCGGCCGGCGCGCCGGTCGAAGAACAGCGCCTGGCTGATCGCGGCCTTCACCGCCTCGGGCTGGAACGGCTTCGTGATCAGGAAGGCCGGCTCCGGCCTGTCGCCGGTGAGGAGCCGCTCGGGGTAGGCGGTGATGAAGATCACCGGCACCTCGATCGCGCTCAGAATCTCGTTGACCGCCTCGAGGCCGGAGCTGCCATCGGCGAGCTGGATGTCGGCCAGCACCAGGCCGGGGCGCTTCTTGGCAGCCAGGGCGATCGCCTCGCGATGCGTCCGGGCCACCCCGGTGACCTTGTGGCCGAGTTCTTCGACCATGGTCTCGATGTCGAGGGCGATGATCGGCTCGTCCTCGATGATCAGCACGTCGGTGGCGACCTGCTCGGCGATCTCCTGGCCGGCGGTCTGCACGAGGGCGGCTGCATCGCTGCTCGAGATGTTCATGATCTGCGCGACCTCCTCGATGGTGAACCCCTCGACCGTCCGCAGCAAAAAGGCCTGACGCGAGCGCGGCGTCAGCGCGTCGAGATTGCGCTCGGCGGCCGAACGTTCGGTGGTGTCCGGCGCCGAGGCCTGCGTATTGAGCCCGACGGACGACCACATCTGCAGGAACAGGCGGTAGAGACCGACGCGCGGGCCGAGCTCGCGCGGGAAGGTGCCGGGATCGGCGATCAGCGCCTCCAGCGTCGCGACGACATAGGCGTCGCCGCCAGCCTGGGTGCCGCTCAGCGCCCGGGCGAAGCGGCGCAGATACGGCAAGTGCGGCGCGATTTCGGTGGCGATCGACATGATGCTATCCCCCACGAGTCAGGCCCGATCGGCTTTCAGAGCAAGCTGATCAGGTCGAACTCTATCCAGAATTGAGAGGCGGATCGACAGGATCCGGCTCTGTCCAAAGTTGTTGGAGAAGAGCACTCAAGTCACTGTTATGACAAGAAAATTATTTTTCGTTCGGAATGGAACCTTTTGCGTTCGGCCTCGTTATTGGGCCGAATGAAGGTGCGTTTCGGGGCAGTCGCGCGTAGGCGTCTCAACGAGCGCGACATGTGGTTTGGTGTGACCGGCGGAATGGCGGCGCGCTGATGGAGCGAGGGATCATGAATCTGATGAATGCCGACCCGCCAGACACGGCAAGAGCCGAACCGGACGAGGATATGATGCTCGACCCGCGGGTGCAGGAATCGATCGGCCGCTCCCTGAAGGCGCATTATGACGACCTCGTCAACGCGCCGGTGCCGGATCGCTTCCTGGTGTTGCTGGCCCAGCTCGAAGACACAGAGCGGCGTCTGAAAGCGCAAGGCGGTGCCGATGAGCGCGGCTGACTTCAAGGACGGGCTGATCGCGGAGATCCCGAACCTGCGCGCCTTCGCGGCGTCGCTGTCGGGGTCGATGCAACTCGCCGACGATCTGGTCCAGGACACGCTGCTCAAGGCCTGGGGCAATGCCGACAAGTTCCAGCCCGGCACCAGCCTGCGGGCCTGGCTCTTCACCATCCTGCGCAACACCTATTACTCGCTCTACCGCAAGCGCGGGCGCGAGGTGCAGGACAGCGAAGGCACCTATGCCGACCGACTCGCCACCCATGGCAACCAGGAGAGTCATCTCGATCTCGCCGATTTCCGCAAGGCGCTGGCGAAGCTCCCCGAGGAGCAGCGCGAGGTGCTGATCATGGTCGGCGCGACCGGGCTGTCCTATGAGGAGACTGCCGAGATCTGCGGCGTTGCGATTGGCACGATCAAGAGCCGCGTCAACCGGGCGCGCAGCAAGCTGGCGGAACTCCTGTCCATCGGCGGCATCGACGATCTCGGTCCCGATCACCGGATCACCGCAGCCGTCCAGCGCGCGGGACCTGAAACCGTCGGCAGCTGATGGCCCTCTCGCTGTTCAGGACGGTCCGCGGCCGCCTGCTGGCATTGATGGTCGCGATCGTCCTGCCGATCGCCTGCCTGACGGCGGCGGCAGCGGTTGCGACCTATCGGACCGTGTTCGGAGCGATCGAAGCGTCCCAGATGCGGGCGGCGGACGATTTCGCCGTTCGCGCCCGCGTCTGGTACCGCGGCGCGCTGCGCTCGCTCGTCACCAGCGCCGCGGCAATCCGGGCAGTGTCGCCAGCGTCGGACAGCTGTGACCGCATCGCCGAAAAGGCGATCGCCGCAGTCTCCGGCTACGAGGCTTTGCTGCTGCGCGTCTCGGGCCGGCCGGACTGCGTCGGCGGGCTCGACGGCAGCATCCCCCGCAGCGAGCTCACGGCCGTGGCGGACCAGCTCGCCAGGCGTCCTACCGTCACGCTTTGGGGCGGCACCGAATTCACCAAGGCCCGCTACGATCAAGTGAGGATTGCGGGCCGCTCCTATCTCGCCGTCTACAGCGAGTTCGACGAGGGCAATGCGCTGCTGCTCTCCAAGCCGGACCCGCTCGACGACGTCTTCGATCTCGGCAGCAACGACGCCGGCATGATGGCCGCTCTGCTCCGAAGAGGTGGCGAGGTCGTCGTCGCGCGCGGCGGGGCCCAGGCCGACGCATCATGGCTTCCGAAGATCGAGAGCGTGCCCGACCAGACAGTGCACTGGAGCGCTGCGAGCCGCGCCGGGGCGAGCCGGACCTATGTCGCACGCATGGTGGCGGAACCCGACCTCTATGTCGTGGTGAGCTTCGACGGCTCGGCGGAACGGGCCGCGACGACACAGTTCTACACGCTTCTGCTCGCGCCGCTGCTGACCATGGTCCTGCTCGGGCTGGTCTATATGAAGGCGATCGACCAGCACTGTGTGCGCTGGCTGCGCGGCATCGAGGCGACCGCGCGGGCGCGCTCCAGCTCGGCCGGAGCCCACGTTTCGCTTTCAGACGAGATGCCGCGCGATATCCGCAGCGTCGCCGAGGCTTTCAATGCGATGGTCGACGAGCAGGAGATACGCCAGAACAAGCTCCGGCTCGCGCTCGACGACAACCGCTTCCTGGTCCGCGAGCTGCATCACAGAGTCAAGAACAGCCTGCAGGTGGTGCAGAGCTATATTGGCCTCACCAAGCGCGATCATAAGGGCGAAGCGCGGATGGCGCTCTCGGACGCAGAGTGCCGCGTCCATGTGCTGTCGGCCGCCTATCGCTTCACCCTCGCCGATGGCGAGATGCAGCCCGTGCGCATCGATCTTTTCCTCGACGATGTCGTCGCGATGGTCTCAAACCTGATTCTCGCCCGAGGCCAGCGCCTCGAGAGCCGCATCGAGACGCAGGCCGCCCTACCGATCGACCGGATCATTCCGCTCGGCTTCCTGATTGTCGACGTCGTGAGCCGGGCGCTGCGCGCGGCACCCGGCATCAGCCTCGAGCTCGCTGTGACGAGTGCGGGCGAGGGCGTCATCGATATCGCCATCACCACGGATCGCGAAGCAGCGCAGACCGCGCCGCCGCGGCTGTTCGCGGGCTTGCTGATGCAGATCGAAGCGGTCGAGATCAGCCCGCGGCAGGGCCGCAATCTCGGCGTCTGGCGCCTCCGCCACGGCGCCGTGCAGGTGAGCGATTCGACTCAGCCCAGTTCTTCCGCAGGCGTGATGTCGACGCCGACGCTCAATCCAAGGAAGGCGCCTGTCGACCCGACATAGCTCCCCGACACCGGCGAGGCGTCCTCCGGCACCCGTGCCACGGCGACGCGCAGCAATTGCCGGTCGGCGACGAGGTCGTTGGTCGGATCGAATTCGACCCAACCGTCATTGGGAATGAAGACCTCGGCCCAGGCGTGGGTCAGGCCGATCACGGAGGTCATCGCCTCCCCCTCCGGCGAGCGATCGTGGATATAGCCCGTGACGAAGCGTGCGGCGAAGCCGAGTCGACGTGCCAGTTCGATGAACAGCCAGGCGTAGTCGCGGCAGGAACCTGCTCCGGCTTGCAAGGTGTCGAGCGGATGCTGGGTACCTTCGTCATAGCGCACGGCATAGGTCAGGCTGGTGTTGATCTCGTGTGCTAGCGCCCGCAAAAGATGGCCGCGGTTGAGCCTGGCCCGGAACTCCTCCAGCCACGCATCGAGTGCGCCAGTGGGATCGGCCGCAGCGAGGTCGAGATAGGGCTGGAGCACGGCACGCTCGGCGGGCGTGTAGCTGATCTCGGAACTCTCGATGTCAGGCTCGACTTTCGTACGCGGCAGCGCCGAGCCGAAACGCTGGATCAGGAGCTCGCTGACGATTTCCAGCGTATCGGCATTGCCGGCGAAGCTCGCCATGGCGACGGAGTTGCCATAGGCATCGTGCATCCAGCGCAGAGTGGCTTGCGGCGACACCGTGATCGCAGTGTCGACCACGCGCAGGTCGAAGGAATCGCGCGGGCGCAGCATGAGCCGGTGCGGGCCGAAGGCGACCGGCTCGGCATAACGATACGTCGTCGCGTGGCGAATGCGCAGATACATGATTGCCCCCAGCCGGTCGTCACCCGCCGTCACGGCAAAAAGCCGCCTCGCGGCGGCTTCGCTGATCAGACAATCATACTACGCGCGAACGACGGTTCGGTTCCCCGAAGGCTCAGCGCAGGACGGTATTGCCCTTGAGGCTCGCCTCGCGCTGCGAGGTCGGCACCACGCGATGGGTCAGGTCGCGGCGCATCTCGGACGGGTTGACCGCCGCGAACTGGACATCGGCGGGGGCGCCGCGCTGGAGCTTGGCCTGAGCGACCGCTTCCGAGCTCTCGCCCATCGAGTTCTGGAAGGAAGCGCCCATGGTCAGGGCGGTCACGACCAGCGCCATGCCGCCGAAGAAGGTGGCAGCGCGCTTGATGGGGGCTAGGCTGGCAGTCGTCATCTTCGCTCTCCCGGTTCGTGTGACCGCTTTTGAAAGGCAGGAACGGTTTCTCAACCCGTTCGGCGAAGATTTGTTCCGGTTTGCCGGGAATTCGCAGCGATCCCGATTCTTTTTCAGGCGGCCGAGCGATCGTTGGCGGCTTCGCGCCGGCGGAACAGCCGCCAGAGCGACTTGGTCAGGCGCCGCGAGGTCAGATGCGCGCCGGCCTCGCGCTTCTCCAGCGTGATCTTGCGCTCGTGGAAGTCCTCTAGGCCGGGCCGATGGCCGACGCTGATCACGGTGGCATAGGCGAGCTCGCTCTCGATCAGGCCGAGCAGCGAATCCTGGCTGCCCTCGTCCAGAGCCGAGGTCGCCTCGTCCATGATGATGATGTCGGGCTTCTGAATCAGCAGCCGGGCGAAGGCGACGCGCTGGCGTTCGCCGCCGGAGAGGATGTTATCCCAGCGCTCCTCCTCGTCGAGGCGGCGCCCGAGATAGGAAAGGCCGCAGCGTTCCAGCGCCGCGCACACTGCCGCATCGTCGACGCGGCTCTCGGCTTCCGGATAGAGCAGCGCATCGCGCAGCGTGCCGAGCGGCAGATAGGGCTTCTGCGGCACGAAGGCGACACGCTTGCCGCGCGGCAGCTCGATCGAGCCCGCACCCCAGGGCCAAAGCCCGGCGAGCGCCCGGATCAGCGTGCTCTTGCCGGTGCCGCTCTCGCCGGCGATCAGCACCTTTTCGCCTGGTTCAATCACGACGGAGGCATCGGCTATGACGATGCGGCCATTGCTGTGGGCAACCGAGAGATCGGTGATGTGGATCGCCCCATCCTCGCTTTCGCCGAGCTCGATCTGCGTCTCGCCCTCCATGATCGTGCCGACGTCGAGCGCCTCGAGCGCCTCGGCGAGTTCGTCGACGCGCCGCACCGAGGCAAACCACTCGGCCAGCCGGACGAAATTGTCGACGAACCAGATCAGGGCGGCCTGCACCGCGCTGAAAGCGGCGACGACCTGCATGACGGCGCCCAGCGTGATCTCGCCCGACAGGTATTTCGGCGCAATCAGCAACAGCGGCACGATCGGGAAGAGCGCGCCGTTGGTGTTGAGCACGATGGCGATGACGCCCTGCTGGCGGATCACCTTCAGCCAGGCGGCGACGACGCGGCCATAGTTCTCGACGACCGAATCGCGCTCGTCGGCATCGCCCTTGATCAGGGCGATGCTCTCGGCGTTCTCGCGCAGGCGCGTCATCTCGGCACGGAATTGCGCCTCGGCCTCGTTCTTGGCGGCGATGCGCGGCACCAGTGGCCGACCGGCGAAATAGGCGGCCAGCGAGGCGATCACCGCATAGAGGATCGCGGCGAGCGCCATATAGCTGGGAATCACGATCTCGGTTCCGCCAAGCGTGAAGCGCGCCGAGCCGGCGACCTGCCAGAGAATGGCAGCGAAGGTCACCGCGGTGACGAAGGCGCTGAGCAGGCCAATCGCGAACTCCACCAGAGGCTCGATGGAAAGACGCACATCCTCGGCGATGCGGTATTCCGGCGCGCTCTGGTCAGGCACGACGAACTGCATCCGGTAATAGCGCTGGTCGGCGATCCACCAGCCGGCGAGGCGATGCGTCAGCCATTCGCGCCAGCGCATCTGCAGCAGCATCCGGCTGATCACGAGGCAGGACAGCGACAGGGCCGAGGCCGCGACGATCAGCGGCAACCAGCCGACCGCAGCCCAGACCTTGTCGAGATCGCGCTTTTCCAGCGCGTCGAAGAACAGCCGGTTCCAGCTGTTGACGCCGACGGCGGCGCCGAGCTGGGCCGCGACGAAGAGCAGCACCAAGAGGGTGAGCACCCAGGCGCGCAGCCGGCTCTCGCCTCGCCAAAAGCGCAAGGCCACGCGAAAGAACTGGCGCAGGCGCGAGCGCCGCAGCCCGGAGGCGGGTGATTTCATGCGATGGCCTCCAGAGCCAAACTGCCATGCTCGGACAAAGCGCGATTGCTAAGCGGCAAGTTTCGCGCCACACAGAAAACGCAAGCATTCGTCGCGAGTTCCGGGCGGATGGGGGAACTGTGCGTGATCGTTTCGTCGAGCAATCATCGCAACCACCGCAGCCCGTCCTGCCTAGCTTGTCCGTTGCGGCTCAAGCCGGCCTTCAAGGATAAATCCGACGATGAGATCCGCTTCATCCAGGAGATGAAGATCGACCATCGGCAGATGCCGGCCGGCGCCGACATCATCCATCCCGGCCAGGAGGATGCCGAGCTCTACACGCTCTTCTCCGGCTGGGCCTTTCGCTACAAATCGCTGCCGGACGGACGCCGGCAGATCCTCAATTTCCTGCTGCCCGGCGATCTCGTCGGCCTGCAGGCCTCGCTGCTCAGTGCCGCCCAGCACGGCATCGAGGCGCTGACCGAGGTCGAGCTCTGCGTCTTTCCGCGCCGGCGCACCTATGAACTGTTCGGGCGGATGCCGGCACTCGCCTATGAACTCGCCTGGCTCGGATCGCGCGAGGAATGCCTGATCGACGAGAACCTGACCTCGGTCGGCCAGCGCACCGCACAGGAGCGGATCGCGGCGCTGGTGATCTCGCTTTATCGCAGAGCCGAACATCTCGGGCTGGTCGCCGAGAACAGCTTCGTCTTCCCGCTGACGCAGCAGCAGCTCGCCGACGCGCTCGGCCTGTCGCTGGTCCACACCAGCAAGACCTGGGCTCGCCTGCGAAAGGCCGGGATGTTCTCGCTCGAACGAGGGCGCCTCACCATCCACAATCCGCGCCTGACCGAACGCATGGCGCTGCTGTTCGAGAGCGAATGGCATCCTCGCCCGCTGATCTGAGCGTTGCACTCGGCAGAAATCACTGGATTCGGCTCGCTCTTGACCCCATATGACAGCGGCGTAACGTCACAGCATTGTCATGTCGCTTCGGCGTGGGCCTTTTGCCTGGCCGCATTGAGGTTCTGGATGGCCCACTCCGCTTCCGGTCAGCGCCTGCGCACAACCCGTTTCGGGCGCTCATCCGTCGCGGCGCGGCTGGAGCACGAGGTGCGGCTTACGGCGGCGGACTTTGCCGACAGCGTCGCGGAAGCGCGGCTCAAGGTCGCTGCGGCGCGCTACAAGGTCGAGGATGAGGTCCGCAACACCGCCGGCAAGCTGAAGTCGCATGTGCGCAAGGCGGCCGACGAGGCCAAGGCGCGCTTCGGCGACGATGCCCGCTTCCTCAAGTCCTGGATCGATTCGCCGGGGCGCACCGGTGCGGTCGCGCCGTCGAGCCCGTTCCTGGCGAAGCGCATGGCCTCCTATGTCGATCCGCAGGCCGAGGGGCCGGTGGTCGAGATCGGCCCCGGCACCGGCCCGGTCACCGAGGCACTGATCGAACGCGGCATCGACGAAGCCAGGCTGATCCTGGTCGAGTACAGTCCGGAATTCTGCGAGTTGCTGCGCCGCCGCTTCCCGCGCGCCACCGTCATCGAGGGCGACGCCTATGCGCTCTCGACCACGCTCGCCGGGCATCTGGCTGAGAAGGCGAGTGCGGTCGTGTCCTCGCTGCCGCTCTTCAACAAGCCCCCGGCCGAGCGCACGGAGCTGGTGCAGGACGCCTTCGCCAAGGTGCTCCGGCCCGGCGCGCCCTTCATCCAGTTCACCTATGCGGTGATCTCGCCGGTGCCGCGCAAGGGTTCCGGCCTCAAGGCGCAGGTTTCCGACTGGGTGCTGCGCAACATCCCGCCGGCGCGCGTCTGGGTCTATCGCCGCGCCAAGCCGTGATCGCCCGGGCTTGACGCAGGCCCCACATCGCTCCGACATCGCGAACTGAAACGCCGGGCTTTCGCCCTGTTATTCAGTTGGAGTGACCATGCCAAAAATCCTCGTCTTCGCCGGCTCCTGGCGCCCGGGCTCGATGAATACAAGGCTCGCGACCCTGATCGCTGGGAATTTGAAGGATGCCGGCGCCGAGGTGACGCAGATCTCGCTCGGCGACTATCCGCTGCCGCTGATCGACGCCCGCGCCTATGACAACGACCCACCGAGCGAAGCGAAGGCGCTTGCGGCGCTGGTCGACGCGCATGACGGGCTCTTCATCGCCAGCCCCGAATACAATTCCGGCTATCCCCCGGCGCTGAAGAACGCGCTCGACTGGATCAGCATCGTCCGCTCCGGCGGGCCGGGCCTGCGCGAGAAGGTCGTTGCGATCGGCGGCGCCTCGGCCGGCAATCTCGGCACCTATCGCTGCCTCACCCAATTGCGGACTGTGCTCGAACTCGGCTTCGGCGCCCTGCTGGTGCCGGAGATGCTGGCGGTCAACGGTGCCGACAAGGCCTATGGCGAGGATGGCGACTTCACCGAGAAGCGCCTCAGGGGCCTGCGCGACAAGATGGTGGCGCGGCTGGTGAAGGTGTCAGCGCTTCACCCCTGAGCCAGATCATTCGATCTCGCAGCGCCCGCTCGCCGGCGACAGGCGCCAGACTCCGTCATCGGGCTTGGCCGGAATGCTGACCGCATCGTCGGCGATCTCCTCGGCATCGTAGGGATTGGGATTGGCGGTGATGCCGGCATTGCGGATGTCGAGCGCCCCGTTCGGGCCGCGCTCGATCCGCCAGCTGCCGGCCTCCCATTCCGGCACGCAGCGCAGTCCCTGCCCGGCTGCCTTGCAGAAGCCGCTGAGCTGATAGTCGAAGTTCTGCCCTTGGTTCACGCGCTCGCGCAGGTTGATGTAGAGCACGACATAGAGGCTGCCGCCCTCGCCCGGCTGCCAGTTCCGCGGGCTGTGCAGCAGGCGGATCTTGGCTACCTTCTGCTTGGGATGGCTGGCGAGATGAGCGGCATCGTAACTGCGCTCCCAACAGGCGTTCGCCTTCGGCGGCAATTCGCGCTCGAGCGGGCGGGCCTGCACCGTCGCAGCGAAACAGCAGATGACGACCATCAGAAGCAAGCGCATGGGAGCTCTCCGGTAGCTGCCGCAGCGTGAGGCAGCAACGGCAACCGATCAAGCGAGCTTGCGCGAACCGGGGACGGAATCGCGCAATGGCTGGCTTTCAGCGCCCGAATCCGGCACATCCGGCCGATGTCGTCCCGCGAATCAGAAGCCCGCGCGATCCTGAAGTCGGTCTTCGGCTATGACGATTTCCGCCCCGGACAGTGGGAGGTGATCGAGGCCGCGCTGGCTGGCCGCGATGTCTTCGCGGTGATGCCGACGGGCTCGGGCAAATCGATGTGCTATCAGCTGCCGGCGCTGGTCGCCGGCGGGCTGACGTTGGTGGTTTCGCCCCTGATCGCGCTGATGCGCGACCAGGTCGGCCAATTGGTCCGTGCCGGCGTCTCCGCCGCCTCGCTCAACTCGATGAACAGCGAGACCGAGGCGGCTCAGGCCTGGGACAGGCTCAATTCGGGCGAGTTGCGGCTGCTCTTCGTCTCCCCGGAGCGCCTGGCCGGCGAAGGCCTCGTCGCGCGGCTACGACGTCTCGGCGTCACCCGGCTCGCGATCGACGAGGCGCACTGCGTCTCGCAATGGGGTCACGACTTCCGCCCGGAATACCGCCTGCTCTCGAAGGTGCGCGAGGCGCTCGGCGACGTCCCGGTGACGGCGCTGACGGCGACGGCCGACCGCCAGACCCAAGACGACATCGCCCAGCAGCTCTTCCCGCAGCCGCCGAAGCTGGTGATCCATTCCTTCGACCGGCCGAATCTGAAGCTCACCTTCGCGCCGAAAGAGCAGCCACGCCGGCAGATCGACGACTTCCTGAAGGTCCATCGCGGCGGCTCGGGCATCGTCTACTGCTCCTCGCGCGGCCGGACTGAGAGGCTGGCGGCGGGCCTCAGCGAAAAGGGCTGGAAGGCCTATCCCTACCATGCCGGGTTGGAGCAGGCGGAGCGTAACCGCAACCAGGACATCTTCCTGCAGGAGGACGGTGTCGTCGTCTGCGCCACCATCGCCTTCGGCATGGGCATCAACAAGCCGGATGTGCGCTTCGTCGTCCATGCCGACATGCCGGGCTCGATCGAGGGCTACTACCAGGAGATCGGCCGCGCCGGCCGCGACGGTTTGCCGGCGGACACCCTGACCCTCTACGGCGTCGACGACATGGCGCTGCGCCGCCGCCAGATCGACGAGAAGCCAATCGACGAGGAGCGCAGGCGCATCGAGCACAAGCGCCTCAACGCGATGATCGACCTGTGCGAGTCCGCGCTGTGCCGGCGGTCGGCGCTGTTGTCCTATTTCGGCGAGCAGGTCGCGCCCTGTCGGCATGGTCAGGCGCCGTTCCGCTGCGATTTATGCGGTCCGGCCGCGCCCGAACTCTCGGACGCCACGCTCGATGCCCGCAAATTGCTCTCGGCGGTGATCCGCTCCGGCCAGCGCTATGGCGCCGGCCATCTTGCCGATATCCTCACGGGCACGGCGACCGAAGCCATCCGGCGCCAGAACCATGACGGGCTGAAGACCTTCGGCGTCGGCAACGACAAATCCAAGGGCGCCTGGATGGCGCTGACCCGCAAGCTCTTCGCCGCCGGCGCGCTCGCCGAAGCCAGCGTCGAGCACGGCGGCTTCTGCCTGACGGAAAAGGGCGAGGATATTCTGTTCGGCCGCGAGCCAATCGCGCTGCGGGTCGATCCGCTGGCCGAGCGGCGCACCCGCCGCGGCCAGCGCGAAGCGGCGCGCGCCGACGGGCTCGACGGCGACACCGCCGCGCTGTTCGAGCATCTGCGCCAATTGCGCCTGACCCTCGCCCGCGAGGAAGGCGTCGCCGCCTACATCATATTCACCGACAGGACGCTGATCGCGATGGCGCGCGAGCGCCCGCTCGGCCTCGAGGAGATGCGCGCGATCGAGGGGGTCGGCGAACGCAAGCTGTCGCAGTACGGCGAGGTTTTCCTGGATGCGATCGCGACGTTTTCGGGCTAGAAGGGCCACTTCTCGCGTACGCGTGCGTGCGCACGTGAAAAAGCCATCCTCAGCGCTTATATTCATAAGCCGAATCAAGTTGATCAGCGGGCCTCCCGCTCGCCCGCCGAAGGACCTCCTTACATGACAGACGTCAGCAACGGCGCCGAAGACTATGGCGCCGACTCGATCAAGGTGCTCAAGGGCCTCGACGCGGTCCGCAAGCGCCCGGGCATGTATATCGGCGACACCGATGACGGCTCGGGCCTGCACCACATGGTCTATGAGGTGGTCGACAACGCCATCGACGAGGCGCTCGCCGGCCATGCCGACCTCGTCACGGTGACGCTGAATGCCGACGGCTCTGTCACGGTCTCCGACAATGGCCGCGGCATCCCGACCGATATCCACAGCGAGGAAGGCATCTCGGCGGCCGAGGTCATCATGACCCAGCTCCATGCCGGCGGTAAGTTCGACCAGAACTCCTACAAGGTCTCGGGTGGCCTGCACGGCGTCGGCGTCTCTGTCGTCAACGCGCTCTCGGTCTCGCTGAAGTTGCGCATCTGGCGGGCTGGGCAAGAGCATTTCATGGAGTTCCGCCATGGCGACGCCGTCGCCCCGCTCGCAGTGGTCGGCCCGGCCGGCGACAAGCGCGGCACCGAGGTGACCTTCCTGCCGTCACAGGAAACCTTCACCATGGTCGAGTTCGACTACAAGACGCTGGAGCATCGCCTGCGCGAGCTCGCCTTCCTGAACTCGGGCGTGCGCATCGTCCTGACCGACGCGCGCCATGCCGAGATCGTGCGCGAAGAGCTGATGTATGAGGGCGGCGTCGAGGCTTTCGTGCGCTATCTCGACCGCGCCAAGAGCCCGGTGATCGAGAAGCCGGTGATGCTGACGGCTGAGAAGGACGGCATCACCGTCGACGTCGCGCTCTGGTGGAACGACAGCTACCACGAGAACGTGCTCTGCTTCACCAACAACATCCCTCAGCGCGATGGCGGCACCCATCTCGCCGGCTTCCGCGCCGCGCTGACGCGGCAGGTCACCGGCTATGCCGAGAGCTCCGGCATCGCCAAGAAGGAGAAGGTCACGCTCACCGGCGACGATTGCCGCGAAGGCCTGACTGCGATCGTCTCGGTCAAGGTGCCCGATCCGAAATTCTCCTCGCAGACCAAGGACAAGCTGGTTTCTTCGGAAGTCCGCCCGGTCGTCGAGAACGTCGTCAATCAGGCGCTCTCGACCTGGCTGGAAGAGCATCCGAACGAGGCCAAGACCATCGTCGGCAAGGTGGCGGAAGCCGCCGCTGCTCGCGAGGCCGCCCGCAAGGCGCGCGACCTCACCCGCCGCAAAGGCGCGCTCGATATCGCCTCGCTCCCAGGCAAGCTTGCCGACTGTCAGGAGCGCGATCCCGCCAAGTCCGAGCTCTTCATCGTCGAGGGTGACTCGGCCGGCGGCTCGGCCAAGCAAGGCCGCGCCCGCGAATACCAGGCCGTCCTGCCGCTGCGTGGCAAAATCCTCAATGTCGAGCGCGCGCGCTTCGACAAGATGCTGTCGTCCGACCAGGTCGGCACGCTGATCACCGCGCTCGGTACCGGCATCGGCCGCGACGAGAAGGATTCAGGCGCCTTCAACATCGAGAAGCTGCGTTACCACAAGATCGTCATCATGACCGACGCGGACGTGGACGGCGCCCATATCCGCACCCTGCTGCTGACCTTCTTCTACCGGCAGATGCCGGAGTTGATCGAGCACGGCCATCTCTTCATCGCCCAGCCGCCGCTCTACAAGGCGACGCGCGGCAAGTCGCAGACCTATCTCAAGGACGAGCGGGCGCTGGAGGACTATCTCGTCGACGGCGCACTCGACGGCGCGGTTTTCCGCACCGGCGAGGGCAGCGAGCGCGGCGGCGCCGATCTGCGCGCGCTGATCGAGGAAGCCCGCAGCATCCGCCATACTCTGTCGCAGCTGCATTCGCGCTATGACCGGCGCGTCGTCGAGCAGACCGCGATCGCCGGAGCTCTACGCCCGCAGGGCGAGCGCAGCGAGGCCGAACTCGCCGAGCTCGCGGACCTGGTCGCGCGCAGGCTCGACGCGATCTCCGACGAGATCGAGCGCGGCTGGGAGGGCAAGGCGGCCGATGGCGGTTTCAGCTTCTGGCGGCTGGTGCGCGGCGTGAAGCAGGTTGTGGCGCTCGATGCCGGCCTGCTCGCCAGCGCCGAGGCGCGCCGGCTCGACGCTGCCGCGGCGTCGCTGCAGGAAGCCTATGGCCGGCCGGGCGTGCTCAGCCGCAAGGGCGACGACCACATCGTCAACGGCCCGTCGGACCTGTTCGATGCGATCAACGCCATCGGCCGCAAGGGCGTGGCGCTGCAGCGCTATAAAGGTCTCGGCGAGATGAACCCCGACCAGCTCTGGGAGACGACGCTCGACCGGGATGTGCGCTCGCTGCTGCGCGTCAAGAACGACCAGAACGACGAGGCCGACGACCTCTTCGTCAAGCTGATGGGCGACGTCGTCGAGCCGCGCCGCGAGTTCATCCAGAGCAACGCGCTGAACGCGACGGTCGATACCTGAGTGGCAGTGTGAAGCCGTCGTTACGATGGGCCCTCGCTTCGGCCCGATCCCGCGATTTTCGATTTGAGAGCAAGCGCCGGAGAGTCACAGCCGCATAGGGAACTTAAGATCCCGCGCATCGCACTGAAAAGGTGGAAACGATGCGCGAGACCATCCGCTTTGAATATGGATCCAGTTCCCTCGGCGAATTCGTCATTGCCTTGTCCGGCAAGGGCATCGTGGCCCTCGAATTCGGCTCGGCGCACGCCTCGATGGAAGGCGCCCTGCGTACCCGCTTTCCGGATGCCGACCTGCTCCGGGGCGGAGACGAGCTGGCAGAGATCGTCACAACCGTTGCCGCCTTGATCGACGATCCGGCCAAACAGTGCGATCTCCCGCTCGACATGCGCGGCACGGCTTATGAGGTGACGGTCTGGACGATGCTGCGGGAGATCCCGGCCGGGCAGACGACAAGCTATGGGGCGCTTGCCGCCAAGCTCGGCACGCGGGATTCGCGGGATGTGACGCAGGCCATCGCGAACAACGCGATCGCGATCATCGTTCCCTGCCACCGCGTCATCAAGAAGGATGGCTCGATCTCCGGCTATCGCTGGGGCGTACGGCGCAAGCGCATGCTGCTCGCACGCGAGCAAGGGCGCTAACGCGCGATCAGGCAAGTCGCAGGATCGTGGTCTTCGCCAGCAGATAGGTCTCACCGGAAGTGAAGCGGACCTCGACTTCCCCGGTGTCGAGCATCTCCCAAGAGGCAAGTCCATTGATGACGAACTGGCCGATATGGGTCACGACGAGCGCCTTATCCGGATCGCCCCGGGCGAGCGCAACGAAGGCGTCGATCGCTTCCTGGTTCGCAGGACGATTGCCTCGGTTCGTCCTAGTGTCGAACATCGTCGAGACCTTCTCTGCCCGGTCGTTGACGAATGCCAGGCCGGCTTTGTCAGCGCGACGGCCCGGCCACATCCGCGTGCCGGAGCGCGCAAACAGCTTCATCGGGGCGCCGGGCCGTTGCTCATGCGCTCAACGCCGCCTCCCGGTCGAGCAGGACCCGCTTGCGCTCGACGCCCCAGGCGTAGCCCGAGAGCGCCCCGTCATTGCGGACCACGCGATGGCAGGGAATGGCGACCGCGAGATTGTTCGCCGCACAGGCCCCCGCCACGGCACGCACCACATTCGGCGAGCCGATGCGGCGGGCGACCTCGGAATAGGACAGGCGCACGCCGACGGGGATCGCCTGCAGCGCCTGCCAGACGCGGCGCTGAAAGACGGTGCCGCGCACGTCGAGCGGCAGGTCGAGCCCGAGGCCGGGTTTCTCGACGAAGCCGCAGACACGAGCGATCAGCGCCTCGTATTCGCGGTCCATGCCGATCAGACGCGCCTTCGGGAATCGATCCTGAAGGTCGCGCACCAGCGCATCAGGATCGTCGCCGAGCAGGATCGAGGCGACGCCCTTGGTGCTTGATGCGACGAGGATGGCGCCAAGCGAGGTCTGGCCGACCGCGAACTTGATCGTCTCATTGACACCGCCGGCCCGGTATTGCGACGGAGTCATCCCGAACATGCCGGTCGACTTCTCGTAGAAGCGGCCGCTCGAATTGAAGCCGGCATCATAGATCGCCTCGGTCACGCTGCTGCCGGCATCCAGGCCCTCGCGAACCTTCCTGGCCCGAGCGGCGGCGGCGTAATCCTTCGGCGTCAGACCGGTCGTCGCCTTGAAGAGGCGATGGAAATAGCCGGGACTGCGCTCGACCGCCTCGGCCAGGTGTTCGAGGGAAGGCGCTTCCTCGCTCTGCTCGATAATCCGGCAGGCCCGGGTGACCAGGGCCGCATTCTCGCATTCGAGCGACGGACCATCCGGGTTGCAGCGCCGGCACGGCCGGAAGCCGGTGGCGCGGGCGCTGCCCAGCGTCGCATGCAAGGTGACGTTCCCGGGATTGGCGGTGCGCGATGGGCAGGACGGGCGGCAATAGACCTGGGTCGTCGCGACAGAATACCAGAGCTCTCCGTCAGCGCTCTTGTCGCGCGCGACGATGCGAGCCCAGCGCGGATCCTCCGCGACCGGAAGAGCTGCCGTATCCTGCAGTGCCGTGAGTTTCGCGGTGATTGTCATGGCTGTTGTCTCGGATCGTCCTGGCGCGACCGTGCTCCCGATCGGCATCCGTTACACTCCGATCCTTGCCGCCAAATCGAACTGTCTCCCACCCGCTTCCTGCCAAGCCAGCGCGGTGCGCTTCCAAAAAGCAAAGGGGCGATGAGAAAGGCCCGCGTCGGAAGCGCGAGCCTCTCCGATGCCGACTGGTTGCCATTGGCTCGATCGGACGGCCTTGGCCAGGCGGAGATCACGCTCCGCGCGCGCCCGGTGATGACGTCCTTATTTCAGACGACGCCGACCAGATGGCGGCGGCCGGACGCTGTCGCGTGACCAGCGAAGGCATGGATGGCCGGGATGAGCCCGACCATAGCGTCGCAGGCGCCGTTCCCGAACGCCGAATCGGGGCGTCAGAAGCCCGATGGCAGCGTGCCACCACCATAAAGCTCGCCTTGCCGAGGCGCGCTGTCCATGCCGGAGCGAACATAGGCCGGGCCGCCCTCGCGCGCCGGCGGCAGGCCCAGCTGGATATCGCCGCTGTCCGGCGGCGGCGCATTTCGCACCAAGCGCGTGCGTGTCACCGGAGCGGGCTCCGAGACGACGACCGGCTCCTCGCGCGAGACGCAGCCGCCCAGCAGGGCGACGAGGATAGCGGCCGCGCCGAAATGATGAAGCTTCATGGCTTTTTCCAATGCAGGGGACGGGCTACCGCGGCCGGGACGAATCCCGTGCAACCTGCATGAGCCATGCGACCTGCGCAAGCTGATCGAGAAGCACTCTATCGGTGCGTCAGGCGCCGGTCGAAACGCATCATCAGCGCGTTGCAGGTGACCGCGAAGACGGTCAGCAGCAGGGCGATCGCCATGATCGTATCGATCTGGCCGATATTGATCGCGCTGGTCAGCAGGAAGCCGAGGCCGCGCTGCGAGGCGAACATCTCGCCGATCAGCACGCCAAGCAGCGTCAACGAGAAGCCGAGGCGGACGCCCGAGATGATCTCGGGCAGGATCGCCGGCATGATCACGGTGAAGGCGTTCTGCGACGGCGAGAGCCGCATGACCTGCGAGGTCCGGCGATAGACCGGCTTCATCTGGCGGATCGCGTTCATTGAGAACAGCGTGATCGGGATCAGCCCGTGCATCACGCCGAAGGCGATCTTGGCGGAGATGCCGAGGCCGAAGCAGAGCAGCACCAGCGGATAGAGCACGACCTTGGGAATCGAATAGAGCGTCGTCAGGATCGGCTCGGCGACATTGCCGGCGAGCTTGCGCACGCCAAGCACGATGCCGAGCGCGATGCCGCCGAACAGCGAGATCGCGAAGGCGGCGACGAAGGCCCGCATCGTCTCGGAGATATTGAGCCAGAACTCGCCGGTGGCGAGCAGGGAGGCGAGCTTGCTGACCGTCTGCACCGGCGAGGCCAGCGAGGAGGCGCCGACCAGGAGATGCAAGCCTTGCCAGAGCACGAGCAAGGCAAGGAGGACGATGAGGGTGCCGGCGGAGCGTGGCATGAGAGCTGTCATGACATCACCGCTGCCGGCGCGCCTGAAGGCGCCGGTCGATCATATTGAGGAAGGTGTTGACGACGGTGACGACGATCAGCACGAGCAGCATCAGCGCGTACATGTGCCCGTTCTCGAACAGGTTGTAGGCGTAGGCGATGGCGTAGCCGACACCGGCGCCCGACAGGATGAACTCGGAAGCGATGACGCCGATGAAGGAATAGGCGACCGAGAGCTTCACCCCGGTGAAGAGGTAGGGCGTCGCCGCCGGCAACTCGATCAGCAGCGCCGTCCTGACGCGTGACATCCGATAGATCTGGCCGGTCTTGCGCAACACGCGCGGGATGCGATCAAGCCCGTTCAGCGTCGCGGTCACCATCGAGACGACGGCGAGCAGCACGGCGATCGCGATGATCGAGGCCGAGCCGACGCCGAACAAGGTGATGAAGATCGGATAGAAGACGAAGGTCGGAACGGCGTAGTAGCTCGCCAGCAGCGGCTCGATCGCATCGCGCAGGCTCGGCATCGAGTAGATGATCACGCCGGCGGCGAAGCCGAGCAGGACCGAGAGCACGGTCGAGATCGCGATATTGGTGAAGGTGATCCGGATATCGGCGGAGAACTGGCCGGAGGCGAGGATCTTGCCGAGCTCGACCACCATGTCGGACGGGGCGATCATCACCATGCGTGGGATGATGCCGACACGACAGAGCAGTTCCACCAGCAGGATCATCGCGACGACGACGATGACCCGCAGCAGCTTCTCGGACATGGCTCAGCCCTTCCCGGCCGACATGATCTTCAGCGCCTCGATGCGGAGCTTCTCCCAGAGGCGGGCGGCGATGTCGCCGAAATGCGGGGTCGAGACGACGCGGCTGTCGCGGTCCTTCTCCCAGCCGGTCTCGACGAAATCGATGAAGGTGCCCGGCCTGGTCGACATCACGCCGACCCGGTCGGACAGCATCGCGGCCTCGTCGAGGGCGTGGGTGATCAAGAGGATCGTCGCCGAGGTCTCGCGCCAGAGCCGCAGCAGTTCGTCGCCCATCAGCAGGCGAGTCTGCTGGTCGAGCGCGCCGAAGGGCTCGTCGAGCAGGATCAGCCTCGGCTGCATCACCAGCGTGCGGGCGATGCAGACGCGCTGGCGCATGCCGCCGGAGAGCTGAGCGGGATAGGAGGACGCGAAATCCTTCAGCCCCATGAAGCCGACGGCGTAGTCGACGCGACGGTTGATCTCGGCCGGATCGACCCCGGCGCGGCGCAGGCCGAAGGCGACATTGTCGCGGACATTGAGCCAGGGGAAGGACGCATCTTCCTGGAAGACGACGCCGACGCCATCGGGCACGCCCTGGATCGGCTTGCCCTCGAACTCAGCGGTGCCGGATTGCGGCGCGCTCAGGCCGGCGAGGATGTCGAGCAGGGTCGACTTGCCGCAGCCGGAGGGGCCGACCACCGAGAAGAACTCGCCCTTGGCCAGATCGAGATCGATCGGACCGAGCGCATGCAGGGTCGATTTGGGCAGCTGGAAGACCCGGGTGACGCCGCGCAGCCTGGCATGGGCCGGAGCGGCGGCAGACTGGGGCGCGAGCGGCACGACCTTGGCCCCCGACGCCGCGCTCATTGCTTCGCCTGAAGGTCGGCGGGCAGATAGGACTTGTCGAGCACGGTCGACCAGTCGACATCGGCCTTGATCTCGCCGATCAGCTTGAGGCCCTCGACCATGCGGTTGAGCTCCTCGACGTTGAACTCGCCCTCGCTCCACATCTTCGGCGGGATCATGTTGTCGACCGCTTCCTTGGCGATCGGCGCATCGAGCTTGTAGAGCTTCTCGATGATCTTGGCGGTCTCGGCCGGGTCCTTGTAGATCGCCTGCACGCCGGCGCGGCGGCCAGCGATAATCGCCTTAAGCTTCTCGGGATTCTCCTGCGCGTATTTGCGCGTGGTGATGCCGACCGAGGTCGTCATCGGCTTCAGGACATCGCCCGCCCTGTAGAGCGTGCGGTACTTGTCCTTCCGGATGATCGAAAGCGGCTCGATCAGCACCGAGCCGACGACGGCGTTCTGCTCGAGCATGGTCAGGGCCGGGACATAGCCGCCGGCGGCGACGCGCTGGACCTTGCCCTGGTCGACGCCCTTCTCGCGCAGCACCATCAGAAGCAGCATCTCCGACACGGACTTCGGCGAGGTGATCGCCACCTTCTTGCCGGCGAGATCCTCGACACTCTTGAGATCGGAGCTCGGCATCACGACCATCGAGGCCTCAGCGACGCTGCGCGTGCCGGTGTTGACGATGATCAGGTCGAGCCCCTGCGCCTTGGCCGCGAGTGCGGCGGAGACAGCAACCTCGCCATAGGGCGTGGCGCTCGCCAGGATGTTGCGCACCGTGGTGCCGCCGCCGCCCGAGCCGATGATGCCGGTAATGTCGATGCCGGCCTGCTTGAACAGGCCCTTCTCCATCGCCACCGCATAGGGCGCGCCATACATGCTGGCGCCCCATTGGGTGACGGAAATCTCCTCGGCGCGTGCCGGTGCCTGCAAGGTCAGGACAGCCGCAGCGGCGATGGCCGCGATACGATTGAACGAAGTCAGGCCATGCCAAGCGTTCATGTCACTCTCCCGTTGTGGCACGCCGCCGATCGTTATCGTTGCAGCTCGCCGGACGTTCGCGTCGAAATTTCATTTGTATGCAAACAACGATCTCAATGGATTTCAAGCTTGTCAAGCGATTTGAGATCGACGACTTGCAAACTGCCGGAGGCAGCGAGAAAGCAAGACTAGCGCGCGCAAACCCGTTCGCAACTGCGAAGTGAAAGCCGGCCGGAACGTCGGCCAGCTGTGCGGATTCGATGCAAAATGAACGGCTTGGAACAGGCACCCCATCGTTTGCGACGCAGCGCGGAGCAGGCGGCAAGCGGCCACTGACTCGCGCCGTCAGCAAGATGCCGACCATTGCCTTCGGCAATGGCAGCTCTGCTTTATTTGTATGCAAATGATTATACGGTCCCACCACAGACTTGAGCAAGCCCGGTAGCCGCGTCGGAATTCAGGGACCGGCCTTGCTCCAATCCAGTCAACCCGACTCGACTCTGACGTTACGATAAGCAACCATAAGTTGCCGCCGGTTGCAGGAGCCGTCAGCCGCGGTCCGGGGGGATGGGGGATGGGGGCTCAAGCTTGGCCGCAGGACGGCCCAGGCCGAGCGCATGTGCCTGGCCTGCCGGCCGAAATCGCATTTCTGGCCGATCACGGCGTGCCGCCCGCACGATTGCGCGAGGCGGCCCGGTCGGCGGAGCGGGTCGGCGCGCCGCCAAGCCGGCAGGTTCTCGCTTCCGGCGTCACCACGGAAGAGCGATTCTACCGGGCGCTGGCGGCTGAACTCGGCCTGCACTTCCAATCGCGTCCCCCGCCCTTGCGGCCTGGCGGCGACGTCTCGGCGATCCTGCGCGAAGGCGTGGCCACGACGGCCGCCGGGCCCGAAAGCGGCGTGCGGTTCGCGGTGGCGCCTCAACCCGGAGCAGCGCTGCGGCGCTTTCTCTCGGCAAAGCCCGATGGCCGCGAGGACCTCGTAGTGCTGACGCCATCGACGCTGGCGGCCGAGCTGCGGCGTGCCAATGCCGGAGCCCTCGCCCGCGCAGCCGCTTGGATCGATGAAGCTGGTCTCTCGCGCCTCAGCGCCCGGACCGGCTCGAACTGGCCGCAGAAGCTCCTGGCTGCTCTCCTCGTCGGTCTCCTCTCGGTCGCCGGCACCCTCACCCCGATCGTCACGCTGATCGGGGTGGCGCTCGCTTTGGGTCCGCTCTTCTTCGCCGCCGTCATCCTGCGGCTCGCCGCACTGATGGAAAAGCCGACGCTCGATCTCTGGCGTGAGCATCGCTGGCAGATCGATGACAGCCGCCTGCCGGTCTACACCGTCGCCGTCCCGATCTTCGGCGAGGAAGCGGTGCTCGACCAACTGATCGAGGCGCTGTCGGCCCTCGATTACCCTGCCGCCAAGCTCGACATCCGCGTTCTCGTCGAGGAGGTCGACTGGAGCCTGCGCCGCGCCCTCGCGGCGCGTGAACTGCCACACTTCATGCAAATCGTGATCGTGCCGCGCGGCGCCCCGCAGACCAAGCCGCGCGCGCTCAACCTCGCCTTGGCCGAGGCCCGCGGCGAACTCTTCACCATCTTCGATGCGGAGGACATTCCCGATCCGCGCCAGCTGCGCCTGGCGGCGGCGCGCTTCCTGCGCTCAGATGCCAATCTGGTCTGCCTGCAGGCCCATCTCGTCATCGACAACACCGAGGATGGCTGGCTCGCCGGGTGCTTCGCGCTCGAATATGCCGGGCTGTTCGACGTGCTCAATCCCGGCCTGCTGCAATCGGGCCTGCCGATCATGCTGGGCGGTACCTCGAACCATTTTCGGACTGAAGCATTGCGGTGCGTCGGCGGCTGGGACCCATGGAACGTCACCGAGGATGCCGATATCGGCTTCCGGCTCGTCCGCGCCGGTGGCTATATGGCCGATCTGCCGTCCCGCACGCTCGAAGAGGCGCCCCCAACGGTGCGTGCCTGGCTCAGGCAGCGGACGCGCTGGCACAAGGGCTTCTTGCAGACGCTGATCAGCCATTTGCAGCAGCCTTTCCGGCTGCTGCGCGAGGCCGGCCTTCCCGCTACGCTGACCCTGCTGGTGCTGGTGCTGGGCACCTTGCTCGGTACCTTGTTCTACCCGCTGTTCATCACCGCAACGGGGGTCGCGATCCTCGACGGCTCGCTGCTCTCACCTGCCGGCCCGCTGGAGCTGCTGTTGTCCGCCGCGGCTCTCGCGCTGGCCGGCAGCGGGATCTGCGTGGTCTTCCTGGTGCCGGCGCTCGGCGCCTGGCGACGCGGCGCGCCCGGGCTCTGGCGCCGGCTGCCGCTATTGCCGGTCTATCATCTCTTGGGCTCGCTCGCGGCGTGGCTCGCGCTCTACGAATACCTCATCGACCGCTTCGCCTGGAACAAGACGGCGCACGGGCTCTCCCGCTCATCGCGCTATCGCGACCAGGCGCAGCCAGCGGGGCTCACAGATGCCGCAGCCATTCCTGCGCCGCCTCCGCCGGCGGGCGCTCGATATTGAAGGCGCCGACGAAGCCACCGTTCTTGTCCATCAGATAGACCAGGGCGGTGTGGTCCATGGTGTAGTCGCCATCCTTGAGCGGCACCTTGCGAGCATAGGCGCGATAGGCCTTGACCGTAGCGTCGACCGCAGCGCGATCGCCGGTCAACCCGACGATGCGCGGGTCGAAGGAGCCGAGATAGCTCTTCATCGTCTCCACGGTATCACGCTCCGGATCGACCGTGACGAACAGCGCCTTGAGCTTGTCACCCTTGGCTCCCGCCGCACGCAGCACCTCCGAGATCTCGAACAGCTTGGTCGGGCAGATGTCGGGGCAATGGGTGAAGCCGAAGAAGACGAGGAAGGGCGCGCCGCGCAGATCCTTGTCGGTCAGCGTCTTGCCCTCGCCGGTGGTGAGCGTGAAGGGCCCGCCGACGCTCGAGGCGAGGCTCTGGCCGCCTTGACGCGAAGCCGGCGCAAAGGTGATGAAGGCGGCGGCCGCAAGCGCGACGGCGCCGAGCAGGAAGACGGCCAGGGGCAGGAGCAGGCGGCGGTTCACGCAGGATATCCTCGAAGGCGGACGGAACGCCGCTCAGAAACAGGCGAGGAGCGCGGCGATCAGTCCGTCAGTGAACAGCCGGTCGCCCTCGCGCCACCAGAGCAGCAGCCCGGCGGCCAACAGGAGGCCGAAGCCGCCGACGAGCAGCCAGAGGCCGGGCCGGGATGCCGGGGCGGCGTCCTGAGTATCGATCTGCGGAGCTACGCTCATCGGAACAATCTAGCGCCGCAGGCCGTCAACCGGAAGCTGCGTTCATGCCGCAGGGATACTTCGACGTTCCCATCTTCGCGATCCCACTTGGCGATCCCTCCCGGCAACCCCACATGCCATGATAGGCGCATTGGCTGGCGCCCATCTCTGGCGTAAATGCGGAGAGGTATCTGTGAGGATAGGTCGCGTTTGCGTCAGGGGCAGGGCCCAGATGCCCGGCGGTCATCAAAGCACGCCCCGATCGGCCAGGAACTTGCAAGTCTGTCTACGGTTGATTGTTCAGGGGCACTGTCGGCGAAGCCGGCTTGCGCTGGAGGGCTACCACGATGGAACGAGACGGCGAGGTCTTTCGCTTATTTTCTGAGGACTATCGAAGCTACTCGCAGGAAGAGATGAGCCTGCAGGAATACCTGCTGGCCTGTCGCGAAGACAAGTCGATGTATGCCTCCGCCGCAGAGCGGATGCTCGACGCGATCGGCAAACCGAAATTGTTCGATACCAGCCAGGACGAGCGCCTTGGCCGGATCTTTTCCAACCGCACGATCAAGATCTACCCATCTTTCACCGATTTCTTCGGCATGGAGGATACGATCGAGCGGATCGCCGGCTATTTTCGCTATGCCTCGCAGGGCCTGGAGGAGCGCAAGCAGATCCTCTATCTGCTCGGCCCCGTCGGCGGCGGCAAATCCTCCCTCGCCGAGCAACTCAAGAAGCTGATGGAAGAGCGTCCGTTCTACACGCTCAAGATCGGCGACCGGATCAGTCCGATCTTCGAATCGCCGCTCGGCCTGTTCCGACCGGACCGCATGGGCGATCTGTTCGAGGACAAGTACGGCATCGCGCGGCGGCGGCTGACCGGCCTGATCTCGCCCTGGGCAGCGAAGCGGCTCGACGAGCTCTCCGGCGACATTTCCAAGTTCAGCGTGGTCAAGCTGACGCCCTCGCGCCTGCGGCAGGTCGGCATCGCCAAGACCGAGCCGGGCGACGAGAACAACCAGGACGTCTCGACCCTTGTCGGCAAGGTCGACATCCGCCAGCTCGAGAACTTCAGCCAGTCGGACCCGGATGCCTATTCCTATAGCGGCGGCCTCAACCGGACGACACAGGGCCTGCTCGAATTCGTCGAGATGTTCAAGGCGCCGATCAAGGTGCTGCACCCGCTGCTGACTGCGACCCAGGAAGGCAGCTACAACGGCACCGAGAATTTCGGCGCCTTCCCCTATCAAGGCATCGTGCTGGCGCACTCGAACGAGTCCGAATGGCTCCAGTTCAAGAACAACCGGAACAATGAGGCGTTCCTCGACCGCATCCTGGTGGTCAAGGTGCCCTACTGCCTGCGCGTCACCGAAGAGCGGCAGATCTACGAGAAGCTGTTGCGCGAGAGCGAGCTGGCCGGCAGCCCGTGCGCGCCCGAGGTGCTCGACCTGCTCAGCCGCTTCTCGGTCTCGACCCGGCTGACCGAGTTCGAGAACTCGCCGCTCTACACCAAGATGCGCGTTTATGACGGCGAGAACCTGAAGGAGGTCGAGCCCAAGGCCAAGGCGATCCAGGAGTATCGCGACGCCGCCGGGGTCGACGAGGGCATGACCGGCGTCAGCACACGCTTCGCCTTCAAGATCCTCTCGCAGACCTTCAACTACGACACCGAGGAGCTCGCCGCCGATCCCGTCCACCTGATGTACATTCTGGAAGGTGCGATCAAGCGCGAGCAGTTCGCGAAGGAGACCGAAGCCGCCTATCTCGACTTCATCAAGTCGGAGCTGGCGACGAGGTACGCGGAATTCATCGGGCACGAGATCCAGAAGGCCTATCTCGAATCCTATGGCGAATACGGCCAGAACCTGTTCGACCGCTACATCGCCTATGCCGACGCCTGGGTCGAGGATCAGGACTACAAGGATCCAGATACCGGCCAGCTCCTCAATCGGCAGGTCCTGGACAACGAACTCTCTCAGATCGAGAAGCCGGCCGGCATCGCCAATCCCAAGGACTTCCGCAACGAAGTCGTGAAGTTCACCTTGCGCGCCAGGGCCAGGAACGGCGGCCGCAATCCATCCTGGACCAGCTATGAGAAGCTGCGCGAGGTGATCGAGAAGCGGATGTTCGGCCAGGTCGAAGACCTGTTGCCGGTGATCAGCTTCGGCTCCAAGCAGGACAGCGTCACCGAGAAGCGCCATCACGGCTTCGTGCAGCGCATGGTCGAGCGCGGTTATACCGAGCGCCAGGTCCGGCGCCTGGTGGACTGGTATATGCGCGTCAACAAGGCGGGCTGAACACCGGCGGAGCGTGGCATGCCGATCTTCATCGACCGCCGGCTGAACCCGAAGGACAAGAGCCTGGGCAACCGCCAGCGCTTCCTGCACCGCGTGCGGGCGGAGCTGAAGCGTAGCGTCCAGGAGCAAATCCGCGCCGGCAAGATCGCCGATGCGGATGGGGAGCATGCCGTCTCGCTGCCGGCGAAGGGCACGGGCGAGCCGAGCTTCCGCGACGCCAGGAACAGCGGCCGGCGCCAGCACGTCCTGCCCGGAAACAAGCAGTTTTCCCCGGGCGACAAGGTTCAGAAGCCGGGCCAGGGCGGCGGCGCGGGGTCTTCGCCCGGACAGGCGCAAGCCGAGGACGATTTTCGCTTCGTGCTCTCGCGCGAGGAGGTGCTCGACCTGTTCTTCGAGGACCTCGAATTGCCCGACATGGTCAAGCTCAGCCTCAAGGAGATCCTGTCGTTCAAGCCGAGGCGGGCCGGATATTCGACCGGTGGGTCGCCGACCAACATCAACATCACCCAGACCATGCGCAACAGCCATGGCCGCCGCATCGCGCTGCAACGGCCCAAGCGCGAGGAGCTCGAGGCCATGCTTGCCGAACTGGCGCGGATCGAAGCCGACGGAACGGATGCCGCCCGCGCCAAGGCCGCAGCCCTGCGCGCCGAGCTCGACCGGCTGGAGCGCCGGCGCCGGGTGATCGCCTTCGTCGACCCCGTCGACATCCGCTTCAACCGCTTCGAGGCGCAACCCCTGCCGAATGCGAATGCGGTGATGTTCTGCCTGATGGACGTCTCCGGCTCGATGGGCGAACGCGAGAAGGACCTGGCCAAGCGCTTCTTCGTGCTGCTGCACCTGTTCCTGAAGCGGCGCTATGATCGGACCGACATCGTCTTCATCCGCCATACCCATACGGCGCAGGAGGTCGACGAGCAGACCTTCTTCTACAGCACCCAGAGCGGCGGTACCGTCGTCTCCACTGCGCTGGAGGAAATGCAGCGCATCATCGCCGACCGCTATCCCAGCCGGGAGTGGAACATCTACGCTGCTCAGGCCTCGGACGGCGACAATTTCGCCAGCGACTCCGAGCGCTGCCTGCGCCTGCTCGACGGCGAGATCATGCGCCTGTGCCAGTATTTCGCCTATGTCGAGATCATCGACGAGCGCGAGAGCGAGATCTTCGGCTCGACCGACAACGGCACCTCACTCTGGCGCGCCTATCTCGCGGTCAAGGAGAAATGGCCGAATTTCGACGTGACCCGCATCGCCAAGGCCGCCGACATCTATCCCGTCTTCCGCCAGCTCTTCACCCGGCAGCCCACCCGGCCGCGCAACTGAAGGGAACGCCGATGCAGCGGCATGCGTCCCGATCCAACCTGCTGTTCTCCGGCTCGGACTGGAACTTCGGGACCTTGTCGCATGCCTATGACGTGATCGAGGCGGTGGCGAAGGAGGAGTTGGGGCTCGACATCTATCCGGTCCAGATGGAGGTGATCTCCTCCGAGCAGATGCTCGACGCCTATTCGTCGATCGGCATGCCGCTGATGTATCGTCATTGGTCGTTCGGCAAGCATTTCCTCCATCACGAACTGCTCTACCGAAAAGGCGGCCGCGGCCTCGCCTATGAGATCGTCATCAACTCCAATCCCTGCATCGTCTATCTGATGGAAGAGAACACCATGGCCCTGCAGGCCCTGGTCACCGCGCATGCTGCGCTCGGGCACAACCATTTCTTCAAGAACAACTATCTGTTCCGGCAATGGACCGATGCCGGCGCGATCCTGGGCTATCTCGATTTCGCCAAGAGCTACATCGCCCGCTGCGAGGAAAAGCATGGCGTCGCGGCGGTGGAAATCGTTCTCGACGCAGCCCACGCGCTGATGGACCAAGGCGTGTTCCGCTATCGCCGCCCGCCGAGGCTCTCATCCGAGAAGCAGCGTGAGGGCATACGCGAGCGGCTCGAATATGAAGAGCGCTCCTATAACGACCTCTGGCGCACGATCCCGCGCCAGGCCGATGGCGGCAAGGCCGCGGCCGAGATCGCCGACACGCTCGCCGAGCGGAAAAAGGCGCTCAACCTGCCCGAGGAGAACCTGCTCTATTTCCTTGAGAAGAACAGCCTGGTCCTCGCGCCCTGGCAGCGCGAGATCCTGCGGATCGTGCGGGTGATCGCGCAGTATTTCTACCCGCAACGCCAGACGCAGGTGATGAACGAGGGCTGCGCCACCTTCGTGCACTACACGGTGATGAATGCGCTGTTCGATCGCGGCCGGATCAACGAAGGCGCCATGCTGGAGATCCTGCGTAACCATTCGAACGTCATCTTCCAGCCAGGCTTCGACGATCCCCGCTTCTCCAGCATCAACCCCTATGCGCTCGGCCTCGACATGATGCAGGACATCAAGCGCATCGCGACCGAGCCGACCGCCGAGGATCGCGACTGGTTTCCCGAGATCGCGGGCAGCGGCGATTGGCGCACGATCCTGCTCGACGCCTGGGCCAACCACCGTGACGAATCCTTCATCCGCCAGTTCCTCAGCCCCGCGCTGATCCGGAAGTGGCGGCTGTTCCTGCTCTCCGACGCGGCGAACGAGTCGTTCTACAACGTGGCCGCTATCCACAATGAACGCGGCTATGAGCGCATCCGCAGCGCCCTGGCCCAGCGCTACGACATCGGCACGAACCATACCGACATCCAGGTCGTCGATGTCGACCTGCTCGGCCAGCGGCACTTGCGCCTGCAGCACAAGGTCAGCGACGGCATCGTGCTGGACGGCGACAGCTGCGATGCGACCCTGCGCCATATCCAGACGCTCTGGGGCTATGAGGTCAGCCTGCAAGGCATCGACGCGCAGACGGGCGCCACCGTCTACGAGCGCTCCAGCAGTCAGCTGGCGCTGTGAACTATGTCAGATTGCGCTAGGTCGCCTGCGGAAGCCGTCCGGTACGCAGAGCATGAGCCCAGTCGGCGCGGCCATTGGCGTGTGCGCGCCTGGCCGCATGCTCCCAATCATAGGCGATGGCGTAGTGCTCGACTGCCACCGCCTCAGCTATCTCCACCACGGCGAAGCGCGCATGCGGCGCGCCGCTTTCGGAGACATGGTTGCTCGGCTCGGTGGCGTGATAGGCGGGATTGCCAACGCTGCCGGGATTGACGACGACGCGGCCATCATCGAGCCGCAACAGGCGCGGCTGATGGCTGTGTCCGCACAGGACCACGGCGGGACCGGCCGTGCCGATCAGCGCCTCGACCGCCCCGGGATCGGCCGCGACCAGGCGCCCGCCTTCAATGGCGTCGAGCAGATAGGTGTCGTCGTCCTTCGGGCTGGCATGCACGCAATACGCCCCGCCGACCTCGAGCTCGAACGGCAGACCGGCCAGCCAGCCATGCGCCTCGGCATCGAGATTGCGCCAGGCATAGCCGTCGGAGGCACCGAGACCGTCCGGAGCGGCCGCGCCGAGCGCCCGGTCATGATTGCCACGGACATGGCTCATCTTGGTGGCGCGCAGCAGCTGCAACGTCTCCGCCGGCCAGAGCGGGCCGGAGGCGCAGTCGCCGAGATTGACGATCCGATCGACGGATAATCCGGCGAGCCTTTCGAGCACGGCTTCGAGCGCCGGCAGATTGCCGTGAATGTCAGCGATGACGCCTAGCCGCATGCCGCAAGTCCCGAACCCCGAGCCGGCTCAGCGCCGGCCGATCCTGTCATGGCGGTTCCTGGGCCGCAGGCCAAGACCCGGTAGGCTCACGCGTTCCAGGGTGTTGACCACGTCTTAACGTTTGTGAAGGACTTCATGGCTTCGACGACGCCCTCCTTGTAGCCGAGACCGGAGTCCTTGATGCCGCCGAAGGGCGACATCTCGATGCGGTAGCCGGGGACCTCCCAGAGATTGACCGTGCCGACCTCCAGTTCCGCGACAAAGCGCTGGATGTAGTCGAAGCGGTTGGTGCAGATGCCGGAAGACAGGCCGTAGGCGGTCGAGTTCGAAATCCTGATGACCTCGCCGATGTCATCGGGCACCCGGATGATCGGGATGACCGGGCCGAAGGTCTCCTCATGCACGAGCTCGCAGGTGTAGGGGATGCGATCGACCACGGTCGGGTGGAACAGCGCGCCCTCCGCCCGCTTGCCGTGGAGGACTTCGGCCCCCTTGCTGACGGCATCGTCGACGCGGGCCTGGAAGAGCGCGGCCGAGCGGGCGTTGATGACGGTGCCGACATCGGTCGCCGGGTCCATCGGATCGCCGCAGGTCAGTTTCTTCGCCTTCT